>JAABUY010006555.1_pt1 | contig 11353 bp, 17 predicted proteins | sample 5560271 | NCBI WGS metagenome assembly JAABUY01 (sample SAMN10711886, study PRJNA513374) | rock metagenome | isolation source: Antarctica rocks | place: Antarctica: Victoria Land, University Valley
CTTCGCCGCCAGGGTGCGCGCGGCGCAGGCTGACATAGCGCAAGGGGTTGAACGCGCGGGGTGGCGCGACGATCCCCTGCGTCACCCGATGGCGGCGCTATCCACGACAATCGGCGTGTTCCCTCCGCTCGTGGAACGCATTGAGGCCATTGCGGCGGGGATGAAACGCCCGATTAGCGACGACGAGCTGAACCGGCTGCAGGCGACGATCATTCGCGGAGCTGACCGGCGCGCGGCGGACCTGGCCCGCGCTCACAACCTGCGCACCCTGCTGATCTATGGCGGTGCATTCGTGACGGCTGTTGTGCTGGCTGCCGGCGGTGGCTTTTGGCTAGGTCAGGCTGCGGCGGCCGATGATATACAACAGACAGACGAACGCCTGGCCCTCGCCTTCCGTGATGGGCCTGATGCTGCCGCGGGGTGGGTGAAACTGATGGAGCTGAACAATCTTCCCGGTGCTCTGGCGCAATGCACGGGACCGCGGGCTTTTACTGACCGGACGGGGCGCAAGGCGTGTTACCTGCCGGTCTATGTGGAACCGCCAACGCGGCCCGTTCCATCCCAGGCAGCGCGATGAGCGTGTCAGTCCGGCTTGCCAATCGTGCGAGCGGCATCCATCGCATGACTGCTCTTGAAGGGCACAAGCCCGGCCCTGAACGGCCGGCCGGCGTCCAGTACTATCCAGAACTATTGGTGCAGCCTGCGCCGGTCGCGCGTCGCTGACAGAGGGAACCGACCATGAACACACGACCATTGTTTCTAGTCGCTGCGCTGTCCACCGCCACCATCGGGAGTGCACAAGCCAAGGTCCATAACGACAACGGCGCTCTGGCTGCGGCGGGGCTTCTCGGCGGTGCGCTGGGGTTCCTGGGCGGAAACTACGCGAGCCAGCCGTCCTATGGGCAATCTTACGGCCGTCAGAGCTACTATCCGCAGCCGCAGCCCCAGCCCTATTACGAACGGCCTGCATATTACGCACCACCGCCGGTCTATTACGCCCCGCCGCCGGTCGTCTATCAGCCACCCCCACCGGTCTATTACGCGCCGCCAGGCTACGTGCTGGTGCCGCCGCCTGGCTACTACGGGCCACGCTACTGAGCTGACGGAGCCTGTAACCCTTCGACAAGGCTCGATCCAGATTCCTGTCCCAGAATCGAGGGGCTATGGATCAGTGCTACCGTAACGAGAAGCTGATTATTCAGTATTATCAGTGTTTTGCAGCACAGCGCATTAAATCCACACGCTTGTCAAATCAGCACTTTTGGCACGGGGGGTTACGACAAGGCCGTGCTGGTCGTCCTCGCCGCAACGGGCCGTTAGGGCGCCCATTGCCTATGTTCTTGCTCACAAGTCCACAATACAATAAGCTCACAAATTCACAAACTTATTTGGGGTTTTGTGGGCTATCGGATTGCCTCACATATCCGCTTGTGAGATAATCCAAAAACTGAATCAGCGCGGACGACCCCATGAAAGTCATTGCCATCATTGGGCAGAAAGGCGGCACCGGGAAAACGACGATGACAACAGGTCTTGCTGTTGCGTCGGAGCTTGCGGGATTCAAGACCGCCATCCTCGACCTCGACCCGCAGACAAACGCTGCCAATTGGAAGGACCGCAGAGAAGCCGATAGCCCGGCCGTAGCTTCCATTCAGCCTGGTCGCTTGCGGCAGAACCTGAAAACGCTCGAAGAGGCGGGTGCGGATTATGTGTTCATCGACACGCCGGGGAAGTCGGATACTGCCGCTATTGAGGCCGCGCGCGTGGCCAACCTGGTGCTTATCCCCGTCCGGCCACAGATTTTCGATCTGGAGACGTTGTCGGCCGTCCGGGACGCGCTGCGCATTGCTGGCAGTCCGGCCGCCTTTGTCGTCCTGAATGGCATCCATCCATCCGCAACCCGCAGTCCGAATGAGCAGCGTGATGTCATTGCGAATGCCTTCGACCTGCCGGTCTGCGCCGTTCATCTTTCACATCGCTTAGTCTTTGCCGAAGCGCCGTCGTCCGGCAGGGCACCCCAGGAGATTGAGCCGACCGGAAAGGCGGCGGCCGAGCTTGAAGCCCTGTTCGCCTTCATCGGCCAGAATGCCAAAACTACGACCCGCTACGAAAACGGACCGATGGAGACGTCCCGGTGAGCAAAACCAATTCATTGCAGGCAGCGCTGAACCAGCACGGCAGCCGCAAGGCCCACATCGAGGAGGCTCCGCCGGCCGCGACAATCACAACGGCAGCCAGCAAACCATCTAGCAGGGCAGGGCAGTCGAATGTCTCCGCCTATCTGCATCCCGACTATCAGACCAGCTTGCGTCTGGTCCACGCGCGTACCGGCCGGAAAAAACAGGAGCTCATTGCGGAAGCCCTGAACGACCTGTTCGCCAAATATGACGTGCCACAAATTCGTGAGACCTAGCCCACAAGCCCATTTGTGGACTTGTGAGTAAATCCACAAGTCTCAAGCAGGGCTCAGCACCAACCGATCATGCACCAGGTCGAGATGGTCGGTGTTGCCCCGGCACACCCAGGTGAGCAAGGTTCCGGGCGGCTCCGGACGCTTCTCGAACTGCGACACTGCCAGGCGGTACTGCGCCTCGCTCGTCGTCGATGCCTCAATCCGGGCCATGTTGGCTTTGAGACCCGCAAGGCTGTCCGTCCCGATGCTCGACCGAAAGGCCGTTGTGCTGCGGTCCGAGCTGGGCGCAAAGAAGAAATAGTCGCCAGTTCTGACCATGGTGTCCACAACCGTCTTGGCCACCGGGTCGCTTGGATTGATCAAAGCGTTGTAGGTTTCGAAGCCGTAAAACTCGAAAGCAAAGTGGACCACCTCCCAACTGCTTGCGCCGAGCAGCGAATGGCCGAACCCGAAGCCGCCGTCCGTGACGCTTCGGGGCAGCGCCTCCTTCGGGCGCAGCGCGATCAGCGCGCACCGGATGTCTCCCACTTCAACCAGGCCCAGCGCGAGGCAGGGCGGGTCCGCCGCGATGAACTCCGACATGAACTGCCGGTTGACGGCGAGCTTGGGCAGGCTCACGCCACGGCCTCCGTCAGCATCACAGCGGGTGGGGCAGGCGCCCTTCGATACCGCCCGACGATGCAGGCCACCTGCACCGGGTGCCAGCGCCCCCCTCGGCCGGACGGCGTCGGCACGCCGCGCGCAGCGAGCGCGTCGGCGAACTGCTGCAGGGTGATGGCGCCGGCACGGCGAGCCTGCTCGATGAAGGGCAGCACGTCGGCCGCCCGCACTTGAGCGCGCCCGGTCTTCACGGCGTTAGCGGCGCGCGCCTGCGCCGGCGAGCCTGCGGCCAGGTTAGGGTTGCCAAGCCGGACGCCGCGCGCCTTGGCTGCGGCGAGCGCGGCCTTCGTGCGGGCGGAGATCATGCGGGCCTCCTCCTCGGCGACCGCGGCGAGAATGTGGACGGTCAGCCGGTTCACGGTCGGCAGATCGGCGGCGACGAACTCGACGCCGCTCTCCATCAGCCCGGACACGAAGTGGACGTTGCGGGCCAGGCGGTCGAGCTTGGCGATGACCAGGATGGCGCGATGACCTCGGGCGGCGGCCAACGCAGCGGCGAGCTGCGGCCGATCCTTCCTGCGCCCGCTCTCCACTTCGACGAACTCGGCCGCGACCGCACCAAGAGCGCCGGCGATATGGACCGCGACGGCGGCACGTTGCGCCTCCAGGCCCAAGCCGCTGCGGCCCTGCTTGTCGGTGCTGACGCGGTAGTAGGCCACAAAGCGGGGTGGCGTGGTCACGCCGGCTGGCCCTCCGCTTCCAACTTGTCGCCTGGACGCGGTGGGTTGCCCGGCCCGGCCCCGGCCAGAACCTTACGCGCCCATCCCGGGACCGCCCGCCTGGCACGGGCTGCGACGGCGCGTTCCACCTCGCCCTGCGCCGCTGCCCGCACAGTTCGGTCGCCGGGCAGCAGCAACGGAAAGCTGCTCACGCCATCATCCATCTCACAATCGCCCCTTGCCGCAAGAACGCTATATCAAGCAAGCTGCTGCTCGATGGACCGGGTGCGCGGTGTCTCCACGTCGCCCGTGTGCTTGGTCGTCACGGTCTCGATCAGCACGATCCAGCACTCCTCATCGGCGACCGGGTTGTGCAGCACGCCCCGGGGCACGACGCAGAACTCGCCGGCTTCAAGCACCGTCTCGGCGCCGCCTTCGAACTGAATGCGCAGCCGCCCGCGCACGACCTGGAACAGCTCGTCCTCGTCGTCATGCTTGTGCCAGGCGAGCTGGCCGTGGACCTTGGCGACCTTCACATACTGATCGTTCACACGGCCAACCACCTTCGGCGACCAGTGTTCGGTCACGCCGTCCAGGGCGGCCAAAAGATTAACGATCTGGGTCATGCGCTCTCCTTAGAGCGGCATCCTGCCCGCCGTGTAGCCTTTTTACAAACCCAAACGACCGTTTGACGGTTTGTAAAAGGCCGTCAGCGGCCGAACACGCGCGCGTAGCGACCGGGGGTGAGGCCCGTCGCCTCTTGGAATCGCGCGCCGAAGTGGCTCTGGCTGGCGAAGCCGCACGCGGCTGCCACCTGGGCCGGCGGCTCGCCACGCGCAAGCACCTGCTTGGCATGGTCCAAGCGGCGACGCAGCACGAAGCGGTGCGGGGTTTCACCCGTGGCCTGCTTGAAGGTGCGCGCGAAGTGGAACACGCTCAGCCCGGCTGCGGCGGCGAGGTCTTCCACGGCGAGCGGGTCCGCAAGTCGCGTTTCGACCAGCTCTACCACTCGGCGCAGCGCCGCCGCCGCAAGGCCGCCACGAGCCAGCGCGCGGGGAACGCGATCCGTCATGCGCGCGGCAAGCAGGGCCACCAGCGCGTGCCCGGCGTAGCCCAGGGCCACGCGCTCGGCTGGCTCGTCCCAGCTCAGCGGCAGCAAGGCCCCGCGCACCACGCCTTCCAGCACGGGGTCGCAGACGTAGGTGGCCTCGCGCAGGCGCACCCGCGCCGGGTCGGCATCGAGCGCCTCAGCGACCGCGTGCTCGAACGCCTGATGCGAAACGTAGAAGTGGAACAGGCGGACCGCGCCGGTGAACTCCCAGTCGCTCGTGGCACCCCGCGGCATCACGCACAGGCTGCCGCTGCCCAGGCTCGGCAGCAAGGCGCCGCCTACCCGGCGCGCATAGCCTTCGCCCCCGCTCACGTAGAGGCTAAGCGTGTGGTGGCCGGGGCGCTCGTAGCGCGCCCTGGTGCCAGTAACGCGGTCCCACACGGCTGCGGCAAGCCCGTCGGCCAGCACCACGGATGCGCTCAGCGGCACGCCGGCCCCGGCAAGGTAGTCGAATACGGTGTGGCCGCTCAAGCTGGTCATCGCAGATTGTCCCCGCCGCGCATGGGACCCGAAGCAGGGGCCGGCGGCAAGCATCGGCGCCATGTGCGTCCGTGACGAACAGCAAGACCCTGACAAGCCGCCGCAGTTCCGTGACATCCGCCGCGCGGGAGGCGGCCCAGACTAACCAACATGCAAACCCCCGCGCCCGCGTCCCAAAACGTCCTGTTGTTCGCTGCCGTGGTCCTGGCCTGGGGCCTGAGCTGGTACGCCATCCGGATGCAGCTCGGCCCGGTGCCACCAGAGTCCTCCGTGCTGTGGCGCTTCCTGCTCGCCGTGGTTCTTATGTGGGTGGGGCTGGGCCTCTCAGGACGCCTGCGCCGCGCCCGCCTCGCGCAGCATCCCTGGTTCGCCGCGACGGGGGCGTGCCTGTTCAGTTGCAACTTCCTGCTGTTCTACGCCGCCGAAGCCTCTGTGCCGAGCGGCTTGGTGTCCGTTGTGTTCAGCACGGCGGTGGCCTTCAACGCGCTGCTCGCCTGGCTGCTCGAAGGCAGGCGCCCATCGGGGCGAGTTCTGGCGGGGGCGGCCTTGGGCACGGCGGGCGTCGCCCTGCTGTTTGCCGACCAGATCAGCCAGGCCGGCGCGGGTGCGGCGGTGGGAGTCGCCGAGGCGCTCGGGGGCACGCTGCTGTTCTCCCTGGGCAACTTCGCCGTCCGCCGGGCGACGGTGGGCGGCGCCGACCTGCCCAATGCCATGGCGCGCGGCATGACCTGGGGCAGCGCCCTACTGGCCGGAGTTGCGGTCTTGCACGGCGGCCCGGTCGCCCCGGCCCTGACACCAACCTATCTAGGCGGCCTGGCCTACCTGGCGGCAGTTGCCTCCGTCCTGGGCTTCCTCGCGTACCTGCGCCTCGCGGCGCGCGTCGGGCCGGAGCGTGCAGCCTACGCCACCGTGACCGCGCCGCTCGTCGCCCTTGCGGTCTCGACGGGGCTGGAGGGCTATGCCTGGAGCACCTGGGCCGTGCTGGGCGTGCCGCTTGTCGTGCTTGGCAACGTTAGCGTATTCGCGCCCGTGCCCCGCGTGCTGGCGGAGGCCAAGCCAAGATGAACAGGAACGGGCCTCATGTTTGATGTCGAGAAACACTTGGCCGATAGTGCCGCCGCTGCTGGCTTCACCCAGCAGGGTGCGGTTGAGGTGGCCCGCTTCATCGGTGCGCTGACGCGGCTGACTGGTCCGCTCCGGGCACTAGAACTTGGCACCGGGATGGGCCTGACGACCTACCACATCCTGAGCAACCTTCCGTCAGATGGGGTGCTGGACAGCGTTGAGAGTGACCAAGCCTTGATCGAGGTTGCCAGGAAGGTAGTTGGCGGTGACAAGCGCCTTCGACTGCATAATAGGTTGGGCGAAGATTTCATTGGCGAAGCATTGGAAGCAGATAAATATGATCTGATATTTGCGGACACTTGGCCAGGAAAATACTTTCTGCTGAATGAAGTGCTGCGGATGGTGAAGCCCGGCGGTATATACGTGATTGATGACATGAACCGCAGAGACGACTGGCCAGACGGACATGAGGAGAAAGCGCGAAGCTTGCTGGCGCACCTCCAAAGTCTCAAAGGGTGGAGCTTCTCCTACTACACGTTCGGAACTGGCGTCGGCATTGGCCAAAGGCACTCGCCGCAACGGCTTGCCTAAGCCTAGCGATCAAGGCCGACCGGACAAGCTGCCCTGTCCGCCAAACCAACTGATACCGGACCTCCGGCGAGCAAGCCAGGTTGGATTGTGAGCCGCAACGGAATGGACGACCTATGTAAGACTTGGCTGTGCCAGAGCCGCTTCCCACTGGCCCGGTGTCAGGCCGTAGGTGCGCTTGAACTGCCGCGATAGGTGGCTCTGGTCAGCGAAGCCGGCGCCCGCTGCGGCTTCGGCGAGGGGCGCCCCGCGCGCGATCAGCCGGCGGGCGTGGTCCAACTGCCGCATCGTGCGGAAGCGGCTGGGGCTGGTGCCGAACGCCGCCCTGAACCCGCGCGCGAGCGTCCAGCGGTCCAGGCCGGACAAGCGCTCCAGTGCCGCGGCAGATGGCCATGTCGCCGGGTTGGAGGCGATCCTGTCGCGGACGGTCCACAACGCCCGAAGCGGGAGAGCAGCGGGCCGTATGGAAGGTTGCGCCGCCGTGCCTGAAACCGCCGCGAGCAGGTCGGCGATGGCGATGACGGCCTCGACCCGGCTGGCATCGTCGAGTGGGCTTCGCATGTCCAAAGCCGCGGACAGCCGGACCCCTTGGGAAACCGTCAGCCCGATCACCGGGTCCGCCACGAACGGCAACGAGCGCCCGTCCAAGGCCTGCTGGATCAGGGCGGGATCAATGTAAGCAATGCGGTACGCAAAACCGTCCTGGCTGCTTCCCATGCCGTCGTGCAACTCGTCCGGGTGCAGGACGTGGCACTGGCCCGGCAGGCAGCGCCGTAGCACGCCTCGGTAGTGGAACGCTTGCGCGCCCGACAGGGTGATGCCGACCGCGTAGGTGTCGTGGCGGTGCGGCGCGAAGGCACGGCCCAGGAAGCGCGCTTCCAGCCGCTCGACGCCGCCGTGTCCCGGTTCTGCCCGGATGACGCGCGCGGCAGTCGGCACGGCTTCGCACAACCCTTCAAGACGGCGCTGCTGATTCTCGGCGAAGGCTTCTTGCATCACTGGCAGATTACAGGATCGGGAGATGGAGCAGCATGGGGTTTCGCTGGCAGGCACCGGGGCGTTGCTCCTCGCGTCCGCTGCGCTCATGGGCAGCCCGGGGCCGTCCACCATCAGCGTGACCGCGATGGGCGCGGCGTTCGGCTTCCGCCGGTCGCTGGGCTACGCCCTTGGCTTGATCCTCGGCACATGCCTGGTCCTGTTGATCGTTGCGACGGGCGTCTTCGCCGTGCTGGCGTCGGTCCCAAGCCTCGCGCCTATGCTCACCGCCGCGTCCGCTGCCTACATCGTCTATCTCGCAATCCGGATCGCGCGGGCGCCGCCGCTCCAGCAGCAGGACCCTGCTGTAGCAGCCCCGTCCCTTACGAGCGGCTTGTTGCTGGCGGCCGCCAACCCCAAGGCCTATGCGGCAATCGCCGCCGTGTTCGCGGGATCACGGCTCGATGGCCTTTCCCCGGTGCCGGAACTGCTGGCCAAGACGGCGCTGCTGACCGTCATGATCGTTGTGATCCACCTTGGCTGGCTACTGGCGGGCACGTCGCTATCGCGCGTGCTGCGCAACCCTTTGGCGTCCAGGATTGTCAACGTCGCTCTCGCCGCGGTCCTGGTGGTCACAAGCATCCTCGCGGCTTTGCCCATGCTGTCGCACGGCTCGACCCAGTGACCACGAAGCGGCGCAGACTGGCCATCCGACCTCGTAACATCATGGTCGGCGGCCAGGGCCAGGACGGTCCGTCAAACAAACCATTATGGACGCCTGGCAACTCCGGAAAGTGTACGAACTCTATCTCAGGGGACACCGGTGGCGAATTCGCCGGTCCTGCCGGCAGACCGCCCTTCGCATCCGTCGCCGGACCGAATCTCGCGGCGGACGCAGGCTAGGCGAGTCGTCTTGCCCATGAACAAACGGACAACTCCGAATTCGCCACCGGTGTCTCAGGGTTTAGATTCCATACACCTGTCGCCGCAGTCCACGACCGCGCAAAGTGTCTTGCGGCCGGGATCATTCCCAAGGCCACCAGTAACCGGACACCTGCGGAACGTCCATCGGATTGGCTTCGGCTCTCGACACTTCGCGGAAAGGGCCGCATGGGAACATCATGTCCCACCTCCAGACCGCACGTGACCACGGCGGTGCCGCACATCGGCGAGCCTTGGGCACCGCTCTTATGGCAGCCGCCATGCTGATCATTCCGTGCGCCGACGCCATTGGCAAATATCCGGTATCATGTAGCAACCGCCACCACGGCCTTGTTCCGAGGGGTGGGGTCGTCCGGCTACCATCCTGACCCTTGATGCAGGATGGAGAGTTGCGATGGCCGAGCCCCACGTCATGGACGCTTTACGCGGGAAGCGATCCGAGCTGAGCGGGATCGTGAGCCACCTGGAGCAGCAGATCGTCCAGCATCGTGCCAGTCTCGTGCATCTCGACGCCGCCATGCGGCTGTTCGACCCAGACCTCGTGCCGGAGGAGGCTGGCCCCCGGCAACAACGGCCCCGCAGCGTCTGGTTTCATCCTGGCGAATGCCTGCGGCTGATCCACGGCGTGCTGCGTGAGGCGCCGCAGCCCATGACGACACGCGCGCTGACCGAGCAGGTCATGGGCATGAAGGCCATCGCGGCCACGGACGAGCGCAGCTGCGCGCTGGTCCAGAAGACCGTTCTCGGGTCGCTCAGCCGGGCCAGGGCCACGATCCAGCGCGTCGAAATCGCCGGCGTGGTCTCGTGGCGGGTCGGTTAGCTGGCATGCGCCCGTTGCCAGTAGCCGCAGAAGTCGACCGAGGGTCTGCTTCGCATCGCCAGGCCGACGATGCCGTGCGTCTGCTCGCCGTTGCTGACGCGGCGCAGGTCCTCCCGCCAGGCGGCTTCTTGCGCGTAGCGGACGAGATAGGGGCCGGCGATGTGATGATGGTGTCCCAACTCGCCGCGGCGCAGGCGGGAGAAGTAGGCTTCTGCCCCGTTGGTGCAGGCGCCGTCGACGCTGTAGCCGTCCTGGTGGTTGACCCGCTGCATGGCGAACCGGGCGTGCAGCGGGTTCCAGGCCGGGCTCTCGTCGGCGTGCACCACGGTGCCGGGGGCGACCCGCTGGCGGATGACCGGCACGGCGGCCTCCTCGCCGCCGAACACCTGCGCCAGCGTGCGGCCATCGCGCTCGCGCATCGCCACCACGACCCGGCGTTTGCCCGAGCGGTTCTCGGCGCGCCGCCGGTCGACTCTGTCGGCAGTTCTGTTCTCTGGCCGGACATGGCCGCCGAAATAGGCGCCGTCGATCTCGGCCACCCGCCCCTCGCCGCCGATTTGCAGGCCCTTGACGCTGGACGCCATGGCCTCGCGCATCTTGTGCGCCAGCACGAAGGCCGTCTTGTATTGAACGTCGAGATCGCGGGAGAAGGCCAGCATGCTCTTGCCCTTGACCTCGTTGCAGAAGCCGGCGACGGCGAGCAGGTAGGTCCGCAACGGCAGCTTGTGCCAGGCGAACAGCGTGCCCGAGGTGATCGAGAAATCACCACGGCACGCCTTGCAGCGCCATCGCAGCTGGCCCGCAGGCCGCCGGCACGCGTAACAGATCGTGCAACCGCAGTTCGGACATACAGGCTTGCCGTCCGTCTCGGGCCAGCGCAGGCGCAGAAACACGTTCTCGACCCCGCTGTCCGACATGCGCATGATCTTGGCGGCGCTGAGCGAACGCGCGCCGGCAGAAAGCAGGAAGTGCTGCGCCATGAGAACCGATCACGAGGGAGGAACCAGCGCCATCCATGGCAGCATCAGCCGCCGGGTACAAGCCCAATCTCGCCGGTGGCAACAGCTACATAATACCGGAGAAGTCTCCTCACGGTCCACCTTGTAGCCCACCCGCTCATAAAGTTTCAGGTTCTCGGTGAAGCGGCCATTTGTGTAGAGGCGCACCTCCCCAAGCCCGAGCGAACGGGTGAGTTCCTCTGCGTGTGCCAGAAGGGCACGGCCGTATCCACGCCCTTGATAGGCAGGTGAGACCGCGACGTTCACGATGAGCAGGTGGTCAGGCTCAGGGCGCATCTCAATCAGCGCCGCTGGTTCACCATTCAAACGCAGCAGGTCCACTATGTGGTCGCGGACGGCCACGTCGTAGTCGGCGGTCATCGGCCTCGGCTCCCGGCCGATGACGGGCACCCACTTGGCGTAAGCCGCCCGCGTGAGATCGCGGACAGATGCAGCGTCCGCCGGCGTTGCACGACGCAACCCTGCACGGATCGCGTCCGTCAGGGGATGGTGTGAGCCGAGTCGGCCCGGGGAGTCTCACCCCGAGCCGCTCACAGATCCGGACTTGACACTCTCGCGTCATCCGGCTCGTGCCACCGAACGAAGGCTGCCGCCTTCCGCCGAGAATTGGAGCTCATCCTG
>JAABUY010006556.1_pt1 | contig 11352 bp, 14 predicted proteins | sample 5560271 | NCBI WGS metagenome assembly JAABUY01 (sample SAMN10711886, study PRJNA513374) | rock metagenome | isolation source: Antarctica rocks | place: Antarctica: Victoria Land, University Valley
GGCGGTCCGTTTCTGCTGATTGAGTGTGGTAACCCAATCGTGTCAAGAAACGGGCCGCCCCTGCGGGAGCGACACACCTACCAATTACTGCGGCAACTCATCCCCCCGGGCCCGTGAATAAGCCTCAGGGTGTTGGTCACTCGATCATCGTGACTCTCAGGACCAAGCGAGAAGACGATCCTCGCGGCTCCAAGAAGGGCTGTTCGAACAAGCGTCTGCATGACAATGGGAGTTGTCGGAATACCGTTGACCACGAAGTCGGCCACCTGGCGCAGGCAGCTGGTTCCAGCCGTCAGCCCAGCCATAATCGACGAGCGGAAGTCAACTGGTGGGTCAGGGAGTGCGTCGATGAGCCGACCTAATTCACTTCCGCTAGCCCCCAAGTCTATGACATCGTTGGGAAGTTTTCCATACAGGTCGGTCGCGTGTCGTATTAGGTCGATGATGCGATGCAGTTCCTCGAGATCCCCGGGTCCATCAAGACCGATTTCCATTGCCGGCCTCCCTTCTCGTCTCTTATTGAGCCGGAGCCGTCGTGGTCGGCCGCGTGTCTAGACCGGGTCGACGGGGCCCCTGGGGTGGTCAGAGGTCCCAGGGCATCGAGGTCGTGGCCTGGCAGCCGGGTTGGCCGCGGCCCGGCCACGGTCGGCCGAAGGACCGGTTGCGGGGACAGCGAATCGTTCTGTTCGGGTTGGCGGTAACCCGGAACCTCGGCGGGTGGAGGTCGGCGCCGTAGTCGACTCGGGCACCGGTCAGCACCTGTGCCGCCGGGCCGCTGACAGAGAGGACCGCTCCCGGACACCCGAACAGCCGGTAATCGGCCGGGTGGGTCGGTGGTCCACGGGTAGGTCGTCCCGCAGCAGCCGGTCGCTGCTAAGTCGACCCGCACCGTGCCACCCACCGTCTCGAGCTGTCGAATCGCCGCCGGAGTCACCGCGACCGGTGGCAGCACGGTCTCCTCGTTCATGGCGCCGGTCCTACCAGTGAGCTCCGACATCACCGCCACACGAGTTGCCGCTGTGACAGAGATCGCGACCGAGAGGTCAACGATTCGACCAGGACGGGATGTACGCCGCCCGCCACGGTCGTATGTAGGTCGGTCGCCTCGCCGGATCGGACAAGACCTCGCACCGTGCTTGAAACGCTCGGTTTCGGTACGGCCAGAGCGGCGCTCTTGGAGGCGTACCGAAACCTGGCTGACCTGCTCGGACGGGCGGTCCGCGGTGTTGTGGTTCGGGGGACTGAGTCAGCCGCCGTAGGCGTCGGCGGTGGCGTTGAACAGCACGAGGTCTAGTGGGGTGAGGCCATCGGCGCGTACGTGGCTGGTGGTGTGGGTGTCGGCCCAGAGCTGGCTGGAGCGCAGGTCGCCGATGCGGTAGCCGAACTGGGCGAGGACCTCGTAGGCGTAGCGCTGGCAGTTCCCACCCTCTTCGATCGGGGACGGGTCCTCGGCGCCGGGTAGCGGGAACCGTCAAAAGGCACCGATCACAGCCACGCCGGCCACCTGCGCGCCGGCGTCAGCCACCCCACCGGTACCTCGACGGGCTCGCCCACCCGCTCAGCGTGCTGCCGACCACCGGAAGCCCGCAGGTGAGATTCATTATTTGCAGGTGAGGGAAGTGCCGGTACCGGTGCAACACTTCGTCGTGCCCGTGCAGCCATTCGAGTCCGCGTCGATCTCCGTCAGCCTGGAACCAGCCAACCCAGCAGCCGTAGAGTCCTTGCTGCGGTCGCTCCCTGCGTGGTTAGGCATCGAAGACGCGATCGTCGGCGACGTCGCTGCCGCCGCTCGGCTGACGACCTACTTGGCGCGTGACGCGGAGAGCGCTCCGGTGGGAGTGGTCCTCCTTGAGCGGCACTATCCGGAGACCGCCGAGTTGTACCTGATGGCCGTTGCTCCCACCCATCACCGAGCTGGAATCGGCCGGGCACTGCTGCGCGCCATCGAAAGCGATCTGACCGCCGACGGGGTGACGCTGTTGGAGGTGAAAACCGTAGGGCCGTCTCAGCCCGATCTAAACTACGCTCGCACCCGGCTGTTTTACCAGGCCACCGGGTTCCAACCAGTGGAGGAGCTGCGCGGACTCTGGGGAGACACCCCGTGTCTCATCATGATCAAGACACTGATCCCCGGCCAAAGATGACCACGACCTCCTCAGTTCCAGTAGCGAGCCGGCGACTGGGCCAGGCGAAACCAGGTCGGCGAGAGCCGCGCAAGCAGTCCACGATCCATGTCACCTTCTAGTCGCATTTTCGCATGGTCGCGTCCACACCCGCCCGCGCCACTTCACTGTGACGGCGCGCTGCGCGCATCCTCTCGGTCATGGCGGTGCCGTTGGTGGTGTCGACCGTGCGAGCCCGGCGACGCCAGAGTCGTGCCTCTGCCCCTGATCACGACAAGAGTGGGACCCATGCCGCCGCACAAGACTTCCTCACCCCCAACGGGCCGTGCGCGCGGCCGCAGCGCCACCGCAGTCCCCTTGCGCGGTCCCCTTGCTGGCCTACGGACGCATGAGACGCATGCTCGATGACGTCTGATCAACTGCACTGTCACCTGGCGGCCTACCTGGCTCACCGCAGCGCCCGGCCATCGGTGCCAGCACCCGGGCCCCTGACGGCGCTAAAGGGTGGATGGGCCAGCAGCCTCTACGCCTTCACCCAGCAAGCAACCGAGCTGAACGGGGCCGCCGCGAGGACGTTAGTGCTCAAGCTGTACGTACCAACCAGGCAGGGACGTGAGCACGCAACACGCGAGTGGCACGCCCTGAGGCAGCTTCGTGGCGCGGACTACCCCGTCCCGCAGGGCATCCTCTTCGAGCCGGACGCTCGCCCCCTCGGATCCCCTTTCATCGTGATGGACTACGTGCCGGCCACGTCCCTCTGGCACGTGTTCGAGGTCGCCGATGCGGGCAGGCAAGCCGCGCTCACGCAGGCCTTCGTGACTCAGCTTCTCGCCCTGCAGGCTCTCGACCCGCGCATCCTCCAGCCGACTGCCTCCTCGAGGGACCCGTACAGCTACCTCGACCACGAGCTGGCGCTGCTTCGCCGCGACAGTGAGGACTCACCGCACGTGATGCTGCCCCGCGTCGTCGACTGGCTGGAGCAGGGCAAGGAGTCCGTGCCCTGCGAACGGCCAGCGATCCTCCACCGCGACTACCACCCCTGGAACGTGCTGGTCGATGCGGACGAGCAGTTGTGGGTCATCGATTGGGATTGGCAGATCGGGGACCCTCGCTTCGACCTGGCCTGGACGTGCATGCTGATGGAGCGAAGCGGATTCCACTCGTTCAGCAGCGATGTCGAAGACGAGTACGAACGCCTAGGTGGTCGCGGAGCCGAGGGCTTGGGGTACTTCAAGGTCTTGACAACGGTGCGCTGGTTGCTGAACGTCCTGCCCCCAGAAGACCCAGACGTCCCGGTGGATGATGCGGCCCGGGCAGAGTTCCGGGCCTTCTTGATCGATCCAGTGCGGCGGGCGCAGACCTTCTTGGCTGAACGCACCGGCGTCGACGTGAGAGTAGAGCTGTAAGGGCACTGTCTGACGCCGTTCGACATCAAGCTGCCGCAGTTGAGCCGTCATTTCGTTCCGCGGCGAGACCGGCAAGCCTTAGCTCCGATGACCGCCGAATCCGGCAGACCTTCCCGGTACAGCGGTTCGGGTGGGTACTCCGGGAGCGGGTGCGGTGGCGTCTGGTGTCAGCGGAGTCGGAGCAGGCTGGCGTCGGTGGCTCGGAAGCCGCAGGCCTCGCGGTAGAAGCCGGTCAGGTGCGGTTCGTAGTCGACGTGCAGCCACTCGCAACCGGCTGCGGTGACCTCCGCGGCGAGCGTGCGGACGAGGGTGGCCCCGATGCCGCGCCGCTGGTGTGCCGGGTCGACGACGGTGTCGAGCAGGAACGCGTGGGCGCCGCCGTCCCAGACGGCGTGAACGAATCCGACCAGGGCGTCGCCGTCGACGAACGCCGCGACCCAAGTCAGGCTGTGCCGCGCCAGCCGCTGGCTCCACGGCTGCGGCGGCCCCGGCGTCGGGTTCCCGAAAGCGCGCGCGTGCAAGGCCGATAGCGCAGCGTCGTCGACCGGCGGGCGGATCCGGACGTCGACGCTGTTCCGGTGGACGGCGGTGATCTCGTCCACCGGCCGCCGCGGACCCCGCAGCCCGTGATGCCACACCTTCACGCCCGGGCCGAGTTCGGCCTGCAGCTCGACCGCCAGCGCGAGTCCTTGCTGCTCCCACGCGGCCTCGACCGCCGGGGACTCCCAGACGAAGTCGGTGATCGCGAGGTGCTCGAGCTGCGCGTTCCACTCCCGGAGGCGGTCGCCCAACGACGCGGACATCCCCGGGAGGCCGTCGACCGGGTCGCCGAACCCGCCGCCCGGAAGCGGCAGTCGCTCCCACAGCGGGTACCGGACCCCGTGCTCGGCCATCACCAAGACATCCACATCGCTCCTGCCGTTGCCTACTGCGGGAACGGTTCGGCTCCTAAACCGCCGGCTCCCGGATTGATGATCGACCCCTGGTCGCGTCACAGCCAGAGGAATTAGCCGCGCGGGCACCGTCACGACCTGTATCGAGCACCCGGCGTCGCCGGACTAAGACCGTCCTCACCAGGCCGAGGCGGTCGGGCGCCAGACAACCCTCTGACCGGGTTGCTAGGTGTCGGCAACTCGTCCCGCCGTGCCTCATCCGATCGTTACCGACACGACTTGCACGGCACGGGGACACGCCGGTGGCGGCCGTGCCGGAAGACGTGTTGAAACACCGCCGGGGGATCGCGGCGTCGCTTGGCGTTTTCGGTACGTTCCAGGTGTGCTCGGGTGTTCACCGTGGCGCACGTGTTCGACGTCGCCCAGCCGGCCAGCGACGTCGGGCGCCGGGCCCACACGTGCAGCGGGAAGCCGGCGCGGGCGATCGCGGTGGCCATCGGCAGTCCCTGGTCACCCAGCCCGACCCAACCGACAGCCGGCCGGCCGGCGCCCGTCCTGCCAGTGCCGTCGGCGGGTGTGTCGGTGACCATCACGTCGCCCTTGTTCGACGCCGGCGTCCGGGTCCCGGTCGCTCCTTGACCGGTTCGCGCCAAGAAGTCGTCCGCCGTCTTCGGGGCGCCCGGGCCCCTAGGGACGCCCGTGTTCTCCGAGCCGGGCGAGCCACTCGCGGAGAAGACTGGCCTCAGCCGGGCTGAACAGGTCTCGGGGCAGCGGGTCGACGCCGCTCTGCGGCGTGAGGACCGCGAGCAGGGCGTCCGCGCGCGCAGACACGGTCGCTTCGGGGTCCGTGCCCGGCGTCGGTTCGACGGTCAGCGAGTCGAGCACTGTGTCACGGAGCGGTCTGATCAGCCGTGGGTCGCGCAGCGGTTCGGGTTGGGCCAGCAGCAGGAGCACCGCACCTGTGGTGGAGGCTTCGATGGCTCGCGTCGCCGCTTCTACGGGCACCCGGAGACGTCCTTGGGTGTTGGCGCGCTCGAGCATGTGCCGCAGGATGGTCTGGTTCTCGTGGGCTGCAGCAGGTCGCCGCCCGGGTCGCAGGTTGCCGTACATGAGTGCGTAGACCGCGGGGTTCGTGAGCCCGAACTCGACGTGGATGTCCCAACCTCGGCGGAGGTCGTCGACGGCGTTCTCGCTCGGCTCGAACGCTCGCTTCTCGGCCAGGTAGGTCTCGAATCCGAAGCTGGCAACGCTGTCGAGCAACCCGTCCTTGTCCATGAAGAGGCGGTACAGCGTCGGGGTCTGCACCCCGGCCGCGGCGGCTACGGCACGCGTGGAGATGCCGGTCGGGCCGACCTCGGCCAGGAGCTTCGCCGCAGCCTCGAGGATGCGCTCCCGCTGGTCGTCCCTCCCGCCCGTAGTCGCAGTACCGGAGTCGCTCGCCACGTGCCGATGGTAACGCCAGTCCGTTGACGTTGACATCCCGATGTCACGTCCCTACCGTTGCCAGCGTCAACAACATGGGGAGCGATGAGATGTCGGAAGACCGGCTACCGCAGGTCCGTCTGGGTCCGGACGGCCTCGCCGTGGGTGTGCAGGGACTGGGCTGCATGGGGATGAGCGAGTTCTACGGCGATACCGACGAGGCGGCCGCGCGCGGCACGCTGGAGACGGCGGCGGCGCACGGCGTCACGCTGTTCGACACGGCCGACATGTACGGCCAGGGAGCGAACGAGCGCTTCCTGTCCCCGTTCGTGCGTGACCACCGCGAACAGGTCGTCATCGCGACCAAGTTCGGGACCGTCCGAGCCGCCGACGGTGCCATGTCGGTCCGGAACGACCCCCGCTACATCCGCGACGCGGTCGAGGGCAGCCTCTCGCGTCTCGGAGTCGACGTCATCGACCTCTACACCATGCACCGCCGCGACCCCCAGGTGCCGCTGGCCGACTCCGTCGGAACGATGGCCGACTTGGTCAGCGAGGGGAAGGTGCGCCACCTGGGCCTCAGCGAGGTCACCGGTCACGAGCTCCGCCAGGCGCACGCCATCCACCCGATCGCCGCTGTGCAGTCGGAGTGGTCGCTGTTCACCCGCGACATCGAGCGGACACTGGTCCCTGCAGCCGCCGTCCTCGGTGTCGGCGTCGTCCCCTACTCGCCGCTGGGTCGTGGCTTCCTGACCGGCGCACTGCCCACGGAGCTCGACGCCGGGGACGTCCGTACCGTCTTCCCGCGCTTCACCGGTGACAACGCCCGCCGCAACGCGGACCTGCTCGCCCCGATCGCCGACATCGCATCCGTGCGGGGGCTCTCCATGGCGCAGATCGCGCTCGCGTGGCTGCACCAGCAAGCCGCCGTCCACGGCGTGGCAATCGTCCCCATCCCCGGAACCCGACGAGCCGCGCGCCTGCAGGAGAATCTCGCTGCGGTCGCCGTCACCCTGACCGCCGACGAGCTCGTCCGGCTCGATTCGCTCGCGGAGCAGGTGGCCGGAGACCGGTACCCGGACATGCGGCAGACCGCGTCCGCCCGCGAGTCCTGACCACCGCCCATTCCGCGTCGCCCATCGCCGCGACGAACACGCTCCCCGCGACTGCTTCCAGCGGCCCCTCCACCTCACCCACAACGAGAACGGAACAAGCATGAACCCCACCAACGTCGCGATCGCCTACTTCTCCGGCTACGGACACACCCTCGAGCTCGCCAACGCCGTCCGAGACGGCGTCGAGTCCGTCCCCGACACCAAGGCCGCGATGGTCAACGTGGCCGTCCCGGCAGAGACCGACTGGGCGGCGCTGGATGCGGCCGACGCGATCATCTTCGGCACCCCCACCTACATGGGATCGGCGTCCGGTGCGTTCCACGTCTTCGCCGAAGCGACCTCGACTCGGTGGATGACGCAGGCGTGGATGGACAAGCTCGCCGCCGGGTTCACCAACTCCGGATCCATGAGCGGCGACAAGCTGCACACCCTGCAGTACCTCTCCCTGCTCGCGGCCCAGCACGGGATGCACTGGATCAGCCTCGGACTGATGCCCGGCTGGAACACGACGACCAGCAGCGAGCACGACCACAACCGGCTGGGCTTCTACCTGGGCGCGGGCGCGCAGACCTGGAACGACCAGGGCCCCGAAGCCGTCCACGCAGCTGACCTCACCACAGCCCGACACCTCGGAACGCGGGTCGCTACCCAGGCCCGCATCTACCGCGGCGCCGTCCTGGCCTGATGCTCGCCGCCGGCGCCAGCGCGCCCGGACCAGCTGACCTGCTCCGCGTCCATGCCCCATCTGTGTCGAAGGAGGGCTCCCTCGTGTCCCGCATCACTGTCGTCGGCGGCACCGGCTACGCTGGCTCGGCCATCGCTCAGGAAGCCGCAGCTCGCGGTCACCACGTCACCGCACTGAGCCGCTCGGCTCCCGAAGCACCCACCTCGAACGTGACCTACGTCCAGGGCGACGCCACTGACGAAGCAGTGCTGCCCTCGGCCATCGAGGGTGCGGACGTCGTCGTGGCTGCCCTCGCCTCCCGTGGCCCGCTCGCCGGCAGCTTCCGCGACACCAACCGCACCATCGCACGCCTAGCCGATGCCGCCGGCGCACGCCTGTTTGTCGTCGGCGGCTACTCCTCACTGCGCCCCGCCCCCGGCGCGGACCGCTTCGTCACCGACCTCAGCAACCACCCCGCAGAACTCCACCCCGAGATCCTCGCCGGGGCAGCCCTCATCCTCGAAGACCTCCCAGCCACGCCCGAGACCCTGGACTGGACCTTCGTCAGCCCGGCGCAGGCGTTCGGCTCCTGGGTACCCGGCGAGCGGCTCGGCCGCTACCGGCTCGGCGACGAGGTCGCGGTCCAGCCCGAGGACGGCGGCGCAATCTCCGCCGCCGACTACGCCCTCGGGTTCGTCGACCTCATCGAGCACGACGACCACCACCGGGCGCAGGTCAACCTCGGCCACTGAGACCGCCTCCGAGGTACAACGGCGCGGCCTCAGAGCCGCCGCCAGCGCCGCAGCCTTCACGTGTGTCCGTCACGCCAGGCGCCGGGCCGGGACCCGGTCTCGCGGTGGAAGAACGCCGAGAACGCTGACGGGTCCGGGAAGCCGAGTCGGGTCGAGCACTGCGCCGCGCTCAGTCGGTCGTGGACCAGGAGCCGCTTCGCCTCCAGGACGAGCCGCTCGTCGATGTAGTCCTTCGCGCTGCGGCCGGTGGCCGGTTGCGCGGCCCGGGACAGGGTGCGGGCGGAACAGCCGAGCACTCGCGCGTAGTGACCGGCATCGTGCCGATGGGCGAGGTCCGCCTCGACCGCATCCTGGAAGCGGCGGAACGTCTCGTTGCCGCGGGGGACCACGCTCGCCGGCGGGTCGGTGCGCGCGAGCAGGACCGAGAGCAGGCATCCGAGGACGTCGAAGGCGGGATCAAGCGCGGCGATCGCGGTCGTGGACTCGAGCCGGAGGTGGTGCAGTGCGGCGGCGACCAGCGGCCGGGGTGGCTCGCGAGCCGGCCAGGCCGCGGCGATGCCGGGGACGGACGCCAGCTGACGCGCCGTCGCCGTGGCAGGGGCCGTCGAGGTGAACAGCACGAGATCACCGTCGAGGTGAGCGATGTCGATCCACCGGTGCACCACGCCGGGTCCGATCCACGCCACGTCCCCCGACGCCAGCGGCTGGGGGGAGAAGTCGATCGTCACGGCTCCCTCGCCTCGCTCGACGAGCGCGAGCACATGGAAGTTCCCTCGTTGCGTGGTGCCGCGGTCGAGCTGCCGCAACCGCTGGAACGACATGGTCTCGACCTGCGCGGGCGCACCGCCGGGAGGCTGGTACGTCATCTGGCGGATCGGGGGCACGTGTCCACTTTCCACCATGGGCGGTCCAGTGTGACGGATGACCACCAGTGAGCCGGTCGCTTCGCTGGTAGCGGGCCCATTAAGGCTTGAGCACGCCGACCTGAGGAGTTTCCGTGAGCACCGAGACGACGACCGATCTGCCCGTCTTCGACCACCGTCCCGGCGCGGGACCCGCGCTGGTGCACTTGCACTACTGGGGTGGTTCGTCGCGCACCTGGCAGCCTGTCATCGACCAGCTGGGCGAGCGGGAGTCGGTGAGCATCGACTTCCGGGGGTGGAGCCGCTCGCGTCACCTGCCCGGCCCGTTCGACCTGCACCGCCTCGCCCGCGACACCGCGGACGTCATCGACCGGCTCGCCCTGTCCGAGTACGTGCTGGTGGGCCACTCCATGGGCGGCAAGGTCGCTCAGCTCGTCGCCGCGACCAGGCCGCGCGGGCTCCTCGGTCTCGTGCTCGTCGCCCCCGGTCCGGCCAAGCCCGCCGCCGAGCTCACCCCCGAGTACCAGGCGGGCCTCGCGCACGCCTACGACAGCGCCGAGTCCGCCGCCGGGGCGCGCGACGCGGTCCTCACCGCCACCACGCTGCCTGCCCACCTCAAGGACCAGGTTGTCACTGACTCCCTCGCCAGCAGCGCCGAGGCGCGCACCGAGTGGCCCCTGCACGGCATCGCCGAGGACATCACCGCCCAGACCGTCCGCATCGACGTCCCCACGCTCGTCGTCGCCGGCGAGCACGACCACGTCGAGCCGGTCAGCGCATTGCAGGAGAACCTGCTTCCCTACCTGCGCAACGCCGACCTGACTGTGATCCCCCGCACAGGACACCTCATACCCTTGGAGGCGACCGAGGAGCTGGCGCAGGCCATCACCGCGTTCACCGCTCGACCCCACCACCCGGGTGCAGGCGCCGCAGCACCACGCGCACACAACAGCATGCGCTAGGTGTACTGACCAGACAGGTTGGTGACAGGCGGGCGGTCGGGGGCTGGCCGCTGAGTGCGCTGTGGCGCCGGGAAGTGTTGTAATGCTCCAGCCATGGTGCAAGGGCCTGGGTGCGGGCGGTGTTGGTGGTGAAGACCTGCCGGTAGGCCCACTCGGTCTGCAGCGTGCGGTTGAGCCGCTCGACCTTCCCGTTCTGCCACGGGCAGTGGGGCCAATGAACTTCTGGTGATGCCGCTCGGTGCACACCTGCCCCAAGGAGCACTGGCGCACCCCAGCCGAGACACTCAACGAGACTGTTGCTCTGACCCCCTGAGACCGCCACCGTTTCCGGAACGAGTTCGGGTGGCTTGGTGGTGTGCGACGGTGCCCGCTTGCCAGCGGGCACCAGCGGAGCTGATGGGGTGTCGGGTGCGCAAGGAGCCGTTCGACAGGCAGTCGTGGCGGGCGGGGCTGGACCCGTGGTGCCGGCGGTGGTTGTCCGCGGGGGTCTCCGACCTGCGATTCGTCGCTGGATGGCAGGCGGCGGTGGTCGGGGTCGAGCTGGACGACGGGCGTGAGGTCGTGGTGAAGATCCGGGACCCGGTCGCGGGGCTGGAGGAGCGACTGCGGTGTCAGTTGCGGCTGTGGTCGGCGGGGTTTCCGTGTCCTCGGCCGCTCACTGGGCGTGGTTGAACCAGTCGACCCACTCCAGGGTCGCGATCTCGACCTGTTCCAGGGTCTTCCACGGCCCGCGCCGTTTGATCAGCTCGGTCTTGTAGAGGCCGTTGATCGTTTCGGCGAGCGCGTTGTCGTAGCTGCTCCCGGTGGCGCCGACCGAGGGGTCGATCCCGGCCGAGAGCAGCCGGTCGGTCATCGCGAGAGCACCGTAGTGACCAGACTGGGGTGCCCCGCGTTTCTCGGACAGTGGATATAATCTTTCCACTTAGATGAGAGGCCAGGTCGTGAGTCGAGCAAAGAGGGTGTTCAGCCCGGAGTTCCGTGAGGACGCTGTCCGGTTGGTCATCGAATCGTCGCGGCCCATCGCCTCAGTGGCCCGGGAGCTGGGGATCGGGGAGGGGACCTTGGGTAACTGGGTCAACGTCTACCGCCGCGAGCACGTCGGGGAGGAACCGGGGCTGAACGTGAGCGACCAAGCCCGGCTCCGTGAACTCG
>JAABUY010006557.1_pt1 | contig 11352 bp, 21 predicted proteins | sample 5560271 | NCBI WGS metagenome assembly JAABUY01 (sample SAMN10711886, study PRJNA513374) | rock metagenome | isolation source: Antarctica rocks | place: Antarctica: Victoria Land, University Valley
CGGCCGAGCGACTGCCAGACCCCAAGAGCGAGGCCGGCCTGTTGAGTGCTCCGCCCTGTAGTGGCAGTGCCTGTGCATCATGCGGTCCCTGCTGCAGTGCCCCTGACATGGCCCTGGAAGCTGCGGCAGGGCCTCATGCAAGTGTCTGGCACCAACGCATGCGCACCCGAGCTTCGTGTCTGCATGCCTGTGAGGTGCTCGCCTGCTTGTGTATCACTGCGGGACGCACGCTTCACAGCCTGCAGCAGCCATTCTTTGATTGCTTTGTGTAGCTGAAAAGCTCAAGGCAGTGTCTCATTCGTGCTGTGTGCAGTTGTGAGGTAAGCAGAGCGAAAATGACAGCAGCTAGCAAGCCGATGCAGCACTGATCCGTCTGCCACAACAGGCACAAAGAAGCCACAGCCATGGCGCATATTCAACACGCACAGCAACGCATATCCCGCATGCTCTCTACACTCTGATGTACACGGCGCTCCAGCCTCTTCTTTGACACACCCTCCAAATGACCTCAGTGATACACACTATAAGTGATGTACACTACATGTACTCTCGCTCGTGTATAAGACAAGGCAAGTGGCACTGACAAGCCAACAGAACCAGCTCGGATGGAGCATGCCAGCGCGCCCTTCCCCGTACGCACCTTGACGCCTGCATCCCCAGCTTTACTACATGCCCAAAAACGAGTAAAAGCAGTGTGTCAACCGACAGCAGCCTCTGCCGTAGCATCACCGGTGTCCTCATGCCCCCAGGGAGCAGGCCACCACTCCGGCCGCACAGGCACCACAGCCGGCCCCAGCCCGGAGCCAGGCTCAGACCCCGACCCCGCCCCGCTCACCCGCAGCTCCGGCGCTTGAACCTCCGGGAAGCCGTCACGCCCCGCGCCGCCGCCGCCAGGTCGCGCCGCTGCAGCCGCTGCCGCCAGCGCCGGCGCCAGGCGCAGGATGGCCAGCGCGCGCGCGCCCGCGGCCAGCGCCACGCGACCCACCGGCCGCCCGCCGCCAGGCGCCACGATGCTCGCGCCGGGCACCAGCGCGGCCGCGTCGGCGTCTGCGCCGCGCGTGGCAGCCGCATGTTGCGTGTCTGACACAGCACTTTTCCGGCCCATGCAGGAGCAGGACAGTCACCGCATGGGGCGTGCTGCTATTGCAGCCGCTGAGCACCATATGCATGCAGCCCTGCCCGCTTGTAAAGCATGGGTCACAGGATCACTTGGGCAATACCAACAACGCGTCAAATACGCCGGTCTGCAGAATCGTACGGGCCGGGGTGTGGCACCCCGCATGCTTGAAACGAAGCATGATCACACACAACAGACTGCAAAGCATGCCGGTTAAAGGCCACACCTGCGCCAGGCGCGAGCGTGACTGGCATCAGGCGCTTGCGCACGACGCCCCGGAAGTGCGCGCGCGCGATGAGCTCCTGGCCCACGTAGCAGCCCTTGGTGAAGCTGATGCCGTGCAGGCCGTCCAGGTTGTACTCCAGCGGCACCGCCGCGCCTGCCCTCGCCCGCAGCCGAGCACTCATCAGGCCCGCGCCAACCATGCAAGGCAGCCGCTATCCTCTTCAGGCGTCCTCTTGACACGCTCGCTCTACATTATTGAGGTGGTGCCGTCACTCCGTTCCATCCTGTGGGAAAGTCCACACGCCCGGTCGCCGCTCTCAGCTGCGCAGGTATAGTGAAGGCATGCATTATACAGCTGCGAGCCCATGCTGGCACACAGGGCCGCCTCACTATCAGGCCGACCCAGTCATGCGGGCCAGCTCCGGACCTGGCATATGGCAGCCGCGCCATGCCACAGTGCCGCAGGCTGCCGCCCTTGTTTCGCACCTGTGGGGATCTCAGAGCCCTCAGCAATGCCCAGCTCGAAGCGCCACTGTTGGTACGCGGCTGCATCTGTCACGGGCTCGTCTGGCAGCAGGCACGAGCGGTCGTCCTGCTGCAGCAGCTTGCGCTGGCCCAAAGCGCCAAAGCGCGGGTCCGGTGGCCAGCAGTCTGCGCATAACCATGTTCGATATTGCATAGGCAGTTGTAGTGCTGACAACCCAGTCCTCTGGCTTTGGCGGCAAGGAACACAAAGGAACACAAGGCAAAGTCCTCACCAAGCAATGGCTGTAACAGCCGGCAGCTCAGGACAGCGAAGACAGCACCACGTCAGGTGTTTTCAGTTGCTGAGTGCACGGGCAAGCTCGGCAACCTCCTCCTTGCAAGTACGGCATGCCGCTCATAGGACACGCAAATGACTCTGAGAAGAAAACAATGCACACACCGAGGCACCGACGCACTTGGCTGCATGGCGCCCTCAGCATCAGTGCCAAACCGCACCCAGACGCTGTGCTCGTCTGAGACGTCTGCCACATCGACTTTGGCCCTCAGCTTATACCTGCCGCCCTGTCCAGCGGTGAGGCTGGGTACAAGCAAGGGTGAGAAAGCACAAGCTGTCTGAGCTGGCTCACCGGCGCAACAGCTTAATGAGGTCTGGCATGCCCTCCTTGTCCACGTCGGCAAACAGCACAGGCGCCTCGTCTCCTGCAAAGCGTCAAGAGGTCAGCCATAGTATGTAGCGGAACGTGCGCCAGGCACGTGTCGAGCGCCGGCGGGCAGGCGCACGTGTACGGTGCAAGTGCATGTCGTGCAGGACCCGGCCCTGACTGTTGAGCAGCGCGGCGTAACGCGGCGGCGCCCCCTTCCTCTCCAGCGGCGCACAGTCATTTGTCGTGATGCCCTGCAGAAGGTCACGTGTATTGCTACGACCTTGCATGGTATTGGTGAGAGGTGCATAGGCGTTTGCAGTGTGCACGTTGCAGTGCATCCACCTAAGAAAAGCCTGGCACCTGCAGGAAGTGGATGAGGTCACTGCCCGCCAAGCGCAGCACGCCGCGCACGTCGTCCAGGGTCGCCAGCTGCGTGGGAAAGTCGCGGCGCTCCTTCGCGGTGTGGCTGTGCACCAGCCGCGCCGCAGGGCCCGGTGACAGCCACCGCAGCCAGGCCCCCGGTGCGCCTGCATGCGGAGAGGCACAGCCCAGCAGCTCTGCAGCACAGCAACCCAGCAGACGCCCGCGCTGGGCACGCATCTTATCACCGGTGACTGGCTGTATGCGCTTGCTGCTGGCAGGCTGCTGGTAGCACCACTAGCTGCTTCTTCGACTAGCTATTCATTGATTGTGTAGGCGTTCCAGCATCCAATGTCCATCACTCAGGATCTGGTGGCTGGCCACAATCAACATGTCATGTCATGCCGGCTTCTAACAGCGCACAGAACAAAGTTGTCAGCAAACTGCGCCCGACGCGCTGGGACCTGATAGACTTGTCAACAGGGTGGCCAAATAGTGTGCCCACCAGCTACATGCTGAGCAAGAGTGTGGGGCTGAAGGCAAGCAAAAAGCGCCCAAGCAACGTCACAGGCGTCATTGCCAGGCCTGGCCTCTTGACCACGCTTGCTCCACTACATCCGCCTAACCACTGATGTACATATCCAGCCTTGCGCTTTGCATGAGCACTGACAGAGCAAGGAGTCCCAACCAGAGAAAGAATGGCCGACACGAAACAGGGCTATGAAGCCATGACATGCACCCCAGCCTCAGTAGCCGCTGTCGGCAGACGGCCCCGGCATGGCGCGCGGGCGCTGCTGCGCCTGCGCCTTCTGCAACATGCCCTCGTAGTCCCTCTTCTCCATCGCAACCTGCGCACCGCCCATGCACCTCCTGAACGTCGACTTCTTGCGCCCGTGTGGGCAGGCTGGCGCGTCCTGTCATGTAAAGCTTTCAGCAGCAGTGGGCGGGAGCACCCAGCGACAACATGTGCAGGTCATGGCGCTGACGGTTCATGGCCCTCGCCCGGTAAGGATGCAAAAATGCTCACCGCTCAGCATGCCCCGCCTTGTCTGGGGACCCTGGCTGGTAGGGCTTCCCAGGGTTTTCAAGGAGCGGGGCGCGCACCGCCTCGCGCGGGCGCACAATGCGGTCGATGATGCCGTACTCGATAGCCTGCTCGGGCGTGAAGTAGCGGTTGCGGCCCACGTCCTTGCGCACCTCGGCCTCCTCCTTGCCTGCCGGGAGCACAGGGCCCTGGGACGTGCACATGCCCCAGGCAGGCAGAGTGTCCCAGCTAATCCGTTCTGCCTCCTTACCTTGAATTTTAAATACATACAAGCACGAGAGCACGTAAAACGTATAGGGACCGCAAGCTCAGGCGCGGGCATACACGCCTCTAGACAGACACTAGGATTCGGGTTTGGGCAGGGGCGCGCCGACGCCCCGCGCGAGCAGCTCGACGTACGTGCGCGTGCTGTACTCCAGCTCGTTGGCCTTGATCATGATGTTGGGCGCCGCGCCAAACGAGCGGTTGAGCCGCGGCGGCGCGGTCATGATGCGCGCGTGCGGCAGCGCAAAGCGGCAGCCCTTCTTGCCCGACGCCAGGATCAAGGCCGCGTTGCCGAACGCCTGCAGGCACAGCGGCAGACTCGCATCAGTGGACGCCTGTGCCCGAGGCCCCTCGCTTCACACGTGCAGTGCAATGCGGCCGCTGTCATGCGCTGTGGGGTGGCTCTTGGACAGAGACGCATGAATGTACAGGGCAGGACGTCGCCCGCGACATGTAATTATGGCGTGCAAAAACTGCAGCGTGTGCACGCTGGCCAGGCAATGCAAGTCAGCACGTCCCATGCGGCTCAAAGATAGGGCGCTGCCGGCGGCGCGCGCGGGGCGCGCCTGGCCGATGACCAGCGTGTGGATGGCCGGGCGGATGTAGTTGAGCGTGTCAATGATCGCGGTCGCCTCTGTCTCAAAGCCCACGGCCTGCACCCATGACAGCCGCACAGCTTAAGGCAGCCCTGGCACAGCACACTCACAGCTTTCGCAACCCTACACAATATCTACGGCGGCCCCGTTGCTGCAAAACATTGCAGGGCCCGTCAGCAGCGCTTGTGCTGGTGCGGCAACAACCGGCGCCAGGGGCACACATGAGGCGCGTCTTCTGCGCGGCTGCACCCGCCAGGGGCACGAGCGGGGAGCGCCGCGCCTGGCCGTCGGGCGTCTGCGAGCCCATGGAGTGGATGTAGACGTAGACAGGCTTCTCCGGGTTGGCGTAGTTGAGCCAGAGCAGCTCCGAGATGACCAGCTCCGTCACCTGGGGCACCAGCTGCGCGACCCCAGCACCGACTCCTGATTGATGCTATGTTGTGCTGCCATGGTGTCACGCTGCAGACTAGGTGAGCTACTCGCTGGAGCAAGCACTGCCAGCCGCTCCAACAGCAGCTTTGCCGCTCCCATGTCGCCCCTCCAACTATGTGCCCCCAAAAATAACTATATGCAAACGCAGAGCCCCACTGTGGGTGAATTGAGAAGTGGGCCGCGCTGCGCCTTGATGGCGCTGGTGGGTGAACAATACAATGCGGCACGTCTCGCGCAGGAGGTCAGCGCACCGGCATGCCGATGTAGCAGATGCGGCCGTCCAAGAGCAGGGAGGGTAGGTCCGGCGGCGCCTGGCCCGGCGCTGCGCCAGTGCCGGCAGCCATGCGGGTTGGCCGCCGCGTTGTGGGCACCTCGTCACCGCAGTAGAACGCCTTGGCGTGCAGCGACTCCTGCCGCGCGGCCGTGGTGGGGCCCTCAGCGACAGCACTCGGCAACTAGCTGCAGGACGTGGTGCCCAGCGTGGCAGAGCCTGACACTGGTGCATGCTCGGGGTGATAATGTGCTCACTTTTCCTGTTCAGCTGGTCGTTGTGGGCTTCCGCCAAGTAGGGAGGCCAGCAAACGCACAACACACGCAGCACCCAGGACTATGACAGTGGAAAAAGAGCACTGCCTTGAGCGTGCTGTATCACCTTGAGGCAGACAGCGCAGAAACAGAGCGCAGAAGCAGAGCGCACTTCCCGCGTCTGACGCACCGGGCTTGGCTCGCCCAGCTTGAGCGCGCTCTCGCCGCCGGCGAGGCCCAGCGCAGCAATCTGCCGCACGGAGAGCCCGTACGCGGCCTTGGGCACGCGGATGCCGCTCTCCGCCAGCAGCAGCTCTGGCGTCTGCACCACATCCTCTGCCTCGCGGTCGCGGAAGCCTATGCCCATGCCGGCGCTGCAGCGCAGGGCGCCGCGCGCGCGCCGCGGCGCACGCTGCGCATGCTGCAGCCGCGCGCACGCTGCGCTGCTGCTGGCCTGCTGCGTCAAGCTAGCCGCGCGCCGTGCCAGGCGCGACGCCAAGGGCTGGCAGTTGCAGGCGAACTCTGTCATGCTGGGTCCGGGCAGGCGTGTGGCCTCTCCAGGCACAGGTATCCGTGTGAAGCTTGCACTTCCCTCTTTGCGCTCGTTCGCGGTGCTGGGCCAGCAGGCTCCAAGCAGCAGGGTGTAACCACGGGTTAACAAGAGGTACGGCCTGTATCCATGGGGGTTACATATGGGGGGCCTCTACTCAGAGCTTTCCTTCACAGCATCGATTCAGCCAGCAACTCCCAGGCAGTCTTACACTGCTGTACTTGCTTCTTACTTCCAATGCAAACAAACGTCTGCATCACTTCTTTTGCTAATAGCTCGAAGGCACGAGGCTGAACAAAACAGGTGCTTGCACAACTTGCTATTCAACAAATAGGGTTAAACAGAACAGGTCCTTCCTCGACTTGCTGCAAGCGCACAGCTGCAATACGCAGCTCAATCGGAGCCACCCACCAGCTGCGGATCCTCGTCCCAGGAGCGGCGCTCAAAGTAGCCAGTAATCTGGTCCGACACCGCCCATACAATGGCCTGCCGCCAGAGCCGCGCGCACGAACCTCAGCCGGCAACTCAGCAGCTCACATGTGCGGTACACCCGGCTATCGGCTCTCAGCAGTGTGCACCTGCCTAGCCCGGCCTGCACACACAGCATCACATGCTCAGCATGCCAAGGCTATTTTCCTTTCATCCCGCAAAACCAGGCGCCTGCTATCGCCCCAGCCGTGGCGGGCCTTGGCGCGGTAAGCAGCTCCCGCCCTCAGCGTTTTCCCAAGAGGTCTGCACTGGAAAAGCGCATGCGTGGCTTGCTGGTGATCTGCATGTGAGACACCTCTGCGGCGCATTACAGCCCCGCTGGACAATCAGACGCGCCGCCTGAGTCCATAGCACGCAGTCGCTGACGAAACGAGCCGCCGCCCTGCTGGTGGGGCGGGAGAGGATGCGGCGGGCGCGCCTGGCCGGGCGGGATGCGCATGAGCCGCGGCACCAGGCCCTTCCACAGCGCGAGCAGGCCCTCCTCGCGCGGGATCTTCAGCAGCGCGTCCAGCAGGCCGCGGTAGCGCACCGGCCCGTCGCCCTTCTCCTGCGCCATCAGCCGCGTCTGCGCGCGGCGGGACCCCGGCGTCAGCTCTGCGCACTGGGGATGCATGCGCGCGAGCTTTGCACACACCACTGGGCATGTATGGCATCGCGTGCCTCTGCACGCTCCGAGGCCCACATCATACACAATCTCAAGAGGCTGCATGAAGCCTTAACACCGGCCCGCCCGACAGTCTGGACAGCTGACGCTGGCTTGATGCAAGCTGGGCAACATCGACAAGCGCCGCGGGGGCCCTGCCCTTGACAGCTGCGCTCGCAGGCGCAGCAGCAGCGCGGCGAGGGAAGGCAGGCACGCGCCTTGACAACGTCAAAGGGCCCCGTCGCGAATGGCCCGATGCACGCGGCCGAGAAGCCGGACATCATCGACTGCCAGGGGGCCAGCTGCCGCCCGTCGCCCTCGATCTTGTCGAAGAACAGCCGGTCGAACTGGTTCTTGGCCCAGAAGAGGCACATCTGGTTGGTGCCGTTGCGCATGACGGTCGGCGCCGCGCCCGCCCACAGCCCCAGCGGGCCGTCCTGCTTGACGATGGTGATCGCCGCATGCACCGGGCCCTGCATGGGGGCGCCAGCCCCCCGTCAGGCGGCGGCACATGGAGCCCAGGTCCAGCGCTGTCATGACGACTCCGCCGCGCAGTGCGCAACCATCCCGTGCTCAACGCCGCACCTGCGTGCGCCACAGTGGCGGCAGCCACATGCAGGGGCGCCGGACGCCACTGACAAGCGTGGCATGCACACCATGTGGGCCATGCCCTGGTGACAATTGACAGTGCGGATGATGTGCAGCCCGGACCGCTCCCTGGAACTCGCCTCCCTGCTGCCGGCCGCATGCAGCATGCCCCGCTCTTCAACCTCACCAAGGGCAGTTGCTGCAGACATGCCACAAACTGCCACAAATGTGGAAGCGCACCTTGTACTTCAGGAGAGCCTTGTCGCCGCCGTGCTGCTGCTGCAGCCGGATCTTCACGACTTCAAAGGGCGTCACAATGATGAGCGCCTCGGTGATGCCGGCCGCAAACCCAGCTGCCAACCGCCGCCCGTCGCTGAGCTTGTTGTCCTGGCCCGATGCGCGACGCGCGGCCTCAGACCAGGCGCATGGAGTCACTGAGACAGCACTTCTGTTGTTGTTCTGGCTCAGGTGGGTCCGTATGCATGAGGCAATGCGCATGGCGAGCGCGGTCAGAGGTTGTCCAAGATATGCAGCGTGAGCAGTCTGCGACCTCGCCACACTCAAGGGCACATGGACAAGCATGTACGGCCAGGCAGCACTCCTGGCGGCGCATGGAGCGCTGTGTGCGGGTCACACAGCAGGTCGCCGACCCGTAAACGGCATGCCGGCACGGCAACCAGGTGGCAGGTCGCCTGCGGAGCCCGCGCACCTTGTCCCGCAGCAAGCTCTGGTAGAACGCGTTGGTGCCCATGCGCAGCGCGTACTTGAGCGTGAGGTGCACCGCAAAGGGCGTGAGGCCCTTCCACAGCGAGCGCACGCCCTCCTGCTCCACGATCTGGCTGCCGCAGTTCCATATGCCTGCCACGCCGGCCAGTGTGTCAGCCACCAGAGCCGCCTCCGAACAAGTAAGAATTGTAGGGGGGGCAGCACACGCTCCCCACGAGCTTGACAGGTCTCCCAGCGGGCCAGCTCCACGGTCGGGCACACTTGAGCAACGTGGCGGGACCCACAAGAGCAGCCAACCGGTGTTGGAGCCTGGGTCACCCTCATACGGCAAGCCTAGGTCACGCTCATACAGCAGCCAGCAGGTCGCCACAGTTGCCCCGCAGCAACAGTCAAGCCCAGCTCGGGCCGGCGCCTAGCGCTTGCGCCACAGTGCACACTGGGGCAGCAGGTATCGGGGAGCAGCAGTGCACACCGCTGTATCGTTTGACTTTGTCGAGCTGCAGGCGCGTCTTAATGACGTCTATGGGCTGGCACGCGCACGCCTCTGCAAGGCCGCCGATCGAGCCTGCCCAGGCACATTGTGTTGTGATCACAAGTGACAGCGTGCTCAGTTATACGGTGCGAAGCAGTAGTAATGAAGCAGGTCAAGCCAATGTAGCACCGGTGCTAGCCCAGCAAGGCCGCACCAGCAACGCTTTTCACGGCCGGGTGGACGGCAGCGACCTTCTTGGGCTCCTTTTCCTTAGCAGTGTTGGAAGAGCGCATATCGGCGCCGCGCTGCTGTCTCCTGTGAGCGCCCAAGCCCTATGCCCGGGCACGGGTGCCGCCCGAGGCAGTGGCAGTCAGGCAGCGCAGGCGGCAGCTCTCCTATTGCTAATGCAGGCTCTTCAGACCTATTGCAGGGAGCAGACTGGCAAATGCACTGATTTGAAAACTGCTTTGCTGCAAGTTCACGCAAGGAAGCGCCAGGCTGTGTGTCGTAGGTTGTTGAAGACTGACTGCGAAAAGCTGTGTTTGTTTGTGTTTTAGCTCTACCTTCAACCGAGGCCGCTCAGAATCAGGGTCGCTGCAGGGTGACATCACTAAAAGACCTGAAGCTTCCTTGAGGGCTCGGGGCTGCTGTGTGAGGGCCGCCTCCTATTTCAGCATTCAGGACATTATGTTGTGCTAAGTGGCATGGCTTCCTCGTACAGAGTGTGTTGGGCACTTTGATGCACAGGTCTCTGGTAAGACAAGCCAGTCGTGACACACTCTTTAACATCTCTTGTTGTCAGTACACTCTCCTGCATGTCTTGCTGCAGCTTATGCAAGCAACTTCTGCTGCAATGCGAAGTGCATGCAAAGTTTGCAATGTGCATTGCGAACGCAGCCTACATGGTTCAATTTGGAACTGACCCTTGTGCCCCGCAATTTTAAGTGTGACTAAGACTTGCATGCCTGGTGTTCATGGCAAGCACGCCGTCCCGTCATGCGATTCTATGATTACAGATGCACACCGCCGCAGTAGATATTCACGACTACAGGTGATACTACTCAGTAGTGTCAGGCCGGGCAAGGCTGCCGTCTGCAGTATGTATCGTTACTGCTTGTGACACTTCCAGCAGCACGCATTCATTTGACTATGGAGCAGGGTACGAGCAGGCCAAGCCCATAGGGCATCCCCAACAGGTATGACCGCCAGGCGCCGGCCAAGTCACAGGCGGGCCGAGGTGGCTCGCACCGGCCAAGGGCCGGAGCGCGCAAGCAGGCGCGCAGGCGCAAAGCTGCGAAGAGCCAGACGAGTCCAGGCACTCTCACAAGGGAGCCAGGATGCTGAGGGCACTTTGCAGAGGGCCAGGAGCCGGGGGGAAGCGACACACACAGGGGGGAAGGGCTAACAGCTGGGCCCTTGCCGGCGGAGCCTGCAGGGGCACAGCCTACACGCGCCTACATACTGCCAAAGTGCTGGGAGCGCAGGGTCCCATGGTAGTGTCGTGTGTCATACGCTAATCCCACAGGCCCAAAATACAGCCGCGCGGCTGTGCGGCCGCGCGGCGCGGGGTGCCCGCGAAGCCGGACGTACGCCGGGCGACGGCTGCGGCCGCAGGGCAAAACTCGAGCGCCCCTGCGGGAGCGTGAGCGAGGAGGCGTCGTCAATTGGACGCCCCCCCCGCCGCTGCGCTGCCTACCACAGAGATCTACAAAGCAAAGCATGCGACAAAAGAGCGGCACAGCCGGCAACCCCGTTCGCCCTCATGACGCGGCGCGGCCACTTTCCGGCAACGTCCCCCGTACTGATCACACGCGTATGTTGCTCTTCGTCCACAACAGCCTCGCACTCCAACAGCGCCCATCTCTGCCCAGCCCTGCCTACAGGAACGTTCTGGTCCTGCTACAGTCTGAAGCGGCAGGGACATCTCTGTACAAGAAAGAAAAGACCACAGACAGCGCAGCAGGCCCTGCATGGCCCCGCTGCTCAGCGCACGCTTTTGGCGCAAGCACAAGCGGACACAGAGCAAGCATCATGGACACCTGCTCGACAAAGAGGCCTCAGCCAGCGCCGGGCGCATGCCCACCGCCTGGCGCCTGCGCGGGCGCATGGGATGCGGGCATGCTCATAAGCCGCACAGCATGCAGGCTGCGGGGCCCCGACGCCGTCCGCGCGCCCGCCTCACTCGGCGTC
>JAABUY010006559.1_pt1 | contig 11349 bp, 9 predicted proteins | sample 5560271 | NCBI WGS metagenome assembly JAABUY01 (sample SAMN10711886, study PRJNA513374) | rock metagenome | isolation source: Antarctica rocks | place: Antarctica: Victoria Land, University Valley
ATCTTCGTAAATTTCTTTCAGATGTTTCAGTAGCTCTGATAGTGATTGATAGAGTGAGAAAGCATCAACACGACGCTTTGCATAGATTTGCTGATCAGCATCGTCTTCTAGCCTGAAAATCACATAGGCAATACGAATCTTTTCAGTAGAGTAATGATTCGCGTTGACATCGAGCTTGTCAGCTATTTTGATGTTTCATGTCTCTCAGATAGAATCATCTGTTTCGATGAAGATGAGTGAATTCGAAAGCTTGACGAACTTGTGATGATCGTTTTCGTTTTCGTTATCAGATAGAGTAGAAGATTCTCGTTGAGAGCGAGCTTCGAAAGTCGAGCTTCGTTCAACTTCAGAGCGACGAATCGAAGCTTCTTTCTGATTGACTCGTTGTTCAGCTGACTGAGTATCTTGACGAGGCATAGATCGATCAGCTTGACGTTGTTTCGCTCTGAAGTTCAATCGCTCGCCTTGTAGCTGATTGATCTTTTTCTCTAGCTCATCGTTTTTATCAAAAGCGACTTCTAGTTGTTTCGCTCTCTTTTTGTGATTGTCTTGTACGAGAAGTCAGTGTTCATTGAGTTGTAGAGTCAAGTCTCGCTGACTTCGAAGCTCGTTCAGCATATTGATGACTTCGTCGAGTTGATTGCTGACTCAATGAAACAGTTGTTCTTCGATGTTTATGTTTCATGAGATGACAGCTTTCTCAGCTTCGACTGAAGCATCGATGAGTAGAAGTGAAACTCTTCTATTGACAGTGCTTCTAAGCAGACGAGTTGTTCGAGACTCAACTGACTCGACGTCGCGTGTCATGATGAGAGAAGATAGAAGTTGTTGAGATAAGAGTAGATGAGAGATTGATGTTTTGAATTGATGTTTTTTGATGAGTGAAAATTCAAAGAATTTCTTGTGAATTTCAGGTAATAATTGAGTGCTTTATTCGAAGAATTTCTTGCGAATAGAATGATGAAAATGAGTGTAGAATCGAAGAATCTCTTGCAATCTAAAATGATGTTGCAAATTTGAAGAATTTCTTGCAAATTTTTCTTACTGAATAGATTGTTTTGTATCATCTATTCATCGATAGCAGAACAGTAGATGATGAGCATTTATCTAATGTTAGAAACCTGTCTAGAGCGAGTCAGATAGAGATGTCATTTAACTAGAAGATAAATGTTAAGAAAGAAAGATAGCTACGAGAAAGAAGCTGACTACATATGTGTGTTTCTCAGTCGACGCTAGGCTCAATAGAAACTAGTCAAGATGACGAAGCGAGAATAGATCTGATAAGACTAGAAGACTGAGTCTGACAAGGCTAGAATCATGACAACACATTTCAAGCTCTTTAAACAATGAACTCAAGAATGATTGTGTTCTCTTTTAGTTCTTGAACATCGTTGATGTGATATTTTCATGAACTATGTAGATTCTTTATCGCTCAGTATCTTCATGAATATCATATACAAATATGTTTTAATCTTCGTTGATCATTTTATCAAAATGAAACATTTAGTTCTCATCACTTCTATGAAAGTTGAAGAAGTTATCAACTACTTCTATGCTCATGTTTGAAAACATCATGATTTACTTGAGTTCTTTATGTCTGATCGAGACACACAATTCATCTTCGATGTCTGAAAGCATATGTGTAAAATGTTGAAGATAAATATTAAGTTATCAACAATGTATCACTTTGAGATCGATGATCAAATCGAGAAAGTCAATGCTATCATGAAGCATTATCTTCAAGTCTTCGTCAACTACATGCAGAATGATTGAGTTAAGTGACTTTCTAAAGTCGAATTCATCGTCAATAATGCATCATCATTAATCACTTTAGCATCATTCTTCTTGATCAATTTGAATCAAAACTCACGTTTAGACTTCAAGTCTTTTAAATCTCTGCTTGAGAATCTTATGTTTCAAGCTTAAAACAAGTTAATCAATGTTGAAGAGTTCATCAAGAAAATGAAGAAATTAACTGAGCATCTACATGATGAGATGTTTATAACTCAGATCATCTACGAATTCAATGTTAATTTCTCTCATTGTTTTTGTTTTAAATACTTCGTCGAAGATAAAGTCTGATTGAATGCTTACAATCTCAGCATCGCTCGCTTTGTTGTCAAGTTAAATGATCATAACATTTATTTCTTCAAGATCAAGTGTGTCTTCAAGAACAATTCTCTGATCATTGAGTTAAATCTTTCAACATTCATGAAAATTCATTCAATCTTTCATGTCATTCTTTTGAATCATATCACAAGTGATTTTCTTTCAAGTCAACATCAGAAATCATAAGAACTCATTGTTGTCAAGAATGACAAAAGATTCTGATATGTAAACAGCATACTAAACTTCAAGCGTGATAAACATTATAACTCATTTCTGCTCAAGTATTACATCGATTGAGAAAATCACTTCTTTACTTGAAAGTCTTTTCATCTTCTGAATAATTGTGAGCAAGCGCTTGATGAATATCATCTCGTCAACTCTGTCATTGAAGAATCACATGTACTGTCATGTGTGATATTTCAATATCAATGTTAAGAACTTTAAATTCAATCTTTTTTGTTTCAACTCAGTTTCAATCTGACTCAAATCTTGTTTAAATCTGACTCAAACATTTTGTTTAAATCTGACTTAAATGTAATTCAAATGTATTTTAGTTTCATCTGTATATCATCATATTAAATTGTGTTTTGTCTCTTTCTTGCTCAGATCTGATTCAGATCTTGTTTAGATTTGACTCAGACATCTTGTTTAAATCTGACTCAAATGTGACTCAGATGTGTTTCAATTCTCATGCATCATCACGTTAAAATGCATCTCATCTCGTCTCATTCTTCAGACATCTTACTCAGATTTGACTCAGATGTGACTCAAATCTATTCTAGTCTCATTTGTGCTTCATCACATTAAAATGCATTCATATTCATTCTCATCTCGTTTCAGTCTTCGTCTTCAATTTTTCTTCATCTCATCTTGTTTCTTCTTATCATCTTGCAAAAGCTCAGTCTTGAAGAGAGAAACTACTGTCATGATGTCAGATCATCAACTTGATTTAAAACATAAATTATTGATATTTTAAATAATCTCAATTCATTGAATCTATTTTGCAGTTCAATGAATCAAGTCATCAATCTAGTCATCATCATCTTAATTTAGTCTCAGCAATTCTGTTTTGATCATTTCAGTTGTGTGCATGAACTTCTGCAATCTTAAATCAATAAAACTACTGTTTAGTCTTGATTCTGCTCAATTCATGTATATAGAAGTTGAACTTTTGTTCTTTTCTTTCACTTTTTATCTTTCGTCTTGTACATTATCTGATGTATTGTCTTGTATCTAGATTCTATCAAAGTAATAATAATATCAGTCTTTTAAATTGATAGTATCTTTAGTTTAGCTCAGTTTCTGACACTTTAATATTCATCTCAAATATATAATCATTAATGTTATGCTTGAAATGCTGTCTTGAAAATCAATCACAGCGACTTCTAGTTACTGCATAGTGCAGAAACTCATCAAAAGTATCTTTGAAATGAAATCATATTTTCTTGAAATGTCTTTTGATTCAGATCTTCAGCACATTGAAACTGAGTTCAATGAAGTTGAAGTTCAAAGAGTATGATGACAAATATCATATCTTACACTCATGTGAAATAATGAGTTTCTTAATATGAGCATTACAATGTATGTTAACATTATTCATGATGATGACACTCTTCGAGATCGAAAAGAAACTGCATAGAGATAACAATTCATCTGCTAATCATTGAAAGAAAATCTTGTTGTTGAATCAATCTTCATGTAAATTGAAAGAACACTTCAGCAATGTTCTTTCTTTCTAAAGACTTGATAGCAAGCTGATTCATCAATTGATGTATAGACTTAATGACATAATCTTGTAGTCTCATTGAAGAGAATCTTGTCAACGAAGACTGTTACGAGCGTGCTCAGCCTTCTACTGAAACGCGCGTTCTCGAAGCGAGCCTAGGTTCTATCGAGCCTAGCGCTTTCCTTTCTTCTGTACATATAGTCTTCGCACCTTGATAGATCTCGCTCTTTAGCTTTGAATTCTCGTTTACCTGATTTACTCTTCGTTTATCTGTATTTCTATGACTTGCTCTAGACATGATTCTAACATTATTCAAAGCTTCGTACATATCACACGACAGTGATTCGCTTTCTCGTTTAGTCGGGTTTTGCAGCTCTACGATCGAAAGCAAAGAATGATTCTGAATGATCTCTTTATTGAGTCAGTCATCAAATAGAACAAGCTCTATCGAACGCGATAGACATGAACAGCACAAGCTCTATCGAACGCGATAGGCATGAACAGAACAAGCTCTGCGACGCGTTGCAGACATGAATCAGAAGACAACAATTGATCTCTTTACTGAGTTGACCACTCGATAGTTAGTCTGCTTGAACGATATTCGAAGTGAGTCTGCTACAAAGACATGAACGAAACAAGCTCTACTACATGCGTGTAGTAGGCACGAATCAATAGTGAGTCTGCTTCAATGACAATTCACTCGATTCAGCAACGAATCTCTTATTCGTATCTTCTATGATTTATCTCTATTCACGACATTGACGACAACAGCAAAGATGATATGTACTGCAGACAGAGTAGCATATACTATATGTCTCGAGAGAATAGAACATATACTATATGCCTGAAAATATGAAGATATGAGCTGAAACTCGTTCATCGTTGAATATTTGAAGCTGAATAGAAAGAGTCTGCTTGAATAACAAGAATAGTAAGTCTGCTACAAAGACAGATAACGATTGATCTCGTCGTCGAGCTCGTCACTCGAAGTGAGTCTGCTACAATGACAAAGTCTATAGTTGATCTCTTGACTGAGCTCGTCATTGAACAGAACAAGCTCTATCGAATGCGATAGACACGAACGAAACAAGCTCTACTACATGCGTGTAGTAGGCACGAACGAAACAAGCTCTGCTACATGCATGTAGCAGGCACGAATCAGAAGACAACGATTGATCTCATCGACTGAGCTCGTCACTCGATAGTGAGTCTGCTTGAACGACACTCAAAGTGAGTCTGCTACAATGACATCAGAATTCGACAGTGAGTCTGCTTCAATGACACGAACAGAACAAGCTCTGCGACGCGTTGCAGACATGAATCGAAAGACAATGATTGATCTTTTGATTGAGTCAGTCAACGAACAGAACAAGCTCTACTATGTAGTAGACACGAATCAGAAGTGAGTCTGCTTCAATGACATTCGACAAGAAGAAATAGGCTTGAAACGCTCTATGTTAAGAAGAAATAGACTTGAAACGTCTGATGAAATGAGCTTGAAACGCTCGATGAAATGAGCTTGAAACGCTCGAATAGAACGATAATGAAACGAACAAGAAAGAAAGAACTGATTGAAGTAATGAATCATTGCTTGACTGAGAGAAGAAAGTAATGTTACGAGCGTGCTCAGTCTTCTACTGAAACGCGCGTTCTCGAAGCGAGCCTAGGTTCTATCGAGTCTAACGCTTCTCTTTCTTCTGTACATATAGTCTTTGCACCTCGATAGATCTCGCTCTTTAGCTTTGAATTCTCGTTTATCTGGTTTACTCTTCGTTTACCTGTATCTCTATGACTTGCTCTAGGCATGATTCCAACAAAGACAAGCTGTTCAATCATCAGCTGCAACAGATCGACAACTCAGTTTAAATGAAGCTCATCGTTCTGTCTGATGCTCACATGCTGTTTCTTTTTATTGCTTCAGCGTCTTCTCTTCAGAATTCTCGATATCGTGAACTGATGCACATTTAATTCTCACTCTTTTCATAAAAATCATATCATTTCTTTCTGCATGATTCATGACTGTTGCTTCAGATATGTAATTAAAGCATCTTCAGCTGCTGAAAAAATCTTTTGAGAGACACTCTTTGAACGAAACTGAGATTTAAAGAAAGAATCATACATGAAGAGATTCTCTTGCATAGTATAAATAATGTTACGATGACAGTGAATCTCTTCAATAATGACGAAGAAAATTTAATGTAAAAGCAAAAGACGTAATATCTTCAAGCGAAGAGTCGAAGTCAGTTAATCTGTCATAGTTAAAAGAATGTCAGCTGTGAAAGATTTGAACAGCTTCAAATTTATTGATTTGATTTTTCTATTGATTTATTCAATAGAGTGTTGAGATTTGAGAATGTCAAGAATGTCTGAATTCAATAGTAAATTTGAAGAGAAGTGCAACAATTGCAATGTCAAGAAATTCATAACTTTCTGCATATGTTAATATATTCAATGCTTCATATGTAATCTATTCAATGCTTCATATATAGTATATTTGATGCTTCATCTGTGATCTATTCAGTGCTTCATATATGATCTTCATATATAATATATTCAATGCTTCATATGTGATCTACTCAGTTCTTCATATGCAATCTATTCAATGCTTTATATGTAGTATATTTGATGCTTCATATACAATCTATTCAGTTCTTCATATGTAGTATATTCAATACTTCATACGTGATCTATTCAGTGCTTCATATTTAGTATATTCAGAGCTTCATATGTAGTATATTCAATACTTCATATGTGATTTATTCAATGCTTCATATGTGATCTATCTAGTGTCTCTTATGCGACTTACTGAATAGATCGTATATACTACATATAAAGCACTGAATATACTACATATGAAGCATTGAATATGTTAGAGATCAGCATAGAGCGAGTCATATGAATGTCATTTAACTAATAGATAAATGCTAAGAAAGAAAAGTATCTACAGAAAAGAACTCGATTCTTATATGTGTGTTTCTCAGCCCTGTGCTAGGCTCGATTGGGTTGACGCCTTACACATATGATGCAAAGTCTCAATGACATCACTTCTAGCTCAAATGCTCACTAGGCTCGATTAGAATGAAATCAAGGCGAAGGCTAGAAAGAATAGACGAAGACTAGACTCGTAACAAACTTTACATCAACGTTCATATTGAATCACTTAAAGATTTTCATAAAGTGAATCAGCTCATGCTTTGTTTTTGAAAACTTGATGTCGTGCATTTTTGATCACTGTTCGCATCTATCATAGATCTCATTAAGAACTCTGCAATTGCGCTTCATGAATTTCTTGTATATTAAAATATTGACATCGTTTATAAAATTTGTAAAGCTTGTTCTCAATCTGATGTTATCACATGCTTTTAGCAAGTTTACATTGTAAAACAGATATAATATTAATGATAGCAAAAAGTCTTGTGATATATTAATGTTCACGTTGCATTTCATCATCATGTAATCATCGATTGTGATCGTGATGCGTCAATTTCTCAGAAAGTTCTTCACAAATTCAAGAAGCAGTCTGAGAACTTTTCTCTTTTTCATATCATGCAAAAGTCTGCTATGTGCTACATTGTTGAATGCACTTTTCTCATTCAGACTCAGCAATGAGACTACTTTTCTTCTTGTGTCACTTCATACAATGTGTATCTTTTTTATAATCAGTTGCAAAGTCGTATTTATTGATCTGTGTTTGCAAACTCTTATTTGAATGTTTAATATCGAGTTGCATGCTTCTACAACGTTTTACAGACGTTCAAATATGATGAACTTCAGTATCTTGCTCAGCGTGTTGAGTAGCATCTATCAAAAATATGTTGCATATGTTGCATGCAATAAACATAAGACATGATCTCTATGCTAATTTGTTTCTGAGCGAGAGATAGTCTCTTGCAGCAGATTCACAGTTCAAGATGAGTAAAATCTCTCACTGCTTAGATTTTGACAGTTTACTTCTTAAGTATAAGTTGCAGATGTTTCATCAGCAATATGCATGCATATTGCAGTCAATTTCTTCTTTAATCACATCGACATGCACTACTGTTCTTTCAAGCTATACAGACAATGTCTTCAACTAGAGATTGACTTTATCATCAAGACATTTAAGAGTCAGAACTCAGTGAAGAAATGAGATTCTTGAAATCAACAATCGTTGTCATTGTATATCATGTTTCGCAGACGCTCACTTCGCTTGTAAGACATGCAACTCATCTGTTTTATGTTATCTGTAAAGATCTTTCTCATGCAGATTGAACATATTTTGCAGAAATGTTCATATGCTACACTTTTAATCAGACAGCGTAGTTCAATCATTCTCTATTAACTTGCTTGTATCTCTCTTCTTTTAACGAAGTTTTCTCATCAGTGTATTGCTTACATATAGAATGTCTGTGTCTGAACATCTGTTAAACGATATTAACGAGACTTTTAAGTTTGCTCATGTTAAACTTAACGAGTCTCGTGAGTTGTTCATGTCGTAGTAACAGACACGCAGTCTTAACAAGATTTACATGTAATTAGCATGTAAATTTAAAGAATGTTCATGATTCAAGTTCTTTCTGCTAATCACTCTCAACAAATCAAACACAAGAATGTTCTATCTCAGTTCTTGTTATTACAATGACAAGATACTGAATTGAATGATTTTTATAAGCGATTTTTCTCATAGTTCTGCGTTCTATTTGACTTTCTCATCTGCATGCAGATTGCTTGTAGCATGCGCATTGAGATTATCAAAGTCTGTGCAATCATGAAAACTCTGCACGCGATCAACGCACAACGCTTCATCATCATGCAGCATCTTGATGTCATTCAAACTTTTGATAATCTCTAGACTTTACTATAACTAAACAGTAAATTCATAGTTAGCGTTGTGTACAGATGAGTTTCATCGCTAATCTAAAAAAGAATTGTTCAATCACTGTTTTCTTCTCTTCAAATAATTCAATGAGATTGAAGCGTTGTGACTGAAACAATGAAGTGAAGAATAAGAATGAAGAAGAAGCTTCTTGTCATTAATGAAGTGAAGAAATTGAAACTGACTGCTATCACTGTGAGTATAATAATAATTGATATGCAGAATATGAACTGTTAACAGACGACTGTTATCACTGCAACTGTTGTCATTGCAACTGAGATAAAGAAGAAATCAACTGAGAAAATGAAGAAGAAACCAACTGAGAAGATGAAGAAGAAATTGACTGAGAAGATGAAGATGATCTTTGACGAGACGTCATTCTTTTCACCTGTTTGATCATACTCTCGACTAAACGCATTTTCAACTGTTGTTCATTGAATCTCATGAATTTACTCATAAAGTTCTTTGATTCTTCTTTATCTGTTCACATCTTCAATCTTTTCTGATGCATCAATGATTATCAAGAGTTCTGAATCATTTCTTCTTGTGAGTTGATTCAGAAGCGATAAAGAGAGATAGAAGATTTCTTAATAGTAACATCATCATCATCAATAATGATGACTTTGTCTCAGAATGATTGTTGAGTGTGATTCATATTGAAGTGCTTGTCTGCAAAGTCAATGAAACATCAGTCGTTGAAGTTTTGACACGCTTTATCAATGTATTGTCAGCAATGAAGCAGCTTATGATCAAAATTATCAACTGCAACTTGAATAAGATCATCAACTCATATACATGCATGATCAAGCAGCTTATTGATGCGAGTGATTCTTGTTGCTTTGAGCAATGAAAACTTCAGAGAATCGAATGATAAAACATTCAAGAATCGCTTTAAAGAACTCTTTTTCTTTAAGAATTCAATCTGAAGCTCTATTCTTACATCATACTTGATGATAATCTTCGAAGCAATGATTTTTAACATCTTATTTCACTTTGCTTTGATAAAATCATCAATGAACTGTAGCTTTCAAGTAATCTTTGATCGAGAAGTTTGAACGCTGATCATTTAATGAGTGATTTTTCATCTCTTGTTATGATCATCTTTTTTGCTGATTGCATTCTTCAGCAATTGCTTGAAGTTTCATATATTGAAGAAATTACTAGTCTGAGTTTCTATGAAAGTTGATCATTCAATTTGTTTATTGACTTGAAGATAAATGAAAATCTTGAGCATTGAATCAACAATTTGATTCTTCAACTTTGCACTCTTTATATTTGAAATAGAAAGTTCATCGACGATGTTTTTAATTTCTCTTTTCTCTTTACGATGACGTAGAATCTCTTCTTCATTAAATTGAGCAATCTTTGCAGATTGAGCTCTTTTCTCTTGTTTTATCTGAGCTTTGACATGATTTGCAGCATTCGCTTATCGCTGAAGCTCAGCGACGTAAGTTTTGCATGCTTTCTTCGCTGCTTTGAAATTATCAATGATATGTCTCTTGAAATTGCGAAAGCAATTGACTTTGACAGCAGCGTCTGCAGTGTTTGCTTTGACAGCAGTCTTTACAATGATTCTAGCAGCGACATCTGCTTTGACTTTGCGAGCAACGTCTGCTTTGACTTTGTCAGCAGCGTCTGCTTTGACTTTGTCAGAAGATTTCTTCGATCTTGATGAGATGCTTGAGAGAATGAGTGAATTCTTCAGAGATAGATTCTGACTTCGACGTGATGATGACATGGCGACTTTGAGAATCGAAAGAGCTAAAAGAATGTCAGCACTGTGAAAGATTTGAACAGCTTCAAATTTATCTGTTTTGATTTTTCTATTGATTTATTCAATAGAGCGTTGAGATTTGAGAATGTCAAGAATATCTGAATTCAATAGTAAATTTGAGGGAAGGTGCGACAATTGCGATGTCAAGAAATTCATAGCTTTCTGCATACGCTAATACTACATATGAAGCACTGAATAGATCGCATATGAGACACTGAATGAGTCACATATGAAGTACTGAATAGGTCACATATGAAGCATCGAATATACTACATATGAAGCATTGAGTAGGTCACGTATGAAGCACTGAGTAGGCCACATATAGAGCACTGGGTAGGTCACATATGAAGCACTGGGTAGGTCACATATGAGGCACTGGATGGGTCACATATGGGGCACTGGGTAGGTCACATATGAAGCACTGGGTAGGTCACATATGAGGCACTGGATGGGTCACATATGGGGCACTGAATGGGTCACATATGAAGTACTGGATAGGTCACATATGAAGCACTGAACAGGTCACATATGAAGCATTGAATATACTACATATGAAGCACTGAGGGGGTAGTGGGGTTGATTCTACAAATCTGGTTCTTATTTTGCACTTTTTGAAATTTTGATGGGGCGCTCGGCAAATTCAAAAAAAACGGCACAGGTTTCGCATACAATAATTAAGATGCTAATTAAGGTATTTTAATCGATTATACGTGGCTTTATCCATGGGATAATATTCTAACTTGTATTTGAATCATCGACGTCGCCAATGTCTACTACAATGTCCGAGTCTACTAGTAAGTCTATGCGTCTTTATCAATGTTTGAGCGACTCAAGCTTCCATGTGCGCTCATTTGGAAACCACCGCCTCTTGCCTTTGACCAGCTC
>JAABUY010006563.1_pt1 | contig 11346 bp, 13 predicted proteins | sample 5560271 | NCBI WGS metagenome assembly JAABUY01 (sample SAMN10711886, study PRJNA513374) | rock metagenome | isolation source: Antarctica rocks | place: Antarctica: Victoria Land, University Valley
CCTGTGCCACAATGCATGGCAGAAGTCTACAGCATGATGGCGGAGCAGATCTGACGCCAGTGCATTACGTAGCCAATGTGCAGTGGCAGTCTATGGCAGGGGCGAGTCCCATAGATCTGGTGACGCCATCGTCTGGCGTGGCAAGCACTGTGGCAACTCCAACCTTCTCCGAGTCTGGCGATCTTGTAGATCTCACGCAGACCTGAGTGCTGGCTTGACCTGGTTGAAAGCATGCTCTAGATGAACAAGGCCACCGTGGTTGCAAATTGAATACATCTGCTCTTTGTAGCAAAATTTGCAGCAAAGCATTGCTGTTGGTGTGGAGGTCAGGTCTGCCTGCAGGCAGCTTTGCCTGTCATTTGCATACACACGTCAACATGACCCCAGTAGTTGGGCTTTCAGAGCGCTTTCAGATGGTCAAGTACCCTGATGTGGTTCTGCAGCTGCACCCTGTTGTATGCATGTACCATTGTTTGTACAAGGGACCGGAACATGAGGGTGTGACCCTTGTGCTGGCAAGCTACAGTCACCCCTGTCACTCATTGGGTCTTTTGTTTGCAGCTTGCAGTCCTGTTTTCGATTGTAGAGGACCAGATTCTGGCCTTGCAGACAAGTCTGAATGTCACTACATGCTGTATTTTGCTGGTAGCATACGACTTTGCCTGTTTATTCCACGTTTGCTCATTGCAGCGCAAGGACTGAGCATTTGAGCTGCCAGTTCTTGAGTTTGGTAAAAGGTTTGGCAGTGGCTGCTTTTGCTGCAGTTGCTGCCAGGTTGTACTACAAATTTAAAGCTGCTCTAACTGTACCAGTCAAGATGCAGGTGCATCCTGTTGCTTTGACTGTAGCCGTCAAGGTGCAGGTGCATCTTGCTGCTTCGACTGTAGCAGTCAAGGTGCAGGTGCAGATTTTTGCCCCTGTCAGATATGCAGACCAGTGAAAAAGTGCCACCGCAGCAGTAGTTGAACCTGTACAGCAGAGAGTGGGCGTTGTATTGTTTCGTGGGAACAAAGCTGGCCCAGGCTGGAAACAAACCGAGCTTCTTCGTATTACGTATTACTGAGTCAGTGGGCCCATCCCTGCTGTCCGTGGGACCACCTACACAGAAGCCAACTGCACCATCAATGCAACCAGCCTGAGTGCCAGTGCAGAGTACTACATTGCCTTTGTGAATGAGCAGCCACAAGCAGCCGGTGTGTATGCCCTCTATGCTGAAGGTGAGCTCTTATTCTCTTTGCTGAAGATGTGGTGAGGTGTTGTGCAAATTGTCAGACCATGTTCAGTACACAGTCATCGTCGAATGAGGCTTGCCTAGCCACAGGCTTCTTGTAACGTCTGGGATGCATGTATGGGCTGTGCAGATCCCATGACGACAACAGCTGTACCCTTTTACTACACTTCCTCTCCTTTTCTGCATAACGTAGTTGCGATTGGAGCTTTCACAGTTGGACTGTTGCCTGCAGCTGCCTTGCTCTGACACAGCATCTAGTGATGGATGGCACGGCAGATGTGCTGACGGATAACCGACTGGTCATTCACACCATCTGCTGCTACAACTTGGCTGAGCATTGTCGCATGATGCAGGCTGCAATTTGACCACTCAAGCAAAGCTGGAAAATGGTAGCATATACAGCCAAGTCAACAGTGTTGATCCAATTTTGGACAGCTTTGTTGATAACATCACGGCCAACTCCAACACGTCAGGTGCTGCATCAGCCGGCAGAAAGCTGCTGGCATCTTCACCAGCAGCAGACGCACCAACACTGTATGCTTTGCCAATTGGTCACAAGCAGAGCTACCAGTATGTGTCACAGCCGCTGTCTGCTTTTGAATCTGCCCCAGAGGCAGAATCTCCTGAAGAGGCCCCAAGCCCTGAGGAAGGTGCCCCTGAGGAAGAAGGTGCCCCTGAAGAGGAGAACAGTCCTGAAGAAAGTCCCCTTACAGCCGGCACAACCCCTAAATAAGTGTGGGCACATTTGGAAGAGGCTCTTGGACTGAGGTGCAGAGCCTTGTCTGGCAAAACGCCCTTCCCAAAACCTGAGCCGGCCATACAGCATAGAACAGGAAGTTGTTGAACCTCCCTCAAGCAGCTAAGATAGTGAACATCTTGTTACCAGCTGAAGCATGACAATGCTGGCTCAACAGGCCGGCATGCTGAGAGGGCATTGCATGTTGGTGCCTTGAAACAATCTGGGACAGTGTTGTCCAGCTTTGGCTACAGCTTTTGCTTATGTGTGTCTAGGGAGCATGTGTGCAAACTTTTGCAGGCACGCTTGCATCAATTGATCAAGCAGCCTTCAAAACGCTGCCTGCCAGCTGCATAGTTTGCATAGCTGCAAATCTGTCTGCGTCGAGGTATATACATATATGCATTAGCGTCCTGGTGTGTGACGGACGTCAGAATGGACAGGTGGCTGGCTGTTGGACAATAGCACCGCTAAAGGTGACATGAGTTGATCATATGCCTTTGTGATTATTCTAAATGGTGATGCCCTGACACCAGCGTCGTTTCAATTCTTTCAAAGAGCATTGTTGTAACCTGTTCAGATGATTTTGATTTGATGTTCAAAAGCAACACTTGTTAAACACTTCAAAACATTGTGCGCACGCATCATCATCATCACTACCAGGCTTGCAGTGTATGGTCCAGCACATCCACTGTTGTTCCCAGCTGTGCAATACTCTTATGCATGGGAATACCCATGGCTCCGTTACACCTGGGCCGACTTGCATGTCCTTGACCTTTCTGTGTTTTGAAGAGATAAACGATGCTTGTTGACATGTTCTGAGGTCTTTTGCGCGTTCACACATGTTCAGGCATCTGTAACAGTCCACCTGTAAAAAGCACAACCGCCTCGGTGGCTATATACTTTTCAAGATTGCATGCTTTTCAAAGATTTTGGAGATTGCAAGCAACCATTCAAGGCAGAGGACTGCCTCACAGGCCTGATGAGAGCCAGGCAGCGTGTCCTCAGCAATGCCCCACGTTGAAGAGCCCAGAATGAGAAAGTTCATGCTTGGGCAAAGCAAGTGCAAACTTTGGCTGGTCTGTATAAGAAAGAAAGACATGCTCCCAGGTCCTTACAGTCACAGCATAGTTGCAACTTTTACAGATGCATATAACATCACGCAGAAGGTCAGTCTTGTCTAGCCTGATGAGGCCTGCTGTGCATCTCTGCAATCTTCAGCAAGCATGATGTGGTTTATGAAAATACTCTCAATCAATTATAAGGTGGAAGCCAGATTAGGACCGCATCTGGCCCCTCCAGATTCAAGTATGACCCAGACACCAGCGTCAAAAAGCATACCATGCAAGATGTAAGTACTGGTGTACATCAGTTCACAGGCATTTCAAGATGTATTCGTTGTTTTAGCTTTCAGCTAAGGGTTTCAGTTGTAGCTTCTGTTGCTGGCAAATGCTCAGTTCTGGCTTTTGTCTGTCAACTTGTCAAGACTCCAAGCAGCTCCTCATCTCTGAACAGGAAGTAACTGCAGAAAAAGAGTGTGCGTTATACCATGCCAGTCCTCTCATTCAATCAATAGCAAACAATCTGGCCAGTGGCCACAGCATGCAATCTGTTCTTACTCTTTGCCGTCTAGCTTCAACTGAGTACCGCCATAGTCTGGTAGCAAGACCTTGTCACCCTCTTTGACAGCAACGGGAATGATCTCTCCGTTTGTCAACGTTCTCCTCCCTTGACCGACCGCTAGTACCTTGCCCTCGTTATACTGTATGGTCAATAACGGCATCAATCGTTGTGCAAACTGACGAATCAATGCAAAAATCATTGCAGATGAGGCTGCATTGTTCCAGCACATCTCCATCCCGCTGCTGCCGCTCTCACCTTGCTGGTCGCGGACTCTGGAAGCAGAATTCCTCCGACAGATTTGTTGGGGGCAGTCAACTTTTCGACCAATACTCTGTCCAGCAAAGGTATCAACCGCTTCGCCATATTGACAATTCAAGCTATGATCGCCTGATCAGGGCTGCGCTGTCCTACCACAAAGCAAATGCAGAACTTTCCACGCGACGGCGACTATTGATCTTCCCAGGGTAAAAGCCGTGCTTACTTTGCCGTCACAAAGTGTATTGAAGAAGAGTACGTCACAGAGCAGTCAGTCAGAGCAATCAGTCAGAGCAGTCAGACCAACCGGCTGGTCCGGCGCGTCCCGTTGCAGACCCGACGGGCGAATTGTGCGCAACATTGCGCATTTGGTTGAAGCATTGGACAACTTTGTGTCTGTACATTTTGTCTTGAAGCCCACCTGCACCCCAAGACTGCCCTGATATGGACCTGAGTACCTTGTGCAACGTTCTGCAAGGCTGCTTGAGTCCTGATTTGAGCATACGTAAGGCGGCCGAGGATGAGCTTGGCAAGGTTCGTATCGGAAGCCCGATGTCAGAGTGCCTGCCTCCGCCGTTGACCTTGTGCGGCACGTGCATGCACTTGTGCTCACTGATCGAGCTGTACACCGGGCTTGCACGGAACACTAGTCACAACCTCAACGCCAAATTTATATTCCATAGGTTCAGCATGCAAGTGGAAACTTGCCCAATCTGCTGAGGGTCGCAGTTGAGGACTCGTTAAATACCACTCTCAGACAAGTAGCTGCAATTCAGATCAAGAACATAGTCAAACGTGGCTGGGATCCTGAGGGTATGCCGAATGCAAGCTTGCAAGCATCCTGACATACCAAGCTGGCGTCTAACTTTGTTTTTTCACTTATCTACATGCTGTTTATAGATGGTGAAAGTCCTATACCTACAGCAGACCAGCAAGCGCTGCGAGACAATTTGCTGGAGGGTTTGATCAGGCAAGTTTGCTGCAGCTCGTGCACTGCCTCTTATGCACTTGGAGGATCACAACAAGCAGATTTGTGAGATCGTGTTGGCAGATTAAGCCCTTCTGCAATACAGGGCACCACATATTGTGCAAGTCCAGCTTGGGGAGTGCATGAAGAGCATTGTGCTGGTGGACTTTCCAGACAAATGGCCGTCGCTTCTGCCACAGCTGACACAGAGTTTGCAGTCTCAGGTGTGCCAGCCCTCATGCAATCAAATGATGGCATATACAGACTTAGTGTCTTTGACTCTGCATTTGGAATACGCTGTAATGTGTCAGCGTGACTCTGCTACATCTGCTGTGTAATCAGTCATGCCTAGGGCGTGGCTGCAGTTTGCGTCATGCACTGTTATTCATGCATGTCAGCATCATGCCAGCACAAGCATGTATGTAACATGTTTCACGCATGCAATGTAGGATGAACAGCGACTGTACGGTGCATTGTACGCTTTGAGGTTGATGACTCGCAAGTATGAGTTCCGAGATGCTGAAGAGAGAGTACCTCTGGATGCCGTTGTCAAGACAACCTTTCCAACCTTGCTGCAAGTATTTCAGGTACATAGTTGTCATTTTTGTGGCAAGCTGACACACACTGGAGACGCTGCAAGCATCATCTGGAAGGATGCGCCTTTCCCTGCAACATGTCCGACATGTGACTCAAGGGCATGACTGTTGACTATGCTCCAAGGCAGGCACACATCAGATTCTGGTCCTGGTGTGCATGCTTCAATTCAATTGCTGCTTTGTTCTCCCAAACTAGTGCCAACTGGCACATGCTTGATGAGGATATTCTGGAGCTAACTTTTAGGAGGCTTTGACTGGCGCTTTGCATGCTGTCATGCAGGGGTTGCTACAATCGGGGTCGCAAGCAGAGATTGCGGCAGAGCTGTTGAAGCTGATCTGCAAGGCCTTCTGGTCAGCGACCTACATGGGCATCCCTGACATGCTGCTACAGCAGGACCAGTTCATAGGCTGGATGACCTGCATACACACCCTCATGGATGTGCCAGTCCCCAAGGTGCATCATCACCTTCTACATGGCTTCATAGCCCTTCTGGCAAGATTGCATAGATTCATGGTCTTGTTCCCTTGTCCTAACGACCCAAGTAGCTTCATTCATGGTTTTATTCAAGATTTGTTTGCAACGATGGCAACACAGCTGGCACATACAGCAGTTACAACACGTGTCAGCAAAGGACTGTAGCATTTGCAGTTGCACACTCTTTCGTAAAGTTTGTCACGCTACAAGCTGTTGCTTTGTATGCATTTGCAGCCAAGGTGCCAGCACATGACACAGCCTCGCTCATTGTGTGAGATAAGCCTACATTCTTGCCTCACTGTTTCACATGACGCAAACCTCAATAGCGGTGCAGGAGGGGCAACCCTCGGACCCAGATGCCCGGGCGGCGTGGCCCTGGTGGAAAGCCAAGAAGTGGGTGCTACACATCACCTACCGCCTCTTCAGCCGCTATGGCGACCCCAAAACCAGCAGAAGCGGTGCAGATGGGGATTTCATCATGCTCTTCAGCCAGCAGTGCAGCCTGAAGTTTTTGGAAGCCCACATGAAGCTTATGGCCTCCTACTCACAGGTGTGCAAGCCCACAGCGCGCTGTGCTGCACCATGACTCTGTGCTCATTGGGCCATATCCACCACATGTCTAGAACTTTATTCACGGCCAATGTGTTCAGTAATAGCCACTTGACCGGCTGCATGCTCACACTGTGCTTCAAGGATTTTGCGGCGTGGGCTTGTGCGTGCATTGGTCCTTGTGTGACCAAACACAGCACATTCACTGTTTCCCACTGCTGTGATGTGCAAATGTGAGACTGACTTGTAAGCAGCTTGCATGTCTGCAAATCAAGCTTGGCCCTGAAATTCTTGAAAGACCAGGATGAATGTCTGCAGCAAGATGCATACCTGAAATCATTCGGCAAGGTAGCAATGGCATTGCATGTAATCACTCAAGTTTTGCAGTGTCTGCCAAATATTGTGCTTCCATCTCCCCCCGTTTTCTCCCCATTTCCTCTTGTTGTGTCCCTTGGTGCACTCTCAAGAAAGCAGTGCCTGCAGGGTGAGTGGCTGTCGCCTAGGGTGATCAATCTGTCATTGCAGTATCTGACACATGCCTTGACGCTATCAACCACCTGGAAGCACATGAAGCAGCACATCAATGCCTTGCTCACCAGATGCGTGCTGCCTCTCATGTGCTTCAATGATGAAGATGATGAACTTTGGAGGGAAGACCCCCAAGAATACATCAGAAAGGTAGTGTGGATTGATGCAACAAGCCAACAATGTGATTGCTGCTGCTGCTTGAATCTGTGCAGTGCAGTGCTGCTGCTTTGCAGCCCAGGCGCTATTGCAAATACAGCGTGTCTGCAAATGTTGATGTAACAGGGTTAGGCAAAGCTTGGGTTTGTGCTTGTGGCTTGTTGTCCCATGAAAAACGAGTGCTCAAGCCATGGCCCGTGCTGCAACAGGGATATGACATCATTGAAGACATGTACAGTCCCAAGACGTCAGCAACCAATTTTGTTCAAGAACTGTGCGGATGCCGAGCCAAAGAAAATTTGGCGCCCTTGCTGCAGCTTGTGACGTCCAGCTTTGACGTTTTTGCGGTAAGACTGCTTGTTTGACGTGCATGCTGACATGCCAATGCTGTCGAATCCAGTTGTTATCAGCTGGTAATCTTTGCAGTAAGACCGCTTGTTTGACGTGTATGCTGACATACCAATGCTGTCAACCCAAGTGTCAATTTATCAGCTAGTCATCTACGTTCCTTTGGACTTGATGTTTGCTGCTCAGCAACCCCACTGAGCATGGCTTGCACTGCCAGCTGTATGTGAGTCACCTGTCATTGCATCATGGAGTCTTGCTGTTGTGCTACTGCTCACCAGTCTTTGAAGTATCTGTTCCCAAGGTCAGTGTCAGGTCTCTGTAGTTCGTCAACAATCACATAGGGAGTTAAGTTTTGGCCAAATATGCTGCAATGAGGTACAATGTGTACTGTTGCAGGCGGCTCAACGGCAAGGTACAGTCTCTCAAGAGGTGGCACGGCAGACAGATGGTGTCCTGTTAGCAGTGGGAGCACTGTCCAGTGTGCTAAAAAAGAAGGTCAGTCATCAAATTCAAGCATCGCTTCTGGTCCCATGTGTGTCTGGGCATCATCAGGGCACTGCTGCAACAGCCCTGGATCAGGGCCCCTGATGGTCATTGGGAACCAGATGCTGCTGCACTACATGATACAACTGTACATGCAGCGCATGCTCAGTGGCCGTCTCTGTAATTGCAGGCGCCTTACAAGAACCAACTGGAAGGCTTGTTGCTGAACAACGTGATGCCTTGCTTTGACAGTCCGTATGGTCACTTGAGGGCAAAAGCCTGCTGGGTGGCTGGTCAGTATGCAGACATTGAATTCAGAGAAGGCTCAGGGCAGGGCCAAGCCTTCAGCAGCCTATTCCAAAAAGTGGTCAATGCCTTTCAGGATCCAGACCTGCCTGTAGGCATCCTTCTCTAGGCATACCACCTGCACATCCTGCAGTCTATAACTTATCTGCCCTGTCTGTCGGGTTGACTTACAAACATTGGCTCAAGGGCTGACTCAAGAACATACACCATTTTGTCATTTTGTCAAGCCATTTAGGGTCGGCTGCCTGCAAGAGATGCATGCATCAGAGTTCAATGCGATAGGCAGCTGTGCAAGCTTTGGCATATTCCCAATGTCACAACATGCATGCCTCTGCTTACACTGGATGCACAGCACATTCCAGGCATCGAGTGAGCAGCACTGTGCTGAATCTACAGTCTTGCGTCACTCACACAAGGTGCTACTCAACATGCAGGTACGGGTGGACGCGGTGGTGGCACTGCGCAGCTTCATTGATGCTTTTGACACTGAGGGCCTGCAGCAAGTGAAGCCCCTCATACCTCAGCTGCTGGACGTCTTCTTCCAACTCATGCAGGAGGTAGGCCTCCCAACATTGACTCTGCTCACATGGCTGTGGCTCGGGCACGCCCATGCAGGAGGTAGGCCTCCCAACATTGACTCTGCTCACATGGCTGTGGCTCGGGCACGCCCATGCAGGGGGTAGGCCTCCCAACATTGACTCTGCTTGCGTGGCTGTGGCTTGGGCACGTCCATGCAGGCTGGTATGCATTTTCTGTGTGACCGGCAGCTTGTGTTTCAAGTCTGTGATGTATGCAAACGTCGTCCTCCCCCCCTCAACTCCCCTGACCTTCAGCATCTTAGAATATGGGGTGTGGGCAGCCTTCCTTCTGAACAGAGGGTGGAGCCTTGGATTCATCGCCAGTGCCCAACAGACTTTGAGCCTATTGACCACCCCCCAAGGCTTTTGTTGTTCTGTTTGCTGTTTGGTTCTGCGTGTTCAAAAGCATGGTAATGGCAGCTGCCGCTGTCTGACACGTCAGGCCTGTCCGCCATCAGACTTGTCATATCTGCCAGCAGCATTGGCAGAGGCTCTTGTGGCAGACACTTCCTCATGGCTACCATGGCTGATTTCTTGCCACGGCAGGTAGAGAACGAAGACCTGATATTCACCCTAGAGACTCTGGTGGAAAGGTTTGATGAGGAGATGGCTCCTTACGCTGTGGGCCTCACTCAGCACCTTGCCGCTGCATTCTGGAGGATGCAGGTGCGCCTGTGCACTTCTTCTGCCTGCCTGCATGCGTTCACACGCTCACGCACACACATGTGCATGCACTGAGTCCATCACGCACTCACTCACTCACTCACTCGCTCGCTCGCTCACTCACTCACTCACTCACTCACTCACTCACTCATTTGTTCATTCGTTCATTCCTTCCACACTTTAATACTGTCTACTATTCTGTGCACATGCTCAAGGTGGTGTTGCATTTGCCCTTGTGTGCTTGCGATATGGTCCCTGTTGGCTTGTGCATGCCTTGTCAGGACTGTCCCTCATGTCCTTGGCATGAGGGACAGGCACATATCATGTTACCAGCACAGCGAAGCTTCGGTCTTGTATGTGAATCGAGTGTGCATTCACCAAAGCATGGGGTCATCTGTGCCTTGCCAACTCTGCAGACAACCAGTGACCATACAGTGCTGCAGGGATTCAAAGCCGCAGAGAGATGCAGAAATGTTGCCTGAGCAATGTTTGGCTGTTTACAGAGCATGAGCACACTGCTAGACAGCATCAGCACGCCACCACCCCTGTCCCCTCAGCTCTTCTCACAGCACTCAATGTCATACACGCCTGTTGTAGGGCTCCGATGAAGCAGAGGATGATGAGGATATTGGTGCCTTAGCGGCCTTTGGGTGCTTGAGGGCCCTAAGCACAGTGCTGGACAGCGTCAGCAGGCTGCCCCACCTGTTCCCCCAGCTGGAGGAGATCCTGTTCCCCGTCATGCAGGCCATGTGCAGTGAGGAGGGGCAGGATGTGTTTGAGGAGATCCTGGAAATGATCTCCTACTTTACCTACTTCTCCCCTGAGGTGTCATCCAATCGCCTGTTGGACTTTGCACACTGCGCTGCACACTGTATGCTTTGTGGCCCCCATATCAAACTTACGTTGCAAGTTCTAACAAGGCTATGCTGTCCCAAGCAGTGCATGCTACAGGTCACGAGCTCCAAAGGTCCATCTTGCATGCTGGTGTTCTTGCTCTACGAAGCATTGCTTTATTGCCCGAGCTAGGCTTCCAGCAGCCCAATGCATCGTTACCATCATCATCATCATCATCGCCAGGTCAAAGTCAAGCTGGTGCATGCTGCTGCAGCCATGGCTACATGGCCACATTGTTCAACCGCATGCAACAATGATCACAGGTGCTGCAGTTGACTGAGCTGATGTGTAGGCTACTCGCCCTCTTCTGCATATGGTGTAGCAGCCATTGTCTCACCAGAGCAGACTGGTGTTGCAGATCCTAGTAAGATCTGTTCCAAACCAGATCTCATATGGCTTGATCATGGCAGCTCTCAACAAGACCTGCTCCAAACCAGGTCTCATAAGGCTGTGAATGGCTGCAGATCTCTCCTCGTATGTGGAGTTTATGGCCCCTGCTGCACAGCGCCTACAACGACTGGGCCATGGACTACCTGGACAACATCCTAGTACCCCTGGACAACTTCATCTCCAAAGGCACAGAGGTCTTCCTGGCCTGCAAGAGCCCTGACTACCTGGCACAGGTATGCACAACCTGTAGCTGTACGCCCTCATGCTGCACCGACACATCTCTGTACAGGAAAGAGGCTGAACTGACTTAATCTGCCAGGGTCATAGTTGGGCTTGCAAAGCTTGCACAGGTATACACAAGCTGTGGCTGTACACTTTCATGTTGCACCGACAATGGCTGTACAGGAAGGAGACTGCCCTGCCCTGCTGTGCTCTGCCCTGCCCTGGTCTTTGCCAGGGTTGTAGTTGGGCTTGCAAGGTCTGGGCGCAGGCTGCAGTAGCGTGTGTGCGGCTTGAAAGCAGCTCATGACAGAAGTCATGTCCCATGGAGTAGGGAAGCATGCGCTCT
>JAABUY010006566.1_pt1 | contig 11344 bp, 22 predicted proteins | sample 5560271 | NCBI WGS metagenome assembly JAABUY01 (sample SAMN10711886, study PRJNA513374) | rock metagenome | isolation source: Antarctica rocks | place: Antarctica: Victoria Land, University Valley
CCTCTGTACTCGATGATCGACCAGCCCCTCGTTCTGCTACCACCACGAACCACTGTAGAAGGAACGCCCACATCTCCAATGGCGCCTTGTGCACCATCGGAGCATCCACGTCCTCCTCCGCCAAGCCTCCACTCGTCATGATCAAAACCGCATTAGTATGCTGTCCCAGACTACTAACTATCGCATCAAGGGTTTTGGTGAGGACCGCCCCGCCAACGGAAGGCGCATCGGCATGTTTGAGGATCGAGCGGAAGACGTCGAAAGTGATCCCAGTGGAATGGAAGATGGAGCCGGGGTCGGAGACGACGGATTCGATGGCGGAGGAGAGGTGGAAGTCGAGCTGGGATTCGGAGAGGGAGGAGGGGTCGAGCTCGTTGGGTATGTGGTAGAGTGCGGGTTCGGAGGTGAGGGAGAGGAGCTCTTCTTGTAGGTTGAAGTCGTCGGTCATGGCGGTCCGCGGCAAGCGATCGATACTTGAAGAGAGTGTGAGCGGCTCCAGAGCCGCAATCGCTGTTGAGAGGGTCCAGAAGGGGGTATTAGGAACTTCGCGTTTGTTTGAAATTGCCTGTCTGGGTACTGATATCCACTGCGAATCCTATTTTGGCCCCCCTGCTAAACTCCGGTGTTTCCGGACGTCACTCGCGATCACTTTCATCCTCTCTTGTCTACTGAATCTGTTCTGGTCTTGGTCAACCCCAAAAATATCATCGCTCTCTCACCCCGTAGATTTTTATCACACATTGTAGTCCCTACAAAATGAGCGCTCCCGGCGAGAAGCAATTCTTCGAGACCATCACAAAAGTACGTCACAGCGTCCAAAGTGTCCATTGCGAGTACCTTGTGTTCGGGCATATCTGCTTCAGTCTCCCGGAGTATTGCTTGGTCCTACCGATACAGGCATCTTCAGCTGTTTGTAGTGTCTGCAACACGATCACTGACTGCCCCATAGTCTTTCGTCGATGTCCCGATCACAGAAGCCGGCGTCGATACCGCCGACTTTTGCGAGGCGAGCGAGAACCTCGTCAAGATCTTCGGTGGGTATCCCTCGTCAATTCGGCATGACAGCCGGGAAGACTATAATACCGAGTGAACTCGAGGGATGCCGTGCTTATGGATTGGGCAGGACTTTTTGGGAACCCTGCTTTTACGGTTGTGCAGAATGATTTGACCGGGAATATCGCAGTCAGTCGCTCCCCTTTGCATCACCGACCTAGCTGACGGTACATTTTTTGAAACTCGTAATCTCCCTGCATACTTACTGGCCGTCATCAAATCTCCACTGGCGCACCTGCTCTCAACACCCCGGACCCGATCTCACTCATCCTTGGTTGAATACTGCCCGTCCTCACCCGTCTTCAGAAAGTCCGCGGGTACCTCGCCGCCAACCCCACTTCCGCCACCACCCTCGAATCCCTCCTCGCACATGACAAGTCCTCCCACCCAAACTCCAAAGACCGTGCCACGACCATCGGTCTCCTGTGGCTGATCCGAGGACTCAATTTCACCGCTCTTGGTCTCAGAATCAACTTGACGGACAAAAATGAGGAGCTGAGTGTGAGCTTCACGAAGGGGTATGCTAGAAGTTTGAAGAAGTGGCATGGGATGATGATTCGCCCGATCTTTTATGTGAGTCGGCGCGGGTTCACTCAGGCATACCGAGGTTCTATGGGATCTCATTTGCTTGGCGACTCACCGCCGTAGATTCCCGCTATGATACTGATATATGTACAGCTCGCGATGAAAGCATGCCCCTATCGAGCGACATTTTACCCCAAACTCGGTCAACCGCCAGAAGTTGTCATGCCCAAACTGGAAGCCTGGCTGTCAGCGTTGGAAAACATCGTGAAGAAGGAGGAAGGGGTGTTCAAAGCGGGCGAATATGGGGAGATTTGAAAAGATGTGGGCTTAGATATTGTATACATGCATTGAGATTACAAGTTTGATTTTACCAGTCGCTCGGATCGCCAGCTATAACTCTTACATTTCGAAAGGATCCAATAGTGTAGAGGAATGGGTTCTTCCGTATCGGCGACGACACGTCATTCCATACGACGCGGCATCGTTTCCTCTGATTCTTGCATCTGCTCGCCTGTCTGGCTGTCTTTGACCGATTCTACCTCAGCATTTCGCTCATCACCTAGAAATCTCCTTGTCGGTCATCACTCTATAAGGATATTTCCACCGAACGACTGCTCAACATGATGAATCACGTTCGTCTCCCTCCTCCCCTCGATCCACCTTAACCTCCTCCTTCCACTTGCACTCAGCTCTGATACTCTCTCAGAACCCAATGGCATGGAACCAGCCTCATCCCTGTTCCCACTTCTCATTCGACTCCCACTCATCCTTCCCTCACCCCATCGGAGCACGACCCAGATCCCACGCCTCGCCAACCTCCCACACCCAGTATGTCTCCCATCTCGTGTGATACCATACTGACAGTAACGTAGGCAACCATTGGTGACCGGGACATCAGTTCTGGGCCTCAAATACAAAGATGGAGTCATGCTAGCCGCCGACAACCTCGGTACGTTCACCTTTCTTCTCGAGGTGAACCCGATAACCGGGTGTGATACAGCGTCCTACGGCACCCTCGCCCGATTCCGCGACATCCAGCGTCTCCACCCGCTCGGGAATCATACCGTCCTGGCCGTAGCTGGTGACATGAGTGACTATCAGTACCTCAAGCGGGACCTCGACTCAATACTGTGCGCACCCCCCTTGCCCTTTGTCATGTGACTACCGGTATTGATGAGGTGCAGGCGAGAAGAAGAGGCGCTAGCTCTGAGCGACTCGCATCCCCCCTTGTCCCCGGCCAACGTGTACGATTACCTTGCGAACCTGTTTTACGCAAGACGGAGTAAGATCAACCCGCTTTGGAACGCTGTGCTGGTGGGTGGATGGGATCGGGCGAAGAAGGAGAGGTGGGTTGAGCGGTCACACTATCACCGGAACAAGGCTGATCGTCATATTTTTCTCTCCCTCTCTTCCTGTCGACGCCGATCGGACACAGCTTCCTTGGATACGTCGACCTCCTCGGGACCACCTATTCCGCCCCTACCCTGGCGACAGGCTTCGGCGCCGCCATCGCCCAACCCCTCCTTCGCGAGGCATACGAAGCGAAGATGGGTTTCGATGGGAAGGGCGAGTTGATGACTGCCGAGGAAGCGGAGAAGCTCTTGGATGAGTGCATGAAGGTCTTGTTCTATCGTGATGCCCGGAGTCTCAATAAGGTACGTTTATCGCGGTGATGGTAAGCGATGCTGGGAATGGGCTGGGGCTCATGGGTTGGAATAGTATCAAGTCGCGACTGTTACCGAGGATGGAGTAGAGATTGGGGACAGTAAGAGCGCGGAGACTTATTGGGGGTTCGCGGAGGGTTTGAGAGGATATGGGGCGCAGACGCAGTAGATGGGGAGATATATACAACATGAGAATACTCGCTGATCTGATGGGTGGATTGCTGACTGAGCGGCTGGCGGAACTTGTCTAACGTTCAAACTTTACTCATTTCCGCTTACGCGACTATCGAAGTAGCGAGCGCCTGGAGAACCAGATTTCACAATGTGCTGACGGTCCTTCCCGCTCGTCCGAGCTCAACAACCCTGAAGCTCTTTGGAAGCGAGAAATGGACGCATCGCTTTGGCGAGCCATGGGTCTCATTTAGATGTGGTGGAGTGTCTCAGGGAATTTCTGTCCAAAACAGGCTTCCTATGTTCGCGGAAACTTTACGCACTTGAGGAATGCGTTCCAATCTCGATCTGATCGCCACTACGCTCCAGGACGTCGTAAGCGCCCTCAAAAGCAAGCCAGTCACCACTCAGAGTCTCGTCAAGGACTCCCTTGATTTCTCCTGCCTCATAGATCAGACTTAGCATTCAGAATGCTCAGCAAGCTCATCGAACCTAGTCGACCTCAGCTCTTTGGATACCTCGATGCTTACAAACAAAGGCTGTCAGTATTGGCTAGATCTTGCTCACTCAAGTGGGAAGGAAGATCAAGCAGACATGGAAGCGTTCAACCTCTTTGATACAGTCAAAGATGACCCTGAGAAGATTGTAGATGACCATTGCCCTAATACCACAGTGGGCTTCCAGTCAACTGGAGAAGGTGGATCCATAATACCGCCTCCAATTGGTGGACTACTGTCACGATCGTGAATTGAAGCTCGGATAATATCGCCGAACATCGCCGAACATCACCGAAGATAGGCCTGGAAGACGATGTATAAAAGTGATGGACTTGAGAGTCGGGAAGGACCAGCGATTCGAGATTAAAGTAAAAAGTCACTATAGTTACCTAGCCTACTCATAGCCTCTGCATCTCTAGCCCACGCTACTCGACCGGCACTTAACTCGGCTACACCCACGCGTGTCCTCGAGTTATTCCAGCCAAGTTCGACCACGGTAGTCCAACTTTGCCGAAGCTCAGACGACCGTCGCCGATTCTAGGAGCTGAGCGTCGGGCCTATTTGCTGGTCGACGTAGCACCGTGACAACTACCCCTGGTCAGTCCATTTGACCATCAGCAATAAACCCAGGCCATGGTTCGAGTCAGCATATTCCCCCATGGTGAACCTTATGGAGTGTCTATCCCTCCCCTGTCCAAGCGGGGGAAGGAAGGAACACCTGCTGGCATCATTTGAGCATGCTTTGAATGGCAACATATTCGCATCCTGAGGAAGCCTATACAGGGCTAATGGTGGGAATCCCTAGACCAATACCCAACGCATTGCCCTAAACGTAATGTCTAGGCTGTTGACAGCACCTCGGGCAACATAGCTTGGTATTGTAAACAAGTCAGCTACTATCCTTTTATATACTCTGCAACGAGGCACTTTGTAACTGTTCGGTAACAGCCTTTGATCCTGCTCCCTCTGAATGTCCTTTCCTTGCACTTCACACTCCTAGTAGTACAGTCATTGAGCAACCCCCCCGCAAGTCAGATCAAATTATCAGCAATTGATTACATATAAACATTGTACAGAACAGGCTTGAACAGAACGGGATAATGCGTGCCAACCTGAATCTAGTATCTGCGACCCTCAAGGACATTGTTGTTGCCCTTGAGACCGGAACGGTCACAAGTCACTGCCTTGTCCAACACTACCTTGGTAAGTATTAAAATCTCTGGTCAAGTTGACCAACAATTGCCACATTGCCCAGCAAATATCCACGCCAATAATCTTGAAAGCGTGAAGCTCCATGCTGTCCTGCAGACCGCACCAGAGGACAAATGTTAGTCAGGTTTGGAAAATGGCAGTCCCCCACATTGACTCAATACATAGTGATGAAAGCGGCCAAGAATCTTGATGATCAGCGCCTAAGTGGTGAAACCAGGAGCAAGTTGCATGGTGTCCCTATCATTCTCAAGTCATTTCTTCTCAGGAGCCATAAAAGATATGCTGATGCTCTAGTCAGGGACTCGATCTATACTCATCCTGATTTGGGGATGGAGACAACAGCAGGAACAATTGCTCTCTGTCAGTATTTATATCTAGTAGATCCATACCGCATTTCCAATACTGATATGAAGATATCTGAAGTGGGCTCCAAGGTCCCTTGCAATGCCCAAGTGGTTGATAATCTAGTGGCAGCTGGAGTCATTGGTATGAGATAAATTCTGACTTGACTTTAAGCAGCTCATAACCTGCAGTCCTTGGTAAGGCCAATATGTCACTCCTGAGCAGCATGTATGGAGACAAAACACCTCCTGGCTGGTCAGCTCGAGGTGGTCAAGTCAGGTCTGCATATGGGCCGGAAATGGCTGTTGGTGGTAGTTCCACTGGGAATGCTGTGGCACTTGCTGCCGGTTTCTGTGCAGGCTCGATTGCATGTGAGACAGACGGTAGCATTGTGGGTTTGCTTGTCATGTCAGAAGTGGACAAATTAATGATTGCTGATTGTGATGTCAGGTTCATCCTGCAGGACATGCGGGCCTCTATGGCTTGAAGCCGACCCCAGGTACTGTGCCAAGTGATGGGGTCATCAATATCAGGTATGTTTGTCAAGAGGAACAACCTTGAAAGCCTCACAACCATTCAGTTCCCGGCAGGACTGTATTGGTCCAATGGGCAAATCGCCATGGGATGTGGCCGCCCTTCTCAGTCAAGTGACCCAAAACGGGATTGACTACACCAAATGTACTGCTGAACGGCAGCCTTGGATGCTAGGTGTAGTGCAAGGGCCTTTTGTGCACCAAACGCCTGAAACTGAAGCGATGTTCAAAACTGCTTTGGAGACCCTTGGCCGTTCAATTGAACTCACGCCTGTGATCCTTCCAGATACAAACGCAATCTATGCCAACTCAGGCAAAGAGGGTTGGAAAGATGGCAAGTGGATTGGGCCATTGCGTGACCTGCTCCTGGTGACAGAGCTGTGTGAGGCTCTGAACGATCATCTGGCATGCCTTTCAAACTGCTCCATCACAAATCTCAAAGACTTGATAGCCTGGAACACTGCCCATCCTGTATGTCAACACTTCTTAATCAAGCTGATCATATAGGATCTGGCATATCCTGATACCTCAACAGGTAATCCACAGCTCTGGCTTGACCTTGCCCTGGAATCTGGTGGGAAGAAAGATTTTGCCTATCAAGAAGCTCTGAGTAGAGTCCGCAAGACTGCTGAGAATGTCAAACAGATCTTTGAAGCCAAAGGATTGGATGCCATTGTGGGATGTGCTCAGACTGGAGAAAGCAGAAGTTTTTCATCCCTAGCAGCTTTTTGTGGGCTTCCCATTGCAGGTCAAGAGCTCTTACAAACTGTATTATTGCTTACAATGCTGGTCATACAAAGGCAACCGTCCCTGCTGGGCTGCTAAGTGATGGTGAGCCTTATGGGCTGCTCTTCATGGGTAAGGAAGGTGGTGATTCTACTTTGATCAGCATCATGTGAGCCCAATAAGCCCAGCCAACAAGTACTGATATAGGCTATTCATAGGGCAGCATGTGAGAAGATATTCCCAACAAGGCCAATGCCATCAATGTAGATACATTTGCCTGTGTAGACATGCCATGGCATGTTTAATATCCACTTCTGGCAAGTGTCGAGCCTTGGTAAACATCTCATCAATGCAATTCCCACCAGAACATTTGACTTAACAACATGAAGATGTCTCCACAAGATTAAGATGTCTCATTGGATCATGCATTCAAGAGCAATACTTCTCCTTGGACATGGCCACCATGATAGGATTTGCCAACACCCCCGTTCCATAAATTCAATAGCAAGTGTAAATACATTGCTCAGCTAAGATCCTTTCAATCATCCGAGATAAATGGAGCTGCGGAGCACCATGGCAGATTGATATGGCTGAGAGACCATGCCAGTGGATAACAGGAACATGGATTCATGAAAGATCAGCCACACGCAAGTAGGAACGCTTTGAACCCGAGAGCTGTAATCTTTTATCAATCACAAGATGTCTGAACGGATGAATCTTCTCTCTGCGTCATTGCAGGGAATTGTGGATTGCCTTGAGAATGACCTGGTCACAAACCAAGATCTGTTTCAACAGTATCTAAGTGAACAACACAAACAGAGTTCCAGGAAGGCTTTGAGTCATCCAGATGGCATTTTGTTTGCGGAAACTATAGAGATGACAATCTGTAGGGCGAAGCAACTTCATTATCGAAGGCACCCGATTTGATATACCTCCAACCACCCCTTGCCATCATGCTTCGTCGAGGTGAAGCGGCCACCACCTTATGCTTCTTCTGTGCAACACAATTTTGTGAGGTGCAATAGCCGTGGCTTCTTTGCTTTTCAGCCTGTCAAGGCATCCTGAGTAGCACCATAGTGATTTTGTCTTGATCCAATACATCACAATTACACAGTACAGCCCGATTTGACTGAGCACTCTTATCCGCTCATATCTGCTCATATGAGTATCACCTTAGCTTATATGAGAATCCCGTGGATGTGTAAGGTGTTCACCAGCGCTCACCAAATCTCGTATGGTATTCATATGAAGAATTCACCTGGCGTGCACAGCATAGGAGGAGGAGGTCAAAAGGTTGCCCATAACACAACATCGCAAATCCCAGTCCTCATCAGGTCACAGTCCTGAATGTCCAGTAAACAAGCCCGAGACATTCTGCATCACAATCTAGCCTGTGGAGAACCTTGCTTTCCATGGCAACTCAGATGAGAACTCACAACAAGGCTTTGACCACTCGGTTGCAATTGCTGGCAAGAGGGATTCAGCCTTCTTTGAGGCACTTTCTACTATGAAGAGAACCAGTGCGGCTGTGGAGGAGACCATTGACGAAAATGATCTCGATGTTCTGGTCAGCTTTGTCCGTACTGGAGAAGGTGGATGCATCTCAACTCTTGCAACTGGTGGAGGCCTACCTATCGTGAGTCCCTTTGGAGCTGCCTGAGGGAGTCACTGATGTTTCTCAGGCAACTGTCCCTACTGGTGTCATGAGGAATGGAGAGCCATATGGTATCATAATCCTTGGCAAGAAAGGTGATGATCAAATGGTGCTGAGAGTCATGTGAGATTTTGGGCTAGACATAGAGGAATCTGACTTAGTATTAATCAGGGCAGCATGTGAGCGCACCTTTCCAGCAAGACCACTTCCTTTCTTCTTGTGATCCAGGAAGCTAGTATAAGCCTGTATGCAGAACACCTAAGGCTTCCTCCCTGTATGCAGTCCAGTGGCAAAACTTGGGAAACAAGGAGTCACATGTGATGCCACTCAATTGGCAGGCTCATATCACATGGGTTTCACCCAATATAGATGACATTTCTGAGTCCGAGACTTGTAGGACTGATGTGGGAACCAGGAACATGATGCTGATAACGGACATCTCCGCACGCCGTCAAGATCTCGTCCATGGCTCTCTCTGCTCTCTCCCTTGATGCACAGTCTATGATGATGGAGTATCGCACCCTTGACAGCTGAAGATTGAGTAGTGCTTGCACAGGCGACGAGGTTGGATGCCGAGCGCGCTCGAGGGGACGTCGGGAGCAGACTGCATCGAATACCGATCCTCATCAAGTGGGTATAGGCGTCCAGCTTGAGACAGGTCGGGCTTATGTCCATAGGGATACCATCGCGACGCATCCGGATATGGGAATGGAGACTACAGGCGGGACCATCGCGCTTCGTCCGTCCCAACCCTCATTCTCTGTATTCTCGCTTACCCACATCCAGGCGGATCGAAAGTACCTGCCAGTGCAGAAGTAGTCGATCATCTCGTAGCCGCGGGCGTCATCAGTATATCCCTCCTGAGTCTGACCAGACACGACCTGACGCCACCGTCTAGTCCTGGGCAAAGCGCACTTACTTGTCCTTGGCAATCTCTGTGGTCTCGATACGCCCCAACGGCTGGGCCCCTGCCGGTGGACAAACGCTTTCCACGTACGGGCCCAGTGTGCTCGATCCGAGTGGAAGCTCGAGCGGGAGTGCCGTGGGCCTTTCTGCGGGATTCTGTGCTGCGAGTGTCGGTGGGGAGACAGATGGGAGTATAGTAAGCTGTTCCCGTAGGAGGGTTGGACTTCATGACCTGACAGATTGATCGGTTCGATTAGATGGGCTGCGAAAGCTGCCGGGCTATTCGCATTGAAGCCCACGATCGGGCTCGTCACTTGCAATGGAGTCATCTCAATTTCGTACGTTCACCTCAACAAAGCTCAAGCGGAAGCTGAAGGGGCCTGCAGCTACCGGCAAGATTGTCTCGGACCTCTCGGCAAATCTGCATGGGGCGTTGCAGCGCTCCTCGAGACAATGCTTCCGTCACCCGCATCTTACGTACATTTCGCTGGTCCACCCTTCGACGATAACACACGCTACAAGCTCGGTATCGTTCGTCGCGGTTTCCCGCCTGATGACAATCGGGGCAGCAAGTGCGATTGCGCTGAGGAGGCGATAAAACTATTCGAGCGGAATGCAATATTGCTGAAGGGTGGAAAGATGGTCGATGCGGCGCATATCGAGGATATCGAAACTATGGGCTGAGAGCTACGGCACCACCCATCCTGCCGGAGGGGCGAAGAACTGGGCGAAGTCCAAGTCAGGATTTCTGCTTGTTACGGAGCTTTATGGAGCGATCAACGATCATCTCGCCTCGATATCGGACCGCGATCTGAAGAGCATCGAGGATCTGGTTGAGTGGAATGAGGCGCATCCCGTACGTCTTGTGGTCGAGACATGCTGATCAATAGGATCAAGCATTCTTAGATCCGAATCGAACGACAAGGATGGCTGAGACGAGCTGTTCAGACGAGAGGCGTCAAGTCTGGAAATTACGCTACGACCCTAGCCGGAGTCCAAGGACTAGCTGGGAAGGTCGAGGCGGCATTCGACGAAAAAAATGTTGACGTCCTGGTCTTGCCGGGAGGGCTGAAGTCTGGGACGAGGGCTCCGACAGTCGCAGCTAGCGGGGGCTTCCCAATCGTGAGTCTGATGGACTCGGCTAAGTCCCTCACAGGATAAAGCTGACAGACATCGAGGCAACGGTCCCGCTGGAAGTATTGTCGAACGGTGAACCATACTGAATGTATCTCATGGGACGGAAAGGTTCGGACGGGACTATGATTGGAATAATGTGAGGACATTTCTCCTCGATCGGGCATTGCTGAACGACGTACGAGAAAGCTTTCCCGGCGAAACAGGTGCCGTCGTCACTCAAAAAGAGATGATGCATGGGAGATCGCGGACATAAAAAGCTAAAGTCAAATACGAGAAAAGGTTGATCGTAACACGTGTTATCACTGGTTCACGCTAGGGACCCATAAGCTAAGACGACTTGCATCGGACAGAAAGAGGTCTCAGCTTGTGATAGAGGTTGAGCAGGTAGTTTGGGAAAAGGTTTGCATGCTGTAGCGGAAATGTGCAATGCAAGCAAATATGTTCGAGTCTACTGTCCAGCAAGCGGCTTTCATGGGACCAGTGGAGTCCTGCCGGAAGCTACACTTATTTTGCTACACGTATATTAAGTCTACCCAATAAGGTTGAGTTTATGAACCTTACTGGATGCCGGGATTTGAGCCCCAGTCCAGGAGTGCGCTTGATTGAAACAGGCCCGACGTCCTTGCTGCTGCTGTCTATGGCATGGTCAACAACTTGGCAATAGAGGCTGTGTGGAACCTGTCATGACTCACAATACTTCCATCTGTCTCACATCCGATTGAAGCTGAGCAGAACCCAGCCGCAAGTCCCACTCCACTCCCAGTGGAACTACCGCCAATCGGGAGACCAGGACCATATGCCGACTTGGTTTGACCCCCTCTTGGTGACTGTCACGATCGTGAATTGAAGCTCGGATAATATCGACGAACATCACCGACAATAAGCAACCAGTGCTTATCTCCGGCATTGTACTCTGAAACGGGG
>JAABUY010006567.1_pt1 | contig 11342 bp, 16 predicted proteins | sample 5560271 | NCBI WGS metagenome assembly JAABUY01 (sample SAMN10711886, study PRJNA513374) | rock metagenome | isolation source: Antarctica rocks | place: Antarctica: Victoria Land, University Valley
CCAAAATCTACCCTGTTGCCAGAGATCACATGGGCCTTCAACAGCTGGAGGATTCTGGAGCCTTGGTAGGGCCACGTCCTGGCAGTGTCCATGTTGTCTGTGCAGATGTCTGCGTGAAGTCTCCCATGTTTGACTTTGACACACTTTGTTTCTTGATGAAGCAACTAAACGAAGCTCTTCAGACTTTAGTGGCCTGAGCCTCTGTCTGAAGTGGCAGCTTGGCACTGAGGCCTGGCATGGATGGTCAGACTATTGTGCACTGTTTCCTTCTCTTGAAGCAAGTCTCTTTGATGAACTCACCTCGCTACATCATTGCCAAAAAGACTGTGTAGCGCTTGTGAACCTCTGCTGCAACTGTGCAGCCCAATCCTGCCTTCACAGCAGAGTGCATCCCTGTCTCAACATCTCCTGCCAAATTTGCATGCTGCACATACACTGGTGTCCTGTATAGACATGCTGTGCAGTGGTACCTGCTGCATAGGCTGACAACCTGCCTCACCCTGGAGCACTTGATTGGAGCAATGCAGGTGCTATGTCCCTACACATATCCTGTCAAATTGTTTGCTCTATTCTATGATCCTTTCAAAGTGTCTGCTCCGTTGTATGGTCATATAGAATTGTCTGCTCTATGCTGCTCACTGCAAAGCTGCAGCAATGCGGATGCTGTGTCCTTGCTTGACTCAAGCCTTCTCCGGTGACGTCTGTCTGTTCTGGTCAGTGCAAACCTCTAGCAATGCAGATGCTGTGCAGCTGCAAATGCACCAGACACGCATGCAGTGAGTAATGGTGTGTGGCCTCTCAGGTGTGTCATGTGGGAGATGCGCTGGCAGAAGATGCTGCCGTCTCAGGAGGCTTTGCTGGCATTGTCGTGGATCTTTTTGCTGAGGGTCAAGTCCTGCCAGCCTTGCAACAGGTGACATGCGTTCCCCTATTAGCATTGACAGCCTCATTTTGTACCAGCTGTGCGTTGATCCACAGTGGTGTGGACACGTTTTTGGTATGCTTGGGTCCTCAAGAGGCCAATATTATGCGTGCAATGCAGCAACTTTGATGTTTTTATGCTACTAAATAGCTGAGCACCCTGTGCATGTGTTACAACGGTACTGTCTGTTTGATTCATGTGCCAGTATGTAGTACATGTGTCCCACTTTTGGGTGTTGGACAGGTGGAAGTCTGGAAGCAAATGGCAAAGAAGCTGAAACCAGGAGGCAGGGTCCTGGCTAACATCAGCGACAACCGTGCATTAGCCGAGGCAATTATGAAAGCCTTTCCAGGTCAGTGTTCTTTGATAGTGTTACAGTGACAGTCATACTTGCATGGTTTGGAGCAGACTGATTTTAGATGCAAGGCTTGATTGTGCAAAGGTATGGCAATGTCTTGTTCCAATCCACAAGGGACAAGCATGTGCCTTGATGCCGGCAGCTATGCTTTGCTGTAGCAAAGCTGACCGCAAAAGACAACAGCCCTTGGCAGAGTGGTTACACAGCATGTCTTGTCTCGACAGCGTCGTCTTTGTACTGCTGCAATCTGTGTCTCACAAATTTTGCTGATGTGCCTGCAGAGGCTCAGGGTCATGTTCCCATCAATGCAAACACACGTAACTATGTAGCGCTGACAGGACCTCCAGTCAGTGAGGATGTTTGGCAAACATTTCCAGAGCAACTGAAATATTGCACTACTGGCTGGCAGCCACTTAAAGACCTGCCATGGGACTTGTGACCAGCTGACGCAGTGTGAAGCTTTGCATCAGGGGAGAAACCCCATTAGGGGAAAATCCCCACCTGTAGTAGTCCCCCATCATTGACGACATCAAGACAACATGTTGAAAGTGCACGTCAGCTGCAATAGCGGCACTGTGTTCAGACCAACAAAGGTTCAATGCCTGCTATTGGCAGCACAAACATCTGCTGTATGCCAAACTTCACCGAGCACGGGACACTGCACGTGGGTGCTTCAAAGATCAGGTTGCGACATAGCGCGACACAACCAAGCGCCCGTGTGACTGCGCATGTCTTCCAGAAGGACTCTTCAGAAGCTTTATCAGGGGGTTCCCAGCTTTTAAAGTGCCGGTCGCCCGCCTAATCTGCACAAGTCGTCATCCCGGATCTCGGTCGACTGCAAACGTAAACGCTAATCCCTGGAGACTTACTGTGCCGGCCAGCAGTCTTCATTGATGACATCCGTAATGATCTTGCAGCGATGCTGCTGCCGACAACAAACTGTGTCAACAGCACTCTGCAGTGAGGCTGGCCGCTGTGATTACGCCACCCAGGTTTCCAGGCACCAAGCATCAGGTGCTTTTTATACGTGAGTTCAACCCTGAAAGCACAACAGTCACTCTCATCACTGCTTCGGGCTGCTTGCAGACCGAGCGCTGGCCACGCACGCCGTTCGATGCAGATCGACCAGGATTGCTGCAGCACCTGTGCACTCCAGCAGGTGATTCCTCAACGAGCTAGTCTCCAGACCTGTCATTGACATACAATGCTAACAGAATCACAGCTGCTGCAGGCGAGTCTGCGGCCCCAAGGCATTATCCGCTCAGGAACCCTCTGTCAGCTCAGACAAGATCAAAGTGGCAGTCATAGGAATTGGTTTGATGGGTAGGTATGTCTCGCAGTTTCATACCAAGTCACTCTGCCCCACACATGGCATTGTTCCCAAGCGTTGAAGCTCCTCAGTCCTCTGCGGCAAACATACAGACATCAAAGATCGTGACTCTGTTGGGCCATGTCATGGTCATGCACTGGCCAGCAGACCTCATGACAGTAGGACTCTGCCCACATGCAACCAAAGAGTTCATGAATCCTCATTGCGCAGTTGTTTTTCCAGGCAACAAGATTGCAAGGAGACTTTGTGAGCAGGGCTGTAAAGTAGCTGCTTGGAACCGTGACGGCAGCAAGACAGCAGCTCTTTCAGAAGCTGGCATTGCAGTATACCACTCTGCTGCAGATGCCATAGCAGCTTCTGATATCCTTGTCCTGATGCTGTCGGATGCTGATGCCATACAAGATGTGCTGCTGAGCGCACAGCAGCCGGTAGATCTGCAAAACAAGGTAGTTTTGCAAATGGGAACCATAGGTAAGTTTCTTTCTGAGCATAACAGTCAACGGCTGATCTGACGCCAATTTCATGTTTGGACAAGCCCACAGTATGAACACTCAGCTTCAGGGCTGGCAGATGTCAAACAACAAATACGAGCATAACCAGCACGTCATCAGGAGAATCAACTGTGTTTCATTTTCCGCATGAAAGGACTGTTCAATCAGCAGAACCCTGAAGTAGATGATTATGCATTCACAAGTACAGCAACTAGACTTTTGCATTGCAAAGGATCAGGCCCAGGGATCAGCCTGAGTCCCTATTAACATACACCCATACACCAAACCATACATACACCAACACACCAATCAGCATTACCAGGCTTTCGCTGCAGGCCCAAAAGAGAGTTGTGACATTGCCACAAGGATCCAAGCAGCGGGCGCAGAATATTTAGAAGCCCCAGTGCTGGGGTCACAGCCAGAAGCCTCCAAGGGGGCTCTCCTGATCATGGTGGGATCTGAGAATGATCCCCAAGATAGCAGAGCATGGCCCGTGCTTGCCTCATTAGGCAAGGAGCCCATGCACATGGGGGCAGTGGGCACAGCTGCAGCCACCAAGCTTGCACTGAATCAACTCATTGCATCCCTCACGGTGAGTGCAGGGTTTCAAGCAAGCAATGATGTGCTAGCGCTGCAAATGGGGTGTTATGCAGCTCCCCATTTACACCTGCAGAATGGTGATGCGCTGTGCATGTTTACCCCCTTACTCACAATGTTGTTGGCACATGCAGCTGTTTGGAACAGCTCCTTCAGGAGCCAGGCTTGATGAAATGAGTAGAGAAAGACGTGTTTCTGATGACTTGGGTTACCCTGAGGAATTAAAGAGATTAAAACTGTCAAACATTTCCGTTTCAGTCACTTGCACTTGCAAAATTGTAGAACGTCGTCCAACGCAACTTCACTGTGAAATACTTTCTACTAGGGCTGCAGGGCCTGCCTGGGTGCAAAAACATGATACTTGGGGTCAGTACATTGCCCCTTTCTAGCTTTCTGACCGACGTTTGTACTGCAAATCTGCTACCAGGTATATGTGAGCAGTTTTGGCCATTGCCTGTTTCACTACAAACGAAGGTGCCGGGCGATTGCACAATGGCTGACCAGCTCTGCTGTGATCACCAAGATAGCCGGTTTGTGTGTACAACGGGAAGCTTCTCAATCGCAGTCTAGCACTAGGTCTCCATAAAAAGGTCCCTTGTCGTCAATCCTGAACTGTCCAATCTCGCACAGCACAGCATTGCTGTGTCGCACTGTTGAGCCTGTGTGACAAAGCACACAGCCTGTAACTGCTGTTGCGGGAGGCACAATTGGCCTCTTACCTACTTACACTTATTAAGGTACAGAATGCTCGCTTGCTGTGCTACAAGACCTGGTCTGGATGGTGATGCAGTGGTGGTGCATATGCTGCAGGTCGGCTTCTCAACATCTTTGGGGTTGTTGCAGCGCAATGGAGCAGACATTGACAAGTTCATGGATATCCTGAGGGGCAGTGCCTTATATGCCCCCACCTTTGACAAGAAACTCCAACGGATGCTGGACCGTGACTATGCCAACCCCAACTTTCCCACCAAGGTGACTTCTGCAACCATAGATTTTTCATTCCTCATTAGTAAAAGAATGTCTTCCCCTCAGGTCAGCTCAAGAGTAGCTGCCCTTATGAGGTCCTGTTTTGGCAGTCAGGGTACCAATGACAACATGTGTTGGTGTGGTCTGAATCAGACTATAGAGTGTTGCCAGCAAGGGATGCTGTTCTGTCTGCACTGTCTTTTGCGTACTTTGATTAAAAAAAGTTCTGAAAGCACTTCTTTAGCAGCCTTGCATATTCTTCCATCACTGATACAATGCAATCTCTTGGTCATTGTCAGTAAATTCCAACAATCTCTGAACTGCCAGCACCTAGGGCATGACAGAGCAAAGTGCAGTCAACGTACATAAGAAAGACTGACTTGCCGTCATGAGACCTGGCTGCAGAGTAACTTGCTTGATCTGTGTACGGCAAGATTTGCATGTAACAGTAATAACACAACAAATGCTGACTCTAAAGGCTACGTGTTATGCAGCATCTGCTGAAGGACATGACACTGTTCACCAGTGAAGCAGAGAAGGCCAATTTGGACACAAGTTTGCTTCAGGGCTTGGAAGCTGTCATTGCGAGTACTGTCAACAGGGGCTTAGCAGACACTGATTACTCTGCTGTACATGATGGAGTCACTGAGCCTAAAGCATGAGGCTGTTGTCTTGAGCATGCAGCAGGATCCATAGGCACTGACCGCTACTGCAGTTTCAGAGACATAGACTTCTTGGCCTTGAGCGAAAGACACACTCCCAAGTGCATCACAGCTTCCAGCAGCTGGCATAAAAAAGCACCTTACTGCAGCTGCAGGATGAAGCATGCGTTTATACAAGCTTGAGCTGTGAGATCCTTTTCCTGAAGCCACTCATTAGGCATGCAGAGCTTGACCTGCTTTGCTATACAGCATGCATGTGCAATCATCACTTGCTCACATTGACACGGGCAGCTGGTGGTATGTTACAAGTTAAAGTTTGAGTCTGAGTCGTTCTGTTCATGTTCGACCTGCAGCTGTACAGGTTTGCGGTTGAGACCAACACGCGTAAAACGAAATACACAAGTTGACAAGGACACCTGTATGTGCAAAGCTTCGAGTCTTGTTGATCTAGCCCGTCTGTTGGGCGCTGCTAGCAGTTCACTGCAGAGCAAGGTAAACGCATGCAGGGGTTGTCATTTCACACAAAAATCGTCTGTCAGACTGTTTTGACTAAACATCACAGTAACGGCCTCACTGGATGCCGTTAGTGGTTGGCCCTGAGCAACGAGTCCATGTTGACTGTGCCGTTCTTTGCCCAGTCCTTGGAAGTCTGCAGCTTCTCCATGGCCTGCAGCAACTTCTGGCGCTGAAAGCTTGCGCCCATGTTGGCCATCTTGCGCTGCTGCTGCAGTTGTGCACGTGCATCCAGCAGAGACCGGGCCTTCTCTGTCTCATCCTGGATCTTGTGCAACAGCTGGTTGCGCTGGTACATGTCCCTCCTCTTGCCTGCTTCCACCTGTACCCATGCAGTACACTGTTGATGCAGGGCAGTGCTTAGCGCATGCAGGCTGTGAATGTGATCTGCAAGGGGCGGTGCCTGTCAGCACAGGTGTTTTGATGTAATATCACCAGGCATTAAACAGGTAGCCAATCCCAAAGCAAGTGCAGCTCTACATCTGTCTGTGCACATGTCATACATCCATGGAGTAACAGGGACAGGCAGATGTGAGCATTTCAGCAATGCTGCAAAGTTACACAGGCCAACAAGTAAGGCCGCAGACCTGCATTGATGGACTGCTTGCTCAGGAAATGGCTGCATGCACTTGTCGGCAACAAGAGCTTTCATGACTTTGTGGTGGTGAGCATGATGTGCTCAGGCAATGGACTCTCTCATGCACTCTTCACACTTAAACTCATCCTCCAACTAGGTGCACGCCTCGGACCACACTACTTGCCAGCTGCAAACCAGGACAGTGCACAAAAAAACCAGTACAAATTCAAATGCCTTCTGACGCTTGAGGTCCAGCTTCAGCTTTGGCCCCAGGCTTTTGCAGACATCACACATGCCAACTGGATGATAAACACAACATTCAAGAATCCCTCATGGGGAAGCTTACCTTCTCGCGCTTAAGGTCCAGGTCCAGCTTCTTCTCCAGGCTCTTGCAGGCATTGACATGGTCCCGGTGGTCTCGCAGGGTGGCCAGCTTCTCGTCCTTCTCCACAGTGCGGTGCACAATGTCGCTTACCCTCTCCTCCTCCCTTTGCTGAGCCTGCATACATTTCAAAATTTACTTTGCTGAGCCTGCATGCACTCAACATGTATGTTGCTGAGCCTTCAAACGTGCACAACATACCTTGCTGAGCCTATATGCATGTAACCTACACTCTGCTGAGCATGCATGCATGTAACACATACTTTGGCACTTTACGTATAATACACAGGAAGAACAGTTTACCATTATTTTCCGATAATTTGAAAAAACCATGACAAACAAAACGTAAGGCAAAAAAGGAGTTTGTAAAAGGTGAAGCACATCGTATACTGCTCATGTGTGTGCATGCATGTTGAGACACTGCAGGCCAGGCTTGCAGTGTATGTGATCCCTAATACCTGCTACTCCATACGTAATACGCAGTATGTAACAGTATTGACATCAGCACTGACCTCACCTGCTTGTAGGCCAGGGCTGCACCAAATGTGATATCCAACATATAAAATTCGACATGATACACAGTGTTTCACAGTATTGACGTCACCTGCTTGTAGGCCTGCTTGCGCTGCATCTGCTTCTGACCTTCTCGCTCACGTTTCAAAGCATCCTCCCTCCGTCTCTCTGCTTCTTTCTGCCTGCATCACACCACACGCAGCCTCCCATCACTGCAGGCCTTTCACCACCCATATCACATGCTGGCTGTCATTGTTGAGCATCAAACGGCAGGCATCATAGGCCAAAGACACGCACGGCCTTGGTTTTTCCAAAAGGAGAAGTCTTGGACATGTTGTTGTGAAATGCCATTCCAGAGCACGGCAGGTCTTTGCAGTGCCTATATCAGATGCTGGGTGTCATTGTTGTATGAAGCGACTGGCATGATGAGCCCCAAGACACACACAGCCTCACTGTGCAACAGACGGAGGCTTGCACATGGTTCTGTCAAGTGCCAGCACGCCTCTCATAGTGCTGACTGTTTGCAACACTGATGTCTAATGCAATACATACGGTGCTCAAGCCTTTGCTTGCTTGCTGTTTTGGAAGCAAAACATACCATTTATGCATGATCACACAACTTGACTGCATTGATGTGCTTTGCTTCGATCCTTTTTGGGCAGAGGTACACACAGAGGGCTGTTCTCACAAAGCAAACAGCATTGTAAGAATCAAAGAAGCAGCAGAGTGCAGAAGCAAACAGCTTTGTAGGGGAGAAGTAACAGCAGAAATTACATGCGGCGCTCCTCGTTTTCAGCCTGCTTGGTGTCAAAGTCTTGACGGCGCTTGATGAGGATGGTGCGATTGGCGTCTAAGGCAGCCTTGATGCGTGCCTCTGCCTTAGCGCTGGCCTCTGCGTCGCGTGCTGCTGCCTCCTCTGCTTGCTTCTGCTTCAGCTGCATTATGAGCAATCATCTGTCAGCACAAGACAAAGCAAACAGACGCATTGCAAGTCGACATAACTCAACAGCATCATTCTCTGCTGCACACTCTGCCGGGTTCTACTTTGGCTTGAAAATGACTGGTCAATGTGTGAGCACATGTCAAGGCAATCTGTCCAGCAAGGAGATGTTCCTAACAGCAATATGTTGAGACAGGGCTGTGCATGCTGTTGCCCTCTGCCTGCTCCTAGCAACAGGCAATGCTGTGAATGACGATTACTTCTATATCTACAGTGAGCACGTCGCAGCAGTCCCACTCTGTATGCTGTACTTTACTACGGCGTCAGCAACAGGTTGTCAGCACATGCTGAGAAAGCCTGTTGAGTGTCACAAGTACAGCCAACGACAGCATGTCTGCCCTGACTAGTGCTACCAAGCAGACAAGAAACAGGATACAAACATTGAGCAGGACGTGTTCATGCATGCACCAGGAACACATCTCTTCCCGTTCACGCCTTGTAACTGTGCCGAGTTGATCCTGAAGCTTGAATGCTCCCTGAGTCGATGGGGCTTACAGAGCAAGCAGCCAAAGGTCAAAGTGTATCATGAGAACATCCTCCACGCTGTATATGATTTGTTGTTGTTCACAGCATGTTGTTGCTGATGTGACTCTTCATAACATTTATTGACGTGTATGGTTCCATGTTACTTTCCATTCTGTATTACCTTCCATCTGTCATGTTCTTCTATGCTTTATATATTGTTTTTCGATTCGATATGTCAAACAAAGTGGTGTCATAGTGTTGCAGGCTGACCTTTTCACGCTGGATATCCCGCTTAACCATGTCGGCCTTCTTGGCATCCACCTCAGCCTGCTGGTCACGCAGAATGCGCTCTGTCTCCCGCCGAGCAGCCTCAGCCTTAGCGATGCGTTCCTGCTCCCTGCAACACATCACACATCCTCAAATGGCCCGCAGATTGGCAGCTCCTTACCATTCCAGTGAATAATTTTGGGTCGTGAATTTGGGCACAAGATTTTACCTGTTCTGCATGCACTAGCCTGAAGTCGAACAGCTGGAAAGGCAACAATTCGAGATTGACAACAGCTATTTTCGAGTATCTGACACAAAAACAGGGCATGAAAGGCTGTGATGATGCCATTCTGACTGATGGGTTTGTTTGTCTCTCTATGCTTGAATATCGCAGACTTCAGACAGGCTTGCAACCTGGCATGTCACTTCCTGTCTTTCTTGGTTTGCATGCTTGAGGTAGTAGACAGCCAAGCAGCTTACATGCTGAGGTAGTAGACAGCCAAGCAGCTTACATGCTGAGGTAGTAGACAGAAGGGATACAAGAAAACTGGTGTCCCTTCAAAAACTACGAAAAGGTTTTAAAACTGCCCCTTTTCTGAAACAAAATATCGTTTTTTAGAAGGCACAGCCAAGCAGCTTCTTCACCTCAGGCTATGCACCCTTCCTGACAAGCTGTCTACACAAATGAAGTGTGTGTGTAAACACAAGCTCAGGTTGCAGCTGAACCCAGCAGAGGAAGGCCGCCTTGCACTAGCTGACAATGTGGATGCAGAGCTTGTCAGAAAGAGGTTAACACATCAATGTGAACATGTCTGTAGTGCTGAGTGTAAGTTGAACTCCCAGTCATCATCTGTTGACGCCCCTGATGAATCCTAGAAGACAAAGATTGGTTGCTTGCTTGCTTGGTTGTTTCATTCATTGGTTGTATGTTTGGTACGTAAGTTGGTCCAATGATTGGTGCCTTGCTTCATCAAATGGATGGATGAAGTCACAGTTGTGAAAGGTGAACTTACTTGAGGTAGGCCTGCTTACGCCTGATCTTCTCCTCCTCTGCTTCCTTCTGAGCCATCTTCATTTCCTGCTGGTACCTTGCAACCTCCAGCTGCTTCATCTCCCGCTCCCTCTCCTCTTCTTCCTGCATCATGCATGCAGCATTGCTCAGCATCTGCACATGTTGACAAGTGGGCAGACTTGTTGCCATCAGGGATCAAAGCATTGTACTGCAACAACCAGTATCATGCTACAATGGAATGCTGATGAGTGTGCAACAGCATGTGCAAGAATTGACTAGGATTGATCATCTGTTCTCAGGATTCAGGCTGTGCAACAGTAGGCGCACACCTGGAATGCTGAGGCCTGCTGTGCCAAAGCGCGTGCAAGCATCTGCCTTGCGGTGGACAGCAAGCTTGCTGATGCACAATATCAATGAAAGCAATACAGAAGAAGCCCAGCTCTTCAAGGTTCAGATTCGTCACTTTGTTAAGCACACTTCATAGTGTAAATGTAGACCCAACAATGCTTGGGGACCAAGTATCAGACGTTTCTACATTATGTAAATATCTTAGAGCAGCACCACAACAGAGCTAAGTCCAGCTCTGATCTGTCTTGGGATCTGTAAAAGGGTTCAGAACAGGACCTGTCACAAGAAGATCATCTGTTGGTGTCCATCTTATGGCTAGTATGACAAGACAGGCCCCAAGGGACTGTTTCGGCAGTGAAGTCTGCCATATGAAGTCGAGCAGCTTTACCTGGACAGAGGGGGCTGCACTAAAATCTGTTGTTTTTTGTGTATTTAGAATTATTGATAGTTTGGTGTTTTGTATAAATAAAGGTGCACTCTTGAAAGCTGTTTGTACTGAAAAATTTGGCCAAGGGAGTCTAGCTGAGCATGCAGCATGTTCCATTGCAGTGCAGTAGCAGTGGCGACAGCAAGAGTGGCATACATGGAGGCGAGCCAGTTCCCTTTCGCGCTGTTGGTGGCGCCACTCCTCGTCAGCAGCCAGGCGAGCCTTCTGCTGCTCCTGGGCCCGCTGCTCAAGAGTCTTCAGCTTGGCCTCAGCCTTGTCCTGCATCACAACCAATCATTGTAACGAATTAATGATGGAATTTTTGTGCAGCTTGGCCTCAGCCTTGTCCTGCATTGGAACCAATCACTATAACAAATGAATGATACAATTTTTGTGCAGCTTGGCCTCAGCCTTGTCCTGCATGACATCCCATCAATGCAGTACCTTCCCTACTGAACAGAAAGCCTACACGAACCCTGCATGTTTGACAGCAATACTACACTGAGTCATGT
>JAABUY010006568.1_pt1 | contig 11339 bp, 15 predicted proteins | sample 5560271 | NCBI WGS metagenome assembly JAABUY01 (sample SAMN10711886, study PRJNA513374) | rock metagenome | isolation source: Antarctica rocks | place: Antarctica: Victoria Land, University Valley
GGCGCCGTGAGTTTTGGTGTTACCTCTTGGGCTAGACTACTCGTGTCTGGTTCAGCTTTGTCATGCAGCTCCAGAATAAATGTCCTGATCCTCTGAACAGACTTTGCAGTGTGATTGCCTGAACGCATCGTTTGATATCCCACGCTGCATGATGAGATGTGGTGAAATCTCAGGCAGAACTTCAAGTAGTATCATGATACACTATCCCAGATCATGTCCAATTCGTGTCTTTGAATGCACTTGTATGCCACTTGCAGGCACGTATCAGGTGGTGAATACTGGTCAGCCTGTAGCCATGCACCCATCATCAGTCCTGTTTGGTAAACAGCCATCTTGCGTGGTGTTCAATGAGATAGTGTGGACAACAAAGCAATACATGGTGGCAGTAGCTGCTGTAGAGCAACAGTGGCTGCGAGAAGCTGGGTCTCAATATTTCAGATGACAGTCCAATCAACAATGTCCAGCAACATCATTTCATGGGGTCGTATACTGAACCAAAGAGTCACATTTGTGTCCATTACCAGGCTGATGACAGTCTCTGACTGGTTACAGTTCCCTGCCCAAAGCCTCCAGGCTCTCACTCTTCATCAGTATGTTTTACAATAGATAGGCATGCTAGAAATCGCAGGTGTCAGCCAGCAGGCTCATAGTTTCCTGATACAAAAGGACATTGTCCAGGAAAGGCCACGTCAATGTTATTGTGCCAGTTCAGTACTGACCGTCAATCTGCTGTTGATCGCATCCCATGCTGCTGGCAGGACACACACAAAACTGCACTGAAGCTTGAGAAAGGACTTGCTCAAAAGCACTCTCATACCTGCTGTGCATAGACATCGGTCAAATTGGTCCCGCAACCTTAGCTATGGCCATCTTCAGTACTTAATTTTGACATAGCTGAGAGCTCAAGCAACTCGTTGCAGACATCTAGGAAAATTTTCCTGTACTGTCCGATTGCCACAGAGCAGTTCATCAAAGGCATTAGCATATGTAGCTCAGGTCCAGAGCCCTCAGCTGACGCCAAATTGCTTCCACAATGTCATCCACTCTCCCTGTATGCTCACACCAGTCCCAGACAGGCCTTAAGTATGCTAGCACCTGCGAGCACTGTCTTGTGCACTCTTTGCTTGCTCACTAGCTGCTGTAGCAGTCATGGTGGTGAATCACGCTACGCCAATAGATGACTCGCAGGTGGGCTCAGCATGCTGACCTGCAGACCATATGCATGCTGATGTCAGCTGCAAGGTAAACGCTGCTGTCTCAATGCGCATTTGACTTAATGCAAATCTGGGGAGCATGTGACTATACATGGTAAAATTCTTGTGCACCGAGGCAGTAGCTGCTGCTTGATACACATAGGGTATTGACCGCTGACTGCTGTGACATGCTGCATTCAACAAGAGGCACCAATTGTGCTGCAAGACTTGAAGTGGCATGAAGTGATACCCCAGCATGACAGCAGTGCACTCAGCGTGAACAGCAATGGTCAGAGAGTGCATGCACAATGGGAGCACATGCATGGCCACACCTATGCTGACCATTGGACTGGTTGCCTAGCTGAGCAGGCACAACAGCACAGTTCTGCATACAAGCACCGACCTGCGTCTCATGCCACAGCAATGGCAACAGCCAGCATCCTGCTGTCATTATATTCAGTCACAGCTCTCACCTTGGCATAGCCAGTGATCTGCATCACACGCTAAGATGCCTTAGTCTCGGCCTATTAGCATACTCTACACAAGACATGTCCTAGCTGCAGTGTCACATGACAGGTCCAACCTTAGGCATGGAAGTCTAAGGAGCAGTACAACAGCACAGGCATCTAACAAGCCCAGTATAGCTTGAATTGCATTGGAGTTAGCTGAGCAGAGCCACACACTCACTTCAGCAAAAGCCTATTGGCAAACTTGTCACCGCGAGGCAGAGCCTGTCTCCTGATTGTGTGAGCATGACCCCACGGCAGAGCACCACACCATCTGAACCACCTTCAGATTCCCAGGTGACAGTTGGAGAGGGCAGCTCGGGCAGCTACATTGGGGACCAGTCTGGCATGCAGCAGGTGGTGGCCAGTGACAGGAGACACATGATGCTGCTGCAGCCAAGCCTCCATGGCTGACCTCTCATACGTCCTCCCATCAGCAGCTACCACTGGATCAATCATCATGCTCTGCAATGCACATACATAAAGTTCTGGCATTCAGGCACATGTAGCTTTGAATCCAGATGTGCACTTGCAACTCTGAGAATCTAGGTGGATGTGTGGAAGACATGCCAATAGGAACGCCCAGCAACTGGAGGCATCAGTGCAACTGCTCAATGTCAAGCACGCTATTCCAGCTATCGGAAAGCCCAAGATAGGAACTTCAGATGCTGTGCAGTATGTGAGGATGTGCTATCAGAGCAGATTGCTTCAAATCTTCATGTGCTTGTTCAAAGGTCAAGCATGACATAACAAAGTTCATGTTGACTGTATTGCGCAGCAGTATGGCGTTGTCTCAACCTGCAAATATTTTTGCATTGGCCAAATGCCATCAGCATTGGCAGTAGCAAGTTGTGGTCTCACATGAGTAATGGGGCAGCAGAACAGACTCCTCAGGAAGTCAGCGTCTGACGTCCCATTCCTTACGGCACAGACCTTGTCTGCTGTACCGTCTGACAATTCCACAGAGCCGTTTGCAGAGACGTCAGCCAATTCTGATTGGTCTGCTGTTGGCATAGGCCGTCCACTTGTTGAGTCACTGCTGTCAGTATCAACATTTGGAGAGCCTGCGTGAGCAGCTGCACTCATCTGTGCACTTGGTGTCTGTTGGGCAGGTGTTGCTGGCTTGCTCATGTTTGACTCTGAGTCTGCAGCTGTCTGAGGTAAGTCAGCTGGCTGAGCATCCTGCAACTGGGCTGGCTCAGGCTGTAGCAGCTGTTGTTTCGCCTGCTTCTGCCTCAGCTTCTTAGCTTTCTTGGCAGCTGCCTTGGCAGCTGCTTGCTGTTCTTCAGCTAGTAGCTGGGCTGCAGCTCGGGAAGCTGAGGCTTCAGCCAACTTGACATCCTGCATGACATCATATTTCACATCCTGCACTGTCACATGCAAGACTGGTCTCTGCAACAGACCTCATGTCCCAACATCAGTCGTAAATCTTTGTTGGGGACGTAATGCTCCAGCAATCATTTGAGGTCAGATTGATAGCACACTACTGAAGCCTGTCAGCCTCACAATAGCAACTGCCCATGCTGATTGTTAAGGCAGACTGAAGATCTGACATTGGCTGCAAGGCAGGTGACAATCTGCTGTGTCCAGTGATGTTCAGACAGACATCATTTGATTTGAGGTCAAGCTGAGCTTCTGATGTGTGAGTGATGCCTGTCTATCAGGCTGGCATTTGCTACGCATGCTGAAGTTGTTGGGCAGGGTAGTCAGTGTACATCCTGAACACACCTGTGGGATGATGAGGCATTCTTGGATGTCTGACACGGCAAGCTCCGTGACCACCTCCTCAGCTTGGAGGCGCCTGAGCCAGCGCTTCAACATGAATGGCGCTTTCTTGTCTCTGCACCAGCCCCAAGGGCCCAGGGCAGCCCAGGCGCTCATCCACAGGTGCTGTGTGCGCACCACCTTGAGTACGCTCAACAAGGTGTCTGCACACACATGAGAGATCATGCGTTGCGTTGCATTGCATTGCACTGCTTTGTGTGGCATGGGATTGCTGTGCAGACACAAAGTGAAAATCTGGGCGTCGCAGGCTTGCTGTGACACCTTGCATACAGGCCGTGTGATCAGGAAAGCACTAAGTATTACGCCTCTTGAGGCATCTATGCAAGTTTTGTGCTTGAACATACAGGTTGCTGACAGAGATATGGCTTCTGGTCATACTGTCCAGTGCTGTTTTGCCTCTGGGCAGCAAGTAGCAGTCTACGAGCAATGCTGTTGCACGCAACTTGCATGCATGCCATGTACTGCACATGACACTGTGAGCTCACCAAGATATAGTTTGGATGACGCCATCAGCTTTAGTTGAACTGGGCTGTCCTTAGCTGGACCTGCATGCGTCCAGCTCTCCAAACGCTGCACCAGCAGGAAGAGCAGCTGCAGCAGGCCCTCGGCTGCTCCTGGTGGCACACCCTTCACCTTCTGCTTCCCTGTTGTCTTGCTGTAGGCACCTGCATTACAAAGCTAAATGCTGATTGGTTGGTTTTAGCCCATGCAAAGGTACGTGGGTATCAGAAATGCCTCATCTGTGATCTGAGTGCCAAACAGCAGGCTTGCTTTCAGCACCTAAAGGTGTGCAGACAATGCGGCATGCTGCATGGTCATCCAGGAGAAAGACCTGTACCTGTCTGATCTGATGCAAACTCAGAAGTTTGAATTTTGGTGAACAGTGTTGTCACGGCCTGACAAGCTGACTGATGATCTGTAGCTTGGGTGGTCCCGTGCAGAAGGGCAAGCTGAAATACAATCTGCGCCTCCTGTGTACTGAGGTACATACAAATGTAATTCAGCATATGCAGCGACAACATGACATGTCAGGATGCCTCTGATTGCAAGATGGCCCGGTTTCATGTTTGGTTGAGGCCATGCAACACAGCTCATGATGGGTACAACGGTCGGTTGGTATCTGTCTAGAAAGTCCAATGCTTCTCATGGTAATTGCAGACTTGGGAAAGAAGGGGAGCGCTTACCCAGCATGTCAAGGTAGGGTCTAAGATCTAACGTCTCATTGATGATGTCTGGCTCGCCCCGCTGTGTGTACCGGTCCATATCAGCTTGTACAAACTCCAGAAAGGGAGGCAGACAGACTGGAAAGGCATGCTGACCCAAGTACTGAAAGTCCTTGGGTTGCTCCAGGAGTTGCATGACAGCTCCCAGGGTTTTGCACTGCAGTTGCATGCCACGCAACTTTGACAGCCCTATCTCCACATAGCCTCTGCATGTGGCTGCCACCGGGGCATGATTGGTGTGATTGGAGGGGACAAGTGAGACTAGCAAGTCAATCAACACTCGAGGCAGCCCCTGTGCAGACACAGAAGCTTTAGGTGTCAAGGGTTGTACATCATACAGTCACTGCACCATCAGTTGCAGCAGGATGAGAGCCAGAGAACACAAGGCTGTGTTTGTGTGGACTTGTGTGGCGGTGGTAATCCAGAGTGAGGCTTGACAACCACACAGCAAGACTATCACATCCATGAGACGCCACAGTAGCTTGCAAAGAAGCATTCAGCTGACAGTGGAGCAACACAGGCATACATCTAGTCTTGGGGCCTTCAAGAGCGGGTCACACGATGGAGCCAGCAGTCCTAGTGTCGCAGCCAGAAACTGCTGCTGCAGCCGTTGGATGGGGTTTGTCTTCTGCAGAGACTGCAGGCGCTGCTGGATCATAGGTAGGACTCCTGCCTTCTGCATGATGTACATGTTGGCTTAGCTCCACGATTAAGGCACAATGTACCGAAGCTGGTGCACACACTTGAGATGCTGTACAGTGCAGAGGGATACATGAGGCAGAGCAAGTATGGCTAGGCTAATATCGTTCAAGCACAGGTCTCATATGAGCAGTTGAGGGGTTGTCTCTTAGTAATGTGGCGCACACAGAGGGGCAGGCTTGACGTGCTGAACGGGATCCATTGCCGGTGATATGTTATTGCTTGCGCTGATTGATAGGGCATAAAGGCATACAGTGCAGTGATGTAGCACAGTATTGTACATGTTACCTGAGCAGAGACACGAGTTGCTGTAGGCAAGGCTCCCTCACGTGCTCTACACACTTGGCTGCACATCTCTAGCACTCTTGTCAAGGCCACACAGTGCTCAGTTGACCACGGCAGTGGCTCCTGCAAGGCATCGCAATAGGTGTAGTCTACATTTCTTGCCGACCACAGCACATGGTGTCCAGCCATTTGGTTTTGCAATGCATTTGCAGTGCAGTGTGTGCAATCACTTTTCAATTGTTGCGTGCCATTGTGATTGTTAAGGAACAGCTTGACAATGGGTGTGCAGTCACCTTGAGGCCGGTGAGGACAGCCTTGAAGACATCATCCAAGATGTCTGCATCCACAACTGCCTTACAATATGGCCCAGTCTTGGCATAGGGCTGAGGCATTCTGGATTGCAGGCTTATCTCCACCAAGCATAGGTGCACCTGACATGCAGCAGCAGTCAGCTGAGCAGCCACATTGTGGCTCAACGCCTTGATGGCATTGTGTAGACTCAAATCATGCGTGACTTCGTAGCCTCCAGCAGTTTGGTACAGTGTTAGCTGCGTCAGATGCTTGCCCTCCAAGATGTATCTGCAGTGCTCCTCATGGTCTAGGGCAGCCCAAAGTGCATTAATTACTGCTGCTGCAGCTGCTGAAAACTGCTTCTGGCCGGCCAAGCAGCCTGCATCCAAAGGCATGTTGCTGCTCAGGTGTGATACGTTTCATGGGACATTGACAGTGAATGCAGACCAGCTTGTCCTGGATTTGTCATTCTTTGAGCCAATGCAGAGTGCTAATGCAAAAGAACTTGGGCTTGAGTTGCAAAGCTTGGGTCTGGAGAGCCCCTCACATATCCACCAGATTACGGTCATGCATCAAGCCTTCAAGGAAAGCAACCCAAGTCCGGCGACTCATAGCATGCGGTCACAGTGTCAGACAACTTTACTGCACAACATGTGACAGCAGCAGCATTTGCTTATGTGCACTCTGCCACAGGTACATTTTGAACACAAGCAATACTAACACAGGAGCTGCAGCACTTACACACAGAACTCCAAAGGACGCCCACATTGCATTGCTTCTGACCCCACTGGACACCACTGCTGTCCAATTGCATGTCAGTGTCATCATAGCTGACTGTGCCTGCGAAGACAGTCTCGTCTTCTGCTGCCCTCTTCAGCAAAGCAAAAGCCAGAACATCAGCTGGTTGCTGCTTGCCAGCCACAAGGCACCAGTCTTGAAGCACTGGTCTCAGCATGTAGTGCATGGGTGCATACACGTTTAGCTGCTTGTTGGGAAGATGATGAGCCACAAGCAAGTGCGCCAGTCTCCAGAGTTGCTGCCGGCAATCCATGTACAATTTTGGCACTACTCCTTGACGCCAACAAGCCAGTTCGCTTGTTCGCTCTGGATGTGCGATGCTCTCAAGGAGTATGATGCCTTGATACATTCTGATGAGGACCATGTCAATGTCAGCTTGCCACTCAGCTGGGTCGACTGCAGCATGGCGCTTTGGGTTGCGTATTGTGATCTTGACAGCCATGTCAATGACGCTCTTGACAAAGCTGAGCTGGGTCAGGTCGTCCTCTGACGCATCGCCAGACCAATCAATGCTGCCGGACAAGCTCCCTGCAGCACACTTGCAGTAAGATGATGTTTGTGCATACAGAATGAGAACTTATCTGGGCGCCTGAAATCATGCTGCCAACAGGGTGTGTAATGCCAATGAGCATTGGCGCCTGAGCTTGAGGAAGAAGTCAGTCATATTGTTGCAGATGACATCATTGCCATAACCAAGACCATACCTGTCACACCATCTTTGAAATTGGGCAATTCTAGCTTTGAAGCCGTCATGTCAGGGCAAAGTAGGGCACTGTAGTACATGATTGCATCTAGGCCAGCCAGCAAAGCAGCTGTGCTGTTGACTTGACTTAGACCGACTTTTGATGTGTCCAAAAGGGCGCATATAACTTCATGAGCTCTACTTGCCAAATCTCTTTTCTGAAGCAATGCTCTCACCAGAATTTGCAACCCACCTGCAATTCAGCGCATCTTGAGCAATGCAGGACTTGGGACAGGATCATGACAATGCACACACATTGTTTGCTGTCAAGAATGTAGAGCGCAACATTCTGTCACATTGATCTTGGCTTACGCATGGCTGCGTTTGAGCTTGTCTTGTCACAAGGGAGCAAGGCAAGTCATATGGTGCGGCGGCAAGAGACAGTGCTTGCCTTGCTCCACAATTTTGCAGGCAACAGCCTGGGGGTGCAATGACACCAGCATCGATGCCAAAGAACAGCATACTGCCAGCTGCATACGGCGCACATCATCGCCCTCTATTATCTGCCAAGCCTGCTCATCCTCCCCAACCAGATTTTGTTGTACAGACACAAGAACACTAGCCAGCACAGTGCACAGGTGTTGTTCTTGCTGTTGCAAGTGAGCGGCAGCAGGTGTCTTGCTAAACGCGGCAAGTGCATTGCGTATTTGCAGCATGACGGCCCAGAGCGCTGTTTCCGCTGGCCGTATCTGAGGTGTTTGGGCAGCGCTGGTGACTAGCTCAATGAGCTTCAGCAGCAGCAGGGTGCTGCGGAGCAGGGCAAATGCACTGAGAGGATGCAAAACTTTAGGGGCTGCTGAGGGTGAGGCACTTGATGTGCTGTGCCCAACAGGTTTCTGCTTCAGATACTTTGACGTCTCCTGCTGGAAAGTATATGCCATGGTCGCAAGCAGGCCTTGCTGTGACAAATCACGCTCCATCTCAGGGCCATGTACATTCCACTGCTCAACCAGGTCTGCCAGGCTGGTTGGGACTAGGTCAGACGGTTCAACAGCTGCAAAAGCCGACAACTGCGTCACATCGACCACCTTTACCCATGCTTCCGAAAACAAAAGGCTTGTGGCCGCATTCTGAACAGCAAAAGACACGACCACCCGGTCAGCGATGTGCTTGAATTCGAGACTTCTCCTAGTGTAAAAGGCAATCGTTTTTTTGAAGACGGCCGTCAATCGCAGGGCCCCTGCGTTTCCCCGGTAAACCTGAAGGAGCCATACCAGTAGAACTCGCATCCCGGTGGTGGATGACAAGTAGGGTGGCGGGGTGCCACACTGCAAGCCTGATCAGTAATGATCTGCTCACCTGCTTGAGATGGACTGAATTCACCACTAAACCTTTATGGTACACACTGCAATGATAATCTGACAGACCGAAGTTCTTGCAAAAGATAGCCGCAACTGAGTGGCCCACGTCGTCGCCGCTTGCCTCACATTCCAGTACCAACTCTGGATATTCCTGAACAGCAAGCAAATTAGTACATATCCTTGGCAGAACAAGAACACGTTCAGCGACGCCCACCTTGGCGATTATGACCACTTTCATTGCTGTCGATGGTCGTCACCGATGAGACCTGACCGCATCAGTACACTTTCGCGAGACCTCTTCATTCATTCATTAGATTTTAAAGGTCGTTGGGGCCAACCATGACCATTGGACCAGTAGACTGAAAGTGTCAGACAAAGATACCCAAATGTTCTAAAGCACTTATGAAAACAACTCTGGTCTGATCAATTGTAATGACAGAAGAAGAGGAACAGAGACTAAGCTAAGTTGTCGCCCATAGACATGAGCTACCCGGCGAGAAATAACGCTGTTTGCTTCGCTTCTGTTGTGTTTGTCTTTGCACAGGCTGCACATCTAAGCTTTGCTAACCAGTACACTCAGGCCTGGTGGCCAATTTGACTTGGACAAGCAAGGCCTTTGTGCTGTGAAAGTTGCATCAACTTAATTAAGCTTGCTTCATTCGACTCAGCCTTGCTCACATTTGCTCTCCCAGTGATTAGTATCTCGAGGAACATGATACTTTGGCGTCTAGACAGATCTGTGCACTCTCATTCAGCACTCGTTGACAGCAGCAACACAGCAGAAGCAATGACAGCCGCAATATATACAATTTGCGCATGCAATGCATGGATGCTGAAATGCAGGCACTTGACTGCACTTCAACTTTCGTCACACACCAGAAGGATGTGTCTGTGTTTGCATGCAAAGTTTCAAAACGACTACAGAGATCAAGACTTGGGTACAGCTACAAAGGCCTGTCCAGTCAGCTCAGATGCCTATTTGTGTGCCGTCAGATAGTACTAAGCCTGAATAAATAACCCGCTCCTAACAGCATTTATCAGCAATCATTTGACATAATCTGAATGGATGCAATAATCCGCAATCTGATTGCTGATCTGATGATCATAGGTGCACTTTGCAGAGGATCCTTGCCGAGCAGCAAACACAAAGCATTCAGATGTGAGCCCATGCCCACAGGATGAACAGCTGGCATGTGTTCTTGTCATAGTGAATGTAGTCATTGTTGTAGCCAAAGTCCTGGGGGCCAAACAGCTCAGCAATCTGCTCCCAGTGCTCAATCAAGAACATCCGAGTGTACGTTTCACCCAATGCAGTCAACAACTTGTATGGGCCACCTTGTCCTTCTGCTGCAGAGAGGATAGCTTCCACCTTTGCTGCCTTGCCTCCAACAGATCCCAAGTCTGGAATTTGTAACTTTGGCTGCTGCCCAACGTGATTCAGATGAGGTTCGTCCATTCTCAGTAGAAAGTCCCTGGCTTGATCCTTTGAGGCTGTGGTGAATAAGGTCTTCTTCTGCAGCAGGCACATACAGTATATGAGCAGATGAGTAAATGAGACACATGACATGCAGAAGTTGCTGACCAGAAACAAATGTTGACTTGCAGGCATGTAAGAGATGCAAAATCACATGAGCAGTGCAGCCGTGCCAAGCATACCATCCTGGCAAGCTCGCGCCTCTGCAAACCATCATTGTCGTCTTCACGCTGCTTGCCGCATTCTGTCAGTGCGTTTCTGGCTGAGCCCTTCCAGCCCTTCAACAAGCAGTTGCAGCGCTCTCAGGCTAGCAATGTGACATGGAAGACAAGAGTCTTTGCACACTAGCACTGCATTGACAGGTGGCAGATTTTGTGACTGAATGATCTCGACACCAGATGACAACCTAAAGTTGTATGTACCACAAATTTGACACACGGCATACCTGCGACAAATATGACTCAAACCAGGCGCACAGCTCTTCTTTCTTCTTGCTGTTCAACGTGGTCACAGAAAGGACGTCCGTTGAGGGCTTCAGCTGTCGGGAAAATCTGGCAAGATCCGGTTTGTTGACGTCGAAAACACACAGCAGACGGGACAGCTGCTCCCGGTCATCGCTGAAAGATCGCACAAGTTCGTCGACGGATGCGGATGGGAGTCGTGCCTTGGCGCGAGCTGACTCCAAATGCCCCTCGGGCAGGGAGTTAACAAAATCCCTCGCACGCTGACGTTCTGCTGCTGTCCAGGTATATTTACCCTGCATCATGATCAGCCTTGCCGACAACGGGTCGGAAGCTTGTTAAACAGAGAGACTGTACAGAACCGATAGACAAACCACGATCGGGCCTCGATCAAGCCTCGAAAATGTAACGCCATCGAGACTTCGAGGTAGAAACGCTCGCAGCTTACAGGTAGAAACGCTCGCAGAATACAGCTGCCGTCAAAAGTCTGCTTACAGTAATGGCACTGCTTCAGCAGAAACCTTAGAGTGAATGCTGTGCGCAATGCAAATGGCGGTGAGGCCAGCCAGTGTTAGCAGACG
>JAABUY010006573.1_pt1 | contig 11334 bp, 9 predicted proteins | sample 5560271 | NCBI WGS metagenome assembly JAABUY01 (sample SAMN10711886, study PRJNA513374) | rock metagenome | isolation source: Antarctica rocks | place: Antarctica: Victoria Land, University Valley
GCTGCAACTGCGGGTCGCGCAGGTAGCGCAGCGTATAGAGGCTGCGCACCAGTTTCTCGAACTCGAAGATCGCCCGCCGTGTGGGATTTGGCTGGGTGTAGGTACACACCGCGTCAAGGGAGGGGGTACATATATCGGTCAGGATTTTGACGGATGTAAACACACCCTAGCGATGCTACCAGCCATCAATCCATAGACGATTAATCGCTAGCTGCTGCGGTATGGCATGCTTCCAGCATGTTTCTATCCGTCACCGATCCGACCGGAATATGCTCCCCAACCTCTGGCGCGGTGTGGTGTAGGTAGGTGCACAGCTTCCGAATCAGCGTGCCCTGGGTCATTTCCTTGAGGCCCAGCGTGGCGATGATCTGGTCAATGTTGGCTCGCTCGTCCACAATCACTTGCAGGTCGATCTGACCAACGGGACGCACCAGGCAGTGCTCGTACTGCGTTGGATTATCGGCACAGTAGAGTTCCTTCAGTTGCGCGTCCAAATCGGTGAAGCGCGGCGCGAAGCGTAGCCCGAACCAGTGCAGGATGGCGACATTGGCCTTGTTGATGCTATGCATGTCGCCGGTAATCGTGGTCGGCACAATGCCTGACGTGTTGCGATACCAGAGGTCAAAGACATGATGGGCCTCAAACTCATGCGCACCGATAAGCCAGCTCTGCAAGGGAACGTGATTGCACAGCAGGGTGTACGCGACAACGCCCTTGCCGCGACCGAAGTACTTCCGTGCGTGGCGCGCCTTGATGGTCGGTCGCTCCACCCCAAACTTCTGACCATCGACGCTCCCATAGAGTGCGTCGAGATTGAAGGAGTAGTGCGGGAAAATGGGGAGCTCAGCAATGGCGTTGCTGATCCGGTCATTGGCGGCCTGCAGCGACGACAGGCGCAAGTATTGTTGGTAGGTCGCCTCCAGGACGTGGTAGGCAAGGTCACTGGTGCGCGCCATGACGAGGTTGCCATAGTTCATTGCTTGGGCAAGGATGACCGCCGTCAAACTCTCCGTGTGGGCGACCTGCTTGGCATAGCGCGGCTGCAGCGGCGTCAGCGCCGAGAGGAATTGGCAGCGGTCGTTCACGAAGCGGAACACGTCGGCCACATCGCAGGACGGCAGTTGCGCGTAGAAGTTGTCCTGCTGCGCAGCGGTGTTGTCGGCCTTGGGCCGGCGCCAGGTCAGCGTCTTGGTTTCGCGCTCGTAGTCAAGATGCGTGAGCTTGCCCTGACGTAACTCACGATTGAACGCCAGCCACTGCGTGCGCAGTTCAGCGGTGAGCGCGGCGAGCTGGGTGTCGAGGGGCTGACGCAGCCAGGGAATGTTCAGATGGCCAAGCACGTCCGCCTTCTCGTCGAGGGAGACGAGGTCGTCGGTGAAGCAGCGGTGCTGCAGGCTATCATCCAGGTAGAGTTCGCCGGACTTCAGACGCTTTCTCAGTTGCCGATAGAGCCAGAACTCGTACCGGTCGGCCTGCACACCTGTCGCCTTGCCGTCCGCGTCGAACGTCAGCACGTAGGGCCGCATACGCAGGGGCACGGTGGCCTCGGGGCATTCCGCCCAGGGACGTTGCGATAGCCGCTGCTGTTTGGCAAGCACACCTTTCACCCAGGCGTGTGCGGCGCGCCACGGGTGATCCGGCGCACCCCCGGAAAAGTCGAGCGCCCCGTAGAGGGGGCGCATGTGGCGCCGGATGCGCGCAGCCAGTCCGTCGACAGCCTGCCAGCGCAGCGCCACCTTGCTTGCAGGCTTCTCGCTGAGGCGCTCGCCAGCAATCCGGAGCTCGTCCTTGGGCAGAATCGTGAACGCACGCTGTCGCACGGCGCCGAACGGCGTGGCATCGTCCACCGTCTCGTCAACATATAGGAGTAGCACGCGCCCGACCTGGGGTGTTTCGTGCTGGCGTCGCATCTTTTCCGCACTGAAGCTTTTGTCTGCCCTGGTCTTGCTTTCATCTTCGAACTGCTTCATGTGGTAGCCTACGGCGTCGACGAGGTTGTCGGTCAGTTGCCGGTAGCGCTGCCAGGCGTAGCAGAGGAGATACAGGTGCGTCTGCGCGGGCTTGAGGCGCCGCAAGTCGTAGACGGAGTAGAAGTTCGCCAAGCCCGCGTCGTAGTGTAGATTCTGTTGCGAGACCCCGAGCGTGGGCAGCAGCGTCTTGGCGATCCGGTAGAGAGGCTCCAGCGTGGCACGCTTGTCCCGCTCCTGCGCCATCTGGCGCCAGCCGAAATCCTTGGCGTCCTGTTTGAGGGCGGCCAGCGCGGACAGCGTGTCGTCGCGTACCAGGAGCTGCGCGAGCGCATCCTTGGCCGCTCCGTCCAACGCGCCGGCGAGGAGGGCCGCCAAACGCTGGCGCTCCGTCGACAACGCCGTGCTGATCAGCGTCTGCACGGTGGTGTACCCGGGTCGCACGATCTTCTGCTCGTTGAGGTAGGCGATCAGTTCGGCAACAATGAAGCCCGGCGTCACATCGCGCCGCACGATCTGGGCGGTGTGTTCCGCGAGCGGCGGCAGCAACTCCGCCGACCAGAGTCGGTAGTCAAACAGCGCCGCAATCAGGGCACGCTGGGCATAGCGCTCGTATTTGGTGACTACTGTGGGCTCGCACACCTGGCCGTTGAAATACCGGCTCAACACGAACGCACGATCGTCCGGCGCGTCGTCCCAGGTAAAGCGGAAGAAGGTCTGCTTGGCCTTGAAGTAGCCGATCTGAATGGCGCAGTAGGCTTGCGCGGGGAGGCCTGGACGGCTGCAGGCAAGGGCCAGTTCGGTCTCGGACAGCGACAGGTACTCCAATTGCTGGCCGTCGTCGAAGTCGGGCAGCCCATACAAGGCCTCCTGCTCCGCATCGGACAGGACGCTCAGGCGTTCGCTCATTCGTGCAGGACTTCTGTGTCCGTAGGCCACCCCACCCGCGCAAGGGTCTCAATGAGCGTGGTCCGCTTGACGCCAAAGGTGCGGCAGACCACTGCTTTCGACATGCCACCGTCGAGTGCCGTGAGGATAGCATCCAGCTTCTCACCCGTGATCGCTGGTGGCCGACCGCCATGCCGACCACGCCGCTTGGCCGCAGCGAGACCAGCTCTCACCCGTTCGCGCGTGAGGGCGCGCTCATACTGGGCGAGCGCACCGAACACCTGAAACAGCAGTTCTCCTGAGGGTGTGGTGGTGTCCATCCCCTCGGTTAGGGAACGAAACGCCACCTGGCGCTCGTGTAAGGTCGCCACAATACGGAGCAGATGCGCGAGCGAGCGACCGAGTCGGTCGAGTTTCCAGACGATCAAGATGTCCCCTGGCTGAACAAAGTCGAGCGCCTGGGCCAAACCGGGCCGGTCGTCCTTGGCGCCGGAAGCGCGGTCCTCGAACAGGTGACGCGCGTCGACACCGGCCGCGAGCAGCGCGTCGCGCTGCAGGTCGGTGGACTGGCGATCGTTGTCGGATGAGACGCGCATGTAGCCGACGAGCATAGACGGAAAACCCCTAAAGTGCTGTTTACGTATGGTATACCATAGCGGCAGGGTTTTCCGTACAGTTCGGTGTGGGCGACAGCGAGGGGGAGAGACGCCTGTCGCTTGCCTGTCGTCAAACAAGTGTTTTCCGACACGGCTGGATCAGCCACACGCAGGACGATAGCGTCCACTCCCGGGCACGCGACGTTCTACGTGAGCGTGACAGAATTTTCGGCGGTTTGGGCTTACACCCCCAAGACGCGCAAAGGCTCGCCGTGGTTGCGGGCGGCCTTGATCGAGGCGGCCAGGGCGGCGGGGCGCAGCAAGAAGACCTACTTGGGCGCGCAGTACCGGCGGATCGCGGCGCGGCGCGGGGCCAAGCGCGCGGCGGTCGCCGTCGCCCACTCGCTATTGGTCATCGTCTATCACATCCTGACGCGCCATGAGCCCTATCATGACCTGGGTGTCACCTACTTCGATGAGCGCGACCGGCAGGCTGTCGAGCGACGTCTGGTGAAGCGTTTGCAATCCTTGGGCTATGAGGTCTCATTGCACCCGTTGACGGCGGCCTAACGTGACGCAATGCGGAGGACGGCTTTGCCCATAAAGTCGGCTCTGCCAAACGTTCATCGCCTACTAGGCTGTGACGAGCATCTCAATTCGGACCTGTGCTATGCACGGTAGGCCAAACCGTACAGGATGCGGAACTGTCGGACTTTATGGGCAAAGCTGCGGAGGACGAAGACCACGTATCATCTGGTATGTTAGACTCACCAACCATGCCAACACCCGATCTGCCGCCCATAGGCCCGAGCCCCACGCCCTATCCCGACGTCAACGCCGTGCTCCAGCTACTCGTGGAGCAGGTGCGTGCGATCCTGGGGGCCGACCTTGTCGGGCTCTATCTGTACGGCTCGCTCTCCTCAGGCGACTTCGATCCTGTCAGCAGTGACATTGATTTCGTGGTTGTGACCAGGCGTGCGTTGTCGGGGGACACGCTTGTGGCCTTGCGCGCTATGCACGCGCGGATCGCAGCGAGCGGGCTGCCGTGGGCGACGAAGCTGGAGGGATCATATATCCCGCGGACAGCCCTGCGGCGTCACGACCCGGCGAACGCGCACCACCCGAGTATCGGGGTCGATTGGGACTTCGGGATCGGCCTGCATGGCAGCGATTGGGTCATCCAGCGCCACATCATACGCGAACAGGGTGTGGTTGTGTGCGGTCCACCCCCGCAGATGTTGATCGACCCAGTGACGCCCGACGCGTTGCGGGGGTCGGTCATCGACCTGGTGCTCGACTTCTGGGCTGCGCAGGTGCAGGGGCCGGAGCCGGAGTGGCTGCGCCCGCGTGACTATCAAGCGTTCGCGATTCTGACGATGTGCCGGGCGCTCTACGCCGTCGAGCGCGGGGAAATTGCCTCGAAGCCAGTCGCGGCCGCGTGGGCCTCCGCCGCCCTCGACCGGCGATGGTCGTCGCTGATTGAACGCGCCCTGGCCTGGCGCCACGATACGCGCCCGGACGATATGACGGACATGCTGCATTTCGTCCACTATACGATCGAGCGGTGCCGGCAAGCGCAAGCGCCCTAGCGCGCACCACCCGGCCTATTTTCACCCCAGTTAGGTGAGGCCTGGTCATAATTCGTCACGCATCGTTTCGGAGCGGGGTGAACGGGGTATTTGGGTCACTTAAAGGGTGGTCGTGCCGCATCATCGCCATGCGGGAGTTGTTACAGCCCGCGTTGAGCCCCTCGTCGGGTCTTACAAGGGCGTGAAAGACATCCCTTGATGCCCGATTTAAGCGCCCAAATTGAATTATGACCAAGTCTCAGTTAGGTGTTGCCTGTAGCCAAGTTCGGGGTAGGCCGGGCTGTCAAGTAGTCGACCGTAGCTCACTACGGTTTCTGCGAAACCGGGGACGGTCTAGCCAGGCCGAGCGCAGCTTTTGAGGGAGCGCCAGCGAGCGAAAAAGCGTAGTGAATCCACATTTGCAAGCAAATGGCTCGCGGCAGCCACGCCGTCGCCCCCAGTGTAGCGCCTCCCGCCGGCGCCGGCTACTGGGAAAAAGATGGGGCCGGGCGCGATCTTCTTTCCCAGTAGCACACGGTCGCGTCCAGGGTGTTTGCTCCTTGCCCCGAAGGCGTGCGTCGAGCCTAGAGAGACAGAGAGGCCCTTACCCCTGCCAGGGTAAGGGCCTCTTGCTGTTCTCGAACTATAAAGGGTAAGGGCCTCTTGCTGTTCTCGAACTATAAGCGGCTAACTGAGTTCGAGAGGGTGCCGGGTGCAGACGGTGTACCTGCGCTCAACAGTGTTCCACCTCGATTCTACTCTAGGTGCTATCACCGTGGTAACACCTTGCTTACTAGGCAAGCTCGCTGGCGTTCGCTCGCTTCTCCCAGAGGAGTAGCGGCCCCTCATCATCCATCCTGCGGCCGATCTGCGCGAAGTCGGCTTTCTCCAGCACGCGGATAGATGCGGCGTTATCCTCCAAGCACTCAGCGGTGACGCGGCGCATCGTTGGCTGCCTCAGTGCCCAGGCCACCGCCGCCCGCGCCATTTCCGTAGCATAGCCCCGACCCTGGTACGACGGGTTGATGTCGTAGCCAATTTCGACTGTACCAGCCTCGCCTGGCTCGCCTGGGATGTCTTTGAACCCCATCCCGCCGACGGCTACGAGTTCGGCGCGGTCGATAATGGTGCCGAGGGACTCCCTCCACTCGTCCCGCTCAGGATGCGCCTCACGCTCCGCGATCCGGCGGGGATACGATGCGAGGGGACCGCCGGACCACTCCGGCACGAAATGCACGGACAGTACGTGGCTAACGTGCTGTCCGTCACGATCAATGGAAACGGGGACAGCGGCCACGAAGTCATCGCGCTCGATGCGCGTCTTCATCACGTCGAGCGGGGTTGAGGCGAGGATGAGCCTGGGTGTCTCGATGGTAAACATGCGATCATTTCTCCACTGGTATAGGGGCGCGGCGCTCGCTGCGCCGCGCATAATCGGACTGAAGAATGTGTCAATCGAGCAGTGACCGCAATCATAAAACTCACCTCTTGGAAAAGAATGGGATGGCGCTAACGTGGTAGCCTAATCCCAACAGAAAAAATGGTGACGCCGGCGAGGGTCCAAGCTCGCCGGCGCCGCGCACTCGTCCGGTTCTGAGGTCAACACGAATGCGATACTCCCAGTATAGTCAGCCCTGGGCGCAGGCGGGACCCCCCAACGGTCCCAATGTCAGCCGCTAGCCCCGCCACACGGCGCGCGCCGTCCCGGCGCCTTGGTACCCCTACGAAATCCGCGGCCCGGCGGGGGGTGCGGTCAGCGTACCCCCCCGTAGCTCGACTTGCGCTGGCGGTAGGCTTGGGCGCGTAGGGCGTTCTGCTCGCGCTTCACCTCGTCGCGGCACAGGTCACAGTAGATCGACGCTGGCCCCCGCTCCCCCCGCGTCACCGTCTCGCGCTCGCCACACCGGACGCACTTGATGCGCTTCTGCTTGACCGCCATTTCTCCCCCCTTTTAGACCGTCACGCAAGTTTTCTATAATACTTGCGTGACGGGTGTCAAGCGCCCCCTTTCTCCCCTTTGAAGCCGGCCTATGAGCTAACCACGATGGCGCAAGAGCTGGTGGTAGGGGGTTTTTGCATATCCTGTAAGGGGCAAGAACATGTTGCACAAGGAGCCGACGGGATGCCTGACGACCAAGCGGCTGATGCGAGTCCGCTGACAAGTAGCCTTTAAGCGGTCGTCGCGCAGCGGCTGCCCCGATGCGAGTGCAACATGTTCTTGCCCAATACAGGGTTTTTGCATATCCCCCCAAAAAGGTGCACTTTCTCGCGCGTGATGCTCTGATCGTTCGCGATATGCTGTGCGCGCCATGCCCCGAAGGCGTGCATCGATGACGCATCCGAGCATCTCCACCTTACCGCGCTCTAAATGCTTCCAACGAGTAATTGCGGGATAGGCGCCGGCTACCACGCGTGATCTATCCCGTGGTTTCAACATGGAAGCATTTAGCTGATTGTTAGCCAGGATCGCTCGTGGGCACCCGGTGTTGCCGCCCGTCGATATCGGTGAACCCGTATTCGCGCGCCAGATCTGCTACCACCAGGATGCGCCCCGATTTGTCCAACATCGCTGGATCGGCGGCCAATGCCGCGACGGCCCGGCCGACATACTCCACCGACTCGATCCCGGCGATTTCCTCAGGGGTGTGGTAGCCCGCCTCCATGTGCGCCAGCACGCGCTCGGTCCGCATCCACCCTGGCGAGAGTGCGACGGCGGCGATGCCGTGCGGACGTAACTCCTCGGCCATGGCGTAGGCCATGCGGTTCATGGCCGCCTTCGCCAGATCGTAATACAGGCTGCCGAGGTACACACCGCGTCAAGGGAGGGGGTACATATATCGGTCAGGATTTTGACGGATGTAAACACACCCTAGCGATGCTACCAGCCATCAATCCATAGACGATTAATCGCTAGCTGCTGCGGTATGGCATGCTTCCAGCATGTTTCTATCCGTCACCGATCCGACCGGAATATGCTCCCCAACCTCTGGCGCGGTGTGCCCGCGAAGGCCTCTCCGCGCACCGCCAGCGCCCCACGCTCCACCGCCGCGGGGCGTGCCAGACTGACTGTCATGACAACCATTCGCGATCACCGCGCGCCGAGACCCGTGCGTCCGTCGATGAGTTCTCGTGCGAGGTCTAGATGGCCGGCATGGCGTGCCGTCTCTTCGATCATGTGCAGGATGATGTCCCGGGCTGTATAGATCTCGTCTGCCAGGTCCGAAGGGACCTCACCGGATGGGCTAGCGGTGAGCGCGGTCCGGGCCAGCACCTCGTCGGAGACCATGCACTGCTTCCGGTAGAAGGTGAGAACCTCCTGCAGATGGTGTTCGGTGACGAAGGGGCCACTCTCATGGTCATCCTCACCTGGCGGCCAGGGCAGCGCGTCCGCTCGGCCGGTGAGGACCTGCTGGAACCAGAAACGCTCGGCGTGCGCGAGATGCTCGATCATGCCCAGCGGGGTCCATCCGCTCGGCACGACGACCGCGCGGACGCGGTCGTCGTCGAGGCCCTCAACGATCGCCAGGACGCTTCGGCGCTGGGCTCGAAGGAACGCCGTGAGGGCGGCTCGCTCGGCCTGCCACAGCGGATTGCCCGCCAGGTCTTGATAGGGCGGAGTGAGTTCGGTCCACCGGCTCCGCCAGTCGGCGGCCTCACGTCCGGCGACGTGGGCGGCGAGGTCCTCGACATGAGCCTGCCACCCCGCCCCGTAGGCGGCGAGCTCGTCCAGGGGCAGGCCCCGTTCCTCGATCACCAGGATGGTCTGGTCGCCCGCGGCGGCTAGCTGAGCCTCGATGACCGTCTCGTCCGGCTGGCCCGGACTCATCGTCAGCAGCAGCCGCCGCGGAGGCTCGCAGGCGTCCACGCGCCCCGCGCCTTCCCAGCTGCTGGTAAAGCGCGCGCGGAACTCACCGCCGAGGCGAAGGTCGCCCTGTACCTCGCCGATCCAGCGGGCGAGGCGGCGGGGGTCGGTGAGCGCCGACCACAGGTCGTCGATATCAGTGTCGTAGCGGTCCTCCATGCGCACTGTACCCTTGCCATCTGCCGATCGCAGGCTGCCCTTGATGCGCGTGCCCGCGCGTGCGTTGCTGGTCATCTGGGGCTCCCTCGTTCACGCTTTCCCCGGGCGACTTCGGTGTGCAGGGCGTCCATCCGACGCTCCCACAAGGCCCGGTAGCGGCCCAGCCATTCATCAACCTCGGCGAGCGGCTCGGGACGCAGGCTGTAGACACGCCGCTGCGCCTCCTGGCGGACCTCGACAAGCCCCGTCTCCCGCAGCACCCGAAGATGCCGCGATACCCCCGGGCGAGCGATCGGCAGCAGTGCCGCCAACTCACCCGCGGTTGCAGGACCGCCTATCAAAGTCTCAAGTAGCATCCGCCGGCTCTCGTCCGACAGCGCCCGCAGAACAGCGTCCATAATGGGAGTGTACCTAGATGGTTACGTAACTGTCAAGGTACTTAAAATCACAGCCGAGTGCATTCCCATCGGCTAGGTAGCCGCTGAATTAATAGCACTGGGCAGAGCGGATGCGGACACGAACCGTCGCCGCGGCACACCCAGACGGGGATGTAAGCCCAAACCGCCTGTATTTTCGTCACGCGCACTCGTGGCTTTGTACCTGGCCGATATCCGCCGAGATGGTAAGCCTATACGGCCTAGAATAAGCGTCGCTGTCACCAGGGGGTCGGGTAGCCGGGCGACATTGCTGTCGTCCGGCCCCCTCAGAACCGTGCGTGCCCGTCACCAGGCACACGGCTCAAGTAAACCACGTGCGTAGCCAGGAGCGCGTCGGTTCATGGATGGGCACGTCGATAAGCTCGCCGTTGCCCGCGTGAATTTGTTGATGGCAGTAGAGGTGTGTCAGTTCCAGGTTGGCATAGGTGTCTTGGCCGCCCCCGGCCCGTGGTTCTTTGTGGTGCTTGTGCAGCTCCTCACCGTTGAAGAGGCTTTCCCCGCACCCTTGGCACACATATCCCTGGTTTCGCGCCAGCTTTTGGGCGCTGGACGTGTGGTCTTTGGCGCGTGCCGCGTACCGTGCCGCCCAGTACCCCCGGAGGTGGGGATCGTCCGGTGAGGCTGTGCCGCGGACCAGGATATGCCGCTCGATCTTGAACCACTTGAACTTCATGAGATACGCCCCGGTCTGCGTGTTGCCGAACACCCAGCGGTCGTTCCTCTTGGGGTGCAACGTGCCCCAATAGCGGGCTTTACGCCAGCTATTGGATTTGCGCCGATGGGTCCGCCGCACGTAGCGCATGTCGCGCCCGAGCATGAAATGATCCATCCCGGCAAAGACGTCACTCGCTACCTGACTGCGGAAGTAGTTGGCCCAGCCCCGGATGAGGGGGTTGAGCCGCCCGATCACCGCGTCGATATTGTGCCCTCGTACATGAGCCCATTCCGCGCGCAGTTTCTCGCGCATCTTCCGCACCGACTCCCTGCTCGGTTTGATCAACGGCTTGTACCCCGACCGCGCGTGGGCGGCAGGGTAGAGTCGGATGTTGAAGCCGAGAAAATCGAATCCGTCGGTCAGGTGGACGATGCGGGTTTTCTCCGTCGAGAGACGGAGTCCCCGCCGCGCCAACCAGTCGGTCAGGATGTCGATGACCGCTTCCCCATCCTCCTTGGTGTCGCAGAAGACGACCCAATCGTCCGCATATCGTACGAGCACACGTTTGCTCCTCCTGGTGTGGCCCGCGTTGTCGTAGGTGACGCCGAGGGCTTCTTCCAGGCCATGCAACGCGATATTGGCGAGTAAAGGGCTGATCACGGACCCTTGCCCGGTTCCGGTGGGGGTGTCGTGAAAGACGCCTCTGTCCACGTAGCCCGCTTTGAGCCACTGCCTGATCAACTCCCTGGCCGGGAACGACCCGATAGTGGCGAGCAGGTAGTCGTGGGAGATGTTGTCAAAGGCCCCTTCAACGTCAGCGTCCACCACCCATGTCCGACGCGCGTCGCCGTGCGCCAACGTGTAGATGCGGACGATGGCGTCGTGGCAGCCCCGGCCCGGTCGGAATCCGTAGCTCGCGCCCTCGAATCTGGCTTCCCAGGAGGGTTCGAGCGCATTTTTGACGCGTGCCTGCTGGCAGCGATCAACGACGGACGGGATTCCTAGCGGCCTGAGGCGACCGTTCGCCTTGGGGATGTACACCCGTTTGGCAGGCTTGGCCGTCCAGGGCTGGTAAGTCGATAGGTGATCGACCAGCCGTCCCCTGGCTTCTGGTGTCTTGACCACCAGCTTGTCCACGCCCGCCGTGTTCTTACCTCGATTCACCTGCGTCACGCGCCGCACGCTGACGAGCGTGTTGGCGC
>JAABUY010006574.1_pt1 | contig 11333 bp, 7 predicted proteins | sample 5560271 | NCBI WGS metagenome assembly JAABUY01 (sample SAMN10711886, study PRJNA513374) | rock metagenome | isolation source: Antarctica rocks | place: Antarctica: Victoria Land, University Valley
ATGGAACAAGGACGATCAATAACGTGAAGGAACCGGAGAACTTCTCAATCCGACCGCAGCTCGAATACGGCCCTTTCTAGTCATATTGCTCTGTTGGTGATGTGGCTGCCGATATCACGTCATTATGCTGGCATCAATATTGTCCAGCGGGTGTCTCTTATTAGATGGCACGATCATTGCGGCAGGATCTGACAGACCGTGGGCAATACGAAAGGACAGGGCATCATGGAGAGATTCACAGCCCTGGGGCACAACTACAAGCAAGTCTCTGCGGTGGAAGCGAGATTGAAAAGGGTAGATCCGCGGACCCTGGCCGTAATTCAGACAAGGCTCTTGTATCCGGTTACGTTTCCTTCTGACTTACAAGAGGGATGGGATAGGAGAAAAGACCTCAGCCAATGCGATCTGTACTAGGGCAGGAAACTCTGTGGCTCACGGCGATGATGCCGCTTTGGATGCCTTGCTTTTGCTTGCCGATACCGACCTCGTCATTCTAGACGATCGACACCTAAAAGCGGCACTACATAAACCGCGAATCCGTCACAATTCGATATCATAAATATAATGGGCCAGAACAATCGAGCCGCAATTCGAACATAACGCTTACACGAGGATAGCTAAACCATTCGTAAAATGCGTTAAGACGAAAGGCTTTCGCGAAGACTCTTACAATAATCGCATCTAAAGGGCCATGGCAAGCAGATGCTCGTTTCAGAAGACACTCGCACGAGAAATACAATGCAGCGCTCTCAGCGCCTTCTAATGAAGCACTGTGGTGTATGAATCTTTGGAATTTGAGAAACTTGACAATGTCGACAAACTTAAAAATAAGACCTGAGCAGGGACTTTGGCGCCGTGCAATAACAACATTATATAACGATTCAAGGGAGGGTGTATAAATATTGGCAAAATACCTTTATCAAAGATTAGGTGAGAATTGAGAAAGCTTGCCTGATATGAAAACTTGGTATAGCTAAAGTCATGGCCCACTCATGGGCGTTGAAAAGTAGTAAGTGCCATACAGCTCAAATAAATTCTAACTAAATTTATTCTTTGAGTCAAATAAAAAGGAAAGGCGACTTTTGAGGAGTACCAGAATCTGGCCAATGTGGTCAAAGAATTGCGCTTGATACTTTTCAGATGCATCTCGATGCCATCAGCCATGGGAAAGATCAAAACTGGAAATTGCTCCGTCTACACGAAATGACTGGTATTAGCCTATCTACGCACGAGGTCTAAGGGCAATTGCCCACCTATATAAAAAGGGGAAGCTTTTCTTCCATTGTCAAACGAAGTTGGAAAAAGCCAAGTATCGCTGAGAAATCTAGAACTACAGAATCCACGAGATAGGACATGGGAAATAGAGCTGAACAATTGAAAAGAGACGAGCAAACAGTCAAACAAGCTGCAAACCGAATTGAACCCCCAGTAAGTGAACGCAGAACCGAGAGTCGCAACGGTCTTCCCCTATCACGGGTACTTTCATCGAAGCGCTCCCAAAACGAGACTATCGAGCAGTTCGATGAACCTTTCGGCGGATCTTCTACTCACCGAAATGCATATTGAGTACATGTTCCCAAGCAGCACAAGCCAGCCACTGAAAGTTAGAATTGGAGTAGATGAGATTGGATGTCTTTGAGCAATACTGGCCATATAACGAGCACGCTTGCTGCCCGCAATCTGCTATCATCAGCGGTTGGTCTTTCCGACTGATAGATACGTAAGATTTTCCATATGGGGTCTACTGATATCAAAGGTCGGGACTGATAGATACGTAAGATTTTCTATATGGGGTTCACAGATATCAAAGGTCGGGACTGATATGGTTAGGGTTAGGGTCAAAGAAAAACGCAACACAGAGCCGGATCGGAACTCACTGAAAAACATAGAAGATGTGAAAAAGGGCTATGAACGTTACCATTCAAGTAAAAAACAGCCACACCATAAGGGAGATCAGTCCAAATTGTAGATTCTCGAGTCCAACCAGCTCCATCTGGTAGACTGAGGTGTAGGATCTCAAGACCTGCTTGATAGAGTGCCCTCGGAATATGGAATTGTAGTATTCAGACAGGACTTGGGAAAATACAACATTACCGAAAGCTTCAGGAAACCTTTTTCCAGCCGACAAATTGGCAAGCGTCGACACGAAAGAACAAATGCCCTACTGTTTCCCTTCCTATTTCTCACTTTTCGAGTTCTTTAATTAACGCTTTCCTCTCCTTTTCAAACGGCTCAGCAAAAAAACTCCTATCATGAGCCGATGCTGGTCCACCCTGCCGCGTAACCCGCCGGAACGCTCCTAATCAAAGCTGGAAGGCCCTTTTTCCAATCACGGGGCTGAGCTGGGGAGAATACAAAGATCAAATCATTTTCAAGTGTTCTTGGAGAATGGAGTGAGTTCTAGACGCCCCTAAAGCCCACACGCTCCAGAATGAAACCACCATCTCAGCTTCCAGGTTGATGATGGTGGATCTGGCGTTCAGGCCGTGTTGCTTTTGACCGGTGTGAGGAAGAGGTTGCGTATCTTAATCTATTAGGAAAAAGAGAGGACGAGAAGAAGGAAGGCTGCGGATGCGGAGAGGCGGGAAAGTGGGGGAGTTCTAGAGAGAGAGAGATATATATATATATAGCATCCCCGAACTGAGGCCAACACGTGACGTCTTGCTGACTAAGGGGCCGCCGCCTTGCTCGCGCGCTAAAGCCCGTTTCGTCGTCTTGCTCCCTCATGCTCCCTCGATGCTCCCCCTGCTCCCTCTGTGCTCCCTCATGCTCCCTCGATGCTCCCCCTGCTCCCCCTTGCTCCCTCGCTGCTCCCTCTAAAGCGGCCCTGCTCCCTTCCGTGAACGAAAAGGGCAATCACCAATCCTAAGTTCGGGGTGTATATAATATATATATATTATATATACCCCGAACTTAAGATTGAAAATTGCTATCCTAGGTCGGGAAAGGGAGTAGAGCCGCTTTAAACCGAGCAATAAGGGAGTAGGAGGGAGCATAGGGGGAGCAAGGGGGAGTACTAAGGGAGCAGAAGGATTTACATTGTCTCAAGCCCCACCTGCTGCCTAGACCTCACTATTCCTACGGAATTTTAGGTTACATATAAGGAGTTGAGGTGTTTCATTTGGCCGCGTATCCTGAAGTTCCCTTAGCTGAATTGTACAATCTTTGAGTCGTTGGACTTGTGTCCCAATGGACTACGTGTAAGCCTAGGATCCATCACTTCCGGCAGTGTTGAACGCTCCTCTTCCAAAAGCAATCGTTCTACATCCCTCATAAATATGTGTTGGTTACACAAAAGAAAAGCATGGAAGGAACACTGGGGAGCATGGGAGAAAGGGATGTGTAGAGTGAATACAGCAGAGTATGTGGAAGGAACCTTTTTTAGCCTCTTGAATTCCGGCTGTAATGGTAAAGCTGGAAGCGCGCGATTCTCAACCAAGACTGCTTACTAAAGATCAGCCACCTGCTCATCCAAGCCATAATCAAAGTTGTCTAGCACACTAAAATGGGGAACGACTTACCCTACCATTATAGGAAAATGTAGCTTACCTGAAAGATCAGGATGTGCAAATACTATCAATGGCAACAAGACCTGAAATTGAGATAGTAGAACGCTTGACCAAACCTATCAAAAATTGCCGAGCGATCCTAGAACAGCTCAGTGTGAAGCTAGCAAGACTACGCAATTCTCATCTTGAATCTCATAATGTTCGATCAGGCTTTGTGGATGTAAAATGGAGCTTGTTTTCGAAGAATAAGATCAGCAAGTTACAGCAAACACTGGAAGCCGAGAAGCTCACTGTTGGTGTTGCTTTAAATGTCATAATTATGCAAGTAAAGTCCTATGCTTACTTCCAACGTCGGGCTGACTCTATCAGCATGCGGGTGCTGACCCTTGCGGAAGAGAATCGTGTCGTGTTAGAGGTGCGAACCGGGGGAAACTCGGATGCCAGTACGGTCATGTCTCCTTTTCACATCACACGCGGGACACCTATATTGCAACTCTCGACTCCAAGACTATGCGATCACTCGGACATAGAAAAGACTGTCAATGACATTGAAACTACATATATATCGATGAACCAAATCTCGGAATCTCTCAAAACGATTGTTCAAAGTACTCAATATGCCGTTATGTTAGCAGATCGCTTGCTGCACTAGAAAGTTGCTCAAATTTATCAAGGCCTGAGTAAAGCAGGTATCTAGAGATAGCAACTCAAGTCTTTGACAGCGCAATTTAACGAATTCAAGAAAGGTATGACGACGGCAGCTTCAAATGGCAATATGAGAGTCTGCGGCACCAGAGATGACCTGGTAGTGCCAGGGGAGGCGCCCGGGCGGGGGATGCTGCACACTATTGCGGTCTACACCTACTGGGCTGGAGGATGGAGCAGAATTGGTGTATGATCACGAGACATTGGTATCTGGCATCCATGTATATAGCCCGCCAGAGGAAATATCTTCGGAGCCAAGATGGCGCCACACCGTCTGAAGCTTGTAACCTTCTTAGGATTCAACTAGGGAAGAATATTGAAAGGGCGTTAGGCGTGATTGATGGCATGGAGGTAAGCCGTGTCCGCGCAGATGAGTCCTTCGGCCAAGATTGACCAAATCAGTCCCTCCCTCCATCCAGCGCTTGATCATCACAGCAGTGTCATCCTCTGCTTGGGAGCCGTGGAAATCCATTCATACTTGACCTGCGCAACCCCGACTCTGCGGTACTCATCCTGCGCGGTGCCCGTGGACTCGAGGATCAAGCAGTAGGCCAGCACGTACGAATCCGGGGTCTCCTGGTAATAGTCCTTGCCTATGCTCATCCTATAATTATGCAAGCTTACACTGTCGATGGAGGGGCCGAATCGTGACCGACGCAACGGGTCCGGGCCCTCGTACCTTTCATCGTGCTGCGTTGCGATGTGCGCACACCAGAGCCTGTCGTCGTCGGGGGGCGACGCTTCCATCGTGTCCATGGCAGCGAAGCCGATGATCTCCGAGTCAAGATCGCGCATCTCGAAAAAGGCGTTTCGCGTCGATAGCAGGACCGGCCTGTTGTCGGTGTTGGGGTGGTGCCGGAAGGGAGACCTCTGAAAGGACTCCTCTACGTCTTCTCCAGGAGAAGTCCTCGCGCCGCCTCGTGTCAAGCGCACCTGCGGGATCCTCGCACAACTGCAGAGGATCGATATCGATACAGCCTCGCGCAGGGGAAGCTGGTCCGAGTCGAAAGGCCCACTAACCCGGATCAGCTGGAATTCAGGGACGGGTGCGACTTGCATGGTCCAAGGCTCCTGGAGGTCCCTCGCATCCTTCATGAATGTCACGGGCCCATCGAACGCGGCCCAAGTCCATGATGGCAGGTTCCGTGAGGGGACGAATTCAAGCCTTCGCGGAGACTTCAACAGCGGGAGAAGGGCTTTCGGATCGTGCGCGATCCAGAGGAGGTCTTCATGCAGCGTGTTCTCCCACAGGCCCAGACCGTACCTGGATTGCAGATACGGGAACTTGCCGCGCATCTGTCGATCCTTGACGAGCCCGCTGATGGCGGCGAGCTTGTCGGTGGAGTACGTCATCTTGCAATCGGAGAATATCTCGACGAGCCTGTGCCACGAGTCGCTCGTGTCGACCCGATCGGCTTTGTTGCTGTTGTGCGGGTTCCGCGGTTCAATCTGCATCAACCGGGACCGACCCATGCCGAATTTCTCGATACAGCTCCTGAAACTCAAGGTCTGGCCCGAGGGGAGGAAATCCTCCCCGATGATGGTCTGGAGCGTCTCGAGATATATATGATTTTCGCAGAAGTGCATGGTGTTGGGCGCCAACATGCGTTCCTGCAACACCCACGCTCGAGAGTTGAGGTAAGCTGACTCTACGTCGTCGGAAAATGATTTGGGCAGTGTGACGAGACACGTTTCAAATTGCGGATTATAGTATTTGTGCCTAGAGCCACGGCCTCGAGGGCTTTTCTCGAGATGGACCAACCGTACGGAGGGCACGATGGGTTTGGGGGGAAAGAAGCTCTGGGTGGGATCTCTGGCGGCGCTTGGGGCGAGCCTGATCCGACAGTTGCGGTAGATGTCCGCCATGTGAGGGAGCTCTTGTTCCCAATCTTCTTTACTGTCTTGAATGATACACAGTGCGTCGATCCAAAGATAGCGTATGCCCATGCGGCGGGTGAGATACCCAGCTTGCTGGAAAGCTTTGGGGAGGTCTTGAAACTTGATCAGCTCCCGTCGCTCGCTGAGATTCTTTTGGGTGGTCAAGAATCCCCTGTAGGAGCCCCAGGAGTAACTCAAGGTTGCATAATTTTCCTCGCGGCCGAGCCCTTCCACAAGGCGCAGATCTCGTTCCCGCTCTGTGGGATCGTTTGTTCCGGTCGGGGCTCCCAGATCCAGGACACGGCGGGGCAAGCGACGCTCCTGTGAGGATTGGTCGACATTCTCCTCTGCTGACCAAGCTGGCCTCATCTCTGCCTGCCGTTCGCCTTCGCGTAGCTGATATGCAAAGCTTTGGACCAATTCATCTTCTTCTAGTCGCGGCAGCAAAGGCAGCGGGGCGAAATATTTTTGAAAATAAACGTAGCCCACACTGATGAGTGTGGCATATCTTCCCTCCGTGCGGGCAATTCTAATGTGCAATTTACTCGGCCTCGCTAGCGGGCTCGACTTCATGGTAAGGATGACGGGACATGTCTCCTGCAAGTCTACCTGCAGGTCTGACATGTAAGGAGACAGGTGTGCTAGGGCGCTCCCCACCGTATCCACGCTTTCTTTCTCATCCGCCGGAGTACACTGTTTGGCTTGTGCAATGAGAGCCAACTTCAGTAGATAGCACAGCTGACAAGTCAGGGACAATTGCTCTATGTCGCGAATATCTGGTACGTGATCATAGCCAGGCTCCTTCTGCAAGGCCTCATTCGTCATGGCGGCGCAGAATCGGCACAAGACCGGTATTGCAGGGTGAGATTCCGAAGATTCATCTGATGCGGTCCCAGAATCTGCCTCTGATTCCGACGCGAAATCCGACTCGTCCTTTGATTCATACTCAGTCATCCATTCATCCTCGCTTCCAGAAGAGCCATCGGCAATCGGTGTTGCATGGATGGTTTGTCCTTCAGGAGAGGCATTTCGCCTGTTCAACAAAAAACGTATGCCTCTCTTTCGCATTTCTGGGCCGCCAAACGTATCGGCTTCTAACGCGCAACGGCAAAATTGTTCCCGGGTGTTGATGAAACTCTTAATAGCAATGTGGTTGCCTACAGCCTCCTTTGTGTTGTAACAGGCGGTGAGCTGGGGAACTACGCTAAGAGTTAGGGGAGTATGGCCTGCGTATGTCACTGGTGAAATGACAAAGCTAGGAAGAATATCAGCGCGGATCGTCGGTTGAAGGACTCATAGTGGGAAAATCCTTAGAAGAAAAGATATAAAATAAGCCATATAAAAGCAATATTAATGACTTATAAATCGCGAAAAACAACGCTATTAAAAGTAATTTCAAACCCCAAGAAAATATATTGATTTAAATATAATAATATTGCTAGTATTTGTGATGCAGGGAAAGGCAAACTATGAAGAATACTGAAGGGATGGACTGGAAGGAAAACAACACATCCGCGATCTACGCTAGGCCAATTGAAGCTTAGCATTAGATATTTCCTAGGCCCTGGCGTTCGCAGAGCCTCATGTGGAGCCGCATCTACCATAGATCCATTCATCTAGGATAGATTCTATCCTAGATGACAGGCGCTATTCCTTATCTGGACTAGTGAGATTGGCGGGCTTGGCACTGGATCTTCTTTTGATCATCTTCCAGCCAGCTGTATTTTCCTTCTTCATACTTAGTTTCTAGACAATACAGCCCTTATGATGCGCTCTAAGCACGGCCCTGTCAATGTAATAGGTGGTATTGATCTTGAGTCATCTCTTCAGAGAACCTTAAAGGTATTAGCAATAAGATTAAAGGCTAGGATATTACGCACACACTATATCCATTCTTTAATAACACTATTCTAAGACATTTTCGTTTTAGTACTATGGTTGCGCTTCGTAAAGCCTTCTGTGTTCAATCAAGTGCATAGCTTTTAGTGATAACCAGGAGGACGCTTCACTGTCCGCCAAGCCTAAGGTTGGGAGGTAGCAGCTTCGACCTACCTAATATTATTGATCTTAAAGCAAGAAACTTTAGCCGGCTACGAGGCTGCCAATTTAGGCTCCCTTGTGCTACACCCCTTTGCTCCCTCCGGTGCTCCCTCGGTGCTCCCCTATGCTCCCTCAGTGCTCCCCCGTGCCCCCTCGATGCTCCCCCGTGCTCTCTCGCTGCTCCCTCTAAAGCGGCCCTACTCCCTTTTTCGAACCGAAACGGCAATTCCTAATCCTGAGTTCGGGGTGTATATAACATATATATAGCACTCGCTGGCCCTTGAAGCCTTAAACAAACCCCCTTTTTCATCCCTGCCATTCTTCGTCCTCACCTACTTGACTAGTAACAATACAGGGTTGTCCTCAGCCGCCGATCTTTTTTTGGGTATCCCTTTAACCGCTGTTTGCCTTCGGTTAATTTTTAAGGTTCACCCTAACCAGATGTGGTAAGCCTAGGTCAAAAAGGTTATTTTTTGTAAATAGAAACAATGTCAACAAAGCCCCCTATTATTCTGAATAATGCCTTCCTGCGACGTAGTACCTGATTCAACTGATCTAGGGACTGATCGTTCTAATCTGCGTTCTATAACTGATATAGGCGATCGATTTGAGCCTATTCAGATACCTTCAAACGTCAGTTGGGTCAATATATCAGCAAATATCAGCCCTTTAGATGCCGCGGGCCTATGGGGTCTATATTTCTCCTCCGAAATACTTCAAATAATAGCAAAACACATCAATATATACGTCAATCAGAGTCACAGATGGGGGAAAGAAAGAGGCTCTGAAGTCAGATCATTTCCGGACACAGATGAGCTAGAACTGAAGACATACTTTGAAATACGCATCTATATGAGTCTTCATAGAGAACCTCAAGTTCCTGACTACTGAAATATGAAGCTAAATAAGCCTCTTCATTCATTGGTTCGAAGAGCAATGGCTCTGAATAGATACGAAAATATTGATCGAAATCTATATTTCTTCGACTATAAATCAGAATTCGAATCAGATAGCGCTGCCTTTCAGAGAGTAAGTGTGTTTCTCATCTAAATTAGATGTGTTTTCCACCTAAATTAGTTGAGAAAACTGACTTTTCTCCATCAGACAGAGCCTGTTAATACCTTGCTCGAAGAGGCATGCAAAAAACACTGGAAACCTGGTCGATTTGTGGCTGTAGATGAGGTAATGCAGCGGTTCAAGAGTCGATCGCATGATACGCTTACTATACTCACGAAATCGACTTCTGAAGGCTACAAGATCTGGGTGATAGCTGATGAAGGCTACGTTCTAGCCTGAATCTATCATCAGCGTGGCAAAGGACCTTTAGATGTCAAGGTTTCAAAGGAACTAGGAAGTAATAAAACAGTCACAGTGATAGCAGATCTTCTTGATCAATTGTCTAAACAATCAGGCTACACCTACGGAGTGTTCTTAGACAATCTCTTCACGAGTCACAAGCTTCTATTATATCTACGAAAAAGAGGCTACGGAGCCACCGGCACAGCTCGTTCAAACTCCGAAATCTACAAGGAATTTGTTCAACTGAAGACTCAAGACAAGAAACGGGATAAGATACCCTGAGGGGAGCTTAAGATGATGGTCACCTCTGATAATCAGGTGATGCAATTCGCCTGGAAAGATAACTCTATCGTCTTGTTTCAATCGACTATGTTTGACGGTCAGGCCTACACCATTCGCGATAGAAAGAGACCTTCTAGAACGTCTATCAGTGCTAAGACTGCAAGAGCTTCATTCGGTAATAAACCTCGTGCAAAGCTTTCGATTCCGAACTTTGATGACGTCTATAATCACTACATGGGGGCTGTTGATCAGGCTGATCAGTTACGTTCTTTCTACGCATACAATCGTCGATGTAGATCAGGAGAACACAAGGCCTAGTACGAGTTCTTGATTGAAATCAGCGTTATCAATGCCTATAAACTCTCTTTGCATTCAGAGATTTCGAAGGAGGCTAAATACACTGTTCATAGCGAGTTCAGAACGGCTCTAGCTACAGGTCTTATTCAGGCATCTGGAAAACAGTTTCTGAAGCGAAAAAGAACGTCAATTGGGCCTGCAATTGAACGTTCAATGATACGTTTAGATGATCATCAAATCTGCAGAAGAAAGAGCTCTGATGACTGTCGTGGGTGCAAGGAGATAGGCTTAACAGCCATGCCTAGAAAACGACAAGTTCTCGGTGAAATTACACCAAATTTAGATGGTAGCAAGCGGGGAAAGCGTTCTATATTTGGCTGTGATATCTGTGATATCCCTCTATGTAAAGACGGTCCTTGTTGGGCTGCATATCACAATAGCCTCTGAATAGCATCAATAAAATCAGTTCAGGGTGATATTCTATGATTCCTATTGGTGAACTAAGCGAATACGCTAAAAGTGGCTCTCCGGCAGCGGTTAAAGGGATAGCAAGGTATGAGACAAACCCCGAAGCTGCTCGATTGTTCAAAGTTTCTTTGGTGTTTCGAATTTGCCTAATCAGGCAAAATTGCTTACCTATCGATAGAGGACTTTGCTCGCAGAGGTATGATCATTCACTTTCGGCTCTGAAGGGACAAATCTGTTAAGTGGCCGTCTGCAGTCCACGGCATCCGTTTAAGATATCTACTCTCCTGCAGAGGGATTAGGTTGGTATCATCGTATTCTGTATATTTCGTTCCACAGTAAGTAGAAGGGAAGCCATCAGTTAATTAGGAAAGGAAATAATGTTCGGGGCTGCTGGTGAACAGTTGCGAAGCAGAACAGAAACCCGTACACACCAGTGAGAGTATCAGAAGTAAATATAAGAGAAGCTACGAAGATTATAGGGTATCTCAGCATATTATGAGCATAATTTGTACAGACAACCCATGATATCCAATAGAAATCTCGAACGCCAACGATGCAGCCGCATCTTTCCTTACCCACTTTACCCAGTCTCTCCTCGTCCACCTGCTCGCCCCGCCATATCCTCCTCTGTCTCCCGCCCCTCCCTTTCCCGGTCCCCTTGCGCCCACTCCTCGACTTTGTTCTTCGGCTCCAAGACTGTTTCTTTGACTTTACCTAGTTTCCCCACCGTTTGCTTTTGCTCCCCCTCTCCTCCAGCACCTCGTCTATCCAACTCCTCCTCATCGCTACTTGACATTGAGTCCCCGTCGTCCTGTATGAAGGCTACCCCACCAGCCTCGCTCTTCTTCCGTTCGC
>JAABUY010006581.1_pt1 | contig 11328 bp, 9 predicted proteins | sample 5560271 | NCBI WGS metagenome assembly JAABUY01 (sample SAMN10711886, study PRJNA513374) | rock metagenome | isolation source: Antarctica rocks | place: Antarctica: Victoria Land, University Valley
GACAATGAAATGACCCTGAACCACACCACCGTCCAGCGCCATAAGCGTCATATAAGGTATATAATATAGGGGTCTATCTCGCCGTGACCACGATGCAGCCCCCCACCGTCCCGCCCGACCAGTACCGCGTGCGCGTCCGCAAACGCCGGCGACGCCGCAAGCGCCGTCATCCGGTGCGCCGTGGCATCCTGCTGCTGCTCCTGCTACTCCTCGTCGCGGCCGCCGTGTCGGTCTGGACGGCGCTGCCGGCCGTCGCGGCGTCGCGCGACGCGCGGACGCGCATCGCCGCCATCCAGGCGGTCGTCGGCTCGACGCGCCCGGCGGCGGACGCGGCCGGCATGGCCGCGCTCGACACCCACGTCGTGCGCCTGATGGACGACCTGCGCGTCATCGAGGGAACATGGAGCTTCTGGCACGGCCCCGCCTTGTTCGTCAGCGCGGTCGATCCGCGCGTCCACGCCCAGGTCGCGCAGGTCGATCCCCTGCTGCGCTACGGCCGGCTCGTCGCCGAGGCCGGCCACATCCTGGCCGCCAGGGCCTCGCCGCTGTTGTCGTCGCTACAAAATGGCGAGGGTAGCCTGGCGGGTCCCGCCCTCGTAGCGAGCCTGAACAGGGCGCGGCCGGCCCTCCTCGCCGCCGCGCCCGTGCTCGAGCAGGCCGCCCGCGCGCGCGGCCAGATCGTCCCCGCCGACCTGCCGTCGCCGCTGCGGTCGTCGGTGGCGGGGGGACTGCGGCGCCTCGACGCCGTGCTGCCAGACGCGCCCGCCACACTGCACGCGCTCTCCACGCTGCCGGCCGCGCTCGGAGCGGTTGGCCCCAGGGATTACCTATTGGTCCCACAGAACAGCGAGGATCTGCGCGCCAGCGGCGGCTTCATCGGGACAGTGGGCCTCCTCCACGTCGACCAGGGCAAGGCCCGCTTCGTCGATGGGCAGAACTCCTACGATGTCGACCAATTCCACGGCCGCCGGCCCGACGCCTACCCACCGCTCCCGCTGATGACCCACAATTTCGGCGCGTGGTATTTCCGCGACGCCAACTGGTCGGCCGACTTCCCCACCACGGCGCGCCTGCTGGAGATCTTCTACGGGCTCGGCATGCATCGCCATGTCGACGGCGTGATCGCCTTCGATCCGGCCCTGCTGCCGAGCCTGCTCACCCTGACGGGCCCCATCCCCGTGCCGGGCTACCCCGAAACGCTCACGCCCGCCAACGCCTTCGCGCGCATTGACTATTATGTCAATATCAAGCAGGCCGCGCCGGGGACCAACAGCAAGGATTTCGCCATCGCCGCGTACCGCGCCGTCTTTGATCGGTTGCTGGCGCTGCCCCACACGGCCGGCCTGCGCGCCCTTACCACGATGACGGAGCGCGCCCGCGCGCGCGACCTGTTGCTCTACGCTGACGATCCGGCGGTGGAGCGCACAATTCGCCTGGCCGGCGCGGACGGCGCGCTTAACCCGACGCGCGACGACTACCTGTACGTCGTCGACACCAACACGAGCTACAACAAGCTCAATCAGTTGATCGAGGAGAAGATTTGGTACCGCGCGACGATCCAGCCGGACCGGAGCATCCTGGCGACGACCACGATCAGCTACACCAATACCGCCGATGCCACAAACCTGCCCCGGCCGAACGGCGAGCCGTTCTATGGCGACTTCGTGCGCGTGTTCGCGCCGGCCGGCAGCCAACTCGTGTCGACCGGCGGGCTCGACGAGTCGTGGAAGGTCTACACGCTGCACAACAAGACGCAGTTCTCGGGCTACCTCGCGCTGGGCTCGCACGAGTCGCGGACGATCGCCTTCACCTACCACATTCCGGCCAACGCCGATACGGACGGCGCGTACCGGCTCACGGTGCAGAAACAGCCGGGGACGGCCCCCATCCCACTAGACATCGCCGTGTCGGCTACGCCGGGCGTCACCCTCGGCGGCGCGCCGCGCCACGTGACCACGCTCACTCATGACGTCGTGGTCACGAGCCCCCTCAGCGGGGGGACGCCCCGCCCCGCGCGCCTCACCTACCACCCCGACCCGCCGGTCGTGCCAGGCTCACGCCCGGAACCGTGGGTCAGCGTGCCGGCAAGGAGCGTCGCGGTCAACCCATAACTGGGCTGTAGACCCGGTCACCGACAGCAACATCAATGGGGCCGAACAATCGTCGCCGCATCTTACCCTCAAAGCGCCGATCTTAACCAGGTCTTAACTCGTATGTTAACCGGATCTTAACCGCGCGATGGTATGATAGCGGGTAAGCGGTCACGTCGATGTGTCGCCTCGCCCATCATCCCGGCTATGCTCCGGCGCATGTCCGCCTTTTTGCTCCCCATCGATTAGGACGAAGAGGCCCTTGCAACGGGGTGGCTCGATGGCCGATATGTAGGTCAGACGCGCTCGCCCATTCTCCGGCGCCCGTATGGACTCGGCGGAGTGGCGGACTGACCGGGAGCCATGCGGGGCGCGTGATCGGGCGTCCCACGTGGTCGCGTGGTTGTCCAGATTAAGTATCCGCCGGCACAGCAGCTCAAAAGTAGGGATAGAAGAAAATGCCAGTTTCACGTTTCTCACAGCTTGGCGTCGCGGCACTCCTGACCACCGCCTTGAGCGCGCCTATGGGCGCGTTCGCGGCCCACACCGGGCAGAACACCGGCCCCACGACACAGGCGACGGCCCCGGCGACGCGCGCGCCGAGCTCCTCCTTCAGCACGGGTCCCTTCCACGCGTGCGGGATCAATACGGGCGGCGCGGTAGCCTGCTGGGGCCGCAATCGCTATGGCAACGCCACCCCACCGCTTGGCGCCGCCCTCACCCAGGTCAGCGCGGGCTACAACCACACCTGCGGCATCAAAATGGACAAGACGGTGACCTGCTGGGGCCTCAACTCGTCTGGGGAGGCCACGCCGCCGCGCAGAGCCACCTTCATCCAGGTCAGCGCGGGCTACGACCACACCTGCGGCATCAAGATGGACAAGACGGTGACCTGCTGGGGCGCCGCCGACTTCAAGCAGCTCGTCGCGCCATCCGGCGACGCCTTCGCCCAGGTCAACGCGAGCTACCACTACGCCTGCGGACTCAAGATGGACAAAACGGTAGCCTGCTGGGGCGGCGACAACGTCGGGCAAGCCACGCCCGCCACGGGTCCCTTTGCCCAGGTCAGCGCGGGCTACGACCATGCGTGCGGGCTGCGCACGGACGGTTCGGTGACCTGCTGGGGCGCCAATGACTACGGGCAGCTCAACCCGCCCCGCGGCGCCACCTTCACTCAGATTGGCGCGGGCTACTACCACACCTGCGGCATCAAAATGGACAAGACGGTGACCTGCTGGGGCCTCAACTCGTCCGGGGATCTCACGCCGCCGCGCGGCGCCACCTTCACGCAGGTCAGCACGGGCGAGTCACACACCTGCGGGATCAAGACGGACGGTTCGGTGGCCTGCTGGGGCGCCAACGACTTCGGGCAGCTCAACCCGCCCTGCGGTGTCTCCCTGGCCGTATCGCACCGGTGACCGCGCCGTGGGGCGCTCTCCTCGCCCCACGGCCACCTCGCTCGCCGGCGCGCCCCACACGCGCCACACACCTGGCCAGCGCGCCGGCGACGGCCCCTGTTCCTGCGCGTTCCCCCGTTCATGGATAACCATGCGACGCGCCCATCCCTCTACCCGGTCCCAGAGCCGCGACGGCGACCAGTTCACGGCTCTCGTCGGCCTACTCCAACGCCGGCCCGTGGTCGCCCGCGGTGATTGTGTGCGCCCCGCGCGGCTCCAGCTTGAAGGGCATGTGGCGCAGACCCAGCGGCGTGAGCGCGGCCTGCACGGCGGCCTGCGCCGCCGGCGGAATCAGCAGCAGCAGGAAGCCGCCTCCTCCCGCGCCCGTGATCTTGCCGCCGAGCGCGCCGGCCGCCAGCGCGGTGTCGTAGGCCGCGTCGATCGCGGCCGTGCTGATGCCGCTGCTAACCTGGCGCTTGAGCTGCCAGGACTCGTGCAACAGCGCGGCTACCCGTGTGTAGTCGCCCGCCTCGAGCGCCTGGAGCATCGGCGCGACCCCCTCTTTGATCGCGTGCAACGACTCCATCGTGCGCGCCTCGCCGACGGCGGTGCGCATGCGCTGCTCCCGCAAAATGTGGCCGGCCTGGCGCGTCCCGCCCGTGAAGTACAGCGCGAGATGGTGTTCCAGGCCCTCGCGTACCGGCGCGGACAGGGACACGGGCTCGACCATGACGCCGTCGGCGTTGAAAGAGAAGACGTTGACCCCGCCGTGGGCTGCGGCATACTGGTCCTGCTTGCCGATAGGCTGGCCCAGCCGCACGATCTCGACATCGGAGGCCAACTCGGCCACCTCAGCCGGTGTGTAGACGCGCCCCTGATAAGCGGCGATGGCCGTGATCAGCGCGATCGCCGCCGTGCTCGACGAGCCCAGCCCCGTGCCTGGCGGGGCCTCGGAGGAGAGCGCGATGGTGACGCCGCGGTCGAGCCGCATGGCCTGCACCACGGCCTGGGGCAGCGCCAGGCTTCCGCTCGGGCTCTCCAGACCCGCGCTGCCCGCGTGTATCGTGCGGTAATCCGACGTCGTGATGTTGACCTGCTCATAGTCTCCCGGTGCCAGCAGGGCAAAGACGGAGCGGCTGATCGTCGTGCTCAGCACGATGCCCCCGTGCTGCTCGTAGTACGCGGGGAGATCGGTGCCCCGCCGGCGAAGGAGATGCGCAGGGGCGCGCGGGCGATGATGAGGGCTGAGTTAAATGGACTGGACACTGTTGAAGACCACGCCCATGGTCGACATGATAAACCCGTCGCGATCGCGGAAGATAGCCGGCTGCATCGGGGTACTGTAACCCTTTCTACGCTACGCTCAGTAGCGAACTGACTAGTACTTATTGGCTCACATACGTTGGCGGTTTAGCGGTTTACGTGAGCCGTCAAGACACATCAATGTCCGTGGTTTGCCATGGACTGGAGTCGCGGGTCGCCGCAGGAACGCACACATTTTTACGCCAGGCTGTACTGGCGCCAGGGCGGCCGGCTGATCAGGCCACGACGGCCGCGCGGGCCTGTAGCGCGCTACGGATGGCGCTCGTGACCGCATGGTTGACCATGAGGTGCGCGTCCTCCACGATCTCCATCGAGTCGCTGGGCACGATCAGGGCCACATCGACGGCGGGAGCAAGCTGTCCGCCGCCGAAGCCGGTAATGCCAATCGTGCGCGCGCCCGCCGCGACCGCGGTAGCGACACCGTTGAGGACGTTTGGCGAGGCGCCGCTCCCGCTGATGGCGATGACTAGATCGCTCGCCGTGACCGGCGCCAGCAGCAACTGCTCACTGAAGATCGCCGCGTAGCCGATGTCGTTGGCCAGGGCCGAGATGAGCGCCGTATTGTCGGTGAGCGCGTGGACGCGCAGGCGCGGCAGGTCCGCCACGGCCGTGTTTTTGGCCAGGTCGCAGGCCATGTGCGAGGCTGTCGCCGCGCTGCCGCCGTTCCCGCAGAGGTAGATGCGCCCGTCGCGGTCGTAGGCGCTCAGGATCTCCCGCGCGATGGATTGCACCGAGTCCATCGAGAGGTGGTCGAGCGTCCGTTGCAACGCCACGCGGTAGTCGCGCACAACCTGGCCCATCGTCACCTCAATCATCCCGCCTCCTTCCCGACGATACGAACACGAACAACACGAACAATATGGCAGGGACGGCGCGTGCCCGTCGCCGTTACGTACGCCCTACCGGATAGGCTGTTTAAGCACAAAGATCACCAGTCACAATGGGTTATAGTGGTAGCATACCAGCGGTGGGGGATGACCGGGTATCGATGTGCGCCCCCGCGCGGCGGCCATGAGGCGTTATACCGCGGGCACGCTCCATCATGACCGCCCGCTCCGCGGGCGCGCCTACACCCGTGTACGTTAAAGGCTGTCTATGATCGCGCCGCTCGTTTCAGTCCTGATGCCCACCTACGGGCACGCTCCCTTCATCCGCCGCGCCCTGGAGAGCCTGCGCGCGCAGACGCTCGACGACTGGGAGCTCGTGATCGTCGACGACGCGTCGCCCGACGACTCGGCCGCGGTCATGACGCCTTACTGCGGTCGTGGCGCCTTACATGGCTGACGCGCGCGTGCGCTACCGGCTGTGCTGGCTCCCCTACGCATCCGTGCGTCGTTCGTTACTACAACGACGCACGGATGCGTAGGGGAGCCAGCACACCTATTTTTACACGTATCCTGGCTGTACCCCATGTCAGTTTACGGCACAGTGCATTCTTATTATGTGCACTCCTCCCCTGCCCCGCGCTCCACGCAATTTCACACATCAGCGATAGAACTTTCGTTCCACTGCGCGCAGTGAAGCGAGCATAGTAACAGTTGTGCTGGCTACTACCATTATCCGTGAGTGCTACGCGCACCGCAGATTTGTCTAACCGCATCCGTGATGGTGGATAATTGGGGGTAGAAAGTAGTGGAGAGGGGAGGGTGGATGAGCCCGTGTGGACGGAATTTCTTGTGCCTATTGCCCGTTGGGTGCGACGACGTATCCGCGCGACCGAGCGGCGCGTCGTCGCCTGGACGCGCCCCGTCGCCCCGGGCATGCTCCATGGAGCGCTCGTCGGGGTCACCCAGTCGAAGGTCGAACTCGTCGCCGAGAATGCTCTGTTGCGGCAGCACCTCATCGTCCTGCGCCGGCAGGTCAAACGTCCGCGTGTCACAACGACGGACCGCCTACTCCTGGTGCTGCTGGCGCGCTATGTTCGCCTGTGGCGCGACGCTCTGCTGATCGTTCAACCGGACACCTTGCTGCGCTGGCACCGCGCCGGCTTCCGCCTCGTCTGGACGCATCGGTCGCGCGTCATCTCGACGAAACCGAAGATAGCGGCCGAGACGATCGCCCTTATCCGGGAGATGGCGGTGGACAACCGTCTGTGGGGCGCGGAGCGTATCAGAGGGGAGTTGCTCAAGCTCGGAGTACATGTCAGCAAGCGCACGGTCCAAAAGTATCTGCGGCGTGGGCGCCCGCGCCGAGCGCCCAGCCAGACGTGGGCCACCTTCTTGCAAAATCATGCCCGCGACATTTGGGCGTGTGACTTCCTGCAGGTGACCGATCTGTCCTTCCGGTCGTTCTTTGCTTTCTTTATCGTCGACCACTCTTCGCGCCGGGTGGTCCACCTCGGCGTCACGCGCCATCCGACCGACGCCTGGGTCGCCCAACAGCTGCGTGAAGCAACGCCGTTCGGTGAGCATCCGCGCTTCTTACTGCACGACAACGACAACAAGTATGGGGCTGCGTTCGCCCGCGTTGCCGAGACGAACGGGATAGAAATCATCAGGACACCGTGTCGGGCGCCACGGGCCAACGGGCTCTGTGAGCGATTCCTCGGCAGTGTGCGTCGCGAATGCCTCGACCACATCCTCATCTTGCACGAAAGACAACTGTCTCGGGCGCTCCGCGGCTATGTCGCCTACTTCAACGAGGCTCGGCCGCATCAAGGGATCGGGCAGAACATCCCCGAGTGGGGCCAGCGCAAGCGGCTACAAGGGCGGAGCGTGACCGCGAACGCCGTCGTGGCTGTCCCGATCTTGGGCGGTCTGCATCACGACTATCGCTGTGCAGCGTGACGCACGCGCGGACGGCGACACAGGGGAGGGAATATTAACATGGCTGAAGCACGCGCGTTTCCATCGGCTACATTAGCCCCATGGGCTGAGGTTGTCCCGCAGAAAGGGCGGGTGACAGTGGATGATCTGCTCACGCTGCCGGACGACGGCTGGCGCTATGAAGTGGTCGAGGGGGTATTGGTCCGTATGGCGGGGAGTGGCGAAGAGGCGACGACCATTGGGGGGAATGTGTATTTCGCGCTACGTGCCTTTGTGCAGCCGCGGCGCCTCGGTGTCGTCACGCCAGCCGCTGGTGTCTACAAGTTCCGCGGCGCTGAAACGGGTCTACTCCCCGATGTCGGCTTTTACATCGCCGCGCGCCGTGCCCTCATCGCCGACCGCACCAAGCCCATCCCCTTTGCCCCCGACCTAGCGGTCGAAGTGGCCTCGCCGTCGCAGAGTGCCGACGACATGGCCGCCAAGGCGCGGCAATACTTCAGCGGCGGGACGCGTTTGGTGTGGGTCGTCTGGCCTGGGCGGCAAGAGATCGACGTGTGGCGCCACGGCAACGTCGATCGGCCGGCTACAATCCTCAATGCCAATGACACACTTGACGGGGGAGACGTTGTACCCACCTTCACGTACCCCGTTGCTGCCGTCTTCGCGGACCCTCTCGGCGAGCCAGTGAGCTTGTCCTAACAATGACACTGGGGAAGTGTTTGGCACGAACGAGGATTATGGCCAGGACAGGCAGGCCCCTTGGTCGAACTGCGCCCGACAGTTAGCACCGACAGCTCGTCTTTGCCCCTGGCAACCAATACCGTATCTACGTGGCTGTCCGACCGGTATGAACGCGCGGATGGGCCACGTAGCCACCACAGGCCTGCTGGAGCGTACCCCGCCGCCCCGTTGTCCCGGGCCAGCCTTCCGCTTCAACGAGAGTGCGCCACCCCGCGATGAAGATGGCCACGCCGACGAGCTGGCGCGGCTACACGCGCACCTCGCCGATCTCAACGCCCAGGTGGAACGGAAGCGCGGAAAGGTGGACGGGCGGAACGCGGTGCTACGATCGCTCATGAAGGAGGTGGCCGACGTGAAGGCCCGTATTGCCCACTGCTCACCGCCTCCCCCTGTCGAGCCGTAGGATGATGGAACGGAGGGGGCCGACCCAGGGGGCCGGAGTGGGACGGGTTAGGGGGCGACGACTGGGCGGTACAGGGTCGCCCGAAGGCGCGCATCTTGCGCCACTGTGTCGTGCTCGCGGTAAGGCCGGCGCAAGATGCGTGATCTGAGGGCGAAAGTGGGAGGTTTGGAACCGATCAGGTTCCAAGAGGGCCGGAGGCCCTCCGAGGCGCACCGTGGAGCGACAGCAGGTGGATGGAGAGTTCTGCAGGACTTCCCGGTCCCGTGAGCACGTTAGCAGGTTGACGTGGAGGTATTGATCCCTCATAATCTACGCCTTCTTGATGACGTTGGGGCACAGCCGCCATCAATTCCTGTACCCCTGCCTCGCCGAGGACGGCGAGGCCTGGCTCACCGGCCATGTGGCCGCGTTCACCTTCTTTGGGGGCGTGCCGCGGCGGGTGGTCCTGGATAACTTGACGGCGGGCATCCTCAAGGCCGACCGCTACGACCCGCGCGTGAACCGGGCCTACGGCGAGCTGACCCGCTACTACGGCGTGCTCGTCGACCCCGCGCGCGTGCGCCATCCGAAGGACAAGGCGAAGGTGGAACGCAACGTGTCGTATGCCCGCGAGAGCTTCTTCGTGGGACGGACCTGGGATAACCTGACCGCGCTGCGCGCCGACGCCGTGCGGTGGTGTCTGACCACGGCGGGATTGCGCACGCATGGGACGACAGGTGAGCAGCCCCTGCGGGCCTTCCGGGAGCGCGAGCAGGCGTCCTTGCAGCCGCTGCCGACGCAACCCTGGGAGCAGGTGACCTGGACGACGGCCAAGGTGCAGCCCGATTGCCACCTACGGGTGGGCCATGCGTCGTATTCAGCGCCGTATCGCCACATCGGCGAGCGCCTTGATGTCCGCGTGGGCGCGCGCGCGGTCGCGCTATACGCGGGTGAGGAGGTGGTCACGACGCATGTGCGGGTGGAGCGTGGCCGCGTGAGCGCATCGAGCACTACCCGACGGCGGGGCAAACCTTCCTACGCGGCACGCCGCAGGCCTTGCTGGAACAAGCCGAGGCCGTGGGCGAGGCGACAGGCGCGCTCGCGCGGGAGTTGCTGGGGCGGTTCACGTTGGGCCATCTGCGCGAGGTCATGGCGCTGCTCCGGCTGCGCGAGCGGTACGACGACGCGCGGCTGGAGCGGGCCTGCCGACGGGCGCGCGTGAGCGGGGACGGGCGCTACCGGACGGTCCAGCGCATCCTGGAGCGCGGACTCGACGCGCTGGAGGTGGACGACGACCCTCCTGTCCTGGTCGCGCGGGTCGAGCAGCATCATGACCGCGCGGACGTCCCGCGCGATGAGGCGGTTAGCCGCCTCATCCTCGACGGGAGGGGCGTCCCGATCCACGATCCCCCCCCGTCGTGGTCGTCGCCATCGTGGTCGTCGTAGCCGGTCGCGTCGAGCGAGACGATCGCGCGCGCGTCGGTCGCCGCGCGTACGTGCTCCGGGCAATCCACGCGCCCGTCCCGACGGTAGAGATACGCTGGCACCCTGTATGGTCGTCCCCTGCTCTTTGATGGCGTGCGTGATAGCGTCCCTGATCCACCAGACAGCGCACGTCGAGAAACGATAGCCGCGGGTGTAGTCATATTTCTCGGCGGCGCGCATCAGGCCCATATTACCTTCCTGGACGAGGTCTGTGAACGAGAGGCCGCGGGTGCGGTAGCGATTGGCCACGTCGACGACGAGGCGGAGGTTGCAAACCATCAATCGCGTCCGGGCAGCCTCGTCCCCCTGCGGCCATGCGTTCCCCGAGTTCACGTTCTTCCTCGCGTGTCAGCAGGGGGTGCGCGCCGATGTCGCGCAGATACGGAGCCATCCCTCTATCCGCGGGTACAGCCCGAGGATGCGCGGGCGGCGGAGTTGGTAACGCCCGAGATCCCATGACAACCATCCCTATTCGCCCCGTCGTGATCGGGGCATAAACACCTGTCGGTAGTCTGAACGGCGCGCCTTGGCGCCGGTTCCTGTACAGCTAGTGTACGAGAGAGTCGTTATTTAGTGGTCCATCCAGTAAGTCCAGCGCGCTTCTCGATGACGCGTGGAACTCCCGTATGAGGCGTTCCACCCAGGGATTGACGCGTGGTGCGCTGTCGCGTGGGCGTGACGGAAGTGTCGCCGATTTACCGGATGCACCACTTACTGGTCCATCCGCTAAGTCCAGCGCGCTTCCTTTGCGCCGTCGTGATCGCGTACAGAGGCCAGTCCATGCGCTAGCGACGCGCAAATGCCAACCGCAAGCACCGTGGAGAAGGGTGAAAGACTTATCGGATGGACCATTTAGTGCCAAGAAATAAACACTCCCGGCTTGCCTAGTTCACGGACGTCCACACCGCCGCGCCTCCACAGGGATATCGCCGCTACCGTCGTCGCCATCGGGGGCGACCGCGTACAATGTACGCTGTATACAGCGACGACTGCTGTGACGCGCGCGATGATGGGAGCGGTTGCCGGTGTATAGATTTACCGTGATTGCTAGTTGCCGTTCATGGGTCCGAGGTTGGACACTGCTGTTGTTCAACGACAGGAGTAGCCGACGGAGGACCCATGGACGACGCCTTGATTGTAACGAT
>JAABUY010006582.1_pt1 | contig 11327 bp, 7 predicted proteins | sample 5560271 | NCBI WGS metagenome assembly JAABUY01 (sample SAMN10711886, study PRJNA513374) | rock metagenome | isolation source: Antarctica rocks | place: Antarctica: Victoria Land, University Valley
GAACCTTGCAACTCCTGCCAGATCAACCTTAGCAGTGGCCTCATCAGCAGCTCCGACTCCATTCTGGATGTCTGCCAGCGCCTGTCTCCTCTTTGCTGTCTTGAAGCTTGTTCATGGTCAGCCAGCAATGGTTCTGTCATCATGCCAGGACAAGCTGGTATCCATGGTGGTAGCCAACCACGTCTTGTGGCCCCTCGCCAGATCCGTCAACGCCAGCATGGTGCCACAGCAGCATCAGGCAATGACAAACATTCTCATCCACACCGCCTGGAGCGCATGTCTTTCCAGTCTTAGCCATGCACCCAGCCTCATGTCACTGGCCAGCAGCGCACCACAACTGTATCATCTGGACATTTCTGCTGCTCTCAGCAATCTCATGCCAGAAGATGCTTTCACATCAGCAGCACTGGCCATGTACACAACCATGGAATGTGCTGTAAGTCCAGTGTTGGATCAGGCAGCCCAAGCATCAGACAGTGCCACAGACATGCTTGACAGCCTACCCAAAGCCCTGCTGCAAGAAGTCCTCAGCAGCACACTGGAACTGATGACGCCTATCAGGAAGCTGGTCAAGCGCCCCTCACAGCTGCAAAATGCAGGTATGCCGGGAAGTCTGATCTGCTAAATCACTGCAGCTAGATCTTTGCAAGCATGTGCAAAACTGCCTAGATTGTAACCTTATCCTTTATGAGTATGCCTGACCACCCTGGCTATTTTACTGGCGTCAATGTAACTCTCACTCTATTCCAGCAAAGCTGGCCTGCATCCATTTATATGCTGCCCTTGCAGGTGCTGTACCAGAACCTGAGTAGGGAGGAGTTGACATGGATGCTCTGGAGTAAGGCAATACGTCAATACAATAACAACTCATGAAAAGAATCTATAGCTCGTGCAAGTGAAGTGATGAGAGAAAAGCAATGTGATGAGTTCACAATGCACAGGTATTACACTGCTCTTGTTTTACACAGCTGAGCACGGAGAGCCTACAATCTGCAGAAACGGAGCAAGAAGCTCCGTGACCTATCGAGAGGGCGGTGCCGTCTTGACTTGCGCTGCGTGATACAGTGAAGAAAGTGTAGTCGATATGCGCAGCCATAAGACTCGACTCTCACATCGCAGTGCAAGTTGGCTGATCCGATGCGCAACATGGTGAACAACTGAGGCATGTTGTTCCCAATATGACGAGCGGCCAGAAACGAGATTGGTTGCAACTGCTACGTTTCCCGCAATCATGCCATCAGTGCGGACAGGTGCGCAAGCACCTTTGAAAAAATTTGTCAAGACAGCAGTTGTGCTTACAAACCAGACACTGCCGTATCTTACACCAACGGTGTTATGTAGGACTTCACAGAGGAAAGCAACCATTCCACCGCCTGTACATATCACCCAGGCCAGTTCGACTTTTCCATTCTGCGTTGTCCAGCACACTTTGCTGGCAAGAGAGACGACATGGTGCTGCTCTCTGGTTGGCAGTGTTGCGGGAAGAGTGTGAGAGGACATCCAGGTACAAACACAGGTCCTTAGGCATGATGCAAGCATGACTTGACCACAGCAGCTTGTGAACAAGAAACTGTGATGAACAAGAAACTGTGTGTAAGCTGCCTGTTTGAACGCTGGTGAGCTGTTCAGGTGGCTGTGCTGCTACACACAGCTGCTACAATTCCTGCTTTGCAGGTTGCCCTGCTGGGGTTCAACAGCAGCATGTGCCTGATCATGGCGCAGTGGCTGGGGTGGTGCTCCGGGATAGCAGCATCAAGAGACCAGTCATCATTGATACACAGGGTACTCGCTATGTTGTGGGTCAGACAACCACCAAGTGCTGTCACAAGTACTTGCTGACTGTCCCTGGCTGCATTACTGACTGTCACAGGTGAGCTACGATACACCACCATTTGTGGCACTGGACACTCTAATTGCCTCACTTGCTTGTTGGCTGCTTTAGCTGATCAGCAGGCAAGGTATCAGAAGTTGAATCAGTCTGTGATGATGCTTGGTAATAAAGCTGTATTATATTGCATGTACAACAACGATTTCACTCTGGTATTCAGAGGAAGCTTGACGCTAGCAAGTCAGCTTGAGGGACCAACTGCTGAGCAGCAAACATTTACTGACAACCACAAGTTGGCATATCAGAGAGCCATGTCTCAGCAAACCATAGCCTGCACTCGTTGTAAGCATCAGTTCCACCTTGGTCAAAAGGGTGGATGTGCGTATCACCCTGGAGCAATGGACTTTACCTGCAAGAATGAAGGCAGACCCAATGAAAGGAATATCTTTGATCGCTATGAGTGCTGTCAGCGGACTGTCCTTGACACCCCAGGTATGCTGCTTCTTCTGCATTGTGCAATTCGCTTCCTCACTGCGTGTACGATGGGGCGTGTCATTGAATTGGTGGACTCTGCTGTGATGAATGGTTTGTGCTCTCAGTACAAGATCTTCATTTTGTTTGATGCCACATACAAGTGTGATAGATTATGGTATGTTGCCCATACAGACTGCTCATTGGGCCGCCTTTGTAAAGCTCGTGTTAGTGCGCATGTGGAGCGCATGTCCTGCACCACAAGCATTAAAAAGCTGCTTCCTTGCATGCGGACTGGTCACTTGCACAGCCTGCAATGGCGTCTGAAAGACCCTCAAAATCCCTCACCAAGGTTTGAAAGTGTTCACGAGGCTGCTGTCAAATTGCAGTAATTGCACGGGTTCAACAAATGCTGATGTACAGCATCAAGCTGGCCTTTCTCATTCCATCACTCTTACAGGCTGCAGGCGTGACGGGCGTCATGCATCTCATACTGTGGACACACGCCCCTTTCAGGTCCATGATCAGGCCTGGGAGCAAGCATGCACAAGCTGCTGCCACAAGACTCTGGAAGATGTGCCTGGCTGCCAGCCAACTGATCATGTGTCAGACAAGCCTGAGATCCAGTTTGCTCAGGACGAGGCCACTCATGTGTTCTATGTACATCGATTCATGACAAGCGTGGCTCACTATGTCAGGTAAGCAATTTTGCTAGCAGTTGCTTTATCTAATTGGATTGTCACAATTTGTGATATGCCATTGCCTGTCACCATGCTAGCTTTAGCTGTGTAGTGATGTGCAGGAATGCACAAAGCATGCTTCCGCCTCAACAGGCGACAACCGGCACAGCACAGACGCATGCTTGTCGTGAAAACCTTCAACTGCACTATCTGCCAACATCAGCAGATCAAGGTGGGTTTGTGCCTCTTGCAGACAGGTGCCTCTGATGCTTGCAAACTGGAATTATGTAGGATTTGCTACAAATGCTGTGACTGGCTAGCTCAATATCGCTGAGGGTTGCATGCGTTTGCAGACAAATCGGCCAAATGTTCAGTCTGCTGGGAGGAGTACACATGGGGTGGAGTCATAGACGGGTCTGACACCATCGGCCCTCTGACAGAAGCACAGGCAACATGCTGCCCAAGTGGGAAGCATCTGTATTGCCAAGGCTGCTTGCAGGGGCATGCACAGAGCAAGATCGGAGACCTTGTGACCAGCATAGAATGTCCCCAAGTGCAGGAGTGCTCCTCAAGAGCATGGACCCCCAAGGAGGTTGCCCACTTTGTAGACAGGTACTGCAGTGACTGCCAATGTCTGCACGAGAGTGCTGCATCATACACTTCAATGTACAATGTGTTGTCAGGTGACTGTAGGTTCCCACCAGCATGTGTGCATGGAAACGCTGCACCATACAACTTCAGTAGCTTATCAAGTGACTGCAGATTCTTACCAGCATGTCTGCATGTGTAGCATCTGTCAGCAGTCTGCTGTTCATGATTGAGGCTGGTCTATCCAGTCACCAAGCCCTCATCCACAATGCACTGACTGCAAGCTTTGCGCGCTGCAATGCATGACCAAAGTCAATATCTGTATAATTAGAGGGTATTGCTGTGAGACATGGGCAGCTTCCTGCAAGGCCTCATGTTGGAGCTTGCCCTAGGCAGGCCTGCGCAATGCCGTGCTGTACCTCAACTCCAACGCTTGCTGGTCATGTCTTAGCATGATTAGCTAGTGGCTCTTGTTATTGTTGTTCAATGCAATCATTGATTGGCTCACATCGATCAGGGACTTCTGCATGGCTCACCTCAGTGCGCATACAGCACCACTATGTTGCTGTCAAACCTGATCAAGCGGGCAACAGCTGTTGTGTAACTGTCTCAGGGAAGCTTACGCAGCCTTTGACAAGTTGTTGCTGGAGTCAGCAGCAAAGGCAGCAGGTACTGTGATTAGCTGTCCAGCCTGTGGGGACTACAGTGAGTACCAGCCAGATGCCAATGATGCTGACGGCTTTCCCCTGCAGCCTGTCCAGCTGTTCCGCTGCATCAAGTGCCTTCAGGTAAATGCTGCTGCTGCTGCAAATGTTGGCTGCAGAGGCACTGTTGAGCTCATCAGCTGTCTGCTGCTGCTGTTGCTGGAAAAGCTCATTGATTTTGTTTCTGTGTAGACAGTATTGTGGTACAGCTCAATCAGCTTTTGTGTTTGTCTTTGACTGCCATGATGTGGGCATTTGTGATACTTCAGCTGTTCCACTCAGCAGGTCAGCTGACTCTCAATGTTGCTACTGCTGCTAGTGTTCTGACATAAGTCAGCGCCGTCACCGTGAGTGCAAACAACGCATTGCATCAAGTACAGCACCTTCACAACCACTGCCAGCTGTTTTTGACTTGGACAAAGTCCAGTGTCAGACTGAGTGCGTTTGCTTGCAGGTGTCTTGTCTACAATGTAAGTCTGCTGTGGGTCTTGACGTGCATGTTCAACATGACTGCGCCTTGACAGCGGATGCTGCACGAAGGAAACTTGAAGAGGTGCTAACCCTGGCTGGCATGCTCACGTGCCCCAAGTGCAACACCAGCATTATCAAGGAAAGCGGTTGCAACCACATGACATGTGGCAAATGCAGGACGCATTTGTGTTTGCTGTGTTGTGCTGTTATAGCTGATGCTGGGTCACAGCAAAATCCATATCAGCATTTTAATGCAGCTGGAAATCAATGCTGGGCTTTTGACAATGCCAGCACAGGTCAAACAGGAGATGCAGCTGTGCAGCGTCGGCAGATCATTGCTGCCAACAAGTATATAGCTTCTCTGGAGCCAAGCATGGCTTTACAAGTCATTGAAAACAACATCTTGTTGCGAGACTTTCCAGATGGCAGCATCCTGCTCCCTGCTCAGTAGTCAAAGACCAGAAACAATGGTCAGCTTAAGCAGCACATCAGCCGGTGAACTGTTGATACTTCAGCTATAGTGCAGCCTGTCTTGCTTGTCAAGTTGCTACTTGCTATGCTTTGTCCAGTAGTGTATGTACTCATAACCTGCTTGCCGTTGCACATCGCAAGAATTGTGTATATATCATGCAAGAGCGGTTTGGCACACGTTGAAAGTTGAGTGGACTACATGAGAATCTTGATGCATGTCAAAAACATTGTTAATCGGCCGTGTTTGCAGACAGTGCGAAATTGTACATGCTATATGCACATCATGGTTCCACTCAGTATGCATGGCTACCGGCCGTCCTACAATTAATGGACGTTAGAGGCGTTTGATCTGGTAGCAGCTTCTCTATGTAGCCTGTTCTGCTGTAAGTTTAAACTGCTTCTTGTGGTGCGTCATTCCCTGCAGTGCTCGCTGTTGTATCTGTTTGAGAGATTAGTCATAGCAGTTCACTGGCAATCTACAGTAACCTTACAGTATAGTCATGACGTGTTCCATACTTTCAGGACAAAGTGACTGACAAGTAGTTTGAAAGAAGTGGCTTGCTGAATATACCATACATACCATTGCTAATATACCAACAAGCTCTCTACTGACCACAAGGGTTCACTGCCAGCATTGTAGCAGCCCTGAAGCAGTGCAGAGTTCACATTCGCTTGCACACTGAAGTTGATTTGGGACATATTTGGAGGATTCTGAGATCCAGGATTTTCCAGAGAGCACTGCACAAGCTTATCCCTCATTGCGTCAGGCAAGCTCAGTCCAATGATTCCTACTCACAACAAACTGTTGCGAAGCGCCATCAAGCCTTGAGGCAGGCCTGCAGGGCTGCAACACAGCCTGCTGCTGCAATGAAGGGGTGAGCTTCAGCGCTTTTGACCACCTTGCCAGCCAACCACCCTGCAGCTCTCCCAGTCCTGTAAGCACCCAACACTGCTGTCAGCAACTACGCATCTTGACAGCAATACTTCCACAAGCTGTAGGGGGACAAGCAAAGCTCGTTGGAGAGCAATAAATCAAAGCTCAGATGTGCAACAATGACGCACATAGGGTTCTCCAACAGTAAAAGATCTTGTGACCTTGGTCACCACAATGTGAAGAGGTGCTATGCTTAGACAGTCATGTTCTGCGGACTTTAGTGCAAGTTGACACTGCTTTTGCTGCTATGAATCTGTATCTCATGAGCAAAGCATCTGCCAGTGTGCAACACAACATCATGCAATAGACTTCTGCTCACCTGCACGTTGTTCTAGCCCAGAAAGGCGGATCTGTAGGCCATCTGCTGGTATCACAACCAGATTCCTCAGCGGTGTATGCGGTTGGTTGTGCTGTACAGACAGCATCAACAGTTTCATCTGTCTGAGCAGCTGCAGTAGCCAAGGCCTCAGACTCTGCAGCTTCCATCTCCTGCTCCTCATTTGTATCAGAGACAAGGGCACTTTCTGGTACAGCCTCTATAGTGGCTGCAACACTAACTGCTGGGGCAGGGCCAACTTCTGCAACAGGGGCACTTGCAGAAACTGCCTCAGCAGAAGCAGACTCCACAGTAGAGCCAGACACTAAAGCAGCCCCTGCAGGGTCTGCTTCAAGGGCAGCAGTGCTGTCCTCAGCAAGGGCTGTTTCAGCTGGAGAGGTAAGTGATGCAGCAGGGGCAGGTTGCATGTGGCACAGGCAGGGCAGTTGCAAGGCATCAGCTGCTGTGGGGCGGCTGTTGGGGTTTGGGTGCAGCAGTGATAGCACCAGTGCAGCTGTGGGGGGGTCCACATAAGCTGCAAGGGTCTGCCTGACAGCATTGCCTGCCCACCAGTGCACCTCCTGTAAGGACACAGTACATTTTCAAATTCATGACAGAGGAATGGCCCATGCAGTTGAAAGCTGTCCCTGTTGATAACTGGTGCCATCAAATGAAGTGGTGTGGACAGTAGCTATTTGCAGTAGATGCAGCTTGCAGAGCCACTGCTGTCACAAATAGAAAGATAAGGGGAAAACAGGCAATGCAGCCTTTTGGTGCAACATCACATGCAACTTGTTTGGGGCATCATCCTCTGGGCTAATCAAGCAGGCACCTGTTTGCTTTGATAGATAGCAACCAAGCAAAGCTAATGGTCTGCTGACTGGCAGCTGTTGAGGGACACTTGACAGCATGCTGAAATGCAAGCTTTGCATCGACAGAGCATAACAGCATCACAATACAATGACAGGCAGGCACATGCTACAGCACCTACCTGGAGCATGTATCATTGCAACGTTCATATCAACATGATGTATGACTGCGACTAGACTTGGCTGACTGAGCAACAACTATCACAAGTAAAAGTGCAACTACCACTCACCCGCCATTTGGCTTGGTGAGCGGAGGCCTCAGCAATTAGGTTATCGATGCTCAGCAGATCTGCCAGCACAGTTCCCTTGTGAGGCTGGTAGGTCAGAGGGAAGGGCGCACGTCCCACTGCAGTCTCGCAAAGCAGCACACCCAGGCTCCACATGTCCCCTGCAGCTGTGCCCACCTCTGTGAAGTGAAACCCCTTGTTGAAGCGCTGGATGGTGTCCAGAGCACAGTGCTCCAGGGTCACTGGGGTCATTCTGATAGCCCCTACAGCAGAGACGCAGTCAACAGTGAGTATGACAGACATAAGAAGGAAAAGAAGAAAAGTCTATGCCTGTCAGCATCATAACGGGAGCCTCTAGATGCAAACAGAAGCAGCCCGGTGATGACAGGCATAATGGACAGGCTTAGTAAGCTGACTGAAGATGTTGACTAAAGTTGTTTGACAAGCAATCTTGTGCAGGATAGCACCAAGCTAGGTGTATGCTAGTCGTGAATCATGACCGTGCAAGGCAACATGATGCAATGGTGCATGTGTTTACCTGTGCTGTAACCTGCCAGGCAGACATGTGGCTCTATCAGCACCTGCTGCGGGATAATGGCACCCAAATACTGCTCCTGCTCATGTAGCACAGCCACAACCTACAATCGGACAAGTCAAAATTTACTCTTTGTCACAAATGCAGCACGCTTGTTGTATGTCTCACTGCAGCACACATGATGATCAGCATACGGTGTGGACTATATGCTGGCAATGTCAAGACAGCACCTGCACAGAGACGACGGAGTACTGTAACATCAGTCATGACTGCATCAGGCATGCTCAACAGAAGATGACATGCTGTGTTTGATCGCTGATGACAAATGAACAACCTGGTCCTGCATGGTTCATGATACAGGCTGATGCAAAGTGCTGATGCACTGACAGGAACCGTGAAACGTGTCTGGCACAAACCTGCAGGAGGTTTCTGGCCATGGTCTTCACTAGCTGCTGGCGCACAGGTCCTTTCTGACCCCCACCCTGCTGAGTCATCACCTCATGGAGCAGGACAGCCTGGCTTGGCAGCCTGGCACAAGCACACAGTAGCTGTCACAAGCATGCAACCTGACAAGCGTACATTACTAAGCAACCAGCTGCAGGTGCATCGTAGCAAAGGTATTGCTGATTGCCGCCGCCATGCGTCTGAAGTCACAGCAGACTCAGGGATGGCTGGAGAAAAAGAATGTATTGGCGTTCTTGCTTCAACGCTGTGAAAGCGAGAGTTTGATGCAGTGCCATGAAATACCATACTTATGCAAAGTCATGCACCAATTAGAGGCTATCACAGAGGTCTGCTACAAGTCTGATAATACAATGACACTCACATGTCACATCTGATCAACAGCACATGCAGCACATCAATCATGCATGGGCAAACTCACAACAAGATGCTGTAGAGGTAGCGGTCCGTCAACTCAGGTGTCAAATCCCCCAGAAGCAGCTTGGGACAACGCTGCTCATATTCTCGTGTACATAGTTCTGCTTGCAAGCAAATCATGAGCGTCTGGACTAGTCATGCATGCTGTTGCACCATCCTGTCAGCTATCAGCCCAGCCATGCACCTGCACTGAACACCTCAGCCTTGCAAAGGGGAAAGATCTTCTTGCTATCTGCAATGACCAAATGATAATGTGTTGCTGCAGGTGTGAATCGTCCTCTTCAAGCATGACTCGGCTGGTGTGCAAATACAATGACATGTACTTGTTCAAGATGCAAGTCCTGCCACAGTCTTGACCAGACATACACAGGAAGTTTAGGTGAGGCTGCAATGCAGTGTGTCAATGTGTAAAAACATTAGCGTACTGCATTGCAGTCTCACCTGAACTTCAGTGTCTTTGCAGGATGTTTGCTGTGGGATCATGTTCAGAATTGATCATCTTCTGACACAGACTGCAGCGCAGATGGTACATGATTATGCATGCATTCTCGCATTAGCACCGTGAAGTAGTCGAAGCGTATGGACTGCGTCACCGAGCCTGGAACGTTACTGGCAAAATTTGTCAAAGCAAAACAGGCAGTGCACTGCAGAAGTAATCAGTCACTGTGTTGCTCTGTCACTCTACAAAATTAGCAAGACAGCTTATTGCACTAACATGGTCCAGTCTTGTCATTATATAAACAGGCATATTTTTGGTCAAAGCTGCGGTGGGAAATAGTTGTGATTGAATGCATCTGCATGCATTGCACCCAATCAATAAATATGTTTAATGTCCTGGGACACAACAGGTCCAGTTCAGTGAACTCATACAGTCAAAATTTGCTTCCTACATGCAAATTTTCCCCTAAGGAAACCACCACATGCATTTGGTTTACACAAAGACATAAAGTCTGCAACAGTACAACAGTGCTGCAAGAGGTCCAAATGCTGTGACCTGATATGGCTGTACGCTGGGCAATCAAAAACAAAGTGCTGCCCGTGCTCCACATAATCCAAAGACTTGCACACTAGACACAGTCTGTCCTATCTAGGTGAACACCGTCTGCCCAGCGGCCTGTGTCTACCCGCGGACCATGGCATCCAGTTCTAGGGTTTCAATGTGGAGCTCTTGTGTCATATGCACTTACTGCATCCATTGCATCGTCAGGTTAAGCATTGTTGCAACAAATGCATCACCTATAGCCAGCACAAGACAGTCTTTCTGCAATATTCCAATTACTTCCTTTCAGGAAACAAGTGGTTACAATATCTGTTGCAGGAAAGTGTACATTTCTTTTCCAAAGCTGTCCATGGCTAGTGACACACCCAATTGGCAGGCTCTCTGCTCATGATTGCTTCAGTAAGCAATGGGAGACTTGTATGTACAATTGACCTTGCTCTCCATCACTGTCAAAGTATTGCATAGCTACCCAATACCAATTTCTACCGAAAACATAACTGGTTTACAAGCTGTAAACAAGTGTCTAACTTATCAACATCATTTGGGAGTGTCAAATAACACAGTTTGCTGCTTGCCAAGTGCAACAGGCCAAACTGATTGCTGTGCAGGCATCATAGGTCTACAGATCCAGACTAACAAAACACTGCTTAAGCAATGTCTTCCTTCTCCAAGGTGACCGCACAACATAAGCAGTTCACATACTTGCAACATCTGACACCTATTCTCGAATATTTCATTTACCTGCAGCAGCAGCTGCAGATGAAGCACTCGAATCATCATGTCCATGATAACCCTCTGCGTGATGAAAAGAAAGTGAATGCAGAGCAACCTTGATGCTTGTGGCACACCCAGTGTCTGCTCAAGCAAAGCAACTACGATAGCAAAGCAATGTATGATATGCTTGAGTTCTACAGTGACTCCAATGGAGAGGCTCAAGTTGCAGTCACTCACCAGCATGCCTGTAATTATGCATGGCAACATCAACAGCGATGTCGGCAAACCAGTCAAATGTTGTGCCTTTCAGCCAGAAATCAGATGCAGCATGGCTGCATTGCATACCACAAAACTCTTGAGTGGAACCATTTCAAGGCTATGCACCACAGCAGGCAGGCACTCACCAGAGTCTGAGGCAGCTGCAGCAGCTGCTGCTGATGACTCATCGTCATGACCATAGTGCCCGTAATGGTACTCGTCATCATCTGCAGCCAGTAGCAGCATTCAAGGTCAAAGTGACATCATTCGCTGATGCATCTCACTGGCTGCTGCACCATGTCTCACATCCAATCAAGCAAGACACAAATATCATTGAATGTGACATCTGATGATGGGTGCGGCTGCATGTCCAGCAGGCGCA
>JAABUY010006584.1_pt1 | contig 11326 bp, 12 predicted proteins | sample 5560271 | NCBI WGS metagenome assembly JAABUY01 (sample SAMN10711886, study PRJNA513374) | rock metagenome | isolation source: Antarctica rocks | place: Antarctica: Victoria Land, University Valley
GGTGTTCTCACTAGTGGTCAACACAGAGACTCGATCAGTGATGAAAAAGTCAATGCAAGCTTCAGATGGGTGGTGATGAAGTGTAGATCTGATCATTGACTAAAGGGGCGGCCCCTTAGTCAGCAAGTCGTCACGTGCTGGCCTCAGTTCGGGGATGCTATATATATATATAGTTTCCCCGAACTGAGTGCAACACGTGATCGGTCGCTGACTAAGGTGCCGCCGCTTTGCTCCCGCGCTAAAGCCGATTTCGTCCCACTGCTCCCTCGCTGCTCTCCCATGCTCCCTCGCTGCTCCCCCATGCTCCCTTTCTGCTCCCCCGTGCTCCCCCTCAGCCCCTTCCTGCTGCCTAGCTGCTCGCTCTCGCTATTGCGCCCTACAAGTTTAACCGACAGGCTTCATTCAGCTTGTATTGGATCCTCATCAGAGAGGAGTCGGTTATGGCTTCACCGACTTCCAACCACGTTATGTTCTGCTCTTTCCCTCTTGCTCTTTCCCTTCATTTTCATTTGCCTGCGATAACTCGTCAGTGTATCGAACGCGCCATTGCCTACGTTCTCATATCATCCCTTCTTTCTCTCTTCGCTCTATACATCTCAGTGACCAGAATATTTTTGTCTTACTATAATTCTCGTCTTTATCTCGACTTCAATGACGAAGAAGAAGAGAACTGCAGCGCAGTTCTTTGATGATGCGAAAACGAACGATCTAGAGTCTCTGACCAAGATCAATATCAATAGTGATAAGATCTTTAAGCATCTTGAGTCTGATACTGAAATCAACTATAATCGAATGTTGATTCTTTGAGATGAGTGAGTCTTTATGTCTTTTCTCATCACTACGAAACATTACAGAATTCTTACTGACTGTGTCTTGTCTCAATGAACTAGATACGAAAGAAGAAACGCTGATGTCAGTTCTCACGATATAAAAACGACAAAGCACTTCATAAAGAATGTTGTGCGCGACTGCAGTGTCGATAAGAAGAAATCGTCTATGTACATCATGCTTCAGAAATGAACAGACTTTGACGTCGATTGAAAGCGATGATCTGACAACGAAAAGATTTCTTCTGACGTGTCGAAATCTATTTATTTTGTTCATACTCCAAGCTTCGATTTATTCTTTCTTCTCATTTGCAATGTCTGATGATCTTACTAGTACATACAAATCGAGCTACGCAAGAAGTTCAAGCTTTCAACTACTTGACGAACTCGACACTTCATGACAGTGAATCATTTCGTCATTGTGATCAAACACATGTGAAAGAAGAATTGACATCAATACAGACATGAATGAATTCTCGTACAGAATTACGCGACTTATATGCTATTCATTTATTCATTCGCGCGAGTGAGAGAGTATTTTGAATCTAACATGCGCAAAGACTCTGATCGTGAACTACTATACGAGATGAGTGAATTGATTCTCTAGAATACTGTCAATCAAGAAAGCGATCAGAGATCGCACTGATGCTTCAAGCAGACAATTGACTTCATTGTCTTCAAGAATGAAAAAAAAGAGGCGAAGATTGATGTGCGAGTCACAAAAGACGCAAAAGACTTTTCGAAGACGTTGCACAAAAGATTGCTTTATCGTTCAATGCTGCGAGATGATTAGAAGCAATCTCTGCTGACTGTTTCGATATGATTCTAGATCACAGCATGACATGTATGAGAACATGAAGTCACTGTTTGCGAACTCAGTGCTACTCTTGTTGACAATCGCTCTAGTGAATCATGTCTTTCAGAACTATGAAACTTTTGAAGAGATTGAAGTGATCTCACTCTCTGCGAATGAATTCTTGAACCATCTTCGAATCAAAAACGATATGCTTCGCGTTTCTTTCTTTCAGATAATATCTGCAGATGAACTCATCGAAAAGATTCATGAAGCGAACTCGTTCAGCAATCGAACAGTAGATCTGAGACATCGTGTCGAATACGAGAAAAATATCGAAATACATGACATTCAAAGAAAAGTTCTCGTCAAAGCAGATGATAAGTTCTTCAGAACAAGATATCTTCGATGAGATACGCTGATTCTGCTGAAGATAATGATTACTCGATTGTTGAAAGAATGAAATTCGTCAATCACAACAATGCAGATACTTTCTTCGACTCGTACACGTCTGAGTTGAGCACTGTTGACGAAATGATCAGTTACTGAAATAAAAAACGTCGTATCGTTTATCTTGAAGAATTTCGCGAATTATCACTTCATGATCATTCTCAGCTGTTGCAGTCGCTACTCGCGAAAGTGAAAGTTGATCTGAATAACTGCGTCGACTTCGTCTTTATCAACAAGAAGATCGAAACGCTGAGAGAGAAGCTTCGAAAAATCACAGTAGAAGAGAAAGATCAGCGAGCTCGAGCTCGACGAGAGAAATTATATTGACGAAAACGTCAGCTCGTGTTCGAAAAGCTCAGCAAATGACAGCAGATTCAACCACGCAAGATTGTCTCAAACATGAAGAATAAAGCATCTCAAATCGCAAGTCTGTCAAGCTACTTCAATCGCATTCGTTGTTTAGATTCGTCACGTAATCGACTGACATCTTCGCTCTTTCTCAATGTTTCTCTTCGCAGTGTGCAAGATCGTAGCGCACTTCAGAACATGATCACATTGTGCGAAGACAATTCGCGAGTAGTCTATCGTTCAAGCTTACGATCAGAAAACGATCATTGCTCAGTATCTCAATGTGCGCAAGAGATGAATTGATTCATCTACTTCTTCTTTCTAATGTCTCAAATTCTCGATTGCTGTAGACTAGCTAACAGTACATTCTTCGATTTCACAGCATCAGTATTGTCAATAGATGAGAACATATTTATCGTTGCTACAAGAGCGATCTTGAAAATAGATACGACTTTGTCGAGCTGTGCTTTCAGTGTGACGAATGAATCATCAGTGAGATCGAATGATTTGAGCACTGTCAACGTCACCTCATCGATCTCGAGACACTTTCAGTTCAATGCAATTCACTCGTCTTTTGTCAAACTCTCGCTGCTGCTGAGCAATGTCTCTTCTGTCTCTTCGATTTAAAACTCTCATTAACGAAATGTTTTTATCAGTTCTTACTTAAGCAGAGCTGAAAAGAGCATCTGCAAGAACATTTCTGACAGTTAAAGAATATGTACAATCGATTTCTGAAAGCGAATGAGAGCAAGACAGTTTCATGTTCTGATTCGCGCTGTGCACTTTCTTTCGACTCGATTCAAGATCATCAGTGTCACTGTTAAAATGTACACTGCGTTGAGCGAATCAAGCTCGATTCGATCAAAAAATGTCGTCGAACACATCAATCTTCTCTGAATGTGAAGACTTTTCTCGATTTGAGCGTCAGACTAGAGCATCATTGTGATCTTCTAAACGAAGAAAGTTCTTACAAGCATGTCAATGAAAGAATGAAATCGCAAATTCTCGATTCAGTCGACACTATCGTTCTCACAGAATCAGTGAAACTGCGAGAAGAAAAGAGCTTTCTTTTCTTGATCGACTCAACAGCAAATCAGAAGAAGCGAAGTTCATTCACAGCATCTTTCACAAGCTCTGAAAACTCGCTTTCAATAATTGATTGAATCTCGAACGAGATTGTACTCGATAACTTGACGTCGACATTGTCAATCTACTTTGATCTTTCATTATCAATCGACTCGAGACTTCTCAACGAGATCGACTCGCAGTCTATCATTCTTTCGTCATAGCACAAGATGACTTCGCGTTCATAATCAAAGAGCTAGTAATATGAGACTATCACAGTCACTTCAATAGCTTAAAGCTCAAGAGATGCTTCGCTGATCTATATAGAGCGAGATGAGAGTTTGCTGTATGTAATTCTAGTTCTAAATCAGACAGACAAATTGAATATGTTGCACATGTCGAATACTCTCAAGCTTCACGTCTACATACATGAGATGTATGAGTATTTTTTCAACTCACAGACAAGTCGCTGAGCTTTAAGACTGTACTCTTGAAGCAGATCTACATAGTCTACAGTCGACTTGTGACAATAACAGAGTTTTAACATGAATTGAAATAATCTTTCAATTCACGTAGAAGTTCAGATGTTCATCTTCATTCTCTTGTTTAAGGCTTCAATTTTGACTTCTCGAGAGAGAATGTCAAAACTGAAGCCTCATAAAGAGTCAAAAGCTCTTGATGTCTGATTCAGCTTCTATTCATGCTTATATTCTTTACATTGTGAGATTAAGTTCACTGAAACGATAGCTGATGTCTTCTTTGAAAATTCTGATTAATTCACTCTGCGAAAGATTCAAAAAAATGATCTCTCGTCGACTCAATAACGTAAAGTGAACGAAGTGAAATAGAAAATGCAGAGAGAAACTATCAGCGCATATTTGTAAGAGTCATCATCTTTTTTGATCAAGCGTTGCTGACATGATTTAAAAGATAGAACGCTGGAAATCGTGATAGAAGCATCTCAGATGCGACTCAAAATCAACGCGAATGATTCTTATACATGGGAAAAAATGAAAGAAAAAGCGCAATTATTCTCGAAAAATCTAAGTGATCTGTCGACTGATCAGCTCAAGAATTTGTGTGATGATGTTGATAAATCATTTGTAGTCATCTGAAAGATCTTCTTACAATCGAAACTTCAGCAGAATGAGAAAAAGTTTGTACGCGCTGCTCAAATTTATCAGTCAGACGTTTAGCTGACTGCTCGATAAGTTTCTGAAATTTCTCAAGTCGAAAGTCAGTTTTGCTGCAAAGATTGACGAGCTGCATCAAGACAACATCAGATTAGCTCGCGATATTAGCAAATGAAAAGATGAGACTGTCATGAAATCGAAAAGAAGATGAATAGCTGAATTTGAGGTCAGTCAACTAAAAGTTATCATTCAGCAGCTTCAGATGAACAATCAAAAACTCGAGAAACACATAAGCGAGTGAAAATTAATAGTCGAGAAGTCGAAGAGCAGTGCAGTCAAATACTGCAGAGAAATGAACAAGATTTTCACAGCTTTTGAGAAGATAAAATCGAAGCTATCTTGCATCTGAACAGAAGAGCATCTCGAATAGCGAGTCTTGCATTCTTTTTAAGCGAGCAAGTGTGAGTCAAGAAAGTAGCATAAATGTAGCAGATCAGCAGTTGACAAAGTCTGCATCTGACTTCAAAAATCTGCATTTCACGCAAGCAATTTTCTCAAGCTTTCGATAAGACTATGTTTATGTATTACGTTAAAGAATTTTCTTGTCTTTCGTTCAAAAGAAGTGTGACTGCTCAGTTCTTCAAAGTGATCTAACAATATTCTAAAGCTAGTTTTGAATATATAGTCAGTGATAGTATGCAAAGATCTTCAATCGAACTGAATAGATTATTCATTAGCGACAGAAAGTGACTTCGCGAAAACAGATATTTCACTTTCACTTCTGACTTTTCTCATTCACTTCTGACTTCTCTCATTCACTTCTGACTCTCTCAATTCACTTCTGACTTTCTCATTCACTTCTGACTTTCTCATTCACTTCTGACTTCTTCAATTCACTTCTGACTGCTCTCATTCACTTCTGACTTTCTCGATTCACTTTCAACTTCTCTCATTCACTTCTGACTCTTTCAATTCACTTCTGACTTTCTCATTCACTTCTGACTTCTTCAATTCACTTCTGACTGCTCTCATTCACTTCTGACTCTCTCAATTCACTTTCGACTTCTCTCATTCACTTCTGACTTTCCCAATTCACTTCTGACTACTCAATTCGCTTTCTCTGTTCAAGAACTGAAATGCGAACCTTCTGAATAACTTCGTACCTAGATACTTGAATCGTCTAAGCTGACTTATGAACATGAGTTGACAACTTGAAGATTTGCATTCTCGATATTGATGATTGAGAATGATTCACGTTAGATAATATCGAGCAAGCGAAGGCATGATCTTATTGGAAAAGCATTTCTATACTATCAAGCTAAGATGTAGTAATGACAGACAATTTTCAATGAACGTCTAACGCAAAACATGAAATAGTAAACGAGAGATAGTATTCGTCAGAAAATTTCGCTCGAAAGTGAGTGACAAGAGTCGCGAAACGTCGCTGTAAAGCAAAAATGAAAATGCGAATTGAAAAAACGCTTGTAGAGCGCTTCTAACGAGTGTAAAGCTCGACAGATTCTTCATGCTCATCTTCTTGATTTTGATTGTTGAAATGAATGTTGCTGAGATTAATGTTGATATTGATATGAATTCTGAAGCTGCTGATACTGTCGAATGTTGATGCTAATTCTGATGCTAGTGATTTTGTTTCGTTGATTATTTTCGAATTGATCGAGAACTAGCTATTTTCAGTTTCTTTTTGCTTCATACTATTTTCTATGTAGTCACGATCGATGTCGATTATTGCTGATATTGTTGAATAGTTTGTTGAATTGCACTGACTATCATTGTCTGAACTACGAAGAACGAGATCATATCAGCTTGAGTTGATTGAGCAACTTCTGATTGAATGATTTCTAGTTGAGTGACTTCTGACTGAGCAACTTCTGCTTAAGAAACTGCTGACTGACTTACTGCTGATTGAGCGACATCTGACTGAACGACATCTGACTGAACGACATCTGATTGAACGACATCTGATTGAGTGACTTCTGATTGAGCGAAACCTGACTGAGCAACATCTTGCTGAGCTAATTCTGACTGAACGATTTCTGACTGAGAAAATTCCGGTTGAGCGACTGTAATTTGAGCTGCTTTTGTCGCTTTGAATTGATCATTCTTAATTCGCTGCATCGTCTTCATTTCTTCGTTCAAGAGTTCAGCTTCTGTTTGTGACAGAATGAAAATCTTTCGTTCTTCAAAGTCAATCATTTTGCAAAATGACAAATGATTTTATAGATCTTGATCGACTCGTGCCTGATCAGCTACTCTGATGAGATCACTTCGCGACATGAGTGTGTCTTCAAAATCTCTCAGTCATTCTATCATAACAGAAATGCAAGAATATATCTCTGCACTCATTGTTATAGCGTCATCAGTCGACATGATGATTCAACGCATACTCTTGTATCTGTGCTTGTGTTGAGCAATAAATTCTTTTGTCGACTTCTTGATGAATGTGATCGTATTCAGATCTAGATTGACAGGTACTTTCGTTGACTTTCACACATGCAATTCTGACTTCTTCTCGATCAGAAATTGAAAGTTCTTAAACAATTTACGTTTAGATTTGATCGACTCGTCGTTCAAAGTAAGTTTGTTCATGACTTCACTCATTTCTGTATCATCATTATTGACAGATTCTGCATTCGTTGCATCTGACAAATCTTTATTTACTAAAGCAGAAAGTTGATGTGTTGCATCAGACAAATAGTCATTCACATTCATTGTATCAGAATCATCATCATCTTCTGCAGTAGAAGACTGATATGTTGTAATCGACATATTTTCAGAGTCAGCGTCAGAGTCAGCGTCAGAGTCAGAGTCAGAGTCAGAGTCAGTGCTATTATCAATGTCAGTGTTATTGTCATTATCAGCGTCAGTGTCAGAACTAGACTGAGACTCTTCGATCTCTGAAAGTCTTGCAGACTTCTTATTTATGTCTGCATATGATCAAGCTCAGATATTAGAAAATTCACGTTTCTCGCAGAATTCTTGTGTTGCGACACAGAGAGTCTCAAAAATGACGACTAGCTTCTTTTTCTGTTCAGAATCGATCGTATTTTTATATGTCGTTCTCAATGCTTGCGTATTCTGATACTTGTCTTGAAGATACTTCAGAGAAAATTTTTCGCTGCGTGAATTATAACTCTTTTCAATATTGTAGACTTCGATGTCATTGTTGATCTTTTTGATAAAATCGATCGCTCTCTGATTCGAGAAGTCGATCTGAAGTCGATGAACAGCTTCTTGAAAGAGTGTTGTTTCTCAATATCTTTTATGTGATCTTTTAAATCTCTCTGTTACCTCTGATGTATTGATAGAAATGTCAAATTTATCTCAAGCGTTGTTTAATACTGTATCACGATTAGTTTGACTACTTTTAATTTGCGTTTCGTCACTTACTTTGCTGCATCTGATTGATCTTTTTCTTTCACTCTTCAGACTGCTTGTCAGAATGAATCAAAACGAAAAGTTGCTTGTACACTTGTGTCATTGCAGCTTTGTTTGCATGATGAAATTGTTCTAGCGTCTCATTCGAACTATCATCAATGTTTGATTGATCTTATACTGTTGTTGCTCGCGTAGTTGTGTTTGACTCAACTCGTCTATTGAATCAAGCGATTCGAGAACGACTTTCGCTTCTCGCTCAGAGAATCTTGTCTATCACGTAGTAGCGAAAGTTTGACTGAACTCTTGATTTGCAGTATCACTGAAACTTTTACCTGCAATATCATTGAAGATGTCATTTGCATTATTGTTGAGACGTCTGACTAAAGTAACGTTCATCGATCTCTGTGCATTACTGTTCATGACTGCAACGTCGTTGAGAATTTCAACTGAGATACTCGATGTGCCTGAAAGAATTGAATACTGAAGATTATCATTGTTAGAGAGTCTTGATGAGCTCATGATTTAAAATGTCGAGTAAGAGAGTCAAGAGCTATGAATTTATCTTGTAATCAGATCAACTGAGTTTGATTGCGAATGTGCTTCGAATCGAATGATTGTCTGATGATGAATATAACTTTGAATTGAAGAATCTTTGAATCTCTCTCAGAATGACGTTTATCTTAATTGAATCATGTGAACACAAGAAGGGAATTTATAGGTAATGACAAGAGCGTAGCACTCAACTGATACTATGAGCGTCAGTTTTGACTGAGTTGTTGACGTAATCAATTCTGACTGCTTCTCAATTCAAAATGTGCTTCTTGAACGAGCATTCATAATGAGTGTCTGAGAGTTCAGAATAGACGCAGAAATTGAGTGATCAATAAAGAACATGTTGCTTCTCGATGCGTCTTCTCACTGCATCGTGAACATGAAAAGAACAAAGCTTCTTACGTCGTTGATGCTGTGCATCGTTGCAATGTGAGTAATCAGAACTCGTATCGAACAAGCTAACATGCCTTTTCTCAGTCGTGCAAGTGAAACACTGAAGAGAATTAACATCGAGATCGATATATCATGAAACTCAACGAGCATCAATTCTAGCGCACAAGCGTCGATTAACAGTGTCAAAAAGTCTTCTAGTATGAAATTCAATACTATCTCAGAAAGAGCAACGACAGCAGTCATCTCAAGTGAATCTGATGATCACATTAGACTCACGTCTGCAATCAGTCAATCATCAGAGACAGAACCGTCGATCGCAACTCAGATTGACTCTTTTACGTCAACGAGCTCATCTTGATCTGACTATCGAGATTTGACTGACTCAGTTTCAACGACAAGTCAATCATCGAATTGAGAGCAATCGAACAACAGTCTCTTAACGATCGATGACCTGAGATTGACAGCGCAAGTCTCATCTTCTTCATTCTCTGAAGAAACGTCGACAAGAAAAGTTTCGAAGAAAGACGTTGACTTGCTCATCATTCTTGACTGTGTGATTGAAATATTCTCATAGATAGATCATAGTGAAGATAGAACTCAGACAACAGTTGTCATGTCAATCATTCATGACATTCATGAGAAAAGTTTCGTCGAGAAGCTGTGCAACGATTATGTATAAGATAAAGACTTGATTTCTCTGTTCACGAGTCTAGTCAGGCATAGATGTTCATTATCAGAGTGAAAAATGCATGTCATCAGCAAGACGCAGATGCCTGCATGTGAGATAAAGCATGATATAAATAAAGTGTGACTGCGTCATCTAAGATTGCATAAAATAGTGCAACTGAGAGACGTTGTCAAATTTGACTATCAATCGCATGTTTTTTTTCTCATCAATGTTCAGTCAGATCGAAATTCTTTCGATATCTATGTTTTCTAATTCAAGAAAGATTCTTCGTCTAAGATCTGAAGCTGATACGTCACTTGAAATCACAAATCGACTCTCATTGCGAGAGAAAGTCAATTGAATTTTGTAGATCACTGCAGTTTAGCTCAATTATTTTATCGTCATCTTTCTCATGACACAGAATCACAGCTCGCTCAGTCGTGAATTACGTGGTTTCAAATTCATTTGAGCGATCATGCATGACTTTGAGATTCTTCGATCGAACTTCTGCACAATTCTAAACGTGTTTTGCTACAGAAGCTATCTATCATTCACATGCAAAGTCTTCATGATTGATGATCTTCGCAGTATGAAAGTGTTAGAGATCTGTCTAGAGCGAGTCAGATAGAGATGTCATTTAACTAGAAGATAAATGCTAAGAAAGAAAGATAGCTACGAGAAAGAAGCTGACTACATATGTGTGTTTCTCAGTCGACGCTAGGCCCAATAGAGACTAGTCAAGATGACGAAGCGAGAATAGATCTGATAAGGCTAGAAGACTGAGTCTGGCAAGGCTAGAATCGTGACATTACTTTCTCTCTTCAACAATTCATGTTCGCATGAATGTATTTTCTGCTCGACTCGATTGATTGCTCAATCATGATTTCACAGACTCAGATCTGTTAAATCGTGATTGATTGAATTGTCGATTAGCGCGATTTGTTCGAGTATCGAATATGAAAATCGTCAACAATCTTCTGAGCGTTCATAAATTCGTCGTCATCAGCGTTGTATCAATTGAGATCATTGTCATAGTCATTTCATTTGACTCTATACTGAAGTCGTCTTCGATATCAACGAGAATTCAATATATCATCGATTTCTCACTCGTCTTTGTTGTTTATCACTATTGAACCTGAGAATTCGTTCTTTTGATCAGACAAGAGATCGTCGACGACAGAACGAAGCAGATCAGAATGAAATACATCATGAACATGCATAGACTCTGATAATTTCAGTTTATATGAAGAGTCGATGAAATCTAAATTGATGAAAGAATCGAGCATTTTGTCATTTAGCTTCTTGAAAGATCTCGCTGTAACGATGTTTCTTTCATTCAGAAACATCTTTGATTCGATCTCATAATCAACTTCTTTTCTATGCTTATTGACTTGTTTCATCATTTGTTCTCGTGTTTTGACTAGCGACTCGCGAGCAAACTTCAGTGTTTTGTTCATATTTTCAGATATATTCTCGACTTTAGTCGTCTGCAAGCGTTCACAAGAACTTTCATATTCGATGACATCGAGTTCAAAGCTCATACGAGAATGAAAGTCTTTGTTTAGAAAGAAAGAAATCGAGAAGATGACTGAGAACAGAGCATTATTGTCGACGAACTCGATCATGAGTAGTAGCTTAGCTCAGTCATTCTGCATGTACGAACAGAAGAATCGAAGATATCTTTCGATGTTCTGATTGACTC
>JAABUY010006586.1_pt1 | contig 11324 bp, 7 predicted proteins | sample 5560271 | NCBI WGS metagenome assembly JAABUY01 (sample SAMN10711886, study PRJNA513374) | rock metagenome | isolation source: Antarctica rocks | place: Antarctica: Victoria Land, University Valley
GGTCGCTCGACTCTGCGCAGAGAGCTCGGATCGCATCCCCAAATGGCTGCTGCCGGTGATCCGGCAGCAGCTCACCACCGGCGGATCCGTCACGCTTTCGGCCGCCATCGTCGCAAGCTGGGCCCGGTACGCCGAAGGTGTCGACGAGCAGGGCGCTTCGATCGAGGTGGTCGACAGGTTGGCCGACCGCCTGAGGGCAGCCGCGATCCGGCAGCGTGACGAGCCGCTCGCATTCATCGCCGATCGAGAGCTGTTCGGCGATCTGGTGGACGAGCCGGCGTTCGTTTCCGGCTATTCCCTGGCGCTGAGTTCGTTGTACGAGGTCGGCGCGCGCGCGACTCTGGAGCAACTGGTCGGCGCCCTGCCGGTCGGCCTTACGTCCTGAAATGCGGTTGCTGGCAGCGCAGGGTGCCACGCGGGGCGGATGTCTCTAGGCGCGGCCCGGCACAGTTGTCAGCAACGGCTCGCCCGTCGGCGACCGCACCTCCAATCGTGAGATGTCCGTGAGCCGGATGGAACTCGCCGTGGTGACGGTCGATGCCGAGCCGCTCACCGACATCCACCAGCCGAGCTGCTGCGGCTTGCCGGCGGCATCGAAGGCGACCAGCTGGTAGCTGTACCCAGGAGCGTGCGCGCCGCCGTACCTGCAATTGACCACGACGCTGGTCCCCCACTGCTTGTCGGTGAGTTGCAGGGTACGGACATCGCGCTCCGGACCAGCGGTTGCATCGTCACCGGCGGCGGGAGTGTGGCCGCGGCCGGTGCGGACGGGCGAACGGCGAAGGTGATCACCAGGGCGAGAACACAGGCCGCTGCGGCTGCTGTCGTACCTATCCATGCCCAGCGCCTGCGGCGCTTGTCGCGGGCAGCCGCTGCCAACAAATTGGGCAGCAACACCTCAGGCAGCGGCGGCAGATCGGCCTCCACATCGGTGGCGGAGGTAAGGCTCAACAAGCCGGGCAGCCCGGCCAGCCGAGCCACCGAGGCTTGGCACGCCGCGCAGGTGGCGAGATGCTGTTCGAAACTCTGCCGCTCGGAGGGCGAAAGACTGCCCAGGACGTAGGACGCGTCGTCCATACAGGGAATCGAGGGCACCCGCGGATCCTGGCCGGGTGCGCTCACGTCACCACCCCCAACTCCTGTAGCGCCAGCCGCAAAGCGTGCAACGCGTAGTGCGTGCGCGATTTCACCGTACCCAGCGGGATACTCAGTCGCACGCCAGCCTGACCTGCAGTGCTTCCCCGGAAGTAGCACTCCAGCAGGACTGCCCGGTGCTCCGGGGTCAACCGGCGCATCGCCTCGGCAACCAGTATGGACTGCAGGGCCGCATCGGTGCGGTCGGCCTCCAGTTGCTCGGGAACCCGGTCCATCAAGGCCTCCGGACGGCGCCCTCCGGCGCGCCACTGGTCAACCACGAGCCACCGTGAAGAGCCAGCTTCGGATCGATGCGTCGGCATGAGTGCCGTTCACTTGCAACCGTTCCGGGTGACGCCAGGCGCGAAGCAGGGCCTCCTGGACCACGTCCTGCGCCCGGTCCCGATCGCCGCTGGTGAGTCCGAGCACGAACGACCACAGCGCAGGCGCATGCACATCGTGCAGGCTGCGCATCAGTTCCGCGCTCGACTGCGCCATTGCCACCTCCGCACTCCGGTGTGTCTGTAAGAAATCCATCTGGATTGAGGTCGCGAATGCTCGTGGGTCCGGGCCTTGCCTCAAGACTTCCGACGTTCAAAGACCCCTGCGGCGGCGGCACCGACGACAGCCGCCCACTCGGCCACTTCTGCCACGATCTGCTGGTTACCACCCCAGGTCTCGTGCACGCCGAAGAAACCATCGTGGCGGACAGGTAGAACGCAACCAACGTCGCGATACCGAAGCCGATTGCGGCGAGCAACGGGAGCCAGGAACGCCACACCAGTACCGCCAGACCGATTGCCAGACCGCCGACGGCGTTGAGCAAAAACGCCGGACCGACCACCGAGATGTCGCCGAAGCCCTCGAAATACAGCACCAGATGGACATCGGCGGACAGCAGAACGCCGGCGGCCGCGACTGCGCGGCCCACGGTGGATGCGTTCACCGACAGAGACCTCGACGCCATGTCGGCCGTCCTGGTGGTCGTCATGTGAGGCTCCGCTCTTGGTCGGGGAAAAGGGTCGGTAGATTACCGGCGTGCTCTCCCAGACGACGAGTCCAACGGAAAGGTTCAATCGAGCGGGTGCTGTGCCCACTGAATCGCTTCCCGCTGCCCGTCGTTTGGCTGACCATGACGACTCAACCGGACACTGCCACTACCCCGACCATCGACTCCCCGGTACCAGAAGCGCCCGCGTCGACCGCTGTTACGCCGTCGCGCCGCCAGGTGCTGGTGGCAGCCGGCCTCGGTGCGAGCGCCCTCGGCTCGCAGCCTGCGGTGGCTCGAGTACGCCGGCCGCGGCCTCCCCCACCTCGGCAGCCGCTTCCCCTAGCTCGGCCGCCGCTTCCCCTGCGGCCGCCGCCGCTTCCCCCGTCGCCCCCGCTTCCCCCGTCGCCCCCGGATCAGCGCCGGCCGGCAACGCCTTGATCGCGCTGGCCAAGGTTCCGGTAGGTGGCTCCATAGCGGCGTCCGACGCCAACGGCAAGCCCATCATCGTCGCGCAGCCGACGGCCGGAAAAGTCGTGGCCTTCAGCGCCCTCTGCACCCACAAGGGCTGCACCGTCGCAGTGAAGGCCGCCGAGCTCGACTGCCCGTGCCACGGCTCCAAGTACAACGCGCTCACCGGTGCGGTCATCAACGGTCCGGCCCCGAAGCCGCTGCCCCCCGTTTCGGTCACGGTGTCCGGCGGGAACGGCGTCGCTAGCTGACGCGCTGAGGAAGATCACCGTTCGTGGCCCGTCATGGGCGGGTCTAGACCACCACGGGCGAGAAACAGTGAACAACAACGCCGAACGGGCCGGCCCCTACTGCTTTCGCAGCAAGAACCGGCCCGTTCGTATTCGGGGTAAATCAGCGGTAGTCGCGACCCATGTCGTAGTCATCCAGCGGCACCGCGGTTCCAGCGGCAACACCGAAGGTGTCGGCGCCGTAGTAGGTGTCGTCGAACGAGGACATCGAGTAGGCAGCGCTGCGTGCCTCTTCGGTGGGCTGCACCGCGATATCGCGGTAGCGGGCGATCCCCGTACCGGCCGGGATGAGCTTGCCGATGATGACGTTCTCCTTCAAACCCACCAGCTTGTCGGACTTTGCGTTGATCGCCGCGTCCGTCAGCACCCTGGTCGTCTCCTGGAACGAGGCGGCCGAGAGCCACGAGTCGGTGGCCAACGAGGCCTTGGTGATGCCCATCAGCGCGGGACGACCGGCGGCCGCTTCCCCGCCTTCGGCCAGCACCCGACGGTTCTGCAGCTCGAACTCCTTGCGCTCGATCACCGCACCCGGCAGGAACTCGGTCGAACCGGAGTCGATGATCGTGACCCGACGGAGCATCTGCCGGACGATGACCTCGATGTGCTTGTCGTGGATCGACACACCCTGGCTGCGGTAGACCTCCTGGACCTCGCGGACCAGGTGCAACTGCACCCGGCGCGGACCCATCACGCGGAGGACCTCGTGCGGGTCGACGTTGCCCTCGAGCAGGTGCTGCCCGACAGCAACGCTGTCACCGTCGATGAGCAGGCGCTCGGAGCCGTCCACCGTGAGGGTGGCCAGGCGTTGCGTCTTCGGCAGCTTGTCGTAGACGACCTCTTCGCTGCCGTCATCAGGCGTGATGACGATCTTGAAGAACTTGTCCGAGTCCTCGATCCGGATCCGTCCGGCGGCATCGGCGATCGGTGCCTTGCCCTTCGGGATACGAGCTTCGAAGAGCTCCTGAACTCGCGGCAGACCCTGGGTGATGTCGCTGGATCCCGAGGCCGCACCGGTGTGGAAGGTACGCATGGTGAGCTGCGTACCTGGCTCGCCGATGGACTGCGCGGCGACGACACCGACAGCCTCACCAACATCAACCAGCAGGCCGGTGGCCAACGAGCGTCCGTAGCAGACGGCACAGGTACCGACGGCCGCCTCACAGGTGAGCACGGAGCGCACCTTGAGCGCGGTGAGGCCGGCGGCAACCGCAGACGCCACATGCCATTCGCGCAGATCGGTACCGGCCGGAACGACGACTTTGCCGTCAGCAGCACTGACCGCATCAGTAGCCAGCACCCTGGCCTGGATCGAGGTCTCCACGAACTCGTCCTGACGAAGCAAACCATCCGGGCCGACCGCGGCGATCGGTAGATCGACGCCACGCTCGGTTCCACAATCGGACTCGCGCACGATGACGTCCTGCGACACGTCCACCAGACGACGGGTCAGGTATCCGGATTCCGCTGTCCGCAGAGCGGTGTCGGCCAGACCCTTACGGGCTGAGTGCGTGTTGATGAAATACTCCAGCACGGAGAGACCTTCCCGGAACGAGTTCCGGATCGGCCGCGGAATCTGCACGCCCTTGGAGTTGGCGACGACGCCCTTCATGCCGGCCAGCGAACGAACCTGGATCCAGTTGCCCGCCGCACCGGCGGCAACCAAGGTGTAGACCGGGTTGTCCTTCGGGTAGGCCGGCGGGATGGCCGCCTCGATCTCCTTGGTGGCCGCCTCCCAGATCTTGACCAGATCTTCCCGACGCTCCTCCGGCGAGAGATTGCCTCGCTGGTAGGCCTTCTCCACCGTCTCCGCCTGGCCGTCGTACTTGGCCAGGATGGCAGGCTTCGAGGCCGGAATGATGACGTCGCCGATCGCGACGGTCATGCCGGAGCGGGTCGCCCAGTGGAAGCCGGCTTCCTTGAGCCTGTCCAGAGTCTGGGCGACCAGCGACATCGGGTAGTGCTCGGCAAGATCGTTGACGATGCCGGCCTGGATCTTCTTCGGCAGCTCCTGGTTGACGAACGGGTAGCCCGCGGGCAGCAGTTCGTTGAACAGGACGCGGCCCAGGGTGGTGCTGACCGTCCAGGCGTCGCCGGAGCGCCAGTCCTCCGGCAGTTCGGCGCCCGTGGTCGGAACGACGTCGTGCAGCCGGATGTTGATGGGCGTGCGGACCGAGATCTGTCCGCGATCCAGCGCCATCAGCGCCTCGGCCGAGGACGAGTACGAACGCAACTGCCCGGAGGCCTCGGTCAATTCCCCATCGAGTGCGTGCTTCGAGCCGACCGCATTCTCGTCGAGCCCGCACAGGTAGTACAGACCGGTGACGAGGTCCAGGGACGGCATCGCCAGTGGTTTGCCCGATGCCGGGGAAAGGATGTTGTTGCTCGAGAGCATCAACACCCTCGCCTCGGCCTGCGCCTCGGCGGACAGCGGTAGGTGAACCGCCATCTGGTCACCGTCGAAGTCGGCGTTGAACGCGGCGCAGACCAGCGGGTGCAGCTGGATGGCCTTGCCCTCGACCAGCATCGGCTCGAAAGCCTGGATACCCAGCCGGTGCAGCGTTGGCGCCCGGTTCAGCAGCACCGGATGCGAGTTGATGACCTCTTCGAGGACGTCCCACACCTGCGAGCGCTGACGCTCGACCATGCGCTTGGCTGACTTGATGTTCTGCGCGTGGTTCAGATCGACCAGGCGCTTCATCACGAACGGCTTGAACAGCTCAAGAGCCATCAGCTTGGGCAGACCGCACTGGTGCAGCTGCAGCTGCGGGCCGACCACGATGACCGAACGGCCCGAATAGTCCACGCGCTTGCCGAGCAGGTTCTGACGGAACCGGCCCTGCTTGCCCTTGAGCAGGTCGGACAGCGACTTGAGCGGGCGGTTGCCCGGACCGGTCACCGGCCGGCCACGGCGACCGTTGTCGAACAGTGCGTCGACGGCCTCCTGCAGCATCCGCTTCTCGTTGTTGACGATGATCTCGGGCGCGCCGAGGTCGATCAGCCGCTTCAACCGGTTGTTCCGGTTGATCACCCGGCGGTAGAGGTCGTTGAGATCGGAGGTCGCGAAGCGGCCACCGTCCAACTGCACCATCGGACGGAGCTCCGGCGGGATCACCGGAACGCAGTCCAGCACCATGCCCAGCGGCGAGTTGTTGGTCGACTGGAACGCGGCGACGACCTTGAGCCGCTTGATCGCCCGGATCTTGCGCTGGCCCTTGCCGTTCTTGATGGTGTCGCGCAGCGAGGTCGCCTCGGCGTCGATGTCGAAGTCGGCGATGATCTTCTTCAGCGCCTCGGCGCCCATGCCGCCCTGGAAGTAGTCGCCGAAGCGATCCTGCAGCTCGCGGTACAGGATCTCGTCGATGATCAGGTCGCGCACCTTCAGCTTCTTGAACAGGTCAAGAACTTCGTCCAGCTTGTCGATCTCACGCTGGGCGCGGTCGCGGATCTGTCGCTGCTCGCGTTCGCCACCTTCTCGGACCTTCCGCCGGACATCCGATTTCGCACCCTCGGCCTCGAGTTCGGCCAGGTCGGCCTCCAACTTCTTGGCCCGGGCGTCGATCGAGGCGTCCCGCTCGTTCTCCAAGTTCTTTCGCTCGACCGACATCTCGGCCTCGATCGTCGGCAGGTCGTTGTGACGCTGCTCGTCGTCGACGGAGGTGATCAGGTAGGCCGCGAAGTAGATGATCTTCTCGAGATCCTTCGGAGCCAGGTCGAGGAGGTAGCCCAAGCGCGACGGAACGCCCTTGAAGTACCAGATATGGGTGACCGGAGCGGCCAGCTCGATGTGACCCATCCGCTCGCGACGAACCTTGGCGCGAGTGACCTCGACGCCGCAGCGCTCGCAGATGATGCCCTTGAAGCGAACGCGCTTGTACTTGCCACAGGCGCACTCCCAGTCCCTGGTCGGACCGAAGATCTTCTCGCAGAAGAGGCCGTCCTTCTCGGGCTTGAGCGTGCGGTAGTTGATGGTCTCTGGCTTCTTGACCTCGCCGTGGGACCAGGTACGAATATCGTCCGCCGCGGCCAGGCCGATGCGGATCTCATCGAAGAAGTTGACGTCGAGCACTGATTGCACGTCCCTGTCTTGTTCGGGGAAAGCGGTGGGGCACCGCTTCCGCCGGCTCTCGCCGTCGGACTCGGTGGAACTTGCGGTGCACCCGGAGGGTGAAGCCTGGTCAATCCTGACGAGGCGACGCGATGGCCGGTTTCCAGCCGGCCCACCGCGTCACCCCTGCAGTGGCTTCGACGATCAATTCACGAGTTCGTCCACCGAGGCCGACTCGTTGCGGGACAAGTTGATTCCGAGGTTGGCCGCAGCCCTCTCGAGATCGTCGTCGTCGGTGTCACGCATTTCGATGGTGGCACCGTCGCTGGACAGCACCTCCACGTTCAGGCACAGGGCCTGGAGCTCCTTGAGAAGCACCTTGAACGACTCCGGAATGCCCGGCTCGGGGATGTTCTCCCCCTTCACGATGGCTTCGTAGACCTTGACGCGGCCGACGATGTCATCGCTCTTGATGGTGAGCAGTTCCTGCAGCGTGTACGCCGCGCCGTAGGCCTGCATGGCCCAGCACTCCATCTCACCGAAACGCTGGCCACCGAACTGGGCCTTACCGCCGAGCGGCTGCTGGGTGATCATCGAGTACGGACCCGTCGACCGGGCGTGGATCTTGTCGTCCACCAGGTGGAGCAACTTGATGATGTACATGTAGCCGACCGCTACCGGGTACGGGAAGGGCTCGCCGGTCCGGCCGTCCATCAGGAGGGCCTTACCGTCGGTCTTGACCAGACGCTCACCATCGCGGGTCGGAGTCGTCGAGCCGAGCAGCCCGATGATCTCGTCCTCGGTGGCACCGTCGAACACCGGCGTGGCGGTTCTGGTGAACGGAGCGGCTGAACGCGCCCTGTCTTCCAGGTACTGCGCCCACTGCGGGGTGCCCTCGATGTCCCAGCCCTGACTCGCCACCCAGCCCAGATGTGTCTCCAGGATCTGACCGACGTTCATCCGTCGCGGAACACCGTGCGGGTTGAGGACGATGTCGACCGGTGTGCCGTCGGCCAGGAAGGGCATGTCCTCCTGCGGCAGGATCTTGCCGATGACGCCCTTGTTGCCGTGCCGGCCGGCCAGCTTGTCGCCGTCCTGGATCTTCCGCTTCTGAGCCACGTAGACGCGGACCAACTCGTTCACGCCCGGAGGCAGCTCGGCGCCGTCCTCCTCACGGTTGAACACGCGAATGCCGATGACCTTGCCGGTTTCACCGTGCGGCACCTTCAGCGAGGTGTCGCGCACTTCGCGCGCCTTCTCGCCGAAGATGGCACGGAGCAGGCGCTCCTCCGGGGTCAGCTCGGTCTCGCCCTTGGGCGTGACCTTTCCGACCAGGACGTCGCCGTCCTGCACCTCGGCGCCGATGCGGATGATGCCTCGTTCGTCCAGGTCCGCGAGCACATCTTCAGAGACGTTCGGGATGTCCCTGGTGATCTCCTCCGGCCCGAGCTTCGTGTCGCGGGCATCGATCTCGTGCTCCTCGATGTGGATCGAGGTGAGTACATCGTCCTGGACGATGCGCTGGCTCAGGATGATCGCGTCTTCGTAGTTGTGACCCTCCCACGGCATGAAGGCGACGAGCAGGTTCTTGCCCAGCGCCATCTCGCCACCGTCGGTGCAGGGACCGTCGGCGAGGACCTGACCGGCCTCCACCCGCTGTCCTTCGTCGACGATGGGCTTCTGGTTGAAGCTGGTGCCCTGGTTGGAGCGGCGGAACTTGTGCAACCGATAAGTGCGGTGGCTGCCGTCGTCGGCCATCACCGAGACGTAGTCGGCGGTCGCCTCTTCAACGACTCCGCTCTTCTCGGCGATCACCACATCGCCGGCGTCGACCGCAGCCCGCGCTTCCATTCCGGTGCCGACCAGCGGAGATTCGCTACGCAGCAACGGCACCGACTGGCGCTGCATGTTGGCGCCCATGAGCGCCCGGTTCGCCTCGTCGTGCTCCAGGAACGGGATCATCGCGGTGGCGACGGAGACCGTCTGCCGCGGCGAGACGTCCATGTACTCGACCTCGTCGGGGGTGACCTGGTCGACCTCGCCGCCCTTACGGCGGACGAGCACCCTGGGCTCGGAGAAGTGTCCGGATCCGTCCAGCTTGGCGTTCGCCTGGGCGATGACGTAGCGGTCTTCCTCATCGGCCGTGAGGTAGTTGATCTGGTCGGTGACCGAACCGGCCTCGACCTTGCGGTACGGGGTTTCGATGAAACCGAACGGGTTCACCCTGGCGAACGTGGCCAGCGAACCGATCAGACCGATGTTCGGGCCTTCGGGCGTCTCGATGGGGCACATGCGGCCGTAGTGCGACGAGTGGACGTCACGAACCTCGAGCGAGGCACGGTCACGGGACAGACCACCCGGCCCGAGGGCGGACAGCCGGCGCTTGTGGGTCAGGCCGGCGAGTGGATTGGTCTGATCCATGAACTGCGACAGCTGCGAGGTGCCGAAGAACTCCTTGATGGAGGCGACGACCGGCCGGATGTTGATCAGCGTCTGCGGCGTGATCGCCTCGACGTCCTGGGTCGTCATCCGTTCGCGGACCACCCGCTCCATCCGGGACAGGCCGACCCGGATCTGGTTCTGGATCAGCTCGCCCACGGTGCGCAGGCGACGGTTGCCGAAGTGGTCGATGTCGTCGGTCTCGACGGGCAGTTGCTGTCCACGAATGGTCCAGGTGTCCTGACCCTCGTGCAGGCGCAGCAGATACTCGACCGTGGAGATCAGGTCGTCCTCGGTCAGCGTGCCCACGGAGATCGGCGAGTTCAGCCCGAGCTTCTTGTTCAGCTTGTACCGGCCGACCTTGGCCAGGTCGTAGCGCTTGTCCTTGAAGAACAGGTTCTCCAGTAGGGCCTGCGCGGACTCCTTCGTCGGCGGCTCGCCCGGACGCAGCTTGCGGTAGATGTCCAGGAGCGCCTCGTCGGTGCCGGCGATGTGGTCCTTCTCCAGAGTGGCCAGCAATACCGGTGACCAGGCGAACTTCTCGCGGATGCGCTCGGTGTCCCAGCCCAGCGCCTTGAGCAGCACGGTGACCGGCTGACGACGCTTTCGGTCGATACGGACGCCGATGGTGTCGCGCTTGTCGATGTCGAACTCGAGCCAGGCGCCACGCGAAGGGATCACCTTGACGGCGAAGACCTCTTTGCCGGCGGTCTTGTCCAGCGTCCGGTCGAAGTACACGCCCGGGGAGCGGACCAGCTGGGAGACCACGACTCGCTCGGTGCCATTGATGATGAAGGTGCCCTTGCTCGTCATCATCGGGAAATCACCCATGAAGACGGTCTGGGACTTGATCTCGCCCGTTTCGGCGTTCATGAACTCGGCCGTGACGAACAGCGGTGCCGAGTAGGTCATGTCCTTGTCGCGGCACTCCTCTTCGTTCGCCTTGACGTCGTCGAACCGGGGATCCATGAACGACAGGGACAGGTTTCCCGAGAAATCTTCGATCGGGGAGATCTCTTCCAGGATCTCGTCGAGACCGCTGGGGGTCGGCTCGGGCTGCCGATCCTTCCAGGCCTTCGCGCCAACGAGCCACTCGAAGGACTCGGTCTGCAGGGCGAGAAGATTTGGTACCTCCAGCGGCTCGCGTAGCTTCGCGAAAGAGACCCGTTTGATGGGGCCGCCGGCGGTCGAAGTGGTGGTCTTGGGCGTGCTCATGACTGCCAAGATGCGTCCTTCCAAGGACAAGCGCGTCGGTCTACTGTGCTGTGTAGCTGTCCTGCAACTGCCTGTTGTGAGTGTCTTGCTCACGGTCTTGCAACTGCTTGAGGGGTGTCTGACAACTGCTCTTGGTGCTGTCTCACAACTGCCTGTGGTGCTTGCTGCCTGCACACTTTCTCCGCGCGGACCAAGAAGTTCGAACGGACGTACTACGATCCACCGAACGGGGCAGACTCAGACGCGACTGCACACGCGACACGCGATCGCGACCAGTCGGGTACCGACGCACTTGGTGATCAGGACCCTCCCTGGACGACGATCTCGAGCGAAGACTTGCCTGGCGCCGACCGAGGCCGCCCGGCCATGCCGCTTGGACACACGAAAGTGAGCCCAGTAAGGGCAAGTCCGAATGAGGGCAGCAGAAAGATGGCAGCGCAAACACACAGCCTAGCAGCAATGGACAGACCTGTCCAGACGTGCCCGGGCGGGCGGTTGCCGGAGGCGCTGGCGCCGCTGTTCCTGCCGCACGAATACTCAGTGCTTGTCAGCGATCTTGGCCCTGCCGCACAGCTCTACCTCGCGGGATACGGCTACCAGGCAATGCGGGTAACCGACGTCACTGGGCCAAGCGTGGCCCGCCCGGGCCGATCCGTCAAGAAGGCTGGCCGATCAATTTCGCACAACCATCCCCTCCGATGCGCGGTGCCGTCGCCGCCCGAGCTGGGCTGATGCGAGCGGG
>JAABUY010006588.1_pt1 | contig 11320 bp, 10 predicted proteins | sample 5560271 | NCBI WGS metagenome assembly JAABUY01 (sample SAMN10711886, study PRJNA513374) | rock metagenome | isolation source: Antarctica rocks | place: Antarctica: Victoria Land, University Valley
TTTGCAGATCCGCATAGATCTCGTCGCGGGTGGTCTTGCCGTCCAGGAGGGTTGCCGTCACCCCCGCAGTCTCCCAGATCTCACTCGGCCAGGTCGACCCGCAGGCCGTGCGCACCGGCGAAAGCCATAGCTTGCATGGGTTCGACCCGTGCGCCGGTCAACGACGCACCGACCCACACCCCGGCGTCCACCCGCGCACCCCGCAGGTCGGCCTCGTCCAGCTTGAGGCCCGAAGTGCGGGCTCCGGACAGGTCCGCATCACGCAGAACCGCCTTACGGAGATCGGCCTCCACCAGGTTGGCCTCGCGCAGCCGACAGCCGGTCAGATCCACCCCACGGAGGTCTACCCGGCCGAGCGAGGTGAGCGTCAAGTCCACCTCGTCCAGAATGAGCGGCCGTACCCGGCAGTTCTCGAATACCGACCCCATCAAGGTGCTGTGATGGAATTCGCTGTGCCACAGGCTTGTTCGAGTGAACGTGCAAGAGCGGAACGCAGAGCCGTTGTGCACCGATCGGCGCAGGTCCGCGCCGGTGAAGTCGCACCCGGTGAAGGTGACATTTTGGGTGTGCAGCCCGCTGAGGTCGGAGTCGGTGAACGCACAATTCACGTAACTGCGGGTGCTCCAGTACTGATCGGCCACCACCGTGTCGATGAAGTCGGCGCCATCGAACTCTGCCCCGGAATGTGCGTCGTCGCTGACCATTCTGGCGATCCTGCCCTATGCACTGGGCCCCGTTAGGGAAGGATCACGCTCAGCACCGGTTTGCGGAGGGGAGCGCAGTGGGCATGGATGAGGCGTCGACCGTGTTGGTGGCACGCATCGCGCAAGAGGTGCTGGCCGTGTGCCCGGCCGGGTGGCAGCGCGCGCAGGTTCGGTGGCGCCAAGTGGGCACGCTGCAGGAGCACGACGCTGCCGCGATCAACGCCGACGGGCACGAAGTTGCACTGTCGGTGCCTGGTGAGGTGCTGGAGCTGTTTCACACGTTGCGGTGCGAGCAACGTTCTGCGACGGCTGAGCCGTGGTTCAGCGCCCGCGTCCGGCTCGCTCATCCCGACCGCTTCGCGTTGGATACCGATACCGCCGAGCCCCAATTGAACGATGTCGCACCGGAACCGGCCGACTACGCGCGGGATGTGGCGGGACTGGACCGTACTGGGCTGCCCCCGTGGCTCGTGGACGTCCTCGATGCGGCCGCCCTGTCAGCTCAGCTTCCGCGCATTTTGTCTACTGTGGACGGTATGCCCGGAGTGGTCCACTTTGGTGACGCGGCGCCGGGTGACGGATGGACGATCAGCAGACGCTACGGCCGCTGGCAGGTTCGAGGCGCCGCCCGCGACGCGGTTGAGTTCGGCGCCGCCCGCGACGCGGTGGCCTACGCCGTCGGCCACGTGGTCCTGAGCGCGACACGAGCCTCCCGCGAGGAGGTGTTTCGCACCGCTCAGCGCATCGATGCACTACCCGGTGACCCCCCGTTGACCCTGTTTCGGCATCTGCGCCAGCTCGTGGTGCAGCCCGGCACGCTGCTCGATCGCCTCGGGACACCCCAGGGCAATGTCACCTACCTGGCCGACACCCCGTTCCCGATGCGCTCGCTGCCGTCGGAGCTGATGCAACAGCCATACACGGTCTATCGGGTCCGACGTCCGGTGGAGGCGCTGATGGGTAAGGCGGTGGCGTGGTTCGGACAGCCCGGCGGGGGCAGCGCCTGTGTGCTCCCCGCGTCCATCGAGCGTTTGCTGGCCGTGGGGGTGTTGGAGCTCATCTGAAGTCCCGCGAGGTCGATGCCACCCGAAGATCCATCCGCTGTACGTGGTCGGCGACCACGGTCACCGCCCCTTCGGCGTTCTGCACCACGCCCCTGACCAGCAAGGCGGGCGCGGAGCGGACCACCCGCCGGTAGCGGGCCCACAAGCCTTGCGAGCACACCACATTCACCATTCCGGTCTCGTCCTCGAGGTTGAGGAACGTGACTCCACCTGCCGTGGCCGGGCGTTGCCGGTGGGTGACCGCTCCACCCACCAGCACCCGGCTTCCATCGCGGGCGGACAACAACTCTCCGGCCGGAACGACGCCCAGCGCCGCCAGCTGCGGACGAAGAAACTGGGTGGGATAGCTATCCGGGGACACCCCGGTGGCCCACACGTCGGCCACCGCCAGCTCCACCTCGCTCATCCCCGGCAACGTCGGCGCGCTGGTGCCCACCCCCGTACCGGGCAGCCGATCAGGGCGCTCCGCCGCGGCGGCACCGGCCGCCCACAGTGCTTCCCGCCGTTGCAGGTCGAAGCACCCCAACGCGCCAGCGGTGGCCAGCGCCTCGGTCTGGGTGACGCTCAAGTTCACGCGGCGGGTGAGGTCGAGCAGATTCACGAAGCTGCCATGCGTGCGACGCTCATCGACCATTCGCTGCGCCACGGCATCACCGACGCTGCGCACCGCCGCCAGCCCGAGCCGTACCGCCTGCTCCCCGGTGGGCGCGGGTTCCAGATCGGCGTGGGCGAGGCTGCGGTTCACGTCCGGCCCGTGCACGGTGACCCCGTGGCGTCGGGCGTCGGCCACCAGTGACTGCGGAGAGTAGAAGCCCATCGGCTGGGCCCGAAGCAAGGCCGCGCAGAACGCCGCCGGATGGTGCAGCTTGAACCACGCCGAGTAGAACACCAGCGAGGCGAAGCTCAGCGAGTGGCTTTCCGGAAAACCGAAGTTGGCGAAGGCGAACAGCTTCTCGAAGATCCGATCGGCGGTGCCGCCGGTGATCCCGTGCATGCTCGCCATGCCCTCGTAGAAACGCTGCCGCAGCCGCTGCATCTTCTCCGGCGAGCGCTTGGAGCCCATGGCCCGGCGCAGCTCGTCGGCCTCGGTGCCGGTGAACCCCGCGCAGTCCACCGCGATTTGCATGAGCTGTTCCTGAAACAGTGGCACCCCAAGGGTTTTGGACAGCGCTCGTTCCATCGACGGATGCTCATAGGTCACCGGTTCCAGCTTGTTACGCCGTCGGATAAACGGGTGCACCGAGCCGCCTTGGATGGGGCCCGGACGGATCAGCGCCACCTCCACCACCAGGTCGTAGAACTTGCGGGGCTTCAGCCGCGGCAACGTGGCCATCTGGGCGCGGGACTCCACCTGGAACACCCCGACCGTGTCGGCTCGCTGCAACATCTCGTACACCGCGTGCTCACCGAGGTCGAGTTGGGCCAGGTCGACGCGCACTCCCTCATGTTCGGTGACGAGGTCGATGGCGTAGTGCAGCGCGGAGAGCATGCCGAGGCCGAGTAGGTCGAACTTGACCAAACCCACTGCGGCACAGTCGTCCTTGTCCCACTGCAACACACTGCGGTTGGCCATCCGCGCCCATTCGACCGGACACACGTCGGCAATGGGCCGGTCGCAGATCACCATTCCGCCGGAATGAATGCCGAGGTGGCGGGGGAAGTCTTCGAGCTGCCCGGCCAGCTCCAGCACCTGTGCGGGGATATCGTGGTCTTGGTTCTCCAGCTGATTCGCTTCGCGCAACGGGCCCCAGCGGTCGATCTGTTTGCTCCATGCATCCTGTTGTCCCTGGGAGAACCCGAGTGCCTTGGCCATGTCGCGCACGGCAGAGCGACCCCGGTAGGTGATGACGTTGGCGACCTGCGCGGCGTGGGTGCGGCCATAGCGGGTGTAGACGTACTGGATGGCCTCCTCACGGCGGTCAGACTCGATGTCTACGTCGATGTCCGGCGGCCCGTCACGTTCCGGGGACAGGAACCGTTCGAACAGCAGCTTGTTGGCCACTGCGTCCACTGCGGTGATGCCCAGGGCGTAACAGACCGCGGAGTTCGCCGCCGAGCCCCGGCCCTGGCAGAGGATGTCGTGCTCGTGGCAGAAGGTGACAATGTCGTGCACCACCAGGAAGTAGCCGGGGAAGTTGAGCTCGCCGATCACGGTGAGCTCGCGTTCGATCTGCGCGTAGGCCGCAGGGTTTTGTGCTGCCGCCCCGTACCGCCGCGCGGCGCCCTGCAAAGTCAGCTCCCGCAACCAGCTCTGCTCGGTGTGCTCAGGGGGGACGTCGAACGGCGGCAGCTCGGGGGCCACCAGGCGTAGGTCGAACGCGCACGCCCGGCCCAGCTCCGCCGCGGTGGGCACGGCGCTGGGATGGCGCGCGAAGCGTTCAGCCAGCTCCGCCCCCGACCGCAGGTGCGCTCCCCCACCCGACGGGAGCCACCCCGCGGCCTCGTCCAGGCTGCGCCGCGCGCGTACCGAGGCCATTGCTGCGGCCAGCCGATGGCGTGACGGTGCGGCGAAGTGCGCTGCGGTACTGGCGATCACCTGTAGGTGGTGTTGCGCAGCCAACGCTGCCAGTGCGTCGTTGCGCTCGTCGTCGTCCGGCAGGCCGTGGTGGGTCAGCTCCACGGTGACGCGCTCAGCGCCGAAGCGGTCCACCAGCTCGCCCAGTGCGGTGGAGGCAGCAGCGGGCCCACCGGTACCCAGCGCTTGGCGCACAGCCCCTTTGCGGCAACCGGTGAGGATCTGCCAATGACCGTCCGCCGCTGCGGCGAGGGTATCCAGGTCGTAGCGGGGTTTGCCCTTCTCCCCGCCCGCCAGGTGCGCCGCGGAGATCTCCCGGGACAGCCTGCGATAGCCCTCTTGGCCTCTCGCGAGGACCAGCAGATGGGTGCCTTCCGGATCGGGTACTCCGTTCTGCGGTCCATTGAGGCCGAGACTGAGCTCGGCGCCGAACACGGTGCGCACGTTGAGCTCTCGGGCGGCCTCAGCGAAGCGTACGACGCCGTAGAGCCCGTCGTGGTCGGTGAGCGCAATGGCTTCCAAGCCCAGCCGTGCTGCTTCCTCGACGAGCTCCTCCGGTTGGCTGGCGCCGTCGAGGAAGCTGAACGAGGAGTGGGCGTGCAGCTCGGCAAACGGCACGGTACCGGTTGGCGCGGTTAGCTCCGGCGGCTGGTAGGCGTCGCGCTTGCGGGACCAGGCCGGACTGTCGTTGCCGTCACCGGGGAACTGTGCCTCGTGGCGCGGTCGGCCGGAGAGTAAGCGTTCCAGCTCCGACCACGGCACCGGCGGGTTGCCAAAGCCCATCGTGCCCCCTTCAGTTGTCTCGAACGTATGTTCTACACGCTCGAGCAGACGAAGGCAAGCCGTCGCAACGTCCGCCATGGGCCGCCCCGCCGGAAATCCACGCCCAGTCCCGCACCCGCGACAGCGCAACTGAAGCTCCACGAAGCGGCCGAATCAGACCACTCAGCGCGGTTATTTCACTGTGTCCTCTGGTCGCAACGCTGGGGCAGGCGGTGCCGTGGTGACCTCGGTGGCCTTTGCCGACGGTGATCGCGCCGTCATCTCCAGTGCGGTCGACGGGATGGTCCGGGAGTGGCCACTGCCTGGTGCCACTCCCATCAGCACCGAAGGCACGGTGTTCGTGCTGCAGTCGAGCCGAGACGGCCGCACGCTGTCCGGGGCGGCCACGACAACGGGCTGTGGATCTGGGACTCGCCGACCGCTCCTATCCGGTCCGATCAGCCGTCCTCGCCGCCTATCCGGGCCGCGTCAACGATGTCGCCTTCGGCCCCGATGACCGCAGCTTTTCCGCCGCAGGTCCGGGCAAGACGATTCGCACGTGGATTGCGGACGTGGATGATGTCACCGCGGCACTCTGCAGCAACCCGGCCTCGGTGATCACCCCCGAGGAATGGGAGCAGTACTTTCCGGGTACGTCATTATCCGCACCCTGCCCTCATCAGTCGTAGATCCCTTCCAGGTGCCAAACCTTACGGAACCTGCTTGAGGTGAACGCCCGGAGCGCGTACCGCTGCGGTGACAATTCGACGGTCGAACGTCGCCAGTTGCGCTCGTTCGGTTGCCGCCAGCGCCAGCAAATAAGTGTCAGTGAGCTGACTGCTGGAGAGCAGCGCGTCCGGGTCGACGATGGCAAGGTCGAGCAGGCTTATCCGGTCCGCGACAAACCGGTGGCCACCTGCCGCCAGCAGACTCCGCACACTGCGGGCGACGAGCGCTGGCGGCTGTGTATTGGAATAGCGGGGATGGCTGACGATCCGTAGGGCACCGTTCTGGGTGGTGGGCGAGGAGAGCCATTCGTGTCGACCCTCCTCGGCGAACCAGGTGTGAGCCTGAGCGTGATGGACATGACTCGGGTCAATCAAGGCGATGACGACGTTGATGTCGAGCAGGTATCCGCTCACTCCAGCTCGTCTCGTAGCTCGTTGACTTCCTCCAGCGTGGATCCCCCGGCCTCCGCACGCACCGGCAGCAGAATGACCCCGCTGCGCTGATGTCCTTCATGCGGTTGTGGGTTGAGTCCTTTGCGCGCCAGGGCCGAGAGCGCCGCGCCCAGCGTCTGGCCGGTGTTATGCGCCAGCTGACGAGCAGCAAGCAGAACATCGTCATCGATCGACACCGTGGTCCTCACCCCATTAGCATCACGCATCATGCATCACCTGACAACTGCGCTCGTCAGTCGTAACGACCCTCCACGCGCCAGCGGCCGCCCACGCAGCCCAGCAAGAGAGCCTCCCCGTCACCGAGCAGGACTTGGATGCGGGCACCACGATGCGCTTCGCTCGGCGCCCACCAACGCTCGTCCACCGGCCACGGTGCCGTCCAGGCCGATACCGGGTGCGACTTCCCGCTGTAGTGCAGAAACATCGGCTCTGCGGTGACCTCGCCGCGGCCAGTGACTACCACTGTCGCCCCCGTCGCATCCACCAGGTCCACCGCCGGCTGCTGCCGAGGCACCGTCGAGGGGGCCGGGGCAGGCAGGCGCCCGGGCCACGGCGCAGTTGGATCGGCGGCCGCCACCCGCTCATCACCCCAGGGCAGCAAGGTGATCCGCTCGGCAGGCCCTCGCCCACCGCTGGTCACTCCTACCTGCACTGCCTCACCGCCGAGCAGTCCCTGCACGCGCACCAGGGCACGGCGAGCCCGATCATCGCCTTCGCCGACCCCACCCCACAGCCCCAGCTGCAGCGCTCCGGCTGCCACCACCTCCACCGGCTCCAGTCGCAACAGCACCACCCCGGCGGTGGGACGGGCGTTGCTGCGACCGGTGAGCCAGCCGTCGAGCTGCCACCGCACCCGATCGGCGGTGCCCTCGGGAGTGAGCGGCTCTGCGCAACGCCAGGTGCGGGCCAGCTCCTCACCGTTGTCGGTTCGGGCCCGCACCAGCAGGCGAGTGCAGGCCACCCCCGCCGCAGACAGCGTGGCGTGCAGACGCTGCGCCAGCGTGCGGGCGGCGAAGGCCGCGGCATCGACCCGTTCCACCGGTGGATCGCAGTGCAGCTCCACGTCCAGCTCCACCGGGGCCCGCCGGGCAGCGGGGGGCCGCTCGGGCAGACCTCTGGCACTGCGATGGGCCAGCACCGCATCGGCGCCGAAGCGCGAGGCGACGTCGGCGGAAGTGAGTGCAGCGAAAGCACCGATGGTGGACAACCCCAAGCGGCGCAACAGATCCACCAACTCGGTGCGCTCCGGCGCGGCCATGCTCGGCTCGCTGGCCAACTCGGCCACCGCCAATGGAGCCAAGAACTCCGCGCTGCGCCCCGGCGGCACCAGCAGGCCCCTTCGGGCGGCGATGACTGCGGTGGACAATGCATCCGCGATGCCCACCTGACACTCCACCCCGGCTCCCGCCACCTCGTCCACCAGGCGTTCGGCGGCCACCTCCTCGCTCCCGAAGTAACCCGACGGACCCTGTGCGGCGAGCACGAGCAAACCCGGACGCAGGACTTCCACTCCCGGGGCCAGCGCATCGACAGCGGCGGCGACCGGCTCGAAGAACCGCCCGTCCCGGTCCGGGTCGACTGCGGCCACGAACAACTCTGGACAGCGACCTTGGGCTTCGCGGCGGCGCAGTCCCCGCTGAACCCCCTCGCCCCGCGCGCCTGCGGTGCAGGCCACTACCCGGTTCGCGGACACCACTGCCACCGGCCGGTCAGCAGGCAGCTCGGCCGCCACCGCCGCGGTCACCGCCGGCCAGTCCGGACACCACAGCGCAAGGGCGCGGTACCTATCCGTCATGACACCGCCCCGTGCGCCGCGACGACATGGTGTTCGCTTGCCAGCCACTGCACAACGGGGCCCTGGGCTCTGATGCCTTGGGGGCCCAGCCGCACCTGCATGGTCCGGGGCCGTACCGCCTGCCCCCTGCCCCGGACCCCCACCGAGAGCTCGCGGGACTGCAACCGGCCATGGCCACGCCCCAACCCCGTGCACCCGCTGACCCGGGCGTGCAATTCCAGCTCCGCGCCGGGCCACGCGCCTCCGGTGACCACCAGCACCCCACCGCGGTGACGCGCCCGTGCGGTCACTCCCCTGGCCCGCGACGGTGCCACCGCAGCACCGCCAGTACCGGAAAGGTCCAGCACCACCAGATCCATCCCGTCGAGCAACACCGCGGCCACGTCCACCGCATCGGGGCCGGCCTCGGGAACCAGCGCCACTCGTCGCAGATCAGCGCCCATCTCCTGAGCGGCGAGCATCCCCAAGCTGGGCCGTCCCACCACCGCGGCCCAACCCCCTTCGGCCGTCACCGACGCGATCAGCCCGGCCAGCAGTGAACTGGCCCCCACCACCGACACCACCGACCCTCGGGTCAGTCCGCGCCGGGGCAGCAACTCCGCCAGCGCCTCCGGCACGGGGAGCACAGGCACCGGCCGAGCCACCTCGGCGGCACGAGCTCCTGCGCCCTTCCCCGGCACAGCAGCCAACCTCCGACGTAGCGCGGCGATCTGCTCCTCGCGATCATCCGCAGACAGCTTGAACGCAGCCGTCATCACCACATCACCTCCGCACCTATCCGCACTGCTGGGGCAGCTACCGCGGGGAAGGAACGGCTCACACCACTTGATCTGAGTTCGAACTAATGTTCGAGCACAGGTCGAGTACACCCCTTCGAACGTCTGCCGTCAAGTCCTCAGCTGAAGCGCGCTCGGTACCGTCCGCAGTCCCCCGAGGACGACCCAGCGCACCGCCTGCCCGGTGACGTGTTGGACGGGCGGCTCGCCCGCACCTACGGCACCTACCGTGGACGGACCAGCAGGGACCTTCGGATCTTCGCGCTCGACGCAGTGGCTACCCAGTAACGTTGGCTACCCCGTCGACTACCAGTCCGTGAACCCGCTCGGGTCGTGGCGGCCGATGTTGGCGTGTTCGAACATTCCCGATCCGACCGCGCCGTTACAGGTAGCGTGGGCGACGTAGTCGATCACACCCCAGGGCACCCGGTCCGTGACGGCGGGGTCGGTGAGGTCGTAGGTCTGAGCGTCCGACCAGTCAGCACCGCGCCACTGCCCGTGGGTCCAGTCCGGGTCGCCGCCGTAGCCCGCGCCGACGTGCAGGGCGATGAAGTTCACCGTCTGCACCTCGATGATGACCGGGCTGCCGTCCGCCGCGGCGAGATGCAGTCGAGCGTGCTCGGGGTGGCGGGTGCCCGGGGTGTAGGTGATTTCCACCCGCGGCCAGCCCAACTGTTCCACCCGCCCGTCGGGCCACCTCGATGCGGTAGCCCCCCGACCCGCAGGTCGGTGCTCCGCTCGATCAGTGCGTCGGAGAACCGCACGGCCCACTGCCGATCCCCTTGGCGCACATCGACAAACGCGTCGGTCACTCCGAGGTTGGGATACACCCCGAAACCGCTGATCAGGAAGGTGCCGCCGTTCTGGTCGTGCGCGTTGAAGTAGAAACGGTCGTAGAAGTTGCGGTCACTGCTGGCCACCCGGGCCATCGACAACGGCGTCTGATGGATGGGCAGCTCGTCAAGGGAAACGGGCATGATCACTCCCAGGAGTAGGTACCGGCGAGCAGGGATTCCAGCGCCGCCCGGTGCAGGATGAAGTCGTCCGGGTCGTCGGGCAGGCCCAGATCCAGCTCGCGGGGACCGAGCGCGGCCATCTCCCAGTCGAACACCGCCACCGGTTCGAAGTCTTGGTACATGACGTTGCCGATTCGGGCATCACCCCAGCTGAGCACGTTCGGTCCGGGTTCGGCCGGCCAGTGCTGCTCCAGCCACTCGAAGGTGCGCTCAATGAGCGGGATGCGGACACCATCATCGGCCAGCGCCCACCGGTAGTAGGCGCGTTGCGCGTCGACGTGCTGACGCAACGTGTGGGTGGGCACAGTGCGGCGAAGCGCGACTCGGGCTCGACGATCGCGTGGGTTTTCGCGAGCACCTCGACGCTGCTGTCCTGCAAACGTTGCCGCTGCGGGGAGGTGGCGTCGAGCAACCAGCCGTCGAAGACGTAAGGGAGGTTGTCCGGCGGCACCAGTCCGTGCGCACGTTCCATCACGAAGAACGGCGTGCCCAACACGCTGGCGTCCGGCTCCATCCAGTGCAGGCGCGGCACGGGAACGTCGGAGAGCTCGGACACCGTACGCAGCAGCTCGAACTGCTCAGCCATGTCGTAACGCGGAAACACCGCCATCGCAGTGGCCTCCGGCGCCATGCGGGCCACAAACGAACCCGACCGCCGCGCACCGTCCTGCATCCAAACGACATCGAAAACTACTGACGCACTGAAGAAACCTACCGAATCGGGACGCTCCGTCACCGTCAGATCCACCGGGTTCGCGGCCTCGACCCGAGCGGAGAACCACTGACGCAGGACAACCTCGAAGGAGTTCGCGGCACGTTCGGTCGTGGTGATGTGGTGCTTCTCAGTGGTCATCCGGATGCACCACAGTGCTTGTGCGTGAAAAGCGACGCCAGGGCAACCCTTTTCACGCACGAGCCGCAGGCCCTCAGTGCGCGAAGTGCCGCGACCCCGTCAGGTACAGTGCCACGCCTGCTTCGCGGGCCGCCTCGATCACCTCACCGTCGCGGACCGAACCGCCAGGCTGCACCACCGCCCGCACCCCCGCATCGGTGAGTACCTGCAGCCCGTCGGGGAACGGGAAGTACGCGTCCGAGGCGGCCACCGCACCCCGCGCCCGCTCCCCCGCACGTTGCACCGCCAGGTGCGCGGCATCCACCCGGTTCACCTGTCCCATGCCGACTCCCACGCTCGCCCCGCCCGAGGCGAGCAGGATCGCGTTGGACTTCACCGCCCGGCACGTGCGCCACGCGAACTCCAAGTCGGCCAGCACCGCCGGCGAGGCGGCCTCGCCTACGGCCAGCGTCCAGTTCGCGGGGTCGTCACCCTCGGCGTCCACCGCGTCGCGCTGCTGCAAGAGTGCGCCACCGGAGATGGGCCGCAGCTCGATCGATGATCCGGCAGGAGCATCCGCTACCAGCACCCGCACGTTCTTCTTCCGGCTGAGCACCTCGAGCGCCCCGTCGGCATAGGAAGGCGCGATGATCACCTCGGTGAAGATCTCCGCCA
>JAABUY010006590.1_pt1 | contig 11320 bp, 14 predicted proteins | sample 5560271 | NCBI WGS metagenome assembly JAABUY01 (sample SAMN10711886, study PRJNA513374) | rock metagenome | isolation source: Antarctica rocks | place: Antarctica: Victoria Land, University Valley
CGCCGTTCCAGTCATGCCCGGCAGCGCTGCACTGCTGTGACCAGCGAGAAGCATCCGGGCGCCACGCGAGTTCCCAGGGGGCCGTCCCAGTAGACGATCCCCAGCCGGCACAGCGAGGCCAGTTGGCCGACGTCCAGGTTCAAGGGTCTCGACGCGTCAGTCAGCGTTCGGCTATCGAGACTCACTCACTGAGCCGGCGTGCCGGGACGGCGGAACCTGCCCGTCGCCGGGCGGCAGTGCTAAACGGGGTCGCAAAGGAGCGAATTAGGTAAGCCAAACCAAACCCTTGAGTACCCCGGAACTATCCGCGAAAATTTCCGGATCACAACATTTGAACACAAGGGCGGCTCGCTGCGCGGACGGGTGGCCGTCTACGTCGCAGGATCCACGTCGCTGGTCCTGTTCGTCGCATCGCTGGCGGTCCTTGATGCCGAGCGCAGTGCTCCTGCCCATCGCCTGGCTGCGCGTCCTGCTCGAACTGGCCGGCATGCCGCTGCTGCTCGACACCGGGCTCTCCCGGCGAGTTGCTGACTTGGTCCGGGGCTGGTTTCCGGTTTCGCACCCGTCGAGGCGGCACCGCCGACAGCACACCACGGGTAGTCCCCGAGCAGGTGACCCCCCGGCGGAGGCTCGCCCGGCCCCTGCGCCTGCGGTGGACATCCCAGATGAGTCCGATTCTTCGGGTGCACGAGCGGATCCCCCGCTCCACAGGGCCGAGCGGCGTGAGCAACAGGGCCAGGACGCCCAAGACAACCGGAACCGCTGGAGGGCGATCTGAGCAACAGCGCCGTGAGCCACCCGCTGACCCGGGTGGCCCTCGCCATCTCGGAAAGGAAGCAACCATGATCACCGTCATCTCCATCGCCGGCGCAGCCGCGCTGGCGGTTATCGCCGACGGGCACATCAGAAGCAGATCACCAGAAGCGGCCGCCTCGGGACTTCGGGCGCTGCGGGAGTTCGCCGCAATGGTCCTGGTGGCCGTAAAGGCCGTCGAGGGTGTCAGCGACATCCTGGCCGGACGCCAACGACTGTCGGCTTCGACGGCATCTCCTGGGTTGAACTACCGGGACTACGACGACGCTCCCGCCGGAGACGTGGCTGCCGGGATTGAGCCCATCACGGCGGAGTAAGGATGGAGGGGCTCCGGCATCACGCTGGAGCCCCTCCTGTCGTTCACATCGACGGCCGCTTTGGGACTCTGTCGGTCAGTGCTGCGATGCCTGGAAACAGGCCACGTCGTACTGCGAGGTTGCGGCATAGTGCTGCCCGCCGATGCCTCCACTGACGCTGTTGATCCCGGGTTCGTTGAATGGTGAACCGGGGCTGCTGGCGGAGTGCCCTGGAGTGTTTGGCTCCAGGCTCTGGCAGGACTGGTTCGGGCCGGGCGCTCCGGGCGGGTTCGCGGCAAAGGACGGGCCAGCAAGGCCCAGGGTGAGTGCGGCCACGGCTGACAGGACAAGTAGAGAACGACGCATAACGGTTTGCCTCCTGGCTGGTATCAAGCCTGGTGCGGTCCTTTCGATTCGGACCGTTCGTACATGGTGGTAACGGATTGGACGGTGATCAGGTTCACCTGTTTGCAACCATTCGTCCGGGCCGTCGTGCTCCACGAACTCGGGCACCTCGTTGGGGTCAGCCCCGTCACATCTGCCAGCCAGTTGATGTTCTCTCAAATCCAACCTCCCACGGCACAAGTTGTGGGCCCCTGCCGAACTGTCGGTCATCACCGTGGGGGATCCGCTTGCGAAGACCATAGGTCCGGAGGCTGAGGGTAAACGGTGCACACTGGTTGCCCTCAGCTGCCGACACCGGTATCCGTTCGTCATCCGGGATGGTTATGGCAGGCATGAGGCACGCGCTGACGGCGGCTACAGGTAGATGAACATGCGTTTGCGGTCGATGTGGGCTGGTCCCTTGATCCGCGGTCGTCAGTCGTTTACCGGCTCCGACCCGCTGTACATCTCGAGGACCCATAGAAGCTGCAGGCTGTCTTCGCGGCACCGCAACCAGTGCCAGGGCCGCAGGACACCTCCCTGGAGGTCGCGGATGAACTCACGCGAGCCGGCGGTGCAGTCCGCAGAGACGACTACCTGCGCCCGGTTCCGGTTGCTGGGTTCCACCCGGGCGACATGCTCGTAAAGCGCCGACATCCGATGCCAGGCGTCTGCGGCCGGGACCTTCACCGTGACGTCGCGGTCGAGCGGCACGCCGAGGCCGATCGCTGCCAGCCGTTCGTCGAGGTGGTACGGAACGGCCACGGTCACTATCCCAGGATCGTAAGCCTTGAGGCGACGCGCCCCAAACGACGATCCATAACCGGTCACGGATGGCCAACATCCGCTCTATCGACGAGCCGTTCTCCCGATGCCGCCGTCCCCTTCGCTGGGCAACTGAGTGTGGTCAGACAGTGGGTCCAGATGACTTGACGACACTCAGGCAACGCCCGGCACGACCACCGTGCCCTCATCAGACTTCCACCTGCCGGCCTACGATTGGGCCTCGCTCACCCCCTACAACTTCCTGCCGCAATTCCGACTCTGCCGGCCTCCTTCGGGCCAAGGAGCCAACCACACGACATCTGACTCACATCCAGCGGTTCTCGTCCATAGGTTGACCCGGATGGGCGGTCAGGGGCGCGCTTGCGAGTTCCGGGCGATTGCCGTTATGTTGTACCTGTCCTTCGCGGGAGTCCGGTGCACCGGGCTGAGAGGGGGCTGACGCCGCCCCGACCGTCCATACCTGATCCGGATCATGCCGGCGCAGGGAGCACGGGAGCCTCATGTCATCTCCGGTCAGCACCGCCAGCGTCCACGACGTCTTCGCCCCTGAGACGACCGTCCGGCCAGCGCAGTGGCCTCCACCGCATGACACCGTCCCGCGACTGCACGTCGTCACGGACACGCGCGACGGCCGTGACCCACTCGACGACGTACGCGGCGCCCTGTCAGCCGGAGCCCGCGCCATCCAGGTGCGCGACAAGCAAGCCACCGACCGGGCCCTGCTCGACCTGACCCGCCGGGTGCTGGCTCTCGCAGCACCCTTCGGCGCCTGGGTCCTCGTGGACTGCGTCGATGTTGCCGCCGCTGCCGGCGCGCACGGTGCGCACCTGGGCGCGGACGACCTGCCGATCTCCGATGCCCGACGGATTCTGGGCGCCGTTCGGGTGCTCGGCGCGACCACGCGAACCCCCGACGAGGCTCGTTCGGCCGTCGCTGCGGGAGCGACCTACCTCGGGGTCGGCCCGGCATTCACGACCCGGACCAAGGACGGCCTTCCTGACCCCCTCGGATCCGCTGGCATCGCCGCTGTCGCCGCGGCGTCGGCACTACCCGTCATCGCGATAGGAGGTGTGACACCAGCCCACGTCCCGGAACTGCTCGCCGCGGGGGCGTACGGCGTCGCGGTCGTCACGGCAATCTCGCAGACCCCCAATGCAGCGACGGCGACGGCGGCCTTCCTGCGCGCATTGCGGACGGCCTAGCCGTGCCGCACCCTCAGCGCCCGAGCAGGCGGATCGCCGTCATAGGCGGCGGAGTCATCGGGCTCAGCATCGCGTGGACCCTGGCGCAGGACGGATGCGCCGTCGAGGTTCACGACGACCTGCCCGGTATGGGGGCCTCTCACGTCGCCGCCGGCATGCTCGCCCCGGTTAGCGAGGTGGCATATGAGGAGCCAGAGCTCCTGGCATTCGGCCTTGCCTCGCTCCAGGCCTGGCCCGAGTTCGCAGCCCGGCTGACCCAGGCGTCGGGGATGGATGTCGAGCTGCGGGAGGAAGGTTCGCTACTCGTCGGCTTCGACACCGACGACGCGATCGCCCTGGCGCGGGTCGCCGACCTGCTCACCCGCCACGAGCTGACCTACCACAGGCTGAGCTCCCGCGAGGCGCGCGCGGTGGAGCCCGCGCTCTCGCCCCGGGCCCGGACGGCGCTGCACGTCCCCGGCGACCACAGCGTGGACAACCGCCAGGTCGTGCAGGCACTACTGGCTGCGGCCGAGCGGTCCGGGGTCCGGTTCCATCGCCAGCGTGTCGGTCTGGTCACCGTGGACGGGCGCGCGGTCGGCGTTCGCCGCATCGACGCCGGCGCGGTCGGGAACGGGGACCCCGGGCAGCTGAACACTGCGACGGCGCCGGTCCACAACGCCGACGTCGTCATCCTGGCCGCGGGCTTCGGCTCCGCGCAGGTCCCCGGGCTGCCGGACTGCGCGCGTCCCCCGGTCCGTCCGGTCAAGGGCCAGATCCTCCGGCTGGGCGGCGCTGCCGGTCTGCTCGAGCGCACGGTCCGCGCGACGGTTCACGGCGAACACGTCTACCTAGTTCCCCGCGACAACGGGGAGTTGGTCGTCGGAGCAACAAGCGAAGAGGTCGGGGCCGATCTCACCGTGACCGCCGGTGGCGTCCATCGCCTGCTTCGCACCGCGATCGAGGTGGTGCCCGAGGTCGCCGAGCTCGAGCTGGTCGAGGCGCTCGCCCGGTGCCGCCCCGGCACCCCCGACAACGGGCCGCTGATCGGCTTCACCGCACTGCCGGGCCTCCTTGTGGCCACCGGACATTTTCGCGGCGGCGTGCTTCTGGCTCCGGCGACAGGCGACGCCATGCTTCGCCTCGCCCGGGGTCTCCCTGCGCCCGGAATCATCGAACCCTTTGCACCACAACGCTTCTCACGTTCATCTCTTGAGATCACGGAGGGCATCGCATGACGATCACGCTCAACGGAACCAGCCAGGAGATCGCCGACGGGATCACCCTGGACGAGCTCGTCGCGGTTTTCTCACTGCCCGACCGGGGGGTCGCGCTCGCGATGAACAGCGAGGTCGTCCCTCGCTCGGTATGGGCGAGCACACAGGTCCCTCCCGAAGCGCGGGTCGAGGTCGTCACCGCCTCGCAGGGGGGCTGAGATGACTACTCAGGAAATGGGTTCCGTTGCGCCGGCGGTGAGTTCGTCAACAGTGAGCTCGGCGAGCGACCCGTTCACGATCGCCGGTGAGCAGCTGTCCTCACGGCTCTTGCTGGGCACCGGCGGGGCGAGCAGCCTGACGACGCTGGAGGGTGCCGTCCGCGCGTCAGGGTCGGACCTGGTCACCGTCGCGATCCGGCGGGTCTCGCTGACGGCAGGTGACAGCGTGCTGGCCGTCCTGAACCGCTGCGGGGTGCGCCTGCTGCCGAACACCGCGGGCTGCTACACGGCGAAAGAGGCTGTGCTCACAGCCAAACTGGCCAGAGATGCGCTCGGGACGACCTGGGTCAAGCTCGAGGTCATCGCCGACGACCAGACTCTGCTTCCCGACGCGGTCGAGCTGCTGGACGCCGCCGAGCGTCTCGTGGATGACGGGTTCACGGTCCTGCCCTACACGAACGACGACCCGGTGCTCGCGCGCCGGTTGGCCGACCTCGGCTGCGCGGCCATCATGCCGCTGGGGTCACCGATCGGCAGCGGTCTGGGCATCCGCAACCCCCACGCCATCGAGATGATCCGCGATGCCGTCGACGTGCCCGTAATCCTGGACGCCGGGATCGGCACCGCGTCCGACGCGGCCCTGGCCATGGAACTGGGCTGCGACGCCGTCCTCATCGCCAGTGCCGTCACCCGCGCCGAGATTCCCGTGGCTATGGCCGGCGCCATGAAGCACGCCGTGATCGCCGGTCGCCTCGCACGCACCGCCGGTCGTATGCCGGTCCGCCGGCTGGCCCGCGCATCGTCACCGAGCGAGGGTCTGATCGAGGGATGACCCCGCCCGACGACAGGCCGGCCCCGCCTCTGCCACGGCTGCTCGTGCTGACCGATGCCGCGATGGTGCCTGCCGGCCGTGACCTGATCGGCACGCTGCGGGCTGCCGTCGAGGGCGGCGCACGGGCCGTCCTACTGCGGGATCGAAACCTGAGCGCCGGTGTTCGGGCCCGGCTCGCCGACGAGGTGCAGGCACTGCTGTCGCCCGTCGGCGGCGTCCTGCTCTTCGCGTCGGCGGCGCCACCGCAGTGGACCGCCCGGCCGGCCGGGCTGCACCTGCGCAACGTCGACCCCATGCCGGCCAATAGGCTTGCCCTGCTTGGGCGTTCGGCGCATTCGACCGACGACGTCCTCCGCGCCGCCGCCGAAGGCTGCGACTACGTCACTCTGTCGCCCGTTGCCCCGACCCCCTCCAAACCTGGATATGGCCCGCCTCTCGGCCCCGCGGGTCTCGCCAGGGTGCTTGCCGAGGCTCGGGCTGGTCATGGCCGCGCGTCGCTGCCAGCCGTCTTCGCCCTCGGTGGCGTCGACGATCACAATGCCAGCTCGTTCCTTCGGTCCGGCGCACACGGCGTAGCCGTCATGGGTGCGGTCATGGGCTCATCCGACCCGGCGCAGACCGTCGCTGCCCTCCTGTCCTGCATCCGTAACGCCGACAATCCATCCAAGCCAACCGTCCGACCATCCACAAGGAGAACGTCATGACCGATGCCAGCCCCGCCCGCACCAAGGTCTACGCAACCGGCGCGCGTCCCGACATACGGGCGCCGTTCACGCAGGTGCGCCTGGACGACTCCCCTGGCGTCACGGGTCCGCAGCCCAACGCACCGATACGGCTGTACGACACCTCCGGCCCGGGCTGCGTCCCCGAGCAGGGCCTGCCTGCGCTGCGTGCGGCCTGGGTGACGGATCGGGAGGACGTTGAGTTCTACTCCGGTCGCGGGCGCAGCCTGGCCGACGACGGACGGTCCGCCCAGCGCCGCGGTGCAGCCGCCAAGGAATGGCGGGGCGAGCGGCCAAAACCGTTGCGCGCCAGGGCTGGTCGTCGGGTCACGCAGATGCACTACGCCCGACAGGGGCACGTCACGCCCGAGATGGAGTTCGTTGCCCTACGCGAGGGCTGCGACGTCGAGCTCGTTCGATGTGAGGTCGCAGCCGGGCGGGCCATCATCCCGGCCAACATCAACCACCTCGAGAGCGAGCCGATGATCATCGGCAGGGCGTTCCTGGTGAAGGTCAACGCCAACATCGGCAACTCGGCAGTGACCAGCTCCATCGCCGAAGAGGTCGACAAGCTGACCGGAGCCACCAGATGGGGCGCCGACACGGTCATGGACCTGTCCACCGGCGACGACATCCACACCACGCGCGAGTGGCTCATGCGCAACTCCCCCGTCCCCATCGGCACCGTCCCGATCTACCAGGCACTGGAGAAGGTCGACGGCGAGGCCAGCAAGCTCACGTGGGAGATCTTCCGCGACACGGTGATCGAACAGTGCGAGCAGGGCGTGGACTACATGACGATCCACGCGGGCGTGCTGCTGCGCTATGTCCCGATGACCGCATGGCGAATCACCGGCATCGTCAGCCGTGGCGGGTCGATCATGGCCGGATGGTGTCTGGCCCACCACCAGGAGAGCTTCCTGTACACCCATTTCGACGAGCTGTGTGAGATTTTCGCGCAGTATGACGTGGCCTTCAGCCTCGGGGACGGCCTGCGTCCGGGGTGCGTCGCCGACGCGAACGACGAGGCACAGCTGTCCGAGCTGCGCACCCTCGCCGAGCTGACCAAGCGAGCCTGGCAGTACGACGTACAGGTCATGGTCGAGGGGCCCGGGCACGTCCCGTTGAACCTGGTTGAGGAGAACGTGCGGCTGCAGCAGGAATGGTGCGACGGCGCGCCGTTCTACACGCTGGGCCCGCTGGTCACCGACATCGCTCCCGGCTACGACCACATCACCTCCGCCATCGGGGCGACCACGATCGCGATGCATGGCACCGCGATGCTCTGCTACGTCACCCCCAAGGAACACCTCGGCCTGCCCAACCGCGACGACGTCAAGACCGGGGTGATCACCTACAAGCTGGCGGCGCATGCCGCCGATGTTGCCAAGGGCCACCCCGGTGCCCGGCTCTGGGACGACACCCTGTCCAAGGCCCGGTTCGAGTTCCGCTGGAACGACCAGTTCAACCTCTCACTCGACCCTGAGACGGCGCGCTCGTTCCACGACGAGACCCTGCCCGCCGAGGCGGCCAAGACCGCGCACTTCTGCTCCATGTGCGGTCCCAAGTTCTGCTCCATGCAGATCACCCAGGACGTCCGCCGCTACGCCGCCGAGCATGGGCTGGACGAGAAGAGCGCCATCGCTGCCGGTATGCAGGAGAAGGCGGGTGAGTTCACCTCGGCCGGAGCCAAGGTCTATCTGCCCGCCGACCAGCTCACCGTCCGGACCGGGTGGGAAGCAACCGCGTGACGTCCTCGACCCATTGCCGAGCCGAGGGTCACTAGTGAAATGGCCCCGGCGGCGCCGCCGGGACGCCGCACCTATGAGAGGGGTTTGCCGTGTACGCACGATCCGTCACATACGAGGCACGACCAGGTTCGATGGACGAAGGCATCGCCTACGTCCGCGACGAGGTGATTTCGGCCGCGATGGCCATGGAGGGCTGTATCGGCATGTCGATGATCTGCGACCGCGAGTCGGGGCGTTGCATCGCCACCAGCGCCTGGTCGACCCAGGACGCGATGAGCAGCAGCGAGCAGATGATGGCGCCGATGCGCCAGCGGGGCGCGGAGATCTTCGGAGGCCAGCCGTCGGCGGACCGGTGGGAGATCGCGGTGCTTCACCGCGATGCCATGTCGGGCGACGGCGCGTGCGTGCGCTGCACCTGGCTGAGCATGGACGCCGCGGGCCTTGACCACGCGATCGAGACCTACCGGATGGCGACGCTGCCCGCGATGGAGGAGATGGACGGCTTTTGCAGCGCGAGCCTGATGGTCGACCGCGCGATGGGTCGCGCGGTCTCCTCCGCGACGTTCGCCAGCCACGACGCGATGGTGGCCTCTCGCTCGGCAGCCGAGGCGCTGCGCACGCGCACGGCCGCGGACGTCGGTGCCACAGTCACGGACATCCAAGAGTTCGACCTCGCGCTCGCGCACCTGCACGTGCCCGAGATGGCGTGAGCCAGGCCGCCCCGACGTCGCCTACCTCCCGCGCCGCTGGCGGGCCGCGCTGCGCCGGTAGGCTGTCCAGCCGGGTGCCGAGGGTTTGGCGCTGAACCAGCCATCGACGCGCGAGCCCTTACTTGGGGCTGGCCCCTTGAGTCAGCTCAGTTGAAGTAGTCGCCGCAGGCGCAGGAGCTTCCCGCGTTGGGGTTGTCGATCGTGAAGCCCTGCTTCTCGATCGTGTCGGCGAAGTTAATCGACGCACCGTCGAGGTAGGGAGCGCTCATCCGGTCGATGACGACCTCGACACCGCCATGGTCGACGACAAGGTCACCGTCGAGGCTGCGTTCGTCGAAATAGAGCTGGTAGACCAAGCAGGAGCAGCCGCCGGGCTGCACACGCAGGCGAAGGGCCATGGCTACCTCACCCGCGGGAACACCGACCGCGATAAACCGACCCGCATCCTCACCCTCACCCCGCGCGGCCTCGAACCCGTCGCCGCCATCCGCGAGGCCCTCGAGCTGCTCGAAACACGCACCCACGACCAACTCGGCCGGCAGCGCTACCGAACACTGCTCAACGCGCTCGCCGACATTCAGGCGCTCCCCAACTCAAGGTCAACCCAACAGATCGGTTGATCACGTCCAACACGATCATCCGCCATTCGGCATGAGCCAGATTCAATTCCTCTGTCGCCACCGCGATCGGTCCGTTCCGTATGCCGAACCTCTTGCGGGAACGTCGCACGTCAGCGGGGGTGCACCGGCGAGGGTGTCCCGGTAGACCCGCCCGGTGGAGATTCCCGCAAAGGGGTGTCATGCGGGGGCTCCGTTTGGCGTCTCAGTTTCTTGGTTGTGAGACGGCCTTGGTGAGACGCCCGCGGCGGGGTGGTTCGCTCATGGATTCGGTCTCGGAAGTGGGTGCGAAGGTTGGCGCGTCGTGCCGGGTGCACGCGCCGGGTTGTGCGACGGTTTCGGGATGTCGGTCGTGGGATATGCCCGGGTCAGCACGGGGCAGCAGTCGTTGGATCACCAGCAGGACGCGTTGACCGCGGCGGGCTGCGAGCGGATCTTCGCCGACAAGCTGTCGGGTGTCCGAGAGGACCGGCCGGGTTTGGCGGCGTTGGTGGACTACGTCCGGGCGGGGGACACGGTGGTGGTGGTCGCGTTGGACCGGCTCGGTCGCTCGTTGTCCGGGGTGATCCGCACGGTGGAGACGCTGACCGCAGCCGGGGTGCTGCTGCGGTCGCTGCGCGAGGGCATCGACTACGGGACTGCGACGGGGCGGATGCTGGCCGGGATCTTCGCGGCGTTGGCCGGGTACGAGCGGGAGTTGATGCACGAGCGGGCTGCTGCGGCCAGGGAGGCGGCCCGGCTGCGGGGCCGGCACACCGGCCGGCCACCTCGGCTGAGCATCGATCAGATGCGGCAGGTGCGGGCGCTGCGAGGTGGTGGGGAGTCGATCTCGGATCTGGTGCGCAGCTTCGGCGTCTCCCGCGCCACCATCTACCGCGCCCTGCAGACCACAGAGTTGGCGAGTCTCGATGCGCCCGCCGGTGCGCCACGGGATGCGCCACGGGATGCGCCCGTCGAGATGGCGACCGGCGCGGTCGGCGTGGGCTCGTGACCGGACGCGACGTCGCGCTGCCGCCCGGGTTACCCCGAGCTCCTCGAGGATCTCAACCATTTCGGCGGCAGCACCGCGACCGCGGTCGGCGCGGCGGTCGACGAGCTGCTCGCGCACCGCGATCGGCCTGGTACGTGTCTACGCGGGGGCTCGCGCTGAAACGCGGGTCGGGAAGGTACGCCGATGCTCACGGTAACCAAGGATCAGCAGGACACGCCAGCGGCCGCGCAGTCCAGCGACTCGATGTTGGATGAGATCGTGCGCGAGGGCGCACGGTGGATGCTCGCGGCGGCGTTGGAGGGCCGAGGTCGCCGCCTATGTGGCCGAGCACACCGACCAGCTCGATGGGCATGGCCGACGGCTGGTGGTGCGTAACGGGCGCCACCAGGCCCGTCAGGTGCTGACCTCCTCGGGCGCGATCGAGGTGGTCGCGCCGCGGGTCAACGGGTTCACCGTCCGCCGACAGTCCGGCAAGCTGCTGATCAAACCGAGCAAGGCGGCACTGAGACGGATCCGGGAACGGCTCCGCACCGAGATGCGTGCCCTGCGAGGGGCCAACGCATTCGCGGTCGTGAAAAGGCTCAACCCCATCATCAGGGGCTGGGCCGCCTACTACCGGACGGTGGTGTCCAGCAAGATCTTTCAAGCGCTGGACGCGTATATGTGGAAGCTCGCTCGGGGCTATCCATCTGAGCCGACTACACTGGTGTGATGCAGTACCGCGGCTCGCAGGGTGGTGCCCTGTACCCGCGTTCGCTGGGCGAGTTCCAGTCATGGTTCGCCACGGACGCGGACTGCTTGG
>JAABUY010006594.1_pt1 | contig 11314 bp, 19 predicted proteins | sample 5560271 | NCBI WGS metagenome assembly JAABUY01 (sample SAMN10711886, study PRJNA513374) | rock metagenome | isolation source: Antarctica rocks | place: Antarctica: Victoria Land, University Valley
TTCATGCGTCAGCCCATGCTGCATCATAGGCAGCCAGAATACACACACTCCTTGCCGTTGCGGCCATCTAGCTCCTCTGAGCAAGCACATCAGCCATGCGTTGAATGCGTTGAATGACAGCATCAGTTATGCTTTACAAGCGTTCGTCTATGCTGCTGTGTTTCCTATGTGGGTTGTTGTGTACAAGCATAGCACTGTGTCCCAGATGAGGAGGCGCTTGATGCAGCAGCTGCTTGCCCCCCAGCTGTACAGCCCCCCCAACCCCAGCCTGAGGGTCCCCCTCCCTTGGTGGTGGCCAGGCAAGCAGCTCAGGGCCTGGGAGGTGACCAAGAGCAGCAGGATGACAGGCAGCACAGTGGCCAGCACACTTCCACCAGCGTCGGGGTGTTTGAGCTCATAGACAAATCGGTGAGCAGTGGTGGTGCTCTATGAACTCTCCGTTGACCAGCTTGTTGCTTGCCGCCCACCTTTGCCTGACAGGTCGTGCTGCTGCAAACCCAGTGCGTGGTTACAATCATTGTGAGGGATGGTCTGCCTTGTTCATAGCAAGGTTGCTTTCATCTTGTGTTTCAGCATCACACACCCGTGGTCTTGCTACAACCTGTTTGGCGGCAAGCAAAGTCGTGTACCAAGAGCAGGCGGCGGGAGGTACAGGGCAAATGTGCTACATGTGATGCACTGTTGCTGACCATGAGGGGCTTTGTTGTGCAGGGTGCAAAGCTGCCAGTAGACCGCCGACCAAGCTCCCCTGCTCCGCCAGTCTATCAAGAAGAGTTTGAGTCGTTTTTCAACTGTGAAGGTACAGACCCATCAGGCCACCTCAGTGGACGCAATTTGCTTCTTCGTCACTGTGCCCAATGTCTCACTCTCCTGATCACTGCCACAGCTGCATTGCGCGCCTTCAGGGCTGCATCCGCCACTGTTTTGCATTGTGTGTTGTCGCTGACTCATTTACATATAGCCATGATACCTGCAACTTTCACTTACGCCTGTTGGCACATACACCTGTGCTTTCAAGCCGGGATGTCTGATGAGTCCATACCCTAGACTGTAAGGTATTAAATGAAATGTGCTGCTTGAGCAAGACTGACAGCAATCATCTCGCTGCCAACAGCGCTTGACTGCTCTCACTGGCACAGCCTGGAGTCAACTGTTTCAGCACAAAATTTTGAAGGATGTTGGCCTGTTGACCTCTTCATGCATTACAGGTCAGATGGTAGGCTGGAAGAAGTTCAAGGAGCGTGTTTTCAGCAGTGGCATTGAGCCCAGCTTGCGGCAGACAGCCTGGAAGTTTCTGCTGGGCTTCTATTCATATGACAGCACGCTTGCTGAGCGCAGAGCCCAGCTTGCTTCCAAAAGGGCTGAGTATGCGCGCATGAAGTCCCAGTGGCGCACTCTCAACGATGAACAAGCAAGCAGGTGAGCTGCAAATCCTGCTGCCTGGTCAAGCACATGCACTCAAGAGAATTGCTGTTTGAGTATGCGGGAGAATTGCTGTTTGAGCATGCGTGAGAATTGCTGTTTGAGTATAAATGTCTGAGCATGTCTGAGCATGAGTGAAGATTGCTCCTTGAGCAGCCTCGTCAGACCTCTTAGCGTCAACTTTACAAGATTCAGTGGCTTGATACAATGCGATCCAATCGAACAGAAGAAGCACAGCAATGCAGCACAGACATTCATGTGCTAATGTTGAGAGCATGATGAGGTCATCATGGGTGTAAGAACTGCAAAGGGGCCTGACAGTGTTTCCAAGCCTGCCATGCGTAAACTCTGGAACATGCGTCATGAATCCTGTATGTTGCGTCAACAAGAGACAGTGTGTCTGGAATGCAAGAGGCAATCATGTCATGTTACATCACGTCAAACACACAGGCTTGACAGAAGTCCAATGCTGCATATACACCATCCAAAGCAGCATGTATGCGTGACCTGCAGAAATGCCAAATGGCGGGAAAGGAGAAGTAGGGTGGACAAGGACGTGCACCGGACAGACAGGCAGCAGCCCTTCTTCAGTGAACCACGCAGTCATAACACCAAGCAGCTGCGCAATATCCTGCTGACTTATGTTCAGTACAACCATGACTTGGGCTACTGTCAGGTTGGCATCATCTTTCTGCTACATGTCATCCGTCTGCATGCATATATCGCCGTCACTTCATCAACATGCACTGCAACACCTGCTGTTCATACAAAAGCTCGATCCTATGTTTGTGTGTTCGGTTATCAGCTACTGTGTGCTAATTTATTGTGATACATGGCATTGACAGCAAGTGCCTCAGGACAATAGAACTTGCTGTAGAAACGGCCTACTTGATGCTGACCTTCTGCATGCCCTGCAAAACAGTCTAGATTAGGTACACCCCAAGACTGAGCAGCCCACAACTGCAAACTACAGATCTTGTCAAATGCAAAGTGTGCTAGTGTGTTCATCCTGGTGAACAAAAGTGAATCCCATATGCTAGGGTGAGCAGCATGGCGTATGGTAACAATGACACATGCAGAGCATTATTCAGCAAGCAATCTTTGACATTCTGTCATGACACCGCAGGGCATGTCTGATCTAGCATCACCCATTCTATACATCATGCGAGATGAGTCGGAGGCTTTCTGGTGCTTCACAGCCCTCATGCAAAGACTGGAAGGCAACTTTCAGCAGGACAGCATGTAAGGCCCTTTGGAGTGATAAGCAGACTTGCTCACTTGGCACAGTTGGGAGAAGATGCAAGCTCATCTATGGTTTCTGTGCTGTGCTGTGCTGTGCTGTGCTGTGCTGTGCTGTGCAAGCTGCTGCATTTGGCCATTTTATCAAGACAGCGTCACATGCCCAGCTGCAGCAGGTGCCCAGTCTACACATATGACAGGATGGAGAGAGCCTGTGCTGTATCAGATGATGGTGCCCGGCGCTGCGTCTTGCACAGCTTTCTGATGGCAGCAAGTCAGTCTTGGCGTTCACAATGCAGCCTGTCAATGCACTGTTTTCATGACACAGGACCATGCTTGGTCAGCTGCGAGTACTTAGGGCACTTGAACAGTGACCAGAAAATGAGTGTGTGAGTGAGACGTGTACAAGGGGTACAGGTATCTCAAGCTTGGACCTGTTCCTTGCGGTACAAGAGGCACAGTCATTTCCAATTGGATTGCTGATTGTTTTGTTATCCTGCTGCAGGGCCATGCATGGTCAGCTGCTGGCATTGAGGAAGCTGGTACAGCTGCTGGATCCACCCATGCATGCCTTCATGGAAGCCAAGTCCTGCCTCAACTATTTCTTCTGCTACAGATGGCTCCTCATTCATTTCAAGCGTGAATTTGCATATGATGAGGTAAGTGTGCTGTGTCAGGCTCGTCATGTCCTTAGATATTGTGTCATGTCATGTCATGTCATGTCATGTCATGTCATGTCATGTCATGTCATGTCATGTCATGTCATGTCATGTCACCACCATCTTGATCACAGTCAAGCATCAGTGTCATTTGACACCTGCATTGATTCTTGCAGGTCCTGCTGCAACAAAAGAAGAATTGCCCAATTATTGACGCTGTGTATGTAGAGGTGTCGTCACTGTGTGCAATGACTGCCTGCACAAGGCAGCTGCAGCATGCCACATGTGCATGCACTGTTTCTTAAAATCTGCCTGGCAATGCTGAGGCACCAATCTGCAGGTGCTGCGCTTTTGGGAGGCTCTGTGGTCGAACCCTCACCATGAGCATTTTCATCTGTTTGTTTGTGTGGCTGTTTTGGAGCATCACAGGAGGGCCATCATGAACAGCTGCCAAGATTTTGATGATCTGCTCAAGTTCTGTGTGGATCTTAGTGGTCGCATCCCTATGACATCAGTTCTGCAGGATGCCGATGCACTTTGTAAATGGGCAGGGGATGCTGGTCTTGATTGTGTGGCTGAGTTGACTCCTGTTCAGACAAAGTGAGCCAGGTTGTGAGTACCACACACGGTCCTGTTTGGTCTGGCTTAAGGCTAAGAGGGTGCATGTATGTACAGTAATCTGCCATGTACTATGTTACCAATGTATGTCTCAAGCAATGTGTATGTGTGATGTACATTAAAGAGTGCATTCAGATGGTGCCCCCCACAGACCCCTTCGACAAATTTGCTTCTTGCTTAGTTGTGGTTGAGCAAAATGGTGTTAACGTGTCATACTGATTGTTATCTCACACAAGCTGCAAGTTTGCAAAAGCCAGCGTTTCAAGTTGATGCTACAGATGTGCAGTCGTAGGCCTATCGGTCCTTCTATTTCGCTCATTTGTTCGTCCATCCTTCAGCTATACAGCTGCCGTCAAAAGTCTGCTTACAGTAATGGCACTGCTTCAGCAGAAACCTTAGAGTGAATGCTGTGCGCAATGCAAATGGCGGTGAGGCCAGCCAGGGTCAGCAGACGAGCCTGCGCACTTGCTGCTGTGACCGTTGCCGTTGAAAACGCTTGTGCCGCAAGCTGCAAGGCTTTGGCTAAAGCAGGTGAGTGAGGCAAGAAAGCTGGTGACAGCCAACAGTCAGGTTCGAGGCTGCCCAGCAGGCAAGATTCATAGGAAGCAATACCCTGTGAAGGTCAAACCTTCTGGCAAAACATGCCAGCTGTCTTGCCTAGTATCTACTTTTCTCAGCAAAGCAGGAAGCAGTGGCTGTTTACACAAGGGGTAGCAAAGGCTTGCTGCCTGGACAAGCTTGCCTCTGACAGGGGTTGAGCCTGATCAGTCAGCAAACCTGTGTTTTCAGTACAACCACTTGCAGAGGCTCACCTAGCACATTGCACAGCCTGTGCAGAAAAATTGCGAGAGTTTTGGCTTTGGCTTTGGCTTTGGCTTTGGCTTTGGCTTTGGCTTTGGCTTTGGCTTCGACTGCCAACCTTTTGCCAACAGCTTATACCGTGCTTGGCTGGAAATTTGAGTCTGGCTAGGGTTTGCAGGAATCTGAACACCTGGGGTTACAGAGTTGGGTGTGCAATCTCTAATGGTATGGTGACTGATGTTCATATGTCAGTTGGGGATGCACAACAATGTTCAAGGCCACAGAATTGAAAATGTGTGTAAGCAGACTTATGATGCCAGCTGTAACTCATCCAATGAATGAGTCATACATAACATAAGCAAATCTACTAAGTAGACTCCATGTCCAACTACACAGCGCTCGTCTGGCAAAGGACTGTGCTGTGTTGAATGATGTCAGTGGTTGCTCATTGTCGAGAGGATTAACGATCCTGCGATTGTAATAGCCGCTGGGTGTTTGCACGAACCATGGCTACTGGTGAAGAGCATGACTTTGACCCGACTCAAAGTGCCACTGTCAAGCTTATGACGCACATCACAGAGAAAGGATTTCAGCTGGGATCGTGCATAGGCTCCGTGATTGTGGTTCCTGTCACAGCTTACCGAGGAAGGGGCTCGAACTATCCAGTTGTGCCGAAGATGTTGAGAGGGCTGTCCAGAAGTGCAGTGATCACCACAGCCGTTGCAGGTGTGAGATCGACTTTGCCTGACAGAGGCTCGTTAGCCTTGTGCGATGCATGGGTTGCCTTCATCTTTCTGCACATCACTTGTTGGGCCACAGGTTTGCTTGGGCTGGGAAAGGTGTATGGCACCCCTTTGACACCTGAGGGTATTCAAGACCGAGTGTACAGGCTTCACTATAACGAAGGACAGAACCGTAAAGACACATTTTGTCGTGTTGGGGCTGTGGCTGGAGCAGCTGCAGCTGCTGCAAAGCTTGGCGCAGGAGGGACTGCACTAATTGGAGGAGCTGCTCTTGGAACAAGCCTTGCAGTGCTAGCCCATGTAGTGTCATATGAAGGTGCTGAGAAAGGTTTGAAGACAGGACCTAGCAACATGCTCAATGAGCTCAAGCATGAAAATTAAGAAGTGCTGTGTGACAGACTGATGATGCCACAAGGAGGCTTGTCTTGTTCGTGATTTATGTGTTTTGATCAGCAACAAGGCTGTAGCTACAGGTAGTCACTGAACCAGAACAGCTTACTGCCTTGTTGCTGCACAACTGCATACAGCACCTGGTTTCAATGGCATATTGACTTGCTGCAGCTTCAGTCTCAGCGTTCTGAAATGCAAGGTTTCAGGTGACATACAGCAATTCACTCACAGCTTGCTAATATCTTCCCACTCCGGCCAGGACATTTGCAAGTTGCACGCATCATGTATAATTTTGCTCTTGCCACAAGTTGCTGATCAGCATGAGAGAAAGGATGAAGATTCAAGTACATCCATCATAATTGGTGTAACAGTGTAAGTGTGAATCATTGTTAACATGCTTGCCAGCTGTCAAACCCATGACAATGCATTAGCTGTGCTCCTACCAATTAGTGAAATTCTGGTGATGTCGGAAGTTTGACTTACTAGATGACTGGTGTCACATCGTCCCAACAATGTACTGGTTGATATCAGCCTGCATGCCACAAAACGTTTGATCTGACTCTCACTGATCAGATTACCGATCACTCAGATTCAACTCAGATTCACTCGACTTCAGACTTCTCGTCTCCCTCATACGTGCTTTCTCTTGTGGTGAACTCTATCACTTCGTGACGCTGCACTTGGAAGCCTGCAGCAGGTCATCACTGTCGCGTACTCAGCCCGCAAGTCGGCATGCCGGCGGTCAAAGCAGTTTCGACAAGCCCTAAAAAGCAAGCCAAGCTTCCTGCAGGACCACCTCTCGACTATTGCTTTATGGACATTGGCAGCCTCAAGAGTAGGCTCTGATTCCGCGCATGCAACAAAAGAAACTGACGCCCCAATCTTGGTCACATGCGTGCAGCTCAGCAGAATGGCTATATGTGCAGATCTGAGCGAACTCAACCCTGTGAATGGCTTCATCAAGGGTCATGCTGCATTACCTCAGCTCAACAAGCCTTCAACAGCAGTTGCTCCTGTCATCAAGCCAACAGCCAATGCAGAAGCCAGTGCAAAGCCCATGCAGCCATTGCAGACAGCTGCAGCACTCACACCTTTGCAGTTCGAGCTCAATAGCCAGGCCATCAAGCTGGCCAACAATCCTTTGACAAGTTTGGCAGGTCTTCAGGAAGCAGCTGCAGCAGTATTGGACGAGCCTGTACGTCCCTGCAGCTTTTTGTGGACATGCCTCTTTTGAGTCTTGTGTGGATTCTCCAAGCAAACTTGGGAAATGCACATAGATGCAAACATGCAGCTTTCAGTACCCTATCTACCACTTCTGTATCCTATCTACCTACTTGCAGGCTGAGCTGCGATGGCTGGATCTGTCACAGTGCAACCTGACAAACATCCAGGATGAGCTGACGCGCTTTCCCAAGCTGCAGATGCTGTATCTGCATGCCAATCAGATCACTAAACTGAGTGATGTGAAGAAGCTTGGCAAGCTTTCTGGTTTGCAGAAACTGACACTGCATGGCAACCCCATTGCTGCGCAGCCACATTACAAGTACGCACTGCCGTCTTGTGTTCAATGTACGTTCTGGGCACGCGATGTTTGCAAACTTGCGGTGTGTCATGACATAGTTGCGGTGCTTGACCATTGGAGTTATGCTGTATGTGTCGGACAGGTCACACTGATGCAGCAGATATGCATGTATAATCACATGGGGCTTTGCAGGCTGCAGGTTCTCAGCTGCATGCCAACTCTGCGAGAGCTGGACTTTGTAGCAGTGAGCAAGCTTGATAGGGATACAGTGAGCGTCTGGACGAAGGCTCAGCGTGGTGGACGCAAGGCATAATTTGCACTGTCCTAAACATTTGCTGTCACCTGTAGAGTCTGGCATTTATCACATGATTTTGCATGCCTTCACTTAACTTCGGTTACATCTGTTACAATTGGAACGATACAGAGAAGACTAGCATGGCCCTCGCGCAGAGATGACACGCATAAATCGAGAAATTTTTCCAAAATTATGATTTCCTCCTGCTGAAAACACACATGCACAACTGAGCATGGTCCAAATTTGACCTGATATAAATGAACCTGACAAGATAGGCTGCAGCAAGACCTAGACGTGTACAGTGGACATGAGCAAACACCAGAGTGTTCATTGTATCCCATGCTAAATTGACTTTCATGCTTCCTGTGACAGCATTGCGAGCAAGCAGATGTCTGTGCGTGTGATCGAAGCTGTCTGTATGTGTGAGCGAAGTTGCGTCAGCTTCCTCACTTCCGTCATCTTGGCCACGAGCCAAAGCAAGCTGCTCCGAACAAGAAATCCTGACACTTCGCAGGCAGCGCGTGCGCAAACTCAACATTATATGTGATTGGCTCGTACTCGTCAGTAGCGCTAGCTGAAGCCCAATTTGTTATTTTCCGAGAGAGAACGAACCTGCAGTGTCTCGAAGCAGGTTTTGTTGCTCAGCGGCTTTGCTTATATTCGTGTTCTGGCGTCCTAAGTCGGTTGGCATGAGCACTTTGCCTGAGGGCACCGATGCCGCATCGACCCAGCAGCTACAACAGCAGAACGAAGATCAGGAGCCCTTGATAGGGCAACAGCCGGGTTATAGAACCAGCGAAGACGAGGATGTCACCGGTCCGGCATCAACATCTGAAAGCGTGTGGCAAAAGGCGTTCTTGTGAGCTTCTCTCGGCCGGACGATTGGTGTTTCAAGCAACGCCCGACAGCGTTGACAAAGCTTGTCCCTGCAGACTGGTGTGGGATTCGGGGCTTGCATGTATAGCGGTGGCATCCCTATGCTCAAGTATCGGAGCGTTGTGTATCAAAATCCTAGATGGCCGTATCCCAGTTTTTGAAATCGTGGTATGTCTCTTCACTGATCAAAATTGCAGTGCTCCCTGCTGTTGATTTACGTCCTCACCTTGAGGGCTTGTCATGTTTGCTGCAGATGGTGCGCAGCACAATCAGCTGGGCTGTCACAGATGCACTGGGTAGGGCACAGCACATAACACCCTTATATGGGAGCAGGAAACGATACCCCATATTAGCTCTTAGAGGAATCATGGGAGCAATAGCGATGGCACTGTATTATGAGGCCTTTGAGAGGCTCATGCTCAGCGAGGCGGTGAGCGCCTTCATCTCACTCAGGTGGATGCTACAGTGCATCCTTACTCAGCTGCCATCTCTGTCATGTTATGGCTTTCACAACATCATGGCTTGTCGTAAGCCTAATTGTCCTTGGCATACTGCTCATGTTTGGTAAGGCCTGGCATTGATAATGGATATGCAATGCACAAGAAAAGCGGTGTCACCTCATGTGTGTATGAGTCAAATCGTTATGGGCAGGCACTCGGTTCGCAGTGCAATTGCTGGAATGAGTCATGATCAACCATAGTCCTCTGATGCTAGTGCATGCCATTCAAGCTAGGTCTGAAGTGGTTTACAGCTCTGCTGAAGCTCTTGTTGGTGCTAAATGAGCCTTACAGTCAAGATTTCAAACTCTTGCATCATTCTGTCTGGCTGATCTTGCGATACACATCATTCTTGACAGTCCGATGTTGTCAGCCCAATGCTTTTTCATGACATGCAGATGACACTGTATTTCATCTACCCTGCCATCACAGTAGTCATGGCTTGGCTGGTGCACGGGGAAGCGGCCACTTGGTTGTCAGCTGCAGGCTGTGGCATCAGCTTGCTTGGCGTCGCCTTCATTGCCAGACCGCCTTTTTTGTTTGGCGGCACTGTGCAGTATGATGTGCAACATTGGTTAGGTATGTCACCGACACAACTATGGCAACAGCAGCATGCCTCACCTGAGTGGCTGCAATGATGAGCATAGCTGTTGCAGTACAGGATCAGCACAGACGATGGTGGCTTCACTTTTGAGTCTTGTTCATGCATGATCTGAGAGTGTAATTGTTGCATGTCATAGAGTTCAGATTGCCTGAACGATACTTCTGCAAAGCGCCTGCAGCACATGCCTCACCTCAAGCTACACAACATGCTACTGCATGCTTGCTTCTGATGACGCCTTGACACCTGCTATTTGTGTCTCAGGGTCTGCTTGTGTGCTTGTTGCATCAAGGCCTGTTTGGTCCCTGTGTGCGTGCATGCATACGTGTGTGGCTGTGGGTGTGGCTGTGGCTGTGGGTGTGCGTGTGTAGCGCTTGTCACAGTTTGACTGCAGCTTCATAGTTGGGTTCTTGCATAAAAGTGTGTATGTTCCTGCTAGTTTTCTGTTCTGTGCATGCGTGCATATGTGTGTGTGTGTGGGAGTGAAAGTGTAGCTCACATCACAGTATAAATGCAGCTTTATAGTTGGGTTCTTGCGTAAGGATTTGTATGTTCATGCCAGCTTGTTTGCTGAAGTGTGTGACGTGCACCTTCTTTGCAGGTGTGGCATCTGCGTTTGGGTCTGCATTCAGTGCTGCAGCTGCAATGGTCGCAGTCAGAGCTATCAAGCAGTAAGCCCCAAATACCCTTCTCCAGAACACATCAGCACAAAATGCATGCGCTGTAGAGCTGCATATATCTGATCACCAACATCATTGTGTATCCTACTGAGAACGGCACCACATGTCATGATGTCATGCACTTCTGTCATTGTGCAAGCCTGGGTGACAGTGCCACAGATTGCTGTAGTCATCAGCTGTAGTCACCTGCCTCCTCAACATTTTTGTTCAACAGCTGTGGTCATGTAGTAAAGTCCTTGGTGTTCTTTTAGCTGCACCACTTCAAATGTTGGATCACCTGGTAATCCCCAGTGACAGAGCAGGCAAGTCAGCTAGTCAGTCAGTGTGTTACTCTACACCTTGCTTGCAGGAGTGAGGCATCACTGACAGTTGCCCTCTGGTTTCATTCCCTGGCAGTGGTGGGCGCCATCCTGCCCCTGTCCTTGGGGTACCCCAGCCCCCCTGTTCTACCCACCTTCAAGGAATGGGTACCCCTATTGGCCATTGCAGCCTGCAGCTGTGTGAATCAAGTCTGCCTGAACAGGGGCTTCCAGCTTGAAGTAGCTTCTAAGGCCTCAGCAGTCAACTATACCCAGGTCCGCGGAAAGCTGTTGTCCTGAAAGCTGTGCAAGCAGGCAGGTGCCATGCGCTGCATAGGCTGCAGCGATGTCTACGACTGTCATTTTACTCGTTGTCGATGAACAGTAGACATCACAGTTCTTGTTATAGCCGGTGCATTCACTTACCCTTGCTGTTCAATTCCAAACCGCCAGACACTGCTTTACTATATGAGGCATCCTATCATCAAGATCATTTTCCTTCCAAAGTGCTTCCATCATTTGCAATGCACTCTGGTTGTTGACTGGGACACATGTACAAGAACTTGCCGCCTGTGTGCCATTCATTTGACACATTGCTTTGCTGTCTGCTTGGTGCAGTTGCAGCTTTGCAGCCTGCAGCTGTGCAATTGTGCTGCAGGTTTTGTGGGCTCA
>JAABUY010006597.1_pt1 | contig 11308 bp, 20 predicted proteins | sample 5560271 | NCBI WGS metagenome assembly JAABUY01 (sample SAMN10711886, study PRJNA513374) | rock metagenome | isolation source: Antarctica rocks | place: Antarctica: Victoria Land, University Valley
GGTGGTATTGTGGCGTGCATGGCTTGCTAATCACACTCTGAACTGAGTATCCGCGTATCCTCCGAGGAGGAGCTTCTCCTTCAGCGCCGAAGCGCCACATCTGCCCTTAGCCCCCAAAATAACTAATGATGACGCAGGACGCGGGCATGGTCTCCGCTGATGAGTAACGATTTTGAACTCGGGTGGTGCCAGCAGCTTATACCCCGCTGCAGGGAGTACACGCAGTACACATGTCGACCAGTATCGAGCTGAGCCACTCAAGCAGAGCACAATGTCAGCAGCGAAATGCTCGCGTAACCTGGACTGGCCTGACCTGGACTGAGCCTGCTGGTGGCGGTGCTTGCTCAAAAGTTTGGGGCCCTCCGCTGCCGCAAAGTGCACCTGCACACTGTGCACTCCAGGTTGTCACCACAGGCTGCTGGCATGCCGAACCTACCGTGGCTGGTGCACTGTCAAGACTGCAATGCAATTCGGCTGAAGCCTGGCGCAGCCATGCTGGGATGTGTTCACAGGAGCTGTCTGAGCTCCAGCCTCTTGCATCATCCAAGTATTCCGGCTGTGGGCTGATGCTGCAAGAGCTACAATGACATAGATCATAGCACGAGCTCACACCGATCATCAGATGTCAGGGAGTTCCATGCCTAAGGCTGCTGCGATGCACAGGCCCCGACCACACATGCTCTCACACATGCGCTCACCATGCATGTATGTGAGACATGCATGTGAGGCATGAGACGCGCATGCGCATACAGCAAAGTAGCGCGTGCGTTCCACCCATGCAATCAGGGGCATGGTCACCCACACGACCCAGGCAGCTGCGCACTAACGAGCCAGCTCAGCTATGTGCATGGCCAGCGGGGACGCATCGGCCAGGCCTACACCACCGGCAAGGTGCCGCACCATCAGCAGGGCGTGTGTGCGCGCACGACGTCTTAGCTATACGTCAGGAGCATCGACTCACAATGCAGGCTCAGAACCTCATCGCGCACCGGCACTGCCCCAGGGCCCCATGCACTAGTGCTGCACCAGGTCCCCGCGCACCGCAATCTATTGCAGCAGTGCGTCCCAGCCAGAGCGCAGTGTCCTCGCCACCAGAACCAGCAGCGTTAACAGGCAGATGATCAGGCATGCGCATATGTAGATCCAGATGCGGACGATGAGCGTGGCAGAGGACGTGCAGGAGCTCAGGGCATGCAGCGCGACGTGAAGATGCATCATGACAGAACCCGCGGTGCTGCTGCCGGCTTGTGAGCGCGTGACCATGGACGGGTCATTGTGGGGCGGCCGGGCATACTGCGCGCGGTCGGCTGTATTGCACCCACCCACTATCACGTACGCCGCAAACCACAGCATCTGCGCGCAGGGCATGAGACTCATGTCAGCGGCGCGTGCGGCAGTGTCTGTCCGAGCCCAGTAGCGAGTATGGTCAGAGGGCTCGCGTTTGTGTCGTGAGCACTGCATGCCCTTGCACTCGCAACACGCATGCCCTTGCACTCGCAACACAACCACAGTGTCTAAGCCTCGCGTGTGCTATCCTGGCGCCATCACTCCTTTTTCCCTCAGGCGGTCGACCCGCAAGCGGGCACATGCACAGCCGCCTCTGTGCGCACCTCGACCCAGAACTCGGCGCTCGTGAGGCTGCTCGCATCTGCATCAGCCATCATGCGTGCGCCCCAGCCGTCGCTATAGCCTCTGACGATGGCACTCACGGTCGGCTGACTCAGCGGCGGCCAGTCCTCGCGCACGCCAAAGTGCTCGTTTACCTGCCCGGCATCATTCGATTTGACTCTGCACTGGACGCCATTTGGGTACAGGGTGTTGAGGCGATGCAACTGCAGCAAAATTATCATGTGCAGCCTCTGGTCACCTGGACCCTCCGGAGGCACTTAGCCATTGACTTGGTCGGAGGGCTTTGGAGGCCAGCCGCCCTGTGCGCCATCTCGCGCGCACTGGCAAGCCACGCCGGTGCACATCCGGGCGAAGCCTCGCCAGACCCTGAGCCAAGCCCTTGGCCACGCACCAGGGCGTCCAAGTGCTGGCGCAGGTTCATGCGGCTCGGCGTCACCTCGTCGCCCTCGAACACCGCGAACGCGCGCTCGTCCGCGATGAAAGCGGGCTTGCCGGATGACATCAGCGCCACGTGCGGCCGCGCAGCCATAAGCGCAGCCATCTGCCGCCGCGTCAGCTGGCAGCAGCGGATGTCCCAGGCGCGCAGCGCGGGGCAGCCGCGCGCCACGGCGAGCGCCGCATCCGGGCCGAAGAGCACGCCCCTGCGCGGCCCGCCTCGGCGCTTGGCGAGGTGGCTAGTTGGCTGGAGCGTGCGCTGCCAAAGTCCTGCACTGTCTGCATGGCATGCTGCTGCTGACTCATAGCATCATGCTCCCGTGCAGCAGGTGATGCCATGCGTTGGCTGATGCAGGCGCTTATGAGGCTGCACTGCATGCTCTTTCAACCTGTGTGTGTTTGCAGGGGGCACATCACCACAAACCACCCATGTCAGCATTCCATGCCACCCGCTCGCCGCCGTCTGTCATACTCGCTGCGCTGTGTCCACGCGCCGATCTCACCTGGTGTTGAGCGACTCCAGGCTCGGCAGCGAGGCAATGGCGGCGCTTGCAAGGTCTTCCACGACGGTGCTCCGGATGTCGAGCCACTTGAGCTTTCTGAGCGTGCTCAGCACCTGGGCAAGCAGCATGAGCGTGTTGGTTGCAAGGGCTGTCACATGCCATCACATGCATGCTATTGACCTGGGACCTGTACCGGTCAGGCCAAGCGGTGCTCGAGTCGTGACAGCCATGCAGCAGTCCCATGCATGTCAGGATGCGCGCAAAGCGGATGATATGCATGGAGTGGAGCATGGGGCGCACAGACAGGTTTCTGTCATCAGCTCCCTCAAGCAGAGGCAGCTGCAGTGCTGCGCGTCCCGGCACATCACATCATCGGTGAAGTGAGACAATGCGTGTCAGCCAAGCTCGCTGTTTGTGGCATTCTCCATGCGTCTTGCCAGTTCATAAATTGGCAAATGTTGGCGCATGCCTGACGTTGGTATCACCGCCATCAGAACCTCAGTCAGTCGCTCATATGGTGCTGCGAACGACCAGCCACTGCAAGTATCACCTCAGAGTGCGTGCCTGTGAGCCGCGTGAGGGTCGAGAGGCAGCCTAGGCCACCGCAAGCAGTATCAGCGTCTATGGCCATCGCCGGCAGCATCAGCTGCTCCAAGCCAGATAGCCCCGAAAGCAGCGCGTCCAGGTTGCTGGACAGCTCGCAGGCGAGGCTGAGCGCCTGCAGCTCTCCCGGGCTCGCCAGCATGCTCGCGAGGGGTGCATCTTGGCTGTACAACACGTGCACCTGACGCGTCACATTTACAAGACAAGTCATGCACGCGAGCACTGGCGCCTTATCAAGCCAAGGGACAGCGTGCATGCAGGGCTCCTCTGCTCTTCAGGCGACCCTGAGGCTCCCATAGCAATGAGCAAAGAGGTCTCGCTGGTGCATGCACAGTTGCCGCATGTCGAACACGTGAAGGCGCGCGCTCGGGCCAGGCGGCCACAGGCTCGGTGCTCACGGATATGCGCAGCCAGAAAATTCGGCATCTGCTCCTTCGCATGAATAGAATCTCAGCCTGCCCTGACTCAACCAGGCCTGCCCCGCATGCCTGTGCCACCGCGCGAGGAGGGCGAGCGCGCGCGCGCGCACCGCGTCTGTGTTGAGCATGAGGCAGCGCAGGCGTGGAAGGGCCAGGGCGGGCATCAGGGTGGCAGGCGAGACCGCCCGGCAGGCCATGGCCAAGCTGGTGAGGCCGGCGCGCACAGACGGAGAGCACAGCTGCTGCAGCACCTGCGTCTGCTTGCGCGCATATGCCACCATTAGCACGGCTCCCGGCGAGTGCAAGCAGGTATTTGCTGTGTCGCCTGAGTAGCATGCGTTATGATGCCATCCAGGCTGCCACAGCAGGTCACTCCTTGGGAGCGTGTGTGCCCAAGCTATGCAGTGCAGGACATGCAGCGCACGCGGCCGTGGCGTGCCTGGTTGGTAGTGTCCAGGGAGGACAGCGTCAGCTTTTGGAGGCTGGTACGCATGATGGCGTGTTCCGCGTCTGGGACGTTGCGCGCCCGTATGTTGGCCAGCTGCAGACCTGTCACGGCACGGCGCCATGTCGTGCCATTGCAACTGTGCAACAGCCACCTCCAACCAAAGAGTGTGAGCGCAGAGGGAGCGCACAGGTGAGAGCAGTGAGGTGAGACATGGCCGGGCCCAGCTCGTCCAGGGTGACAGGCTCTGCACCGGAGCTCAGAGCCAGCTGCTGCAGGCTGGCGGGTGCCGTGCGCACACAGTCTAGCAGGACCTGGCCCATGGCGGAGCGCCGGGCGCTGCGGCCAGGCGCGCACATACATGCTGAGGCACCGTTGGCGAGAGCGTGACTGGGGGACTTGCATGAGCTCTTTAGTCAGCAGAAGTGCTGCGCATAAAGAACTCACCTGGCCGGGTGAATCACAAGACCTGTCAGCTGCGGCAGAGCCGGTAGCCGGCCGGCAGAGAGCACGCACTGGTTGAAGACCAGGTGCTGGAGGCAGCCGCAGCTGCCGATTAGGTCGAGCACGCGCTGGTTGACCTTGGTTCTGTTGAACTCCAGCCGCCACACCTTGGCAGCGCAAGGCGTAAGAGAGCACCATGCAGCGTGGCAACAGCATGTCGCTTACCACGCAAAGAGCATGCTGCGTTGTGCACGCAGCGATAAGCGCAAATAAGGTAGCCTGCAGTTGGCTCACCTGTGGTAGCAGGGAGGTGGGGCAGGCCTTGAGCGTCCACCGTCGCGTGATGACCAGGCAGAGCTGCGGGGGCTGCTTGCGGAAGTGATGCCGCCATGCTGCGCACACTTGCCGCAGCACCCACTGCTCCGTGGGCTGCAGGTTGGCGGCTATGCACGTGTACACATCAGCGCTCTGCATCTCTGTCCGTTTGCCACAAAAACACCGTGAGCTGTGCCACACAGTACTCTCGTTCTTTGCACAACAAGCAGCATAGGTAGATGTAAGCGTACCTGCGTGCCAAAACTATATCAAAAGATGTGTGCCTGCGCTGTGCGCGCCTTGGTCAAAAACCCAGGCCGGGCAGAGGGAGGCGCCGTCAGGTGTCCAAGAACACAGCAAGTGCCCCTGTGTTGGACGCCTGCGATGAGTTGGAACGGGGCAGAGGCAGGTGAGCTGGGGAGAGGCCAGAGGGTTAACCCAACGTTGGGGTTAACCCCCTACCAAGCACTGCGCTGCACACAATCGGCAGCAAGGCTGCGCATGCCGGTGAGCGCTGGGGCGCGATGTACATGTCCAAGTGGTCCAGCTTCACCGCTGGCGTGTTCCTGCAGTTCTGTTCCGGGCTGTGCTACACATTCTCGCTGTTTGCGCCAGCCATCAAGGCCAAGTATGGCTTCACCCAGACCCAGCTCGAAGGCATTGGAACAGCGCTCACCGCAGGCGGCATCTTCGCAATAATCCCAGGCTTGTTATACGACCGACTCATAGGCTACCACAAGCTCGGGCCCAGGTAGAGGCTGCGCCGGGTGTGGCTGTGCATTCATGCTGTGTAGTGCACTGCATAGCACACCGTGTGGACCCCTGCGTCAGGGAGACGCAGGCGCGCGTGCCTCTGCGCGATGGAAACTACCTGTGTTTGCTCAATAGGTGCCTTGTTTGCTGTGTGCCACAGGTGCATGCCTAGAATGCAGTCTCTGGTCGTGAACAAGACGCGCTGCACCGCAGGCTCGTGGCCGCACAGGCGTCGTTCTGCATGCCGTGGGGTACCTGAGCTTGTGGGCTGCGGTGCGCGGCTACATCACCGTGAACTACGCCACGCTCCTGGCCTTTGGCCTCGTGGCGGCTAGCGCGGTGGTGTGGTTTGATGCGGGCGCGGTGGTGACGAACATGCGCAACTTCCCCGACGAGCGCGGCACCGTGGCGGGTGCGCTTGCCCTGTGCGGCCGCTTTCACACAGGGGCTGTGTAGACGTGTGACTTGTAAAGCGCCCAGCGTGCACGGGTTAGAGTGCCAACTTCTCGAAAGCCCTCCTGGGAGAGCCTGCCGCGTGCGCTCCAGTGCGGCGGGCCGGCGCGCTCCGATCTCACACCCCGCCCGGGCCGGTGTCACAGGCGTGCTGAAGACGTTCCTGGGCCTGAGCGCGAGCGTCATGACGACCATCTACGTCGGCGCGTTTGCGCCAGACGGTGCGCCGCCGCGCGCGCCGCCAGCCCGCCCGCCTGCGCCGTGTCGCCGCGGCAGCGCGCGGCTGGCATGTTTGGGCTCACGGAGCGCGCGCGGAGATGCAGGCGCGACGTTCCTGCTGTTCGTCGGGCTCTTTCCGGTGGCCCTGGCGGTGCTGATGATCCCCTTCCTCAACTATGTGCCGTTCGAGGAGGCCATCGCCCGCTCGTGGTTCACCAGCGGTGCTGCCCTGGCCGGCGGCCCGGGGGGCTTGTGCTCCCACGCCGGGCGCGGGCTGTGTGCGTGCGTGTGCGCACGCCGCCTTCAGCAGCGTCCGCGCGCCTGCTGCGTGAGAGCGCAGCGCTTGCTGACCGACGCCGACCTGGCAGGTGTCGAGCACATTGCAAGACTATGCAAGAGAGATGCCAGGGCAAGGACCCGGACTTTTGGTCGTGTTGGAAGATCGGCACGGCTTGGGAAGATCTGACTGCTGCTCATGTGGGCGTGCAGGCCGCCGCTACGCGGCGTACTATGGCATTGCCGGTCTGCTGGTTGTGTACCAAGTCGCGGGCGGCCTGGCGGGCCAGGCAGTGGATCTCAACCATAGGTGCCCCTGCCTTCGTATCCGCATGCCGCCACGCATGTCTGCCAGCCCTGACAGCTCCAAAGGTGCAGACGAGTGAAGCAAGCAGGCCGGGATTTCCTTTGCTAGTATGCGCGACGCATGCGCCGCTGGTTGCGTGATTGCACAGGCAGTGCTGATGCGACACGGATCGCTATGCAAGCGCTCGGCCTGGCGCATTGCAGTGTCAGTGACAGTGGGCGCCGATCATGCAGCGCCTTGAACGTCATGCAGGCCGTGCTGGCGGCGGCGCCGCTGCCGCCCATGCAGGATCATGCGCGCTGTGACCGCGTCTCTTCACTGCAGGGAGCGCTTTGGCATTATGTGCGGCGCGCTCGTGCTACTGGCATTGGTGGCGCTGCTGCCGCTGGTGGGCGCAGGCGGCCTGGTCAGCCGGCCGGCTGTTCCCAGCTCCGTCGTCGAACGCCTCGGCGGGGGGTGCGCCCCTGTGCCCGAGGCGAGGGGCGCTCACAGTTCAAGCCGTGGAGTGCGGCGGACTGTGCTGCTGGTGCTGGCACTCGCTCGCTCGATAGGCCTCGATAGGCGAGCCTCGGTAGGCGTCCGCGCGCGACATCTGCGCCACTCTGCGCGGACGCAAGCTGGCCCGTGCCGCGACTGTCACGCGCAGCGCCCGCCGCGCACTGGCCTGGCCGGCGAGCGCGCGCGCCTGCGCGCCGCAGGGCGGCCGAGGAGGGCGCCGCGGGGCTGCACGAGCAGGCGCCGCTGCTGGCGGGCGCGGAGCGCGCGGCCGCCGGCGCAGGTGGGCGCATCGCGCACCCCTGCGCCGACCTATGCTGAGCGTCCCCAGAGCACTGCGCCCCGCATCCTTGGGGGGGGGTCTTTTGCAGTTGCAGCACAGCACAGCCAGTGCGTGAGCTTGGCAAGACCCTTTCACGGGCTGGGCGGGGCCCGAGATTGTCTAACTTGTGGCGCCAGCAGTGTGGCAGCAGTCCAATGGGCAGTCGTCTGCTTACCGGTGTTGCAACCCATGTGCCCGGGGAGTCCTTTGCGTGTGTGTCATGCAGACCACAATTGCAGAGTCTTTGGGCATCATGACGTTGCAGCTGACAATGCGTGGTCATGAGCGTGGTCATGGTCAACAGCTCAAGCACATTCTCCTCAACAACCACGCGTGTGGCGCAGCAGGCCAAGGCGGCGGCCGCAAGGGCAGCGGCGCGCAGAACGGCGGGGCGGGGGCGCACGGAGGCCCCGACAGGGATAGGGCGGGCAAGCCGGCCGGGGCGGCCGGCGCGGGCGGGGCGGCGGAGCTGGGTACCGCGCCGGCGGAGCGGGCGTGGTGCGCCGGCACGCAGAACGGCGCGCTCGCGGCGGCGCCCGGCGGCCTGGAGCGCGTCGGCGCCGGCAAGACGGCCGCCGCCGAGGGAGAGGCAGCGGGCGGCCTGCCGGAGCAGACGCTGCGGCAGTGCCTGGCCGACGGCCGCTTCTGGCTGCTCTGGAGCACGTTCTTCACGGGCATGGGCGCCGGCTTCTGCTTCCTGAACAACCTGGCGCAGATGGTGGAGGCGCTGGGCGGGCCCGGGCCGGAGCAGGCGCTGGCCGTGCTGCTGTTCACCAGCGCCAGCACGGTCGGCCGCATCACCGCCGGCTGCCTCACCGAGCGCCTGCTGCACCGCTACGGCGTCGCGCGGTGCGCGCGCCGCCCCGCGACCGCCCGCGCTCGCGAGACTGCGCGCAGCGGCGGCCGCGCTCGTTTGGTTCGAGCGGTCCGGGCTCCGCCCGTCATGCGCTGCCGATCGCGCGCCGGCCGCCCTGGGCCGTGCGGTACAGGCGGTGCGCAGACAGCGCATGCCATGGGCTTGTCACAATGTAAAATAGACGCGTTAAAGTTGCATGCGCGCTGCGCAGGACGGTGTACATGCCGCCGCTGGCGGCGCTCACGGCGGTCTCGTGCGCGATCACTGCAGTGGCGGGCCGCGGCGCGCTGCAGCCGGCCTGCGTGCTTGCGGGCTTCGCCTTCGGGTGCCACTGGAGCCTCATGCCGGTGCGTCCACCAGTGCGTGCACGGCGGGTGGGTGCCGTTGGGGCGCCCAGAATTTTCACCGGCCTGAGGCCGCAGAATGCGGACGCGCTTGTGTGCATGAGGTGCCAGCGAGCCGTGCGCCCCCGCGTCGCCCGGCGCACGCGCCGGACTGGGCCCCGCGCCGCCGTAGGGCGGGGGCCCACGCGCGCGCCGGCGCGCAGGTGCTGACCTCCGAGCTGTTCGGGCTGCGGCACATGGCGAGCAACCAGAGCGTGGTGCATGTCGCGCCGACGCTGGGCAACCTGGCGCTCGCGACCTACCTGGCCGGCGGCCTGTACCAGCGCACCGGCCGCGCCAACGGCGACCCGCCCGGCACCTGCCGCGGCGGCGGCTGCTACAGGCGCGCGCCGCGCCGCCCGCGCCGCGGCCGCCACGCGCCCTGCCGCGGCTCGCCCGCGCCCCGCGGCCGCTGACCAGCGTGCCCCCGCTGTGAGCGGCGGCGCTTCGCGCCGGGGAAAGGCGGGCTGGCCCTGCCGCGAGCGGCCGATCCGGTGCGCAGCTCTGCAGGAGGGGCGCTGAGACGGAATGTGGGGGGCGACAGGGCCACGTTCCTGGTCATCGCGGGGCTGGCGGTGCTGCAGGTGGGCGCCTCGACGGTGCTCTACCTGCGCACCCGCCCGCTGTACCGCGCCGAGTTTGCCGCGCTCAAGCGCAGCGCCGCGCGCTGACTTGCTCGGCGTCGCGCCGACGTGCGGGCGTGCGCGGGCAGCTGGCGCGCATGCCATGCGCGCTGCCGCGCCTACCCCGTCCGCCCAGGGTCAAGCCCCATGTACTTGATACTCCCCTGTATGTAGAGCGGCAGACAACTTGTGAGTTAGTCTGTGGGTTTGCATCAGAGCCTGCGCAGACCGTCTCGGGCGGCCCTAGCGCTGCATGTATGTGAAGTGTCTGCGCCATCAGAGGTTCTATGCTATTGGCATAACACTGCTAGCCTTGCTTCAGACTGGTTTAATTCTAGGGTATGGTGGCTTCTCTGGCTGTCCTCAGGCAAGGTCTGCTTCCTTTTGAAGCATGCAGGAGTGTGACACCCGCTGGCCAGCGCCTTCAACCTTTTGGTTCTAATGGATGAGCGCATCTGTGATGCGGGCACTGTGCACACCCCTGTATCACTCCCGGCATGACACATATGGCAGCTTCTACATTACATTCACTGTATACTGCATGCCACGGCAGGTCAGCATCAGCTCATTGGCAACCTTGTCCCTTGCTGGCCACTTTGTTGGACCACAAAGGTAGGCTGCTGCAACACTGTTATGGCAACTCCGACATAAATCTCACAACCAGGAGCTTTGCACGCTGGGCGGGTGTCCTTGTGCTACCCATGAAACACGCTACCCTCGTTACTTGCCTAAACAGAAGGGTAACTAAAGAGATAAAATGAGGGAAAGATCAATGCTGGATATCTACCGCGAGTGGACTTCAGGACATGCGTTCACCTCATGGGCACAGCGGCTTTCCCCACAGCAGCCTGGTAAGCTCACTGGGACGCCAATCCGCCATACCCTCACAGAGCTATCAGCTGCTGACATGGGACAGACCGAGGGGTGAGGTTGGAATCATTTAAAAGTCTGGCATGTTGGCAAGGGAAGGGAAGCCACCATAAGCGACTCGCAAGCCGAGTGGCATCTCATTAAGGGAAGCCATTTTCTCCTAGGGCTGGCGGGCAGCACAGCGCCCACTCGCAGACCCCAGGCGAAGCACTGGCAGGTGCAACTGGTAATGGCTGCATCATGAGGCAGCGATACATGCCGTGCTGACCCAGAAGCTGGCTTACCCATGGGCGCGCACCGCGCGGCGGGCCCATCGCCTGCATTCGCTAGTCCTCACAATCTGTGAGAGCGGCAACTAGTATGGCACCCAGCGACCTCGCTGCCTGAGTGAGACGGCACACAGCCCAATGCGCTGCGCCGCAAGCACCGCACGCTTATCGGCGGGACCGCCCTCCTGCCTGCCTGCCGACCGGTCGCGCAGCCGGGCGACGGCGCAGCTGGGCGCCGCGCGCTCAGGCCCCGGCGCGCTGGCCGCGTGAGGCGACCAGCCCGGCCACCACGATGGTCATCCCGCCCGCCCAGCCCAGCAGGCCCATGTTCTCGTTCTGCATTAGCAGCGCGGCAAACAGCGCGCTCCAGAGCGGCAGGCTGGAGAAGATGACCTGCGACTGCGCCGCCGGCACGCTGCTCTGGCCCTGCGCGCGCCCGGGCCGCGCCGGCTCACCACCACACACACACGGCCCAGCGCCTCATGTGCTCCATCGCTCACGCGCTGCGAGCGCTGCTTCAGGGCTCAGCAGCTCCTGCACGGGCGCACAAACTGAAGGACGCGCGCCCCGCACGCGCACACATAAGGGCGACGGCAGGGGCGCAGCCCGCGCGCCAGCACTCGCATGCGCTGCAGCAGAACAGGCCCAGATCGCCGCCAAGTGACACGCACTTTCCCTTCTGGCGCAGA
>JAABUY010006601.1_pt1 | contig 11304 bp, 19 predicted proteins | sample 5560271 | NCBI WGS metagenome assembly JAABUY01 (sample SAMN10711886, study PRJNA513374) | rock metagenome | isolation source: Antarctica rocks | place: Antarctica: Victoria Land, University Valley
TCGGAGTCCACAAACACGTTGGTGTCGGGGTCGTTGCTGTCCTTCACTACCGAGCGCAGCAGCCCGTGCGCCGGGTGCTGGTCCTCCGGCAGGAACATGTGGATCTGGCGCGCGCGGGCGCTCGTTGGTCGCCTGGTCGGAGCGCCGGCGCTCGGACGGCGCAGGCCACATGACCTCCGGCCCCAACGCAATTGGCTGATGCGGCTGGCGCATGGGGCCACCGCATGGCGCTGATCCAGGCGCATGGGGCTGCTGCGGCCGGCGCGCCTGGTTGTTGCGGAAGCTGGACTCGTTGGAGGGCGCCGCGCGCGTCGCGTACGCCGAGTCCGAGAATATGTACTCGAACAGCTCGCCGCTGTCGTCGCTGCCGTTGCCGCGGAACCATAGGTTGACCGAGAACTTGCCGCTCGCGCCTGCGCGGCCGGGCCCCGCCAGCGTCGCCGGGCGGCCGCGCACGCTCCCGCAGCGCGTCGCAGCGCGCGGTCGGGCCCAGCAGTGTCGCGTGCTGGCGCAGGCACCGCGCGCTGCAGGACACGCTCTCCTTGGCCCGAGCTGCTCGGCCCTTCAGGCAGCCCGGAGGGCAAGACTGCCCGCGGCGCCTTCGCAGGGTGGCTGACGCGGCGGCTGGGACAGGGTGTGCAGCAGAGCACAGCGTCTGCCGCGCCTCCCCAAGGCTCCGGTACTCGCACACAAGCGCGCGCCAGGCTCACCGTATGCCACAGGGTCCAGCGTGATCAGGTCCTGGTGGTCGCGCTGGCAGCGCGCCACGTAGCCAAACACGCTGTCTGGCACCCACCTGCAGCGCCCAGGCCATTGAGCGGAGCGCACAGGGCACACTAAGCACACGCTGCTAGCGGTGCTTCCCCGTGTGCACCAGCTCGCTCTGTGACAAAGCGCCTTTCGCTGCAGCTGAGGAGCAGCTGCATTGTGGCGGTGCGCTTCAACCAAAGACAAAACAAGCGGCCAAACGCGGCTGCCATTGCGAGTCAACCACGCTATATCACGCTAAATGAGTGTATCAGGCTGGCGTGTGCGCGTCAAGCAGGCAGCGAGTTGCGAGGAACACCGTGCGCACTGCATGTATGCGCAATGATCTGCAAGAGCCCTCTGTGCTGGGCGATCAGCTGGCACGTGAGCTCGGGCAAAACGTATAGCGCAAGATGCGCTTCGCGCGCTCTGCTGGCAGACGCGGTGCGCACTGCATGCCAGTGCGGTTGAAGCTCCCGGCATAGTCCGGCGTTGGCCAGCTAGTCACATTGCTGCCCGCGCCCTCAGTGAGAGGGAAAAAGGCCACAGGCTGCGGCAGGCCTTGCGCCGAAGTGGGTGCAAACACTCGTCCTCTGAACGCCATCGACGCGCCTGCGGCGCGCTGCACTCACTGAGCCGGCTGAGCCATGGTACACCCTGGAAGTACGAGCGGAAGTCTGCCAGTTCCGAACAGGCAGGCCACCCGACTCCTGAAGCTGGCCTGGCCAGCAGCTTGTCGTTCACTTACGAGACGCTGCACGGAGGCTCGCCCTGGAGGGCTGCAGGGCCAGCACAGCATGCTATCTCACCTGGGGCTGCTCTGCAGGCTGCCAGGCAGGCAGCCAGGGCTACCACAGCGCCCAGCAGGTGCTGGCATCGACGCTCCATGGTCCCAACCCACCCCTGGGTTGACCTTGAGCTGCTGGAGCCTGCTATCCTGGCTTCAAAGTTTTTAAACGCTGCTTACACACGCAGGGCCGGCAAGGTTTTCGACCAGGGCAGACAGCAGACACTCGAGTTGGGAGTTGAGGCTCAATCCACCGTAGAAATCAACAGCCGCAGTTGGCTGTCATCATACATACAGCGTTCTTCAGGTAGACGGCTTAATATCTAGGCCCGCAACACACACTGATATATGCAGCGTCTGACCTTGGAATACCAGGCGCGCTTGCAGCAGTGTTGCTCACTGAGGCGTTTGTGTGATAACGTGACGTACGGTAAGCGCAGCGCTGCTGCGCAGCCGTTACAAGGCTGAACACTGAACCTCAACAGGAATATGATCACTTGCCACTACCTGTTACACATACGCTCAGTATAGAGCAACACAGTTTCTGACAGTCCACAGCATGTACAAGTGCTCCCTATCAATACACCATGCACTTACATGCCCTCGTGTTAAAGCAAGCTCTGTAAAGGCAGCCGCCTCTCCCACTCTCCAGCAGCCCCGTGCCTACGAAGATATGCGCTCTGGCAGCGCCTGCTCAGGCCACTCGCCGCCGGCCATAACGGCTTCCACCTCGGCCACCGTGCGCGGTACGCTGGTCAGCGACTCGCAGCCGTGCGGGGTGACGAGCACATCGTCCTCCAGCCGCACGCCACCAGTGGCCTGCACGGGCAGCGAAGCGTTCATCACATTGTCACCAGATAGGAAGGGTCGGCCTCGGTTCAAACCGACTGAATCCAACAGAGTGCCAGACGGTCATAAAGCACCATCGCCAGACCAAGTACCTGGTGACCACCGAAATCGTTTTTTTGTGTCTTAAAAAACAACCTGCAGTCAGGCATGCTGGCAGACCGGCGCACGTATCCTCCTGCCCACCCACAGCGCACCATGAAGTGCTCGATGCGCTCAGGCACGAGCAGGTGCGCCATTGAGGCGTCCGCCAGCGCTGGCCGCATCGTGAACTCGTTGAAGTAGCAGCCTGGCTCCACCGTGATCACCATGCCAGCCTCCAGCGTCCTGCCCATCACATTCAGGCTTGGAACGATCCCACACAGACAAGGCAAAGGCCTGGTGTCCAGGCACGACGGAACGTGGCACACGCGTACGAAGTCGCAAAGCTTCCTTCACCTAGAAAAACATGTTTTGGTTGAGCTATCACGATGATGAAGGGCATACGCGCAGAGGTGGGGAGGGTGTCTGCGCATGGGCGCTGTCGACTTGGCTCGCTGGGTGACTGAGCAAGCGCGTGCTCACAGGTCGTGTGTACATGCGAGAAGCGCACCGCGCAGTGCGCAGTGATCGCAGCCCGGGCAGCGTGCTGCGCGGCGGCAGGCCCGGCAGGTAGCCGCCCACGTCGTGCGTGTCGATGCCGAGCAGGTGGCCCAGGCCTGCAGGTCAGCAACCCCGTAGGTTTCACTCCATGCTGGCTATCAGGTATGAGCGCGCATGAACACCCGCCTCACAGTGCATGCTGGTCCGCGCCTCTGACAAATGACAAGCAGCCGCACGTCACCGCCCAAGAGGACAGCGGGGCCCCACCGTGCGGCATGAACACGGCCCCCAGCCGGCGCTCCATCATCTCGTCGAGGCTGCCGCGCACGCAGCCGGCCGCCTGGAGCCCGCCCAGCAGCGCGCGCTCCGCCAGCAGGTGCATATCGGGCCACCGCACGCCCGGCCGCATCGCGCCCAGCACCGCCTGCCTCGCAACCCCAATCCCGCACTGTCAGCAGGCGCGCAGCCGGCTGCTACGCTTGTGCGCGCGCACGCTCCGCATACATGTGTAAGCAATCGGTCTTGGGATACTCTGTCAGACAAACAGGCACAGCAGAGCACATTCTGACTTGGCTGGGCAGGGACGCCAAGCGGATGGCTAGACAATCCCCCGCACAGCAGCCAACAGGCCTTTGCGGCCCGACCGGCAGACACAGGGTGAAGTCGCTCAGGGGGCCACTGTGTCGTCTCATGCATTCCATGAATGTGCGGCGCGCCTGGTGCGCGGCGAGCACGCCCTCGTACACAGCGCGCTGGCTGTCTGTGAAGCGGCCGTTGGCGGGGAAGCTGCAGGTGATGTCGCTGCGGGCGCGCAGGGCCTGTCAGCAGATGCAGGCCCAGGAGGCTGCTGGCCAGCCTGCTGCTCGACCGCGCTTTGTAACAACAGCCTCGCCAGCCCTGGGAGCAGGACGGCGTGTATGCGAAGCGTGGAGATGATTCCGCCGGAGCCTGGACAAAGACAGCATGTATGCAATGCGGGCAGGAAGGCTTCGCCAAAGCCTGGACGAAGCCAAAGCGATGCCGTGCCGTGCGTGCCGCTGCGAGTGCGGCGGGCGGCGCGCCTGTCGTAGCCGTAGTACTCGCAGCCCATGTCCATGAGCATCATGTCTTCGCTCTGGATCTGCCGGTCTGCACAGTACACAGCATGCTCTAAGCCAGCTGAACTTCCCCAAGCCTGCCTGAGCCCTGACTCACACCTCATGTCCATGAGCATCAGGTCCTCGCTCTGGATCTGCTGGTCTGCGCATCGCACGGCATGCTCTGCGCCCTGCCTGAGCTCTGGCACACGCATGCTCGGGCAATATTGTTTTTTTTCCGGATGCTCCAATGCCGCCGCGCCAGGGCTGGCCGTCCAGCCACACTCAGAGCCAGTACTAGGCTCACAGGCAGGTTTTGCAGCAAAACCATTTATCACAACCAAAAGCACAGCACAGGGGGCGCGCGCGCGGCACGCCTGGGCCGGCGCGCGGGCGTGCGGCGCGGAGGCGGGCGCGCACTGTTGGGCGCCGCGGCGTGCCCGTAGTGCAGCACCGCACCGTTGGGCCCGCTCGCGCAGATGGGCGTGTAGGGCGCGTGCCGGCAGCCGCCCAGCAGGTAGCAGTCGCGCAGGAAGACCGCCTCCAGCGCATACTCCATCAGCCCCGGGCGGCACTTGCGCATGACCTCCACGTGCGCGGCCGACGCGACCTGGGCGCGGCGCGCACGCGCTGCAGGCGGCCCGGGCGGTCTCGGAGCGCGGGAGGCGCGGCGGCGGTCTCCGGCACGCTTCGCTTGCTGTCTGATAGCAATCGTGGGAGTGCCCCGTGGAACAACAGGCTCGGGTGTGTGCCTGCACAACTGGCGCCAGGGCGCTCACATGCAACCCTCCTGTGTGTTGTGGCAACATTTAATATCTAACGCCACAATCAGAGAACTTCACCCAGCAGTAACAGCATATACAGGCTGTTGATAGCAGACCGTGACGGCACTGATCGTCTGCCTCCGCCTCTGCTGCCACGCTGACGCAATATCTAGTCCAGCCATATGCCAGGTACAGGGCATGCGGGACGTGATCTGAAGAGGCATACGTGACGCCTGGTGAGGGGATGCAGGCGCAGGGCCAGCAGCACCTGGTTGGCATATCGCATGATCTCGAGCTCTTCTGGCGTCTTCACCTGGTCAGAAAGCAAACGGAGCAGATGTCAGAGGGCCCGCATACGACTTTTAAAGCCACGCCAAGCTGTGCGAGTTACCACGGCATGCGCACTCCGGAGCGCACAGAGAACTTGTCCCAAGTCTGCAGACTTCTCGCACCGCTCGGCAGTCGGCCATGATTGGGAACAGCGCCTCCCGCTCGACTTTGAACTCGCCCTCGCCCTCAAAGCTGGCATGCCGCGTGGGGCGCCCGCTGCGCGCCGGCAGCGCACGGACTCACAGTGTGTACGCATGCCCGCAGCGCTCACAAGTACGCATGCATGCACGCTCCATGACCGGTTGGTACCTGTCAGAGTTGACGCCGCACAGCACGTGCAGGACTGAAGCCTCCTGCTCCCTCAGCACCTGCGGCACATCGGCCACCCGCTTAAGAGCCCCGTCAGCAGCACGTAGCAGCACGCGCGCGGGCGCTGGTGACTAACACGCCCTCTCAGCAGGCGGCGCAGCACCTGCGCACCTCGGCCAGCTCGTCGACGTAGTGCACAGCGTCGACCGCGTACTTTCGTCGCGCCGCCTCCAGGCCTGCTCGGCGCCGCTGCGAGCGCTGTAAGTCTGGCAGGCGGCAAGCGCTGTGTTCTAATAAGCGTTGCGAGCCTTGCAAGACGTAAGCAAGGCAACGCTCTTCGCCCGGCTCCAGCGCGCGGGCGTGCCTGCGATCGGCCCCATCCACACAGCATGCTCCGGGGGCAGGCGCGGCATGAACAGCAGCGACCGGCCGCCGGGCGTGACTGCGCCAAAGTAGTCCTCCTCCTCCACGCCGAACATGTAGAGAAAGTAGCCTTCCTGGCGGAAGCAGCCCTCCATGTCTGTAGAGTAGATGTTGAAGGGGCCCCCGCCCTGCGGAGCGCGCGCCGCACTCGGTGCCGGCCAGGTGCTGCACAACAGCTCGGCCGGTCGTCAGAGGCACGTGCCATGGATTCCTGCGGGAAGCGGCCTCACCTGTAAGAGGATGATGCCCAGCTGGTCGCCAAACTTCTGCTGCATGCGCTGGAGCACCTTTGCGCGCGTCTTGCTGTGCAGCTTTGAGCGGCTGATCCTGTGCAATGAGCAGTGTGCATTCAGGTAAGAAAACTGCAAAGCAGGACGTCGGTCGGCAGTGCAAAGCAGGACGTCAGACGACAATGCAGACGAGCGCAGTGCCCTGGAACGGTAACAAGTTGGATGCTCAACGGGTGATGGGGACTCACTGCAGTGTGTCAGGGCCTTGATGATAAACATCGGGCGCCAAGCGCTCCTCACCGCTGTTTGCATCCTCGAAGACCCCCATGCCTGCAGTCCTGCAGGGCTCACTACCTGCGGTGTGGCGCGGGCCTGCCACTGCCACGCCGCGCAGCTCAGCAGAAGAGAGATCTGCTAGCAGTGCTCCTCACCCAGCGGTAGCTTGCGGTGCTGCTCTGTTGGACAGACTGTGCAAAAGGTGAATCGAAGCACAGCAAAGAGGGGGCAGGTGTCAAGCCAGGGCTGCAAAAACCTTGCAAGACAAAGCCTCTGGCCGGGGCGGGCTGTCGTGCTCGCGAGCGCCAGCGCCAGCCTGCCCGATCAGGTATGGAGCGCGTAGGACGGCGCACCGCGCGGCGCGAGCCATAATGTCGCAGGCGCAGGGCCGCGCCGCGGGCCCGGCCAGCTGCCGCCGCGTGCTGCTGTTTGGCGTGCTGCCGTTCGTGGCCGGCATATGGCTCGTGCTGATCACCTTCCGCCACCAGGGCCTGCCCGGCCGGCTGCGACCGGCCGCGGCGCAGACACTCGGCCTGCGCCAGAACTGCAGCCAGGCGCTGGCCGGCGGCGCCTGCGACTGCGGCGACGGCACGGCTGCGGGCAACGTGTCGGCGGGGGCGGCGCTGGCCAGCAGGCTGGGGGGCGGGATGCTGGAGAGCGTGCTGGGCGGCAGGAACGGGAGCGTTGCCGCAGGCGGACAGGCCGCGGGCGGCGACGCGCTGGAGAACATCTTTCTGTTTGTTGGGATCCTGTCGGGCCGGGGCTACAGGCATAGGCGCCTCGCAGGTCGGCACCGCCGCGCGCGCTGCACCCCTTGTCCCGGGGTGTGCGCGCATGCGCTGCGCTGCCTGGTGCCCCGCACTTGCAACGTCTTGCAGGCCTTCCATGTGCCTGCGCAGCTCATAGCGCAGATGGCTGGCGGAAGGCCTGGCGTGTCAGAGAGCGGTCCAGCTTCTTTCTCGCCTGCTGCTGCCTGTACTGCAGGGGTCGGTGCGTGTGTCCACACAAGGCTTGCACGGAGTGACCGACCGTCGTGTGCGGCGTTGTAGTGCGCGAGGCATGGGCGACCGGCTGCCAGCAGAAGGGCGTGGCCGTTTGCCGCTTCATCCTGTCAGAGGACGAGACCACGCCGCAGGTATGGGTCTTATGTACCCTTCACAGTTGCTTCTTGTGGGCACTGCGTAGACGCCGGTTGGCAACTGCTCAGTGGCTTGGACAGCTTGCAGTGCGGTGTCTGTTGCTCCCTTGTCTCTGGTTCTCCCTTGTGGTGGTGGTTTGCGCGAAAGGTACAAGGCGCTGATGCAGCTGTTCGTATTTCAAAACGAGTAGCCGCGTGTGAATAGGCAGAGCTGCGGGGTGTACACATGCATGCTGAATGTATCCTGCTCTGTGCAGCCCATAAGGCTAAAGTATGTTGACAGTATGTGTGGACTGCCGCTCCTGTTTTCTTGCAGATGCGTCCTGGCTTGGTGTTTGTCAGCCGCAGCCCGTACCAGTGCGCAGCATGTGCATGCATGGCAAGGGGCTGCCGCGTGCAGGCGTCCACCTGCGCTCACCAGGGGCAGCGCTGACTTGACATCCGGTAAGACCATGCGTCCGGTAAGACCACCGCGCAGACCCGCGCGGCGCTGACGCGCGGCCGGGCGGCCGCGCGGCGCAGGTGCAGAAGGAGCTGGACGAGTACGGCGACATCGTCTTTGTGAAGGAGAAGACCAACTACAAGAGCATCCTGGTCAAGACCTACTTCGTGCTGGAGTATGCGGCGCTGCACTACGACGCGCGCTACATCCTGAAGACCGATGACGACGCGTACATCAACATCGGCGCGCTGCTGCGCCAGCTGCGCCTGCTCTGCCAGACGGCCGACTGCCGCCACGAGCGCCTGTACATGGGCAAGATGGCCAAGGCGCGCGCGCGCGCGGCCGCCCGCCCGCCCGGCGTCGGAAGCACGGCGTCTCCGCGCGGGCCGGCGCCCCTGTCACGAGCTGGCCAATCCATGCGAAGAGGAGGGTCGTGCAGGCGCTCGCTTGGTGCAAAGTTGCCGAGGCTTGTCAAGAGCCCGACCTGGTCGCGCAACCTGCTTGCCCAGTTCACGATGGGCATCCGTGCGGCGTGCTGGTGCAGTGGCCGCTCCTAGGCGGCCATTGGCAGCGATCACTGCAGATGCGTGTGGTTTGGCTCACCTCACAGACTACTCACCTTGTGCACAGCCACCCATGCACTTACGTGCTGTGCCAGGCATGTGGTAGCTGAGCCGCGGGAGGCCGCGCAGCCGTGCGCGCCGGAGCGGGGCCCGGGCGCCCGAGCGGCGCTTGTGTCGCGCAGGAGAGCGAGGTGCTGCTGCAGCCGGGGCACAAGCGGAAAAACATCGTCTCCCACAACCACACCGGCCTCAAGATGTATCCCAACTGGCGCTTGAGCGGCGCCTGCCTCGCGCGCAGGAGAGCGAGGTGCTGCTGCAGCCGGGGCACAAGTGGAACAACATCGTCTTCCACAACCACACCGGCCTCAAGATGTATCCCAACTGGCGCTTGAGCGGCGCCTGCCTCGCGCGCAGGAGAGCGAGGTGCTGCTGCAGCCGGGGCACAAGTGGAACAACATCCTGTTCCACAACCACACCGGGCTCAAGATGTACCCCAACTACATGATGGGCGGCGGCTATGTGCTCAGCGGCGACGTGGTCACCACGCTCATCAACATCAACCGCCGCATGAAGCTCATCTTCACGCCGATCGAGGACGCCACGCTCGGCTTCTGGCTCATGGCCATGGACCTGCGGCACATCGACCACGCCAAGTGCGCGCGCCGCCTGCTGCTGCAGGGTTTTGTCAGTCGCGGAGAACAGGCGAGGGCGATGCTCAATGCTAGTAATAACAGCCAGAGCCAGACCCAGCGGCGACCTGTGTGTTCCTTGGAACGGGGGAGCGTGGCCTAGCAAAAGCTGGGCGTCTGCAAGCGGCCGTGCGCAGCCGCGCGGACAGCGCGGACGAGGCAGTGCCCGTTGTGCGCGTGCGCGGCGTTGCTCGGCCTCGACGAGGGCGCGCGCGCGGCGCGCGGCAGGTTCATGACCTCCGCGGCGCCCTGCTGCTTCAAGGCGCCCGTGCGGCGCGAGGGCCAGCGCATCGTGACGCGCTTCCAGCTCATGGACGAGATGGAGGAGGACCTCTGCTCCGAGGCGCGTATAGGGTAGGGTAGGGTAAGCGCTGCCGCGCGCCGGCCGGCCCAGCGAAGCGTGGTGCGGGAGTGGGGCGGAGGGATTCAGCCTCCCGTCAGCCGCGCAAGCCTGACTGGGCTCCCGCCCGCCGCATGGAGGCCGCCAGGGGTGTGGCGTGTGGTCCAGCCTCCCGTCAGCCAAGCAAGCCTGGCCGGGCTCTCACCCGCCTCATGGAGGCCGCCTGGCGGCCTACAGGTTCCAGTAGAGCGCTCGAGGCGTGCTGGGATGCCGCCAGCTGCACCGCAGGATGCCTCGATGCTTATTTTCGGCTGGCCAGGTGTCAAGGGCGCTCCCGTGCATGCTTTGGCGCTGCTGCCGCCGCGTAGCGGGGCGCGGGGCCCCGGCAGGACGCGCGGGCCGCTGAGGGGCCCGCCTCTGCGCAGGACCCGTGGCTGGTGATGCACAAGATCGACTCGCCCACCAAGATGCGCTACGTGGGCAACCGCGTGGCCGCCTGCAACGCCAGCGACCCCGCCGCCGTGCCCAAGAGCATCGCAGACTTCATCAAGCTGCCAGGCGCGGACTCTCTCTGCGCCCTCCGTGCCCTGTCGCTGTTCGGGGTGCCAGAGTGGTTGCATATCCTCTGCTATGCATCAGCGTGTGGCAGCGGCAGCCTGGCCTGTGGCCTGCAAGAGTTGAAGGCATGTCTGTGTCATAAATCCTGTCGTCATGGGGTACCAGCTTCACAAAACTTCCAGCCAGCCAGTCCACCACTTTGCTTGTCTGCTGACCACCACTTATCTGGCGAGGCTGCTTTTCATTGTGCCGTGTCCACGAGTTTTATAGAGCAGGGAGTCCCTGTCAAAGCTTGCTTATAGACCTGGCCTTCCTCTTGGTTGTATTTTGAGCGGACGTACCGCACTCTGAGCAAGCTTGTGTGAAAAGCCTTGCTCTGTCCAGAGCGCCTGACGTCACAGGGGGTGTTGCCCAGGGCAACCGGCGCCCAAGGGCACGGCGACGGCAAAGATGGGGGAGGCGGCGCGGCGGGTGCGGCGGCGGCGGCGGCATCTGCAGCAGGAGAGGTAGCAGACAGAGTAGGCAGGGACCAAGGTTAGGGCAGGAACTTGCTGGGTTGCCGGCATCAATAGTGCCTCTAGCAGGGGGCAACTAATAAGGATCCTGACGCGCGTGTACTTTTCAGTGTTTGTCTGACCAGGGTGTGCGGCCGTCTCGAGGGCGCTCGAAGGAAGGCCGTTTCGCCGGTGGCTGTGCTGGGGTCAGTGAGTTATATGCAGCCTTTTTTGTGTTGGCTGATCTGTGTGTTGAAGTGCGCCGTGATGCAGACAACCATCCATGCACCAAAGGCAGCATGATTGCAGCAGCTTGCTCAGTTTTCAAAGCAAGAAGTCAGATAGAGGGTTGCCTTACTATCAATGAGAGCGCCCACGTATAGTCCAGAGCGCATTGTGCACAAGCACAGACACTGCGTTGCGTATTGTACACAGACCCGCTGCTCAGTAGGCGTGCACGTGTTCACAGGTCGCTGACATAAATGCTTTACGCACACACTGACCACCACTGCACACGCAGATGTCTGTACAGCAGGTGTGTTGGGGGCAGGTGATGTAGGTAGGCATTGCTGTATGTAAATAGCAGGCCGTGTAGCCGCCAGGCGCGCAGTGCCGGCGCAGATGGACGACGATGACTGGCTGTCAGAGTGGTCTGACCGGCGCGCGGCTCCGATTGGTCTACGCTGCCTCCCGACGCTCTCTGTCAAGGT
>JAABUY010006604.1_pt1 | contig 11301 bp, 18 predicted proteins | sample 5560271 | NCBI WGS metagenome assembly JAABUY01 (sample SAMN10711886, study PRJNA513374) | rock metagenome | isolation source: Antarctica rocks | place: Antarctica: Victoria Land, University Valley
AAAAGAAAAAGAAAAAGAAATGGGGTCGGTTGCAGTTCCATTTATTTTGGTAGGGCTGCCGAGGTGCCCTGATTCGTGTCTCACCCGGGGGAACCTGCTCCGTATCCCCGGTCTGTGGGGAAGCGACCAATCCTTCTCGCATTTCTTCCGTTCCATTCAATACCCTCATTCCATAACCTCACGCTGTAAGCCTGAAGAATCCTTCCGCTTGTTCCAGTATAGGAGAAAGGCGACGGGCATACGAAGTAAATGGTCATGACTCACGGGTTATGGAAGTTTCCGCTGTCAATTTAACTTTCCAAATTCCCCACGCTGCGCCGTGGTTAGAGCCATACTCTAACTGTGATAATATATAGATAGATGGGGAATCAGGGGATTGAGTGGCACGAGTGGCTAGCCTACCAAAACAAAACCCTGACCTCTGGCTTCGGTACTAACAACTGATACCCCAGTCCCCAAGTACGGCAGTAGGTGTGACTCTTCTACGCGGCTACGCCTCAACCCTCGCAAATTGGATCCCAAACCAGACGGGGTTTTTTTTGACCCTGGAAGGGCAGAAAGAGCTTCAGCAACTGGGTCGCCTATTGGCCGTAACTGAATATTGTCGTCACTCCTGAAAGGCTGAGACTTCAGCAGAAGCGCTACTGAGCTTCTACGCTTGACTCACAAAACCGCATTCACTTTGTTGTCCATCTCATATTCAACTGCCGCTGCTTGAAAACTTTCTTCTACTCGAATCTCCCACTTTTCAGCCGAAAAACCATCAGACAATCTGACGCGAAACAACCCTTTCACCATGCATTTCTCAATCCGTCTTGCAGCAGCGTTCCTCTCGATTGCTCCTCTCGTCATGGCAGCTGACCCTGCCCCTGCTTCGTGGACGGTTCAGAACGACAAACAGGTATGAAACCCATTGTTCTCTAACCACACTCACTCCAAGTTTACCACACGCATACTCCCGGATGACACAGCGCTCTGTCTTCCCATCCCTCCCCACCCTTCATCCCCATCTCACCTCCCCCTCTCAATCAACCGTCCTAACTCCCAGCCCTCCCAGAAAACCGAATACGAAGCCTACACTTCCCACGTCGTCAGCCTTGCCGCCTACACCACCGCCACCTCCGTCCTCCACACAGCAACCTACTCCGTCGACGCTGAGCCCGTCTCTATACTGCAAGCCGCCGCCACCGCCACCACGCCCGTCACGGTGCCTTCCGTCGCCACCCCGGCGCCGACAGACGTCCAGGCGTTTCTGCAGAGCGTCTTGCAGCATGAGGTTTCGCTGCTGCAGTACGATCGGACGGCGACGGCGACGGCGACGTATAATGCTGCGGTGAAGCCGACAGGGGTTGTTATGGCTGCTGGGGCGGCGGCGGTGGGGGTTTTAGGTTTGGCGATGTTGTGAGGGCAGGGGACATTCGAGTAGTTGGTTGGGAAGTGGATATGCTTTGATTGGGGGCCGGGCGATGTACACTTTTTGCAGGCGGCCACGTTTATCGGCGCATTTGGTCAACGGACTCTTATCCAGAGCCAGACCCGATAAAAAGATCGAATACTGAAGCGACCATTCACCACCACCTTATCCTTCATCAACCTCTGTTCTTTCCCAAATCCAACATCTTTACACAAAATCAAAAGACCACCACCAAAAAACCCCATCCAAAATTTCACACATCTCTTCTTTGAAAAAAACCAAAAGCCCGCAATTCCCCTCCCGACCCATCCTCTCACCCCTCTCCCACCTTCCCAATCTCGGGAACCCTCACCCCGTAGCATCGTCTTCGCGTAACCCGGACATATAAAAACCACGAGACAAGATCCCATCCCCCCGACCCAACCAACTAACCAACTATTCACCAACCTCCCTTATCACTCCTTCTCGTTTTTTTTTTCTATTTTAGCGTTTATGCGCATTGCATTAAGTCGGAAAAGGGCAGGCGGGGACAGAAGGGAAGGGGATCAAGTAGGCTAGGCGGGGGGGGCGAGAAGTATGTATGGGGGGTTTTTTTTCTTCTTTTTTTTCTTCTCCCGGATGTTTCGGTCAAATGAAGATGACAAGTTCCTGGTTTTCCCGGGCAGGATGCGGGGGCCTCTTCTCGCCCTGCTTTCCCTGTCCTGCCAGAGAGCTTCTTTCCCATTTTGTGCGAGCTTCAAAGGCTTTTTTTCCCCTCTTCATGCCTCCCCTCGCCGGCCGGGCCATTCAGTCATCTCTCCGCACCGCCCGCTATACAGAAAACATCTACCTCCGTACGGTACCTACCGCCTTATCCCTCTACAGTATACACATTTGATGCTTCAGGAAAGAAGGCAGGGAATTACGTCTTAAAATGTAATACGGGAAGGACGAGTTCCTCCAATTCCCGTTTTTTGGTTATTCGAGACTCTGTTATGTCATTTTTCACTAACCCTGGATTTCGGTGGTTTTTTTTTTACTTGGTTTCGATGTTTTTACGTCTTGAATTTCATTTTGGACGCGGTTTGTTTTATTGGATTTTAGGATCGTTAAGGAGGTTGGAAATAAGATGAGGGAGGGGGAAAGAAAGGAAGGAAGGAAGAGAGAGAAGCGTTAAGGGGTTTTTAAGAGAGTGATGGAAAAGAGCGAGTGGAAATCTCACAAGATTTTTTAGTTATTTGGATTTGCTGGATCCTCTTGTCTCTCTCTATAACGCATGAAGCTTTTCAAAAGAAGATGGGAATCAGAAGAGAAGAGAAACCACATCTAAACATCTCCCCACACTTCCCCTTTCCTACCTTCCCATCACTGCCCGCCCACCGTCTCACGTAACCCCAACCCGACATCCATCTCCCTCCCCCGATCCCCCAACCCACCTTCCTATTTCTCGTCCCCCCTCGTCTCCCTCCCCACCACCTTCCCATCTCGCAATAAATCCCCTCTCCTTCCTCTTCCTCCGCCCTCTTGTCTAGCAAATTCACTCTCATGATGCTACCAATCACCTCCATCAGCAATCCTCAAACCCTTCATCCCAACACCCCAAAAATCCCCCCCGTCCGGCTGATTCTCGAAACACAAAAACAGGACTTTTCCAATGAAAACTCCCCGCTAAAATTCCTGGGGGGGGGGGAAACATACTTGTGTACTTTTCGAAACAAAGAACGATATATGCTTTCCCCCAAAACCCCCTTTTCGACATCACCATCCAATCCTGATGTTTTAAACCCTCTTTACCAATAGAGCGTTGGTATCAACTACCAATAGAGCGTTGGTGTCAACTGCAAACTCCGTCCCAACTCCCTCACGCTCCACAAACCCCGAACCTTGAATCTTGGAACCTTCTCTTGACAAACTATGTATCCCTCGCACGACCTCTTCGCTTTTTTTGGTATTCAGTAACCCCTTAGCCACCACCACTACCAAGCCTCTAGAAAGTAGACTCGCAGAACCTCAACTGTTTAAACCCCCTGCCAAGCTCTCGTTCTATATATATATTATAATATATAAATCATCACAAGGGCAGCCCTCTCGATCATTCTCAAGAATAGCTAGCTCTCCAAGATGTACTGCAAGACTCGAAAGTGCCGAGGAGTCTACGAGGCGTTGGAAAGGAGAAGGAGGAGCACGCGGTTGTCATACAGCGTGGTGGTGGTCTTTCAGTGGGCTGGAGCAGTTGGCCGATTCTGAATACTGTTTTGAGCCTTCTCGCTTTCTCTCACAATTCCCCTTCCACCCAACAGAAGCCTGCTTGTCAATCCACAATACTCCTCACAGACTTTTATCTCACTTGACCCTTCCGAGTTTCTTAAACTAAGAAAGATAAAACCGGAAAATGAGGGTTGAGTGTGAAGGAGAAGGAGAAGGAGAAGGAGAAGGAGAAGGAGAAGGAGAAAGAGAAAAGGCATGGAAGCAGATGGTAGAGATCTTTCGAGCGCTCGACATCATCTATTTAGAAACCGAAGATAGATAACAACAGACAGGAACGATGCTTATATGCACAGAACCGCAGGAAAGTTGTCACGTGCGTACGTATATATATTATATGTGAGAGTGCGTTTTCTGCAATCAACAGCCCGAGCCTATCTTTTTGTCTTTCGTAGGGTTTTTGGGAATATGTAGTGGGGGGTTTTAGAGTTTGAATCCGAATGGGCTCTAATGATGTTTGTTTTCTGATTTGATGTTTGCAAAAAAGGGCTGACTTTGATCCGGGTTTGAAAGCTGCGGTAGGTAAGGGGGGATAGGGCGGGGGTGGGAGGCGGGTGAGGAAAGGGGAAAGGGGAAAGGGGAAAGGGGAAAGGGGAAAGGGGAAAGGGGAAAGGGGAAAATGATATGTGTGAGAAAGAGTGCATGGGAAATAACCTACAAGGACCACCCGCCTTCATGCCTTCTCCCAAAGACTCCACACCACTGCAACCTAGCTATTTGCCCAGAAACCGAAAACTCCACTGACTGCGCCACCACGATTCCCGTCGACCTTTCGGTATCAGCGGAATCAGGGGGGGGAGCGACCGCAGGAGGAGCAGATATGGAAAAGTATAGTTGCTTGCTCAGAGACCTGGGTTTGATGTTCCAGGAGCTGCGAAGGGTGGATGCTTGATGTCGTGATTGGAAACATACATGCTCCAGCTTCCATGCAAAGCATGCTACCATGCCGAACGCCCGTGGAGATGCAGCAACGACCCCGGTACAAACATCATTAACCCCCTACCCTACCCCCGGACACCCACTCCAACACCCTGTCGGCTGCCTAGGATCATACATGCCTTCCTCATCCTCACTCTCCACCTCCTCTCCCCCCTCATCCCCCAACTTCTCTTCTACCTCCACCTCCGCATGCTCTTCTCCCCTGTCCGTCTGCTCCTTCTCCTCCCCCGACCCAAAAGCGTTCCTAAACCCGCCCTTTTTGAAACCACCGCCTCCGTTTCTGCCGCTATCGTGGGCATTCGAGGGCGCAAGCTTGATATTGATGACTTGGACGGACTCGTTGGCTTTGCGCTCGGCTTTGCGGGCTTTGGTGCTGGCGAGGGGGTCGCGGGACATGAGTTTCATTTCTTTGAGGCGCTGGTCGAGGGATAGCAAGTCAGCATCTTTGCGCTGAATATTTTGTGCGTAGGCGGAGGGGGAATGGGGGAGTGAGAATGCTTAGGAAAAGAGGGCAAGATGGGGACAGCACCTTCTTATGCAAATGATCATAACTCCCCTCATGCGCCTCATACTCGTTAATCCTGCTATACCCCTTCCCGCACAGATCGCAGTAGAAGGACTTGGCGGCTTGCAGGGCGGATTCCGTCTGTGATGCTCTCAGAACATTGTAAGTTCGATTTAGACGGGTAGGGACCACGAAGCATTGGTGGAGGCAGCAGCAGCGAGCCGATGCCAAGAGCGCGAGGAGGGTGGGTGGAGGAGGAGGGGCCTAACCTTGGGGGCGGGGTTGGTGAGACCGCGCTGGGGCAGGGGTGAGGAGGTTAGCTTGGGAGCGGGGAGGGGTGGAAAGGGGAATATACGGGAGGCATTGTGGATGATGGTGGAGGGAACTTCTTAAGATGTAGGAGCGTTCTGAAAGGGTGTCTACTGAACAGATGCTAAGAAGTTGGAGAATGTGGAAAAGGAGTGAATTATGAACCGAGGTCTATCAGAAAGCCTGGATAGGGCAGAGATCCGCTAAGCGAGAAAGCTCCGCTGGATCTAAAAGATGCAGCCCTACTTATTTGAATTGGCCCCTCAAAAAGACATGAGGATATACAACCAACAATCTGTAAGTCGTAAGTTCTAAAGAGGACCAAACCAAGCCATCTAGCTAAGCAACCTATGCACAGAGACCACCAAACGAGGTCAGGATGTTCCGTAGCTTACCATCCCCGTTCCGGCCTCCCCCAATCCACCATATATCCAGCACCTAGATACAAGGAGAAAAGAGGTCCATGCGTCGAACTCGTTACCATAGCCAGCCCTGATCATGTCGACCTTGCCATCTCCGTACACCCCCGTATGTCTAGTAAACAAAAGATTGTTGACCCCCTCAGTTATCGTACCCACCTCTTGGAATCGAAAGGCTCAAAGCTCGCGATAATGGAACGCAGAATTACCGCTTCTTGACCTCCGTCGCCCATCCTTCGATCCCTTCGCCTTTGCTCCCAACAGGAATAGGCAAGGAAATGCCCTCCATTCCCTTGGTACCCTCCAAGAACGGACTCCCACTCATACCGCCCGCATTCGCTCTCTTCGCAGGTTCCAACTCCAGCATAGGTAAGAGAAAGTCTGCAATACGCTTGGCTTCTTCAACACTAAAATGGTACTTTTCTCTCAGCACGTCCGGCAGCGCCCAGTGGCGGAGGCGGTGAATGTTGCGAAGTTCACCCTTGCGACTGAAGATTTCTTGGGACCATTTGCCTGAGAGACAGAGATTGCGCGGAAAGGGCCCGAGAAGTTCGATAATTTGAGCGATGTGGTCATCGTCTTTGCCGTACTTGGTGCCGGATTGAGGGTCGAAGAGGTAGTCTCCCGTAATTAGTTCAAAGACCTAAGTACACAGAAGAATATGTCAGCCTATTTTGGATGCGTGAACAGTATACCAAAACAAAAACCGTACCATAGCGGCCATACTCCACACGTCGGTACTAGCACCCCATTTAGAGCCTAAGATAACCTCAGGAGATCGATACTGTCGGGTTTGAATGTCGTTTGTAAAGTGGTGGCCAACCCAGCATGCGTTTCCTAGGTCGGCAATTTTGACGGAAATGGTGTCCATTGCTGTTGCTATTTCGTCTTGGCTTTTCTTCTCTGAAGAGCCGTTCTTATCGAGGGAAATACCAGACACTTCTTGGGTGAGAACATCCCTGGCGATCGTGTTAGCTGACTGCGGAGGCCAACTCAAGACGTTACGAGCATACGCTGTCTTTTCTCGTTGCTTCTGCACCTCCTCGCCGTTGCCTGCAAGACTGTCTCTGATACCGAGCAAGTCTCTCATCGACTTTGGAGGCGTTGTGGAAGCTGCAACACGAGTCAGTAGACTACTCTCTGTAGGAGTAGCGAAGCCATCAATGGCGAATTACTTGGACTTTCAGTCATCATCTGGTTCAAGCTACTGTGTGACCCCTGGGTGCCATGCGAAAACCGCATAGGCTCAAGATTGCTAAAGCTTGCATTTAGAGGGCTAGGGAGTGGCTGGCTGCCTGTGATCAGGGTCCTTCTTCTCCTACGTCCATTGCGGTTGTCTTCCTTATCCTCCGCCTTTGGTTCGTCTTTAACAAAAGTCTTGACTATTTGCTCCACGTCGCCGATTTCGATCAGGACATTTTCAGGCTTGAGGTCGGTATGAATGATGCCACATTCGCGGTGTAGATAGTCCAGACCAAGCAGAACCTGCTTTGTGATCTGCTTGACCAACGGCATTGGAATACCCCTGTGGTTCCACCTTTTGATCAGACCAAGTAAATTCTCCCCTAGCACCTCGAACACCATACACACGTGTTCACCATTGGGTCCTTTATGATTGAAAGAGTCCAGCAGGCTGACAACATGCTTTTTCCCCGGGTGGTTTGGATTGGCTTGCACAATCTTTTGGAGAAGCTTAATCTCATCGACTGCGGTCTCTGTGTAGTGGGCTGCGGATCGTACAACCTTCAAAGCAACGTGTCTCCCCGTTTCAGTGTCTCGTGATAGCCACACCGTTGAGAAATGGCCCCAGCCAAGCTTCCTGACAACGATATATCTCCCGTCTTTGAATGTTTCACCAACATGGACCGGGTGATAACCACCCTTACAGTAGTCCTCCGAGTCCTCCTCTTCAGCTGTAACTTCGGTTCCCTCATCCCGAGATGAGGAAGACGAAGATGATCGGCTCAGTTGCGCCTTATTGTGGGATAGAGGGGAATTGACACTGTTAGCACTTTCAAAAGGTTAGCTCCGACCGCGCAGATCTCAGCTTAACAAGCGCCTATGGGCCTTCTAACCTTGAATTCATGATGGGTGCGCTGTGCGGACTCGCGTCTGCACTTTGTTGACCCTCAGTTGTGATTATTGGTTTTAGATCCTGGCCTTTCCTCCTCTTCTTTCCGCCGTTACCATTGGCTGCATTGTTTGCTGCGCTCGCAACTTGTTTAGCTTTGTTGATTGCCGCTTTTTTGATATCACTACCATTCATATTAGAACAAAGAGAGTCAGGCTGAGATTTTCAGAGCGTGAATGGCGAGGGCTGTGTTGACGAGAGCTTGGGGCGCGTAGCGTTGGGTGCGAGTACTCGTAGCCAAGTCAGAGCAAGCAGTCGTAGTTGTAGACGAATCCGCGCGGAATGTAGGTACACAGCCTCAGTAAGGCAAGCTCTTTGAGTTCGACGTTTGATGTACGAGGCGGATATGGTTGTTGAAGGTCCACTGCTCACTCGAGCCAAGACGTGTTCATGCAGACTTGGTGCGGTGCTTGGTCTGTGCGCCCTACTCGTGGCTGGGCCGAACGACGGTAAGCCCCAAAGACACACAATTGTTTACGGGAAATAGGAGTCAGATGAAGCGCCTTGAATCTCTACCTTCCAGTACCGAAGAAAGGCAAGTGTGATGCCAATTCACATCGGTGAGGCACGACCCGTAGCTTACTGAAGACTGGCTGCAGCAGATCAGGTCTAGTGACGGACTTGCGGGGCTACCTGTCATATGCGACGCGATATAAAACCCTCAGTCACTCTTTAATGCACCAAAAATGCGTCTGGTCGTGAGGGATTAATGATAGTGGACCAAGACGCTGTACAGTAACCTGAGTGCAGGTTCCTCGATGACGTTGCTCTCATCATAAGGCTCGACACACTACGTACTTGGTCCTTTGGGCTCACTTCAGCATCTGCTCATCCTATCAAGAAAACCCCCCGACTCACCTCACCGGGGGATGCAGAAAGCCAATGAACAACAACCGGTCTCTGCAGAGCTATCGAAATGGACAAATAGACTTGTTGTTCTCTAGCAGCGTCAATCAAGTGGTGAATTTGGAGTTCCACACCCTCACTGACACTTGGTCCGATAGTTGGCCTCGCTATCGGCTGTCGTTCACACTTTCTAGACTCAACCAACCCTCCTGAAGCCTTTTCAAGGCATCGGCCATCCCAACACTGCTCACGAACGCTTTTCATGAATATGTACAATAACAGATAGATACCCAATAAGTACAGCATGTACCCAGTTGCCCACCATCCCAAAGATACGAACAAGAGAACCCGGCACCTCGCTATGCAATCATCCCCAGCCATACGTCGTATTCACATACCTCGAATGTACACTATTTCCAACTCATTTCATCCCATTTCCCATGTGCATCTCCCGTAATTTGGTTTTCAGCGCCTTCCCTGTTGCGTTCCTTGGAATTGTATCTACAAACTGTACACCACCGTCAAGAGCTTTGTACCGTGAAAGCTTGGATAGCAAATATTCCTTTATTTCTTCTTCCGACACTTCTTTTTCTTCGATCACGCCATAGGTGGCAGCAGCACCATTAGCAAGCTTCGGTTTTCGGACGACAAATGCTCGTGGAACCTCGCCCGTGCCTTCGGGGACCGGGATTCCAATTACTGCAACGTTGATGATTTGAGGATGGGTAAGGAGGATAGCTTCGAGTTCAGCAGGAGCGACTTGCCAACCACGGACTTTGATGAGGTCCTGAATCGTCAAAAAGGTCAGATCAGCAAGGCTCTAGAAACCGAGCAGACTTTTATCGCAAAGCACACACCTTCTTTCGATCGATGATGTACCACTTGCCCTTGTTGCAGTATGCAATATCTCCAGTCCTCATCCAACCATCAGGACTAACCGAAGCCGCAGTAGCTTTGGGGTTGTCCAGGTAACCCAACATCATACACGGACCCTTGATGTACAATTCTCCTCTTACCATGTCTCCCTCTACAAGATTACTATCCTCGTCCTTGAGACTACGCGTAGTACAGTCAGCACATTTATTGTATGCTCAAACCGAGACCAAAGCACTGACCATGCGCCCATGCCATCCATAATCCTCCCGACGCTGCCCGTGTCATCTCCTTCCGGCCAGGAAAAGAACAGAGCCCAGCCCGTCTCGGTCATTCCCCACACTTGCGAGAGCTTTGCTTCTGACGCCAACAGAGACTTGAACTCAGCTTGAGTCGACGCACGTAATGGGGAACCGGCAGACCAAACATATCGAAGAGATTCCAAGTGCCTCTTCTTTGTTACTGGCGAATTCAATATGGCGACAATCATTGCCGGCACCACAGGTATCTCTGTGATGTGGAATCTCTCGATATCCTCAACAAATTGCTTCGTATCGAATCTGCGCATAAGGTATACGGTCTCGTGATATCGAATCGCACATCCAGAAATAAGTGGCATACCAAATGCGTGGAATGCAGGAAGACATATAAGACGTGAAACCTGTAATCTATCAGCACACGAGATAGTAACACTTCGTTCCGGGTTTCCTACCTCATAAGGCTTATCGCGGCTCCGGATGCCAAAGATCTGAGAGACCGAGTACTCGTGAGAGACCATGGCTGCCTTTGGAAGACCAGTGGTTCCACTGGTAAAGCCCAGGGTTGCAACGGTTGTGCTAGCTTCTTCACGGTTTTTGAACCTCACCCAATCCGCCTCGCCATGCTGCAACAATTCGTCCCATGACCTGTACCCGTCAGAAGGGCCATGATCCGACGCATCGAAGACGAATAATCTCGACGTGGGAATGTTGCATTCCTTTGCGGTTTGTAGGGTGGTTGAGAGCATGTGGGGCTCGGTGATGAGGTATCTGACGTGCGCCGTTCAGACATGGTGGTTCAGTTCGATGGACGTGTAGGCAGGGTTTGAGCCTGTATAGCGTCCCCCAGCTCCTATAATGGCTAGGTATATCAGAGGGTAATAAATCTGATCGTGCTTAGCCTTCCCCCCGGCTTGTAGCCCTGCCGAGGCCAGGGATTGTGCGTGGCCCTACATCATTGAATGAATGAACGCAGACGCAATCGCCCGACTCAAGTCCCTCGGCTTTGAAACCTGCAATAAGTTTCCTCACAATCGTGCGAGCGCTTCTAGGTGTAACGAAACGGGAAGGATCGCTGGCATCTACAATGACCTGAAGACATCAGACGTCTCGAATCCCGAGAAAGAATCTGGAGAGCCCTCACTGGTTTGTGCGGATTGCTCTCGACATCCTCGAACGTAAAGGAGAGTAAGTCAGTCGGCGCAGGATCATATTTCATAATCATAATGACAATCCCCAGTGGATCCGCGGTTTTGCCGTATCTTGCGAATGAAGGTGGAAAGACGCAATTGAGATAGGATAGGGCCGGTAGATGCAGCAGTCTGCCTGAGATTAAGCGCCGCTTGCAGTCGACGGCTGTTCCC
>JAABUY010006607.1_pt1 | contig 11299 bp, 16 predicted proteins | sample 5560271 | NCBI WGS metagenome assembly JAABUY01 (sample SAMN10711886, study PRJNA513374) | rock metagenome | isolation source: Antarctica rocks | place: Antarctica: Victoria Land, University Valley
ACCTGCGGCGTCGCGGCACGCCGCCGTGCCCCGGCGCGCGTGCCCCGGCGCGCGTGCCTCCTCCAACCTGCGCTCGCTGCATCACTTTGCGGCCTTGCTCACGGCCTTGCGCTCTGCTCAAGGGCTCACTCCGGACAGGTCTGGTGCGCCGTTTGAGCGCGGGCGCGACTGACGGTGTGCGGGCGTGAGCTCTCAGGGCCGCGGCCACGCCGCGCCGGTCGGGCAGCGGGGCTACAGCCAGCAGCAGGGGCGGGGGGCGCCCGGGCGCCCGGGCGGCGGGGCGCGGGGCGCGCACAGGCGCAGGTGCCGCGGCAGGCTGCTAAGCAGCAGCGTGGCGTTCACGCGCTGAAGGCCCAGGTTGTCGATGAACTGGTCGGTTTCGTCCACGATCTCGGTTTGGATCAGCTCCTCGATCACGTCCTCGATCGTGATGATGCCGACCGGCTCGCAGCCCGCCAGGCGCGCCGGGTCGTACACCTCGCCCGCGCGCTGCGCCGCGCCGCGCCGCGCTCAGCCCTACCCTAAACCTAGCATATGTGCCCTATGTAGGCGCTGGCCAGCGGGGCCCAGAGCCTAGCCCTGACCCTAGCCCTTGCCTCGCCCTCTCCACAACACCCGATCGTGTGGGTGTGTGTGGCGTTTAGGTGCAAGGATGCTTGCCGCTGTGCTCTCGAGCGTCTGCATGAGAGATCACCCACACCGGTCCAGCATGCGCAGCCGACGCGCCGCTGACAGCGCGTCAACGGGCAAGGTGCGGGCTGGTGTGGCTGGGCAGACGCTGGGCCCTGCCCGGCGCCCCTGCTCGGGGTCACGCTGCAGGCGTGCGCGCCGTTGCCGCGGCCGCAAATGAGTTCATGCTGAGGCGTGCCAGGGCCACAGGTGAGGCACGGCCAGGCCGCTTGACATGGAGGCGTGACAGAGCCGAGGGTCGGGCCTGGGCGCGCGCACGTCCGGGGTAAGCGGCGCCGGTGGCGACGCATCGACGGAGATGCTGACGTCGCCGCCGCGCGCGCCTGGCGCATGCACCGCGTCGCCATTCGCCTCGCCATTCGCCTCGGGCGCGCCGGCAGCGCCAGACGCCGGTTGCCCAGGCGGCTGCACCTGCGCGGCGCAGAAGATAATTGCACCGTCAGCTTTTCAGGCCGCTGCCTCCCTGGTGGGCGCGGCAAGCAGCGGGTGTGGCCACTGCCGGACACTTGCTGCCCCTCTTTTCAGGTCAAGGATAGCATCAACAACAGAGTATCTTATAGACCGCTATCCTATAGAATGCCCTGGCCAGCGTCGCCTGCACGGTCCTGCTGTGCTGTGTCAGAACTTCACCACGGACCCACTGCTCCAGCCCCTGCCAGAGAGGGCGCCCCAGCATGAGACACAGAAAGCAACCCATACAACTGCCGACCCGGCCAGCCGCCGGCGCTAAGGCTCAGGCGCGCGCGCGGCGCGCGCAGCGGCAGGGGCGGCAGCGGCAGGTTCGGCAGAGGCGGGGAGGACCCGGGGGCGCACCAGCAGCGCCATGTGGCAGCGGCAGGTCTCAAATAGGCGCAGCATGTCGTACAGGCGCGTGTCGGCGCGCAACAGCGGCATGCTGCGCAGCTTCAGGCGGCCGACCTCGGTGCGCGTGGTGTGGTCCCACAGGATCAGCTCCTTGACCAGGATCAGGCCCAGCACCTCCTGCCTGCGCCGCCGCGCGCGCCGCTGCCTCAGGCACCGGCCCAGCCGCCCGCACCCCCTCCCAGCCCTATTACGAACCAACCCATTGCCTCCTGCCTGCGCCGCCGCGCGCGCCGCTGGCTCATGCGCCGGCCCGGCCGCCCGCCACCCGTCCCAGTCCCATGAGCAGGCCCAGCGCCTCCTGCCTACAGCCGCGCCTCATCATGGGATGGGGATGCGCAAGTGGCATGAGCTGTAGGGTAGGGCAGGGCCGCACCGCGTGCCGGGCTTGTGGATGGGGATGCGCGAGTGGCCCGAGCTCAGGATGCTCTGCAGCGTGGGCAGCGTCAACTCCTGGTCCGCGCTCAGCATGAAGACCTGCGCGCGCGCGCCGCCCCGCTGTGCGCTGCCCGCCGTGACGGCCAAGCAGCGTCGCGCAGCGGGCTGGGACGCGCGCACGGCCGCTACGCGCAGCTGTTACAGGCGCGACGCGCGCATGCTGCAGGGGTGGCGCCGGGGGTGTAAATGACGACACACAGCGGGCTTCGCACCAGACGCTAAGCAGAGTCGCCTGATAATGCATCGCGCGGGGCCAATTTGCAGTGGGGGCGACGAGCGGAGCGGGCGCCTTCTGCAACACTTTTGGGCGCTGCAAACGTTGCGCCGCGCAACTTGGACCCCCCGCGCAGGTCATGAGGGGGGCCTGCGCCGTGTCGAGAGGCGCCGCGCAGGCCGCGGCGGCCTTGCGGCTCAGGCCGGGCGCGCCGCAGGCGCACGAGCCCCGCGCGGCGGCGGCGCGCGGGCCCGCGCCTTGTCAAAGGGCGTCATGCAGGTCGCGGCGGTCTTGTGGCTCAGGTCGAGCGCGCCGCGGATGATGCCGATCTCGTCGGGCGTCAGGTCGCCGCCCAGGCCCTCCTCCACGCCGTGGATGTCCAGCATCGCCTTCAGCTGCGTGCGCCGGAACGCGCCCTGCGCGCGGCGACGCGCGCGTCGGCGCCCGCGCCTGCCCGGGGACGCGGCCTGCCGCCGGCGCCTGCGCACTCTTGCCTCCCCCATCACAAGCGACCAGCATCGCAGCCTGGATGCATGCCAGACCCTGTGGCTACAGACAGCAGCTACCCATGCCATTTGAGACAGGTTTTCACACCACGCCCATGCGCCTGACCGCGCAGAGCAGCCGCACTCCGGCCCCATCCAGAGAGGCCCGCACTCGGTCGCACCGCACCAGGCGGCGCAGCACCCTGAGACGGCGGCGGCTGCGCGCCGTGCAGCACACAGGGCAGAGGCACGGCGGGCCCCGTGCGCGGGCGCGGCCTGGCCGCATGCCGCGCGCGCGCGAGTGCGGCTCGAGTGCGCCGGCCAAGCGGGGGCCGCGCTAGGGTTAGGCTTACCAACTCTAACCCCCTGGCGAGGCGGCGGCGGCGCGGCGCACCGACTGCTCCGAGCCCAGCACCCAGTCGAGCAGGCGCGAGAGTGGGTACGACATCGGCGACGTCAGCACCATGAGCGCCTGCACGATCCACGCGCTGTACGCGCCGACCGCCAGGCCGTACCGCGTGCAGACCGCCTGCGGGATGATCTCGCCTGCGCGCGCGGCGCACACTCGGTAAGCGGCGCTGCCGACGCACTCCAACGGAGCGCATGACAGCTCCTACGCTCAAGCAGAGCGCAGGACACTGGCCGCGGCAGTGGCGCTGCCCAATGGCTGCGACGCGGCCGGCAAGGAGCGGAGGCCCGGGCCGGGCCGCGGGGCGCGCCGAAGATGAGCACGACGGTGATGGAGAGCAGCACGGCGGTGATGGGGTCGGCCAGCCTGTCGAGCACCAGGGGCAGCGTCTGCGCGCCGGCCGGCGCTGTCAGCAACGCCGCCGGGCGCTCGGGCGCTCGGGAGCGCCGCCGCCGACCTGCAGCCTTCAGCGCGGCGCAGCCAGCTGGGCGCGGGCCACCGCCGCCGCCCGGCGCCGGGCTCGGCGCCGGGGCCGCGCACCTCCGTGCAGGCGGCGTTGCACAGGACTAGGGTGACGAGCAGGAAGTGCTGGTTGCGCACCACCTGCGCGGCGCGCGCGGGCAGCGTCTCGCCGCGACCACGTCAGCGCACCGGCTTGGAAGGGTGCACGCGGGGAGCGCGCGAGCGCGCGCGTCCGCGGCGCCTCCGGCGCCGCAGGCCGGGCCCGGGCCCTGCGACGCCTGGACGGGCGCGGCCGGGCGCCTGCGCAACGGCCGGACGCTGGACGCCGGGGCCGCGGGCGCATGCTCGGACCGCGCACCGGCTCGATCCGCGCCGCCCACGCCTTCTCCTGCAGCGTGCCGCTCCGCCGCAGCACCTGGCCGCACGGCAGCACAGCTTCGTGTCTGCTTGCTTGGGCTTTGACCTCCAGCCGGCGGGCCGGCTCCCTGGCTGCTGCCTTGCACGCTCAGGCTGCTGCGCATGCAGCCAGCGTTGTCACAGGCAGCGGGCGGCGCGACGCACGCTGCCCGCACCTCCAAGTCAATAGAGTCCAGGCTCAGGAGCCCGAGCGTGAGGCCCGACATTAGGCCGGCCAGCAGCACCAGCAGCACGGACGCCAGTGTGAACAGTATGAAGGTGTCCGTGGACTCCTTGGGGTTGCGGCTCTTCTGCCATAGCGCGGCAGCGCCGCGGACAGCCAGTTCGAGCACGCCCATCTGCAATAGCCAAAGATTTCAATGCGCTCTGCGCATGCTGAGTGCTTCCTTGCGCCGAACTGCAGACCAGTGCTGTGCTGTCACGCGGCCGGTGTCAGTGCATATGGGTCTGGGCTAGCATGTTGCTCGACTGAGCATCTTTCCAGGTCGTAGTAATTGAAAGGGGAAAAATGATATGATATATGATTACATCGAGTCAGCAACGCCCATGCACGACGCATGCACTGGCGCACATGCTGCACAGCCTTGCCCTATGCCAGCGCACCCAGGCCCTGCACGGCCCGGCCGGCGTCCGCGCCCGGCGCCTCCGCCAGCAGCTTCCGGCCGCGCAGCGCCCCGGTGCCCCCGCCGCGCTGCGCGCGCAGCAGCAGCTGCGCCGCGGCGCGCGGCGGCGCCTGCGCCCTGCGCGCGCGCGCCTGCGCCTCCTTGGCCCGGGGCGATGCCGGCTTGCGCACGCCCGCGGGGCGCAGCTGGCCGCCGGACGCGCCCAGCCTCGCGGCCTTGGGCCCCGGCTGAGCGCCCGGTGACGCTCGCGCCGCAGCGTCCGCGGCCTCCCTCCCCGCGCCGCGCGAGCCGGCTGCCCCGGGGCTGGGCGCCGCGGCTGCCCGGGCGGCGCCGACGTCGGCGCCGGTCTGGGGCAGGCAGCCGAGCGGCGAGCGCGCAGGCGGCGCCTGCCGCGCCGTGGGAGTTGCGCCGGCGCCCCCCTTGGCCGGCGTGCCAGGCGCGGCGGCCGCCGGCGCGGCGCTCCCGCCCGGGGTCGATGCGGCGGCCGCGTCGCGTCGCGGCGGCCGCTGCGGCGCCTCCTGAGCTGGCACCGCGCGCGCCCCCCAGGGCCTGCACGCTGCACGCTCGGCTGCCACAGCGGCCGCTGCCGCGCCGCGCGTGCGCGGGCCGCGCGGCGCCGCGCGGCCCACTGCCGCCGCCGCCGCCGCCAGTCGGTGTGGCGCGCCCGTGCCGCCGCCGGGTTGCCCGTCTGCATTGGCGCAGGCTGCTGCGGCCGCCTCAGCCGCATAACCCTCTGTTCCTGCTTGGGCTTGACCCAGGCAGGCGTCGTCCACAGCCTGCTCCCGCGCCGTGCTGCGCAGCGCCGCCCCCGACGTCTCCGCGGTGCCGGACCTGTTCAGCGCGCAGGACACGAATTTGCACAAATGCTTTGAGGGCAGGCCTCCATGGGCCACACCTTGCAGCAGGATCATGTGCAGTGTTAGCACAGCAGACACGGCGTCACTGCCCACAGTGGCCACAGTGACCGGCCCAGGCCAGCAGAGCACCTGCGGCGCGCGGGCGGCCGCATTTGCAGGGCGGCGGCCGGCGTTGCTGGCGGCGGCGGGCTGGCCGGCAGCGGCCGCTCCGCCGCGACCGCGGGCCGCTGCGCGGCGCACGCGGGAGCGGGGCCGCGCCGGAAGACGTACGCGGTGAAGCTGCGGCCGCTGCCTGCACACGCGGGTGGGCGCTTGACCGTTGCCACATGCGCGCGCCCGCCCCGAGCAGCCGAGCTGGCAGGCCGCAGGAGCAAAACCAGGGGGTTTGGCTTGGCTGGCATCAGCTCAGGTCTGAGCAGGCCTGCTGCCAGGCACCGCCTGGCCTCGGGCTGCCAACAGCTATTGTGGCTGCTGAGACGCAGACTGCAGACGTAGAGTGCGGCGGTGGGCGCCAAGCAGGCAAGGCGGGCTGGCTTTCAAAGCCCGGACGAGTCAGAGGCCGGAGGTGGCTCTGCCGGGCCGCGAGCGCCGGCGCGCCGCGGACCCGGCGGGCCGGCGCGCCCGACATGCTGACGGCGAACGAGCCGACCAGCTCCAGCGCGCCAAAGCCCAGCTCGGCCATCACCGCAGCGGGCTCACGGCCGCGCATCGCGCGCTGCACCACCGCCACGCCGCGCAGGTCCGGCGCCGCGGCGAAAAGGCGGCCGAAGGCGCGCTTGGCGGCCTCCGGGATGCCCTCCCAGAACGAGTACGCGTGCGTCGCGGGCGCCAGCGATGCGACCTGCCGCGCAGCGCAGGCCGCGCTGAGGCGCGCTGAGGCGTGGCCGTCGCTGGCCGGGTGCGGAGCAAGGCCCTGCCCATCGTGGGGTTGCCAGGCGACAGCCCATCAGCGCGCTTGGCGCCCCTATGTGCTTCGTCGCACGCGAGGGGCTGCGCGCCCGCTCCACCGGCGCGCAGCGCACGAGCGGCACGGGCAGCGCGGCCGGGACGGCGCCGCGGCGCAGCAGCGCCGCGGCCGCCTGCGCCAGGAATGCGGCCGCCTTGTCGCACTTGATCCGGTCCACCTCCATCCCCCAGCCGCCCGCCACGCCGGGGCTCACCAGCGCGTGCAGCAGCGGCCTGCGCACGCCCCCGCGCTAACATCACACGCGCGGGCGCGTGACCGGGGCTCTGACCACAGCTGCTCGCCACCCTGAAGCAAGAAGGAGGCCACCGGCAGACAGCACGGCTCCTGATCCTCGGCGTGCCGCCCGAGGCCGGGCCTGCCTGAGGGCGCGTGCAGCGGGCGCCGGTGCGACGGACACGGGCGCGCCGGGCCGAGGCCGCGCCTGCCCAGCCCGGCGCCGACATCGACCAGGTTGCTGGAGGCGCCCAGGCCGCAGTGCGCGGCCAGGCAGTCCAGCACGCGCTGCATCCCGGTGCGCGTCACCGAGCCGTACAGGCCCACGATACCCTCGCCGCCGCCCAGGCGCCCCTGGCGCTCGCGATCTCCTTCACTTCTGGGCGCTGCATTGTAAGCGACTGCCGCACATGCCCACGTCACTGCTCCGCGTCAAGTGCCTTGACCTCCGTTGGCGCTGCGCGCGCACCTCTATGGACTGCATCACATGGTACAGCGCCTTGGTGCGCGCCTCCACCTCCTTGCCGCCTGCGTCCTTGCAGCCCGCCATGTCGGATGCTCACTGATTTCCTACGTATTCCGGCTGCGGCGAGCCCACATCAGAGTGAGCCTGAAGCCTCCGTGCCTGCAACGGTCACATTTGTCGCAACCCTTCCAGGGCGAGCGCGCACGTGCCACGCGAAAGCACCTAGCTCAGCACAGCGCCAGGCACTGCTAGTGAACAGGCGGCCTGTTCACTGCAGCGTTGTTTCAGTGTGCATGTCCTGGTCTGGCCTATAAACGCGAGGCTCTGCCACGCGCGTCTACAGACCACGGTGAACACGCCATGACGCACACAGTGTGTACGTCCAGGCTGCAGCCTTGTCAGTCTGCGCAGCACACCGAGTGACGGCCGTGCACTGCACGGTGGCCTGCGGGCATATTGGTGCTGGGCCATGGAAGATGAGACCGGCCGTCGCGAGGTCAACAAGATGCGGCTGGCGCACCGCCTCATCCACGACGGCAACCTGAGCGCGGCGCTGGTCCTGGCCAGCTCGCTCGCCCTGGGCTTGGCGCTTGGCTTTGCCCTGCCGACAGACGACTCGCTGCCAGGTACGCTGCCCTCCTTGGCCTGTCTCGCTCTCACCTCGGCACGGCCCACTCTCAGCTGCTCCTAGGACGCAGTAAGGCAGGCGCGCAGGCCGCTCGCTGTTCTGTAATGTTCGCTTACCCGCAGTGGTAAGTAGTCCCGCTGCGGACTCTCTGAGCAGGCTGTCACATGCAGGCGGGTGGGCGCGCGCGTCGAGCGTGCTGGGCTGGACGTCCTTCTCTTGTTGGTTCATAGGATGGTGCGCATTGCTCCGCAGCTGCGATCGCTGCCAAGAACGCAGGAGCGTTCGGCTGCTGGCTGCAGGCGCAGCCGAGCGGCGCTGCGGGCAGGTACCCTCAACTGCTAATGAACGCTCTTAAGCGGAGTGTCGTGGGGCTGAGCTTCGACTTTGCCGTCATCAGCTTCGTCAGCTTTGCCTGCTACACGGCCTTCAACTGCGTCATGTACTGGAGCGCGTCCGTGCGCAGCGACTATGAGTGAGCGCCCCGCGGCGAACTCCGAGCGGCGCTTGGTTGAGCGCGCAACACTGTCGGACAAGCCCGGCAGGCCTGTGTCCGCGGGCGCCCAGGCGGCAGCACGGCGGCCAGTCGATCGATGTGCGCAGCAACGACGTCGTGTTCAGCATCCACGCCAACGCGGCCACCGCGCTGACGCTGGTGCAGATCTGCGTCTACCAGCGCGGCGACCAGGGCGTCTCGCGCTGGATGTGGGCCGCGCTGGCCGCGTCGGGCGTCGCGGTGGCCGGCTACGCGGCCGCGCTGGCCGCAGGCGCCCGCGCCTTCTCCGTGCTGGGCCTGCTGTACCTGCTGAGCTACATCAAGCTGGCCGGCTCGGCTGTCAAGTACATTCCGCAGATTGCGCTGCAGCGGGCCAATGCGTCCACGGAGGGCTTCACGATCGCCAACGCGCTCACCGACCTCGGTGGCGGCGTGCTGTCCATGGCGCAGCAGGCGCGCCGCCGCACGCGCGCAGCCCGGCCTGCTCCCGGCTCGCTCGGCGCAGCTCAGCGGCGCGCCGCCGCTGTGCGTGCGCAGGTGCTGGACGCGGTGGCCCTGCGCGACGCCTCGCTGGTCACGGGCAACCCGGTCAAGCTGGGCCTGGGCTTGATCTCCATAGCCTACTGCATCGTGCTGGCGGTGCAGCACTACTGCCTGTACGCGCGGCCGCCGCAGCGCTCGCGATACCGGCCGCTGCCGTCGGACGCGCCGGCGTGACCGCGCCTGTAACATACTGTGTGCACCTGTCGCAAGCAAACATACATCTGGCGCAGGCCCGTCCCGACTCGGGACCTCCCGAGCAAGCGCGTTTTCTTGTGCAAGCCTTGCGAAATAGCCCCAAGTAAGGGTTTTGGCCCAGCGGGCGGGACGCAGGCAGCAGCCCGCAGGCAGGGCGCAGGTCGAAGTCTTGCGTCCCTCTAGCCGACTGAGGGCGGGTGAAGCAGAGAGCAGAGCAGACTGAGACGGGAGGGTGTTTCCTGCCACCGCGGATAAAGTGTTCGACCTCGGGACACCGGTGCATCAAGGACATTCGACCAGCGGGTGCGGCCCGGTCGTGCTCCCTGAGGAGCAGCATTGGTTGCGGTCGTTGGCAGCCGGGCGGCACCGGCGTGCGGGGTGGGGTGGGGCCCAGGCCAGCCGGTGTGGGAACTGCAGTACAATGCACGCTGTCAGGAGGTCGCCTCAACCCGTTCGAGCTGGCAAATCTGCGGAAGCTGGCTCAGTGCGCCCAGCCAAGGACACCGCAGGCGTCGCTGAGCGCACCCGGTCTTCTCTCAAGCCAATGCTGCTGCCTGCAGGCGCGCACGGGAGCACAGCGGCAGGCGCGCCAGGACCTCCCCGACCGGCGAACATGAGCGCGGCAGCCCAGCAGTTGTCCCGCTTCCCGTCCATCCCGGTCGAGGCGCTGGCCGACCTGGATGATGTGCTGGACTGGACCGCCAAGCCCGCGGTCCAGCACTCGCTCTCGAGCGTGCTCGCTGCTGAGGTGCTTCCCGCGCTCTTGGTAGCCCCTGCCTGGGATCACGCAGAGTGCGGGCAGCGTGCTGAGGGTGCCGGCCGACCGAGCTGCCGCGCGCCACCACAACTTGATGTGCTAACCGACGCGCCACTTCGCGCAGGCCGGCATCGCGGGCAGCAAGGCCAGGGCGGAGGTGCCGGCGAGCCCCTCGGGACCGCTGGCCGGCGCGGCGACCACGTCGGGCGGCACATCCGGCAACACTTCGGGCGCGGCGGGCGCGAGCGCGCTGGAGCGCGGCGCGCGCAGCGCCAAACGCGCCAGCACGGAGGCTGAAACGCCGACCGAGAGCGAGGAGGAGGAGGAGGAGGAGCCCAGCGACGACGGCGGCGTCGGCGCGCGGCGGCGCCGACCGCGGCGCTCCACCCGCCTGACCACCGGGGGCGGCCAGGCGCTCAAGGCGCGCCCTGGCCTGCCGGCGCACGCGCGCAAAGGAGCGCATGCATGCCACTTGAAGCTCGTATGAAGTGGAGCGCTTGCTTGTCAGCCAGCCGCGCTGTGCGCTTGCACCAGGCCAGGCACATACCACAGGCACCGCCACGTGCCGTAGAGGCATTGCTCACGCTTGCCTGTCGTGGCTGCAGCCGACGGAGAAGCGGCGCGTGGGGCGGCCGATCGAGTACTACGGCGACGCCGACGCGCCCAACCTGACGCCGGCGGAGCGGCGGCGCATCCGCCGCCGGATCGCCAACCGCGAGTCCGCGCGCCGCGTGCGCTCGCGCCGCCTGGGCGAGCTGGAGGAGGCGCAGAAAGCGGTGCGCGCGCGGCCCATGCGCATGCTTAGGGTATAGGGTAGGATTAGGGGTAAGCCTGTCCTGCTGCTGTCGCGCATGCGCAAGCCGGCGCCTGCGCGCCCGCAGCTGCTGCCACGCCACGCCCCAACACGAACTGTCTCTGACGTGGCGGAGGCAGCGCCGGCCCTGCAGCGCCGTGCAAACGCCACCTGCAGCACCGTGTGGTGCCCACCTGTTGCGTTGCTGCTGTCTCACAGGCGCCAGTCTGTGCGGAGCGTCGGCGCACGGGCGCGCCCGACGCTGGCGTCGCCGCCCGCGCAGGTCCAGGGCCTGCAGGAGAACTGCAAGGACCTGCGCCAGCACACTGTCGCGAGCGAGGCGCAGCGCGCCGGCCTGGAGGCGGAGGCAGGCGAGATGGACGCTCGCTGGCACGCGGCCATGGCTGAGACCGCGCGTCTGCGCACCGAGCTGCAGCGCCTGCGCAGCATGTTCCAGGCATGCCCGCGTCGCGCCGCCCCTGGCGTCCCGCTTGCTGCTGCTTGGTGAGCCGCGCGCGCAGCGCCCTCGCGGGTCTGCTCGTGTGGGTGAATCAGTGTCGCGGGGTCCCGCAGGCCAGCACCGGCTCCGCCGCTGCGGCAGCCCAGGCGGCCGCCGGAGCGGCCGCGCCGGCCGCGCCGCTGGCCGCCGGGGCTGATGGCGTCGCGGAGATGGAGACGATGGAGACGGCCTCCACGGGCGAGCTGGCGGAGGCGCTGGGCGCGCCGGCGGCCGATGCCAAGGCCAAGGCGTGCGGCGCCGCGGCCGGCGCCGCCCCGGAGGCCGCCGC
>JAABUY010006609.1_pt1 | contig 11297 bp, 21 predicted proteins | sample 5560271 | NCBI WGS metagenome assembly JAABUY01 (sample SAMN10711886, study PRJNA513374) | rock metagenome | isolation source: Antarctica rocks | place: Antarctica: Victoria Land, University Valley
ACCGCTCGCACGCGCTGAAGTTTGTCGACTTTGTGCAAAGCGTGGTGCCCGCCAACTGCCGCGACGACAAGCAGCTGGTCTCGCACAACGAGCACACCGCCACATACAACTACAAGTACACCTTCAGCGTCGAGATCGTGCCCATATGCCGGGTGCGCCTCGTCCCGTGGGCCTGCGCTGCAGCAAGCTGACGTCCAACTCTTTACAAGAGACCGAATGACAAGACACCACCTTTCTTTTTGGATGATCGAAACCTGTCTGAGAGCAGCGGATATGGCTGGCTGCCGTGCACAGTCCTGACTCATCCTGGCATACCCTGGCCTCTACCTAAAGGCATCTGAGCAGCGGTGCTTGAAGCTTACAACTGAACTGCATACTGACGCTCAAGCAGTCTTTGCCTTGAACAGGACGACCTGGTGTGCGTGCCGCAAAAGGCTGCGGCGGCGATGGGCGGCTTTGGGCCGCTCGCGCTGTGCACGCGCGTGTCCAACACGCTCACGCTGACCGACCCGGCCACGCTGCGCTCGGTGCAGCTGGACGTGCGCGCCCCCTCCCTCGCTCTGCTTCCTTGCCCTGCAGACGGCGTGGCCTGTGCTGGGCCCCGGAAGGCCGCGGTTGGCTGCGGGCACGGGTTGCTGGGCGCAGCGCAAGGCTCTGTGCAGCAGCTGCGGGCGCGCAAGTGACACGCTCGCGTGCGAAATACATTGCCTTGCCAGCGCATGGCATGCGTTTGCGCTTGGTCTTTGGTGTCCAGGGGGCATGGGCGCTGGGTGCAGCGGTCTGCGCCCGCACTTGTTTGCAGAGGTGTGTTGGGAAACAGCAGCGCTGCTGTTCCTGCAGTGCATGCGGACATGACCCTATCTGCCACCCCATTCATGCATGCTGCATGGAGCCACATCTGTTGTACACGTCATTGTCCAGCGTGAAGGACAATCTTGTGGTAGCCACCCAGTATACCAGATACTACTAGACCATAGCAGCGTCCGATCAAGCGCTGGAGTAAGCTTGGAAGCGCTGCGTGCAGGAGCGGCAGTACCAGCGGCACCCGTTCCGCGCGGTCATGGGCAGCCGGCAGCTGGTGGAGTATGTGATCCTGGACGCGGAGGCGTCGGGGCCGTCCACGAGCCGCTTTGCGCTGGCGGACGTGCAGGCGCGGCGCCCCCGCCGCGCCTGCCTTGGGGGGCCGGCTGCCCTGTCGCCTAGCCGTGCCGCGCCCGCTGCAGCACTGCCAGGCCCGCCGCGAGGCTGTGGGCTTGTGCGCGCGGGCAGGTGGCGCGCGCGTCGGACTTTGGGCGCAACGACCGCACGCTGTTCGCGCGCACGCACCTGGGCCACCTGCTGCACGCAGGCGACACCGCGCTCGGCTACGACCTGGCCGCCGCCAACGTGGCCGATGCCGGCCTGGAGGCCGCGATGGAGCGCGGCCTGGTGCTGCCGGACGTGGTCCTGGTGAGTCCTGCGCTGAATGCTAGGGTTAGGGTTGGGAGTGCCAACCGGCCTGGAGGCCGCAACGGAGCGGCCTGGTGCTGCCGGACGTGGTCCTGGTGCGCTCTGCACTGGGTGCTAGGGGTAGGGGTAGGGCTGGGAGTCAGTACTGTATGAGGGAGTGGCCGAGGAATGCGTCTGATGGGGGAAGGCCGTCGAGGGAGCGTGCTGACGAGGTCTGGGCTGGGTGAAGCTAAGGCGGGGGCAGAGCGACCGCGCGCGTTGATCGGGCACGCAGCCAAGGAGGCTGCAGATGACCGCATGCTCTCTGTACCTGGACGGCTTATTCGCACAGGTTTGCCGGGATATGCGAATCTGAGGGCGGCATGAGGGTTTGATTACGACGCGGGCTTGCGCCTGCCTCCCCAAGAGAGCTCGCAGGCGCATGGGCACCTTCATGTGCAGCGCCCCCTCACACGCCCGCGCGCGCCGCGGCAGGTGCGCAAGAGCTACGAGGAGAAGCGGCGGCGGCGGCGCGCGCGCGGGCACCGCCGCGCCTGGAAGCTGCAGCGCATGGCGGTGGACGCGGCGGAGGAGCCCGCCGCGGCGTCCGGGCGCGGGCGCGCCGGCGCGCGCGCGGAGGCGCCGCGCGGCGAGGCCGACCTGGAGCGCTTCATGGAGGTGCAGGACCTCTTCAAGGGGCTCGGGGGGTCACCTTGATCTAGGGTTCGGGTTGAGCGCGCGCACTGAGCCCATCCGCATAAGCAGAGGTGCAGCGAGGTGAGATGCTGCAGCGCGATGCCAGTCCGAGCCATGCGCAGGACGAATCCAGCTGACTTGCGCGCCGTCGTGAGCCGCTCCGTGGCACGCCTGCCTCAATGAATTGCATTAGGGCATGCCAGATTACCGCGGCGCGCGTGCGCAGGAGCTGGAGGAGGACCCGGAGCTGCGCGCCAAGGTGGCGCTGTTCCGCGACCCGGCCATCGACCCCGCGGCCGGCGCGGCGCGGCGCGCGGCCGCCATGACCGAAACGGACGACGACGACGAGGACGTGCCGGAGGTGCGCGCGCCCACGCGCGCTGCACGCGCATGTCTCTGCGCGTCTGGGGACAGGTGGCGCGCCGTCGACATATAGTCGAGTCATTGTGCTGCTGCAGAGGGGCGTTGCATGTCTGGCAGTGCTGACAGCATCATGATGTTACTGCTGTATATTAAGGCATGCCCAGCGAAACTCAGACCAGGCAATGTGGAGTGTGGCGCTTGCAAAGACAGCGTTGTAGCAGCAAGAGTCTAGAGCGAGTGGCGGAGCACTGCGCGGGAGGCGAGGGCAGCCTCACGGCATGCGCAGGTGCCGCTCGAGGAGCTGCTGGACGACTTGGCCGGCCTGCAGCTGGATGGGCGAGAAGGCTGCTGGAGAGGTAGGGGATGTTGATGACGGCGCAGCCATGGCCGAATGAGGCTGTGTGGTGGGCATGCGCGTTTGTGTGCGAGTCTGGGCGTGTGCAGCGTTTGTCGGGCCTTGAGTATGCAGCCACTTTTAACACGCTGCCATAGTTCTCAAAGCATGCTGAGCGCTGCCTCGAGGATGCCAGTGCACGGGCATCAATGAATGAATGAATTACAACCGAGTGTCAGCCAACTTGGCTGCCTACGGGCGCAGCCATGTCTTGCTGAGCAGCGGCATCGCTTCTCAAATCTTACATTGTCTAACATTGTGAAGTCAACCCTGCTTGGGCGTTAGTACAAAACCTCCAGGCAAGCATCTCACCGAAAAGTCCTATTTATGAGCTGTGGGACAGAGTGTCGCGCACCAAAGGCCAGTGGCAACGACCTTTCTCAGTGAGGCCACATGGTTTGTCACTTCTTGCCACTACCAGTGCTTCTCCGCAGGCGTGCGAGGCACTGTGCCTGACGTCCAGAGCGCTGACAGCCGCATGGAGCGCGTCCTGGCCGCAGTTGCTGCGGAGGCCGGCCTGGCTGCTGGTCTCGACTCGCCAGAAGTGTACACAGAGCTTGCAGCCGCGCTCGGCAGCGTGTTCTCGGCGCCCGCGCTGGCGCTGCTCCTGCGCCTGCCGGGCGCAGAGCGCAAAGATGAGCTCGCACGGCTGGGCCGCCTGATGCTGGGTGCGCTCAAGTACAATACTTTCACACGTACTGATAGGGAAGGACGCTCTCGCTCTGGGGATGTTCGTGCGCCTGGCGACCGGTGCCGCCCGTTCTGCAGAGGGCCCGGGCGGGCTGCCCTGCGCCAGGCAAAGCTGCCTTGCTGCCCACGCAAGCCCCTTGCCATGTTGGGGAGCACGGATAGGCAGGGCCGCCACGTATGCGCTGTACGCGTGTGAGCGCATGCCCTTGTAGGCGCAGCCTCTGCCACCTGTGCGGTCCGCCACATTGCCAGCCGCCTCCTCAGGCCCACCTCGAGCTGCATCCGCTGGCAGACTCCCTAGCACGTGCTCCTTGAGGTGTCAGCAGGTGCAGCTCCTGTCATAGAGCCTGCACAATAGAAGTGGAGGAGGTCTTCAGCTGTTGAGCGCTCCTCCACCAGTCTGCAGGACCGCTGCTGCTGCCGGTTCCGCGGGAAACTTCACTGCTCACATATTGCCTGAAAAAGGTCCAGTTGCCTCAAGGGCCTGGGCCTGATCAGGCATCTGCCTGTACAACCGGCACGCTGGCGCGCCCGCGCTCGCGCTCGCGGCGGCCGCGCCGGCCGCGCCGACCCTGCAGCAAGCGCAAGAGGCGGCCGCTGATGCGGACGCAGCGCTGCGCGGGCTGGACGTTGACGTCGCGCGTTACGCGGAGCACCTGAGCGTAGGGTGTGGTGCCACGGCTGAAAAAAGTTTTTGTTCACAACAGGGTACTCGGCCGCCATGAAGGAGAGTGCTGACCCCACACGCTACGCTGCACCGCCCTATATTGCACATTTCTCTCTGTCTTCAATGGGAGCGCACACAATGGGCCAGGCTCATATATGTCTGGTGTCAGCATGCAGATCAATAGCGTGAAGTCACTGTGTAACATCCGCATGCCTGTCTGCGTCATGCACACTGGCCCCTAATTTCAGCGCATGTGCTGGGCGCGGCAGGCGCGCCACTGAAGCTCCCGACGACACCCTGCAGTGGCCGCCGGCCGCAGACTCGCCCGAGACCGCCGAGCGGTACGCGCGCGAGCTGGCTGGCTTGCACGTGGCGGCGCTGCAGCTGCGCGTGCTGCGCGACGATGCGGCCGCGGCGGCTGCGGCGGCGCGCGGCTGCGCGGCCGCGCTGCAGGCCGCGCTGGAACGGCTCAGCGCGGTCATTGCGAAAGCCGGGGTGCGCGGTGCTTTGGAGGTTTGATGTGAGGCCTGATGTCACCCCTGCAATGACATAGTGCGTGACACAGTAACAGAGCGCAGTGGACAGCGCACTTGCGTCACTGTTCATTGCATTTACAGCTATGACATGCTTTGCTAGCAAGACGATTACGGGGTAGTGACAGGTAGTATGACCAGAGCGCCTCTTGCATGCCCTGCTGTACGCTCGCGCGCCCCTGGCCTCAGCGAGCGCGCCTGCGCTAAAGCCCATGACACGGCCGCTGGATGACATCCTTTGTTGCGCGCTGAAGCTCCTCGCATGCTCAGTCCCGCATGCACAGCCCGGCAGATGCGCATGCTTGCACAAGCATGCAGGCCCGCAGGCCTGCGGCTTCAGAGCAGGGCCTATGGTCCTGGCCAGGCTGGCACCCTCTGCCAGGAGATCACCACGTGCTGGGTGCGCACTCGTGGCTTGGCGTCTCCCTTGCCGGGCTCACCAGTACCGCGCGTGCCACGCATGACGAGGGCTTGTTCCTGCAGCAAGCCTTCACCAGGCCGGGAAAGGAGTGGGGCTTGACCCCAGTGTGCTCAACCGCATACGGCGGCAACTACAGCACATGGTGGGGCGTCAGCTGCCAGCTCGGCCGCGTGTGGGAGGTCTTGCTGAAGCTTATGATCGTTGTTGGCCCAGTGTCAGACGTGCTGGGCAACCTGACCCAACTGCGCGTGCTCAACCTCTACGGCAACCAGTTAACCGGTGCGCCGTCAGGGCACAGTCTGCAGATAGTGGCGATGTCCAGGCCTCACAGGCTACCAGCACGCGGTTGCCTTTGAGGCTGGAGGGTCACGGCAGCGCCTGCGTGCTTGCAGCACACGCGGCGCCTGGGCCTGTGCCGAAGCATGGGCTGCGCGCAGGAACGCTGCCCGTAGCGCTGAGCAAATGCCAGTACCTGGACTAGTACCTGGACTACCTCGACATGCATTATAATAACCTGAAAGGTGCACTTCCAGCCTGCGTGCACCCTAGCAGCACCCCACCGGGCTGACAAGCGCAATATTGACGGCACACACGCTCCTAGGCACCCTTCCGCCACAGTGGGGCAACATGGCAAGTATGAAGCGGCTGCAGCTCAGCGCCAATCAGCTCTCAGGCACGCCTGGGAGTCGCCTTGCACCCTGCAAGTCTGTGTACACCTTGCAGTAGATGATGCTGCTTGTGTAGCAGCCTCCTGCTGCCCCACCAATGAATGTAGCGATCTGCTGCATGGCCCAGGCAAGCTGTCTGCAGAATGTGGAAACGTCGACGCCGGAGGGCTTTGCCACACCTGCATTGCCTGTCCAGTGCTGATAAGGCAATCACTCTTGATGGTAGACAGCATGCAGTGCCCAATGCTTGCGCGCCTTGACAGGCAGCATACCAGTGGCTTGGACTTTTCCGCTCCTGGAGGCCTTCCGTGTGCTGGAAAATAACCTGTCAGGTGCGCACTGCATGCATAAGCAGGCGTCGCATGCGCAGGGTGCCTTGCATGATGCACGGGCAGGCCTCGTGATGTGGGGGGGCACATCAGATGTCATGATGCTGCTGTGCTCATCTGGTGGGCATGCGCTCTCCGCCTGACATGCAGAAGGTAGGCGAGTGGAACATGCTGTCGAAGCATGCGCGCCCATGCTGTGGCGCAGGGCCCCTTCCGGAGCTCTTCGCGCAGTCGCCGGACCTCATGTCCCTCGACCTGGGCTGGAACCACTTCACAGGCAAGGCCATGATGTGATAGAGAAGTACGACAAACGAGATGGTGGTCGCACTTGCCAACCTCGCCCTGCACTCCCGCTGGTGTGTGCGCAGATTATGGCCTGCCTGTGACGGTGACATCACCGTGGTGGCTGTGACGCCGACAGGAACGATTCCGGCAATCTGGGCCAACCTCCGGTACCTGTCCATCCTGTCCCTAACTGGAAACAAGATCAAAGGCAAGTGGCTGTTGTCGCACCGGTGGCTATGCATCTGACGGGACGCTCTGCAGCGTTGCGTCACGCTTAGCTTCCCATGGGCAGCAGCGCAGGGTCCATTCCAGCGAGCTTTGCCAAGCTGACATTTCTCAGGGTGGTGTTGCTGGGCCAGAACAGGCTCACAGGCGCGTGCGCCTCACGCGGCCTGTTCATGCATGCTCGCGACATTGCGGAAGCAAATCCATGGCAGGTCCATGCTGCTTTTCCTGCAGCTCGTGTCAGAGCGTTCGTGCTGTGGGCACAGGCACTGTTCCATTTGGGCCAAACGGCTTCTTCATGCAGCTCAACCTGAGCAAGAACTTCATCGGCGGTGCTGCTCCACGCCACCGGCCGCTGGTGCTCTGCTCAGTAGCACAGCATCAGGCTGTGACCCCGCTGCATGCGCTGTGGGTGCAGGCATGCTGCCGGACGTGCTCAGGAACAGCACGCTCATGCAGTACGTGGACCTGAGCCGCAACTACTTTAGAGGTGTGTTGCTTCCCGCTGCAGCGCATGCGCTGATGCATAGGCATTCTGCTGTGTTATCAGCATGCTACCTTGCCCCATCTGTGCTCCTGCCGCAAGTGCATGAGCATGCTTACATGTTTTGAGGCTAGTAGTCCAACAGAAGCATAGATGCGCATATGCACAAGCGCCACATCTACGCGTGAGTCTTGCTACGGTTTTGCTCAAGAGCCTGGCTCTAGAGGAGCTGTCGAGCACGCCCATGTAGGCCCAGCTCGCAGGCACACCGCCTGGCGCGCTTGGACAGCTGTCAGTGCGCTGGCCAGAGGAACGCATGTTTGGCAGCCCGCGGCGCTGACGTGCGATGCATGTCAAAGGCACTGCATGCACACATGACAGGCAATATGAGACGCTGGTTTGCCAGCAAACACTTGACTGCCAAGGCACGAAGTGAAAGATGCCAACCTGTAAACCAGTTGCCAGTCAGGTCCAGGTATGTCAGCTTGGTCATGTTTCCCCACTCCGGTGGCAGCGTGCCTGCCGCTCGCATGCACCATTAGGGTCTCACAGGTGACCAGGCTGGGCTGAAGCATCAGGTTCATGTCGAGATAGTACTCTTTAGGTCTCATGATACCCGACATGCAGCCCGTCTCATGACACCCGACATGCAGCCTGTTGAATATGGCTACAAAGGCGCTGCTGCCGGACAACAGTCACACCTGTTAACCAGTTGTTGGAGAGGTCCAGGTGGTTGATCCGCACCATTGCCCCCCAGCTAGACGGCAGCGTTCCTGTGCGACAGGTGCGTATCACTGGCGGTTCATGTCAGCGCTGGCACCAAGGCATGGCGGGGCACCATTTCAAGCTGGCCGTCCTTCCACAAGGTCCTGGCCGCAGTGTGCATGGCTGTGGGCACGCCCCTGCTGGTGTCGCTAACGTACCTGGTGTGGACGCGCAACCCCTGCGGCATACGGGAGAAAGTGGCGGCCATGTTTGTGGTGCCTCCGTAGTGCGGCCGGCGTTGTCGTGTTGCTAATCAATGCAGGAAATGAAATAAAAGCAAAGCTAAAAAGCAGCACCGGGATTACACCCTAACGTCGGATGCCAAAAATAGCTCGGGCTCAAGGAAGCTTGCGCAAACAGCAGGCACGTGGAGCGCTTACACATGGCGTGCTGTCCTTGCTTCAGTTGAAGCAGCCAACAAGAGCCACCGCCACAATGCCTGTGCTGAGATGCCTGGTGTGGCGCAAGTGCTGACCCTCAAAGGAGTGCTGCAAGCAGCCGCAATACTTGCTTGCCTACTGGCTAGCCTGCACCTGCGCCTCGGCTGTGGGGCAAGGCCCTTGGCTGCTGCTCATGGCCGTCGCACAGCGTCTGAAGCAGTGCACCAGCGGCAAGGTGCACCTGAGTTCAGCTGGGTTCACGTGGAAGTGCATGGACTGCAAATGTTTTGTGGCGAAGGTTCCCTTGCAGCTACGTATAGTGCAAGATGGAAAGACTGCACCCTCTTCCTTCTTGGTGTGGTGTGGTTGGACCTTTATACAACCTCAGCTCTGGCGCGGTGTGCAGGCAACAGTCCTTGTAAGAGGAAGGAGGCTGCAGAGCCTGCGGTGTCTGCAGGCCAGGCGTCTGGATGCTATGGTAAGCTTTCCCAGAAGGTATCCCTGCAGGAGGTGACCACAGCGCTGCTGCGCCTGCGTGCCAGCACAGCACTGCAGGCGCGTCCAAGTGTACAGCCGCCGGCACTGCCGCCAGCGCCGCCTGGTGACGAGCGCCCTGGCAAGCAGGCTGCCCCGGTGCGGCCTCATGGCCTCCAGCGTAAGTTCAGTTAATTGAGGTTGTCCTGGACGTGCGACCGCTGCATACTTGAGTCATTTACTGTATGCGTATCACTGTACCGCAAGCAACTGCACCAGGGTGGTGCAGTCGCCTAGCTGTGCGCATCCGGGCTGGTGTATTGCTCCGTTTGCATCATCTTGAGTCAATGCAACCCTCCGTACTGCGCACTGCGTGCTGAGCCAGCCACGTGGGACAGGCGGGCTCTGTGGCAGTGAGCCAGCTACGGGCCCTGCGGCAATTCGCCGTACCTCCGCCGCCCTACCTCACGCCGCTGAAGCCCGTGCAGAACCCGCCGCCGCCCCCCAGCAACGTGAGCGCCATCCTAAGCGCGCATGCGCCGTCTGAGCTGGTGGCGCTCTGGGCCGTGGCTGCCCTGTATGCCTCCCCAGTGCATGCGGCGGCTCTGCGTTGGGGTCGCGCATACATATGCCTCCTTGCAGCAGATGTGGATGCACGGGCGCAGAGCTGGCTGCGCCTGGCGTGCGTGCAGGACTGCCGCTGGCCAGTGGTGTGCGGGGAGCACGGGGTGGTGGACCAGTGCGGCTGCGACTGCGAACAGAACTGGGTGCCGGACGTCAATGCGCAGTACCGCCCCTTTCGTGCGTGCAACGTGTACATGGGCGATGCGGACGACTATACGCATGCGTTGTGGCTGCAGGAGACAAACCCGCCGCCCAGTGCGCGCACCCTGGTCTACAGCCACCTGGCATGAGACAGCTGCTTGCCAGGGAGTGCTAGGTCTTGTACGACATGCAACATTATGTCCAACCACAGATCTGCCTGGTGATCTGATGAGTGACAACAGTGAACATAGTGGCAAGCATGACTCAGCAATTGCAAGGAAGCCTGCTAAGCCTACAACATGCATCAGCTGCCTATACGCAGCTCGCACTCTGTGTCCTGCTCAGCCTTCAGAGGCCAGGCTGCTGCTGGGCGAGCGCGGCCTCAGGTCCCTCGCTCAGTGTGCATGAGCGGACGACTACCAGCCTGGTGCGCAGCACTCCCGGGCATCACACGCTGATAGGCAAGTGCGTAGTCCCAAGCAAGCCGCGCGCGCGGCGCAGCAATCATCGCGCACTACGCCAATGGCCAGGAGGTGCCGCCCGCCCCCACTGGCTACACGCCCACCGCGGTGGACGAGGGCGAGAGTGCGGCGGCCAGCCTGCTGGGCGTGCATGAGGTACGGCGCATGCCACCGCGGACTGGCCAGTGCTCCTATTTCAATCTCTATATTTCTGCTGTGCGCAAGCTGCCGTGCAGGAAGCTGCACGGATGTTGCCTGAGGTCTGAATGAAGGCCGTTATGTTATATTATCTGAGTTAACAACAATCTTAGCGATTTGCATGTAGCATGTCAGCGACACATGCATCTTAGCTGCATGGCCCCGCTAGACATAGCCTGCTGGACTCGCTCAAGGACTGTTGCAGCATGACTAGCATCGCAGAGCATTCAGCCCAATATGCACTTCTTCTGCTACAGCGATCCAGCCCCTTGGACAGTGAGGCAGCGCAGCGCGTGGTTCTTGGAGGTGTGCCGCGACCGTGCGAGACTGCACTGCAACCCCGCGCGCGCGCAGGCGGTCATCGTGTCGGTCGTGGGCGTCGCGATGCTGATGCCCATAGGCGTGTTCCTGACCAAGGCGTGCGGCGGCACCTGCTGCGGCCTGTTCAGCTGCTGCGGGCTGACGTGGATCGCCTGGCTCGCGCTCAAGGCGCTCATGTTCGCCGCATGGCTGCCCGTCCGGATCCTGTGCTGCGTGCGCCGCTTCGAGCGCGACCGGCAGGCGCGGCGCCCGGCCGGCCCTTGCCTCTCTGCCCAGCGTTTATGGTGGCTGCCCAGTATTGTGAGGCTCTGGTTGCAGATGCAACCAAGCACCTCCGACCGGTCATATGTCATGATGCCCGTCGATCAAGTCGTGCCTGCATGACGACCGGCGTGAAAACAATCGGGCACTGATGTAGGGCAAGCTGGGAGCCTGCAGGTAGCTATGCACAAGCGCATGTGCTTGGGGCAGGCCTGGTCGGCACGTCTGGGGACGCGAAAGCGCGCGCGCAGAGGGGCAGCGCGGCCGCAGCTGACGCGCCCGGCGCGCGCGCGCGCGCCGCAGGCGGCGGTGAAGCAGGACCGGCTCTTCGCCGTGCAGAGGAACGTGAAGGGCAGCGCGGCCGCGGCTGACGCGCCGGGCTCGTGCGCGGGCTGCAGGCGGCGGTGAAGCAGGACCGGCTGTTCGATGTGCAGAAGGACATGAAGGCGGGCATGGAGGCGCAGCTGGCGCAGGTGCTGGCCGCGCAGC
>JAABUY010006615.1_pt1 | contig 11292 bp, 18 predicted proteins | sample 5560271 | NCBI WGS metagenome assembly JAABUY01 (sample SAMN10711886, study PRJNA513374) | rock metagenome | isolation source: Antarctica rocks | place: Antarctica: Victoria Land, University Valley
CCTCGCGGCTCGCGCCCGCCAGGGTGCCTGGCGCGGAACGGCCGCCGCGGCTGCCGCGGCCGCCGCGGCCGCGGCCTCTGCCGCGGCCCCGGCCTGGCTCAGCCGCGGCCTCATCAGTCGCGCTAGGCTCAGGGTCAGGCCTCCCCGGCGCAGACGCGGCCCCGCGCTCGCCCACGAGCGGCGCTGCAGTCGGACCTGCCTCTGGTGCCGCGCTGTGCCCGCCGTGCCCAGGCCCGCGCGGGCTGCCGGGGGCGGGGGCAAACCCGGGCGAGCCAGGGCCCCGCCCGGACAGCCGCTTGGCCGCGGCCGCCAGCACCAGCGCCGCGGCGCGCGCGCGGTCCGGGCTGGGCGCGCCCGCCGAGCCCGGCAGCGCCAGGCCCCGCGGCGTGGACTCCAGGCTCGCGCGCGGCGCCTTGGGCTTGGGCCCGGGCTTCTTGGCAGGCACGCCTGCCTTGGTCTGCGGCCCAGGGCGTTGGTCAGCTGGGGCGTGTCTGAGAAAACATTATCGTCACGGTACCTTCTGCAGGTAGGAGGGGTCTTCCGCAGTCTGTGCACGGTCCGTGCACAAGCAATACAACCTGCAGCGTGTCACCAAGACCAGCAGAGAGCGGGGACACTCCACTGTGCACCAGCGCATAGCGCCTCTTGCAAACGGGCGGGCCGCACCAGGCGCACGCCGGCAGGGTGCGGCCCCACGCCCTGGTCCGCCCACACGAACGGCGGCCCGCCGTCGCCGCGCGGCCGCTTGCCCCCGGACAGCGGCGGCCCGAGCGCCTTGACCTCGCGCTTGAGCGGCCGCGGTAGGGTCCCGTTTGGCGCTGGCCGCAACCCTAACCCTGCCCCCCCGGCCGCCCCGCCCGCCAGGCACGCGCCGGCCTGCGCCAGCGGCACGGCCTGCGCTGGCAGCGGCGGCGCGGGGCTCGCCTGCCCGTGCTGCGGCGGCGGCGGGCGGCAGCCCGCGGCCGCAGGCGCGGCCGCGGCCGCGGCGACCCCGTTGGCGCCGCCGCCGAACCAGGGCACGGCCAGCCAGGGCAGCCGACGCGGCTGCAGGGGGCTCTTGCGCGACGTGCGGTCCGGCGAGCGCAGGCTCGCCTGGGCGCCACCGCTTGTCGTCACTCACGATGACTGATATTGCTTTGTATAGTCAAGGCGAGAACCAAAACAGAGATACACTTGCATCACAAGACACTCTTGACACCAACACAATCAATAGGATACAATAAGTGTTGCATGCGCAGGCTTGCCTGGGCGCCGTGGGGTGCAGCCGCTGCTGCGCCAGCGAGGCCTGCAGCCGCGTCCGATGGCCCTGCTCCCGGCACCGCTGCTGCAGGCAGGGCGCGGACAGGCGCTGGCAGGCTCGCCGGCCAGGCGGCGGTAGCTGCCACCGCCGCCCCCGGCCTCGCACCCGCTGGCGTGCTTCCGGCAGGTGCTGGCACTGCCAGCGTGAAGCTGGCGGGCCATACATGCCCTCCTGGACTCCAGGGTTTACGTGCCGCGGCCGCTGCCTGCTGTGCGGGCGCGGCCGCAGGTGCGCCCGCCGCTGCGCCGCTGGCCAGCCAAGCCGCGGCCAGCCCGCCGAGGGGGTTGTGCGCTGCGGCAGCGCCCGACCGCCCGGGCAGCGCCGCGGCCGTGCCCGCTGCCAGGCCGCCAGGGCCAGGCGCGGCGGCCACGACCGGCCGGGCGGGCGGCGGCGAGACAGCGGGTCGGCTCGGCGGCAGCGCCGCTGCGTCCCCGGGCTCGCGCGCCAGCGCGGTGAGGGACGCGCGCTTGCGCTGCGGCGTCAGACTCGCGCGGGGGCTGGAGCTGAGTGCGCGCTTGGCGCCGCTGGCCGGGCGTGCGGGCGAGGTGGCGAGCGCGGGGGGCAGCTGCCGGACTGGCGTCACCGCTGGGCTGCGTCCTTCGGCCTGCTCGCTCAGCCCAGGCTGCTGCCCGGCAAGTGGCGGCAGCAGTGATGCAAACGCCTCCTGTGAGGCGGTGGCGCTGCGTGGCGTCCCCAGTGCTGGCCCTGCAAGCGCAACTGCACATCAACAAAGAGATTATAAAGGTGGGCTGCGCACTGGGTGTTTAGCATAGCCAGAAATGCTGTAAATTATTCTGCATAGACGCTATGGTGTTGCACGGGCCAAACATCTGGTTTTACAGCAACATGCGCTCACAGCAATTCAGTGTGGCAGTTTGTGCGTCAAATGAAGCTGTCCAACCCTGGGTGCACGCCACGCGCCTGGGCTTTCAGCAGGTGCCTGCTCACGCCGCTCGCCGAGCTTGTCCATGCGACTGCGCTTGCAGCGAGTACAACTAGACACTATGCCTTGCAGGCTGGTCAACACCGTAGCGAGGCAGGTTGGCTCTGCGTATGAAACCAGTCATTACGCTGCAGTGCACGGCCTGGCAGAGAGTGCATAACGTCTTCCGAAGTGCTGGTGAAGCAAATAAACGCAGATTCATTTATTCGGCATTTGCTGCCACCCATACGCTCACCCTGCCTCAGACATGCTTCACAGCAACGCACCGCCAGCGCTGCGACGTAGCAGCTGCAGAGTGTGCAAAAGGTGTTCCTGAATCAACCCAAGACAGCTCGAAGCAGGGCTTGGCTGCGCGCGGTTGGCAGCGTCGTGATCACTCCAAGCTGTCACTGGGACAAGAGCGTCAGGCGCGTCAATGACTATATAAAGATAAAGAAGCAGTGCATGACACGCCGTGTAACTGGCACTACAGGTGCGAAGCATATGCTTCAAGTTGCCTTGGTCTTGCTTGCCAGAAAAGCACATCAACTGATGAGGCCAGCCTCTGCTGTGCAGGAGTCTGTTCTGCGACAATGCCTGGCCCAACCACTGCGGCCCGCTTGTCTGAGGAACACGCGCAGCTGCTGAACGGCAATGCAGATCTGCTTGACGCCAAGGTGCGCTCGCTGTCCGTCGGATGGAGGGAGCTTGGCGGTGCTGGTTCGCCCTGTGTATGCTGAACGACATACTTTAGACATATAAAAAAACATCTACTCGCCACTGAGAAGCAGGGCGTTGGCACAGGCAGCCAAGCTGGTCGAGGACTTGCTGGAGCTGGACCAGGCACACGTCTTCAGCAGCTGGCCTCCACCAGGCACGCCAGTCGTGCCTTGTCACGCTGCTGCTTCCGTCCAGGGGTGGCAACTTACTTATTTTGCGAGTGGCAATTTTCAAGAGAACTCTGTGTCGAGCGCATGCTCTGTGTCAACATGATATGAATCGTTACGCATCACAGTTTCTGCCAGAGCATATCTGCATGCTACGATTGATCAAGTAAGCTATTTATAGTTGATACAAAACTGGCGCATGTGGCAGGGCAAGCTGATGCGGACAAGCTGCGACTCCTGGAGCAGCTGACCCACCTGGATGCAAATTATAACGGGGGCTTGGCAGCTTACATCACTAATGCCAAGCGCCTGCTTGATGACTCACGCACAGGCGCGTACACTTCCAGCAACATTAATTCGCAGCATGACCCTCGTACAGATGCATGCACATAGGTCTACTCTTATGGGAACAGACCATCATTACCAAACGGCATCACTACCTAACGGCAACAGTGCATAGCGTGCTCTGTTGCTGGTCAACATGCACACATGTCGAGTGATCGCTCATACTAATACCGGCAAGTCTGCTTCCTAGTTCGCAGCAATGTCCGAGCTCCATCGCCAGACATGCATTGCCTTGAGTTCTGCCGCAAGCTTGTGTGCGGGCAGATGTTGGTCATGAACAAGATGATGAGAAGGCCTGTCGCCGCGCAGGCAAGAATGCGTTCGAGGGGTATGTGCCATCGGTGCCCGAGGGCGAGCGCCTGGACTTTGGCGGGCCGGAGTTCCGGGAGTACGAGCGCTCGGGCGCGGCCGAGGCTGGACACGCGGCGTTTGTGCTGGTTGCCGGCGGCTTGGGAGAGCGCCTGGGCTACTCCGGCATCAAGCTGTCGCTGCCGGCCGACCTCGCGCGCGGTGCCTGCTTTCTGCAGGTGCGCAAATCAGTTTCAGAACACAGGCAAGAAGCTTGGAAGCAGTAGCTTCCTTCCCAGTGCCTAGGTAGGCATAGAAGAAGCTGTGAGAGTGCCGTGCTTTCATTACATACAAGCATTTCAATGGTTGTGGTTGAATAAGTTGTCCAAGCTGGTATGCATGCTGACAGTCTGACCCAGGCCTGCCGTGCTCATGCAAGCTTCAGCCGCGTCTTCCCATGTGTGATACACCAGGATCAATAACTGGAATTAATCATCTCTGCTGCTGCCTGGCAGCTGTATGTGGAGTCCATCCTGGCGCTGCAAGCGCGCGCGGCGCCAGACACGCGGCTGCCGCTGGCCATCATGACGTCGGGCGACACGCACGAGCGAACCGAGGCGCTGCTGCGCGACAACGCCAACTTTGGCATGGCGCCCGGCCAGGTCACGCTGCTGAAGCAGGAGAAGGCGCGCCGCTCTCTGTGTCAGCCTTGGCTGTTGTGCTCACCCGCGCGACGAGATTGTAAGTCCCAAGGCAACTGTTCTTAGGTGTGCTGTCCTAAAATGGGTCCCTGTGTGGTCTGCAGGTGGCATGCCTGGCCGACGGCGCGGCGCACCTGGCGCTGGAGAAGGGCGACGCGTTTGCGCTGCAGACCAAGCCGCACGGACACGGCGATGTGCACTCCCTGCTGCACACCAGTGGCCTGCTGCGTCGCTGGGTCGCCGGCGGCACGCGCTGGGTGTGCTTCTTCCAGGACACCAACGCACTCGTCTTCCGCGCCCTGCCCGCTGCCCTGGGTGCGGCCTCCTACCTGCTGTGAACTTGCCCGCACCGTGCTGCTTCGTTCTGTGCTGACGGTGGACCTGCTTCGCATCGCTGTGAACGACGTCGGCTGGCCTTTTGAACAGGTAACCAACACAACACCAAGACTGTGAGATTCGTCACCTCGCACGCTGCCTGGCACATCAAGACCGACGAGAGCACAACTAGCTGTAAGTCAACACGGCGCCACCAAGCACTCGCGCTGCAGGCTGGCTGCACGCGCGCAGGCGTGAGCGCGCGTCACGACTACGACATGAACAGCCTGGCGGTGCCGCGGAAGGCCAAGGAGTCCATTGGCGGCATTGCCGCGCTGCGCCGCCCCGACGGCACCGCGCTGACAATCAACGTGGAGTACAACCTGCTCGACCCGCTGCTGCGCGCCAACGGGTACCCTGACGGCGACGTCAACGATGCGAGCGGCTGGTCGCCCTTCCCGGGTTTGCCCGCCCAGCACAGGACGTGCTGTGCTCTGCGCGATCCGATCCAGCGGCGCGGGGCCTATTCCGCATGCACATCCGCAAGAACCTGGGTCATGCCTGAAAACCCTGAGCACTTGTAATGGGGCCGTATATTGAGCTGCAGCTGACATCATGTCAGCTTTGCTAATTGAAGCTCTGCACGGCATGCAGGCAACATCAATCAGCTCGTGTTGAAGGCTGAGAGCTACGCGGAGGCGCTGGAGCGCACCGGCGGGGTCAACGCCGAGTTTGTCAACCCCAAGGTGACAATTCCTACAATGACTGTCAGCCCCATACATGTCTTGTCGGAGGAGCATGGATAATGCACACACTTATTTGCCAGGAGGCCAGCATACAGGTCCCCTGACCATGCAGCATGTGCAGTGATTTAGCAAGAGATGTTGCTAAGCAGCTTGCTGAGCGTGTTGAGGAGTGGCATGCAGCGCCCTGCCTATGCGCGCGTTACTACTTTGCTCACCTGCAGTGGCTGTCGGCCATCGACCAGTACGTCAGGGAGCTGCAGCGGCCGCAATTGTAGCGTCTGGCGCGGGCCGGCAGTATGCGGACGCGACCAAGACGGCCTTCAAGTCGGCCACGCGCCTGGAGTGCATGATGCAGGACTTCCCGTACGAGCTGCCGCCCGGCTCGCGCGTAGGCTTCACCACCATCAACCAGGTGCGCATCTGCGCGCTATATGCGCAGTCCATGGGTTGGTCGAGCAAGGCGCGTGCCGGGCTCAGCTCAGCGAGGAGCGGCTGGACAGTCACCCCGCCTGTGCATAAGCACAGCACGCACACAAGCACACTCATCAATGCTGGCGGGCATGTCGCATCGTGCAGTGCCAGGCTCGTTGTGCAGGCCGTGTCCCCAGAGCACATCAGTTTCTTGTCCGCAGACAAGCGCCTGAAGACCCGCTACGTTACCCTGCGTGCCTGCCTCCTGTGGCAGAAGAGAACATGACAGTGTTGTGGACGCGCCGCACATTGCAGGTCTGGGCGGCCTACTCGCCGGTGAAGAACTCGCCGGCGGACGCGCGGGCAAAGGTGGCCGCCGGCAACCCGTCGCACTCTGCCACGGCCGGCGAGCTGGACATTTACCAGGCCAACTGCCGGTGCGAAGCGGCGACCGAATTCACAAACACATGCAGCGGTAGGCAAGCACATTTGGTGCACCAAGTCGAATGTCTGGGATGCATTTTTTTAATTATTCTCACAGCAGCTGCTTCGGTAAGTACTCTCAGCTGTGTGCGGTGACTGTGCATGCCCGTCTGTTTCCACCTTGGCGATGGGCCAGCCACACCTGCCAACCCAGCACCGCAGGCGTCTCAGTGCTCCCTGATGTGCGGTGGCAGGACGCTGCAGCAGCTGGGCGCCAACGTGGCGGGCCCCACGCCGCGCGAGTTCAACGGGCTGCAGATCGACCTTTGGCCGCGCGTGTCGTGGTCGCCGCTGTTCGCGCTCACCTGGGACGACGTAGAGGCGCGACCCAGCTGGAACGTCTCACACGCAAAAGCCTGCTTCACTAGCCCTTGAATAATTGAGACGCTTCTGCGCAACAAGATCGTCATGCATGCAGGCGCATGTACATCACCTCTTGGAACAACAATGTGTTGTCACAGTGTGTTGCCTGATTTCCCAGCAAGCACAGCCTGGTGAAAAGCAATAGGTGTATGTGCACTGGGAGGACGGCAGCCCAAAGGGCACGCCTGGCCTGCAGGCCAAGGTCAACGCGGCGCGCGTGCGCATCGCGGCGGACGCAGCGCTGGTCGTCAACGGCGCGGGCGTGCGCCTGGAAGCGCTGGACCTGGACGGGGCGCTGGTCATCACAGCCTGTGCGGGTGCGCCTGGGTCGGGGTGCTGGTACATGAAGGGATGCGCATGTCAATCCATCACTTGCCCGGTGCTGGGTGTCACTGGTGCGCTGGCAGCGTAAGAGGTGCGCAGACAGAAGTGCAGGGCATCGGCTAGGCCAGGTGGGCAGGAAGCCCAATCCACTATGTGTATTGCTATTCACGCGCAAGATGTGAGCGGCGTGCTGTTATTAAAAGTGCTGCGACCAGACCCGGCTGGGGTGTTGGGCGGGCAGCGTATAGTGCTGGTGTGCTGGCAGCGTGAGCCTGCGCTCGCTGCATGCCGCTGTGTTTGTCATTCGCATTGTGCCCCCGGCGGATGTTCTTTGGTCGATGACAGGGGAGATCATTTTGCTGTTCACTCTTGTTGGATTACTGTGGACTGGCACTGTGATGCTGACATGTGGCTGCATGACAGTGAGCTACCTCACCTCGCGCTGTGCCGCTCTACTTCACACATGCATTGCTGGCTGTAAGCGGCGCGCGCTGCGCCGGGCCAGGCGCGCACCTGACCGTGGACGGGCTCGCGCTGCGGAACGCCGGGTGGAAGTGGCAGGCGCTCAACCCTGCCAAGCCCATGACGGAGGAGCAGGCCATCAGGCGCGCTCCGCCGCCGCGCACCATGCCGCGCTCAGCCAGCCCTGGTTTTGTCGTGCGGTTGCAGCTGGCAGCCAGGCTGCTTTCAGGCGCCTGCGAGGTGTTGCATGCCCCTGCTACATGGTGCACCCATGTCTGCATGTCCGTGTCTGTGCCGCGCGATGGTTTGCTCACGACGGCCCTGGAGACCATCAACCTACCGCGATGTAGGTGAATGGGCAGGGGACGATTGCACCTGTGCACGCATGCCATCTGGACGTAAGCCTGCTTGCCTGGGAGCTGGCATCAGCTTCAACGCATGCACATGTGCTGCAGGGGGTTTCTGGTGTGCCGGCGCGAGACGCTTCAGCTGCAGTACGATCGGGAGGGCAAGTACGTGTACCCTGAGCCGGCCGAGGCCGCCAGCAGCAACGGCAGTGCAGCTGCCAAGGAGTTGGCTGCTGCTTGACACGCGATGGGTGGGTCTCTTGCATTCCAGTTTCGGACTCCTATTGGGCCTACGAATGACGGGTGTGTATAGCTGGGACATCCCGCCTGTTGCGGAGCGTTAGCCTGGATATATGCACATATAGTCAGGAGCTGCACAGGCATATTTAGAAGTGCTTGGACCTGCACGAGGAGGCAAACTTCAATGTGCGGTATTTCGTGGCATGCAACCCATGGACGTTGGGAGCCGTGCGGGTCCACACCCCAGTGGTGCTTGTGCTGTGCATAAATCCTGTTGTGATATACACTCCTGGGACCAATAAATAGCAATGCAGCTCTCTGTTCCTATCGAGGAACTTGCATTTGAGTTTGCATGAATTTGCCAATACGCTCCGACAGGTGGTCCGCCGGACAACATGTTCCCTGGACAACATGTTCCAGTCGGAAGCTCGTTTGCCCAACTCGGCCCCACTCGGCCGTGCTGTTTCAGAGGCGAGATTTCAGCTAGTCGTTGTCAGGGCGTACCTGAGAGACCGGCTCCTGCCAAAGCACCTGCTTTCTCTGCTCCTCTACGTGCCTGGCATGACAGTCGAGGAGGATGCGCCGCCCGCGTACTTTGCGGGCACATCAGCAAAGTTCCAGGCAGCCGCGGACGTCCAGCTGAAACTGCGAGGCGGGGAGCGCCTGCCAGCGCACAGCCACATCCTGGCGAGCATCTCGCCGCTCCTGTCCGACCTCTTGGAGGTTGCCAGCCAGGAGCGCTCGGACGGCAAGATCGAGCTGCCGTTCACCGACTTCTCCAAGAGAGAGGCTGTCGCCATCCTGAAGGTGCGCAATTGATGGTGACGACAGTGTTTGCTCTCCTTCTTGTGGTGATGGAGGCAGAGGGCGAGGTGATCTAAGGCGCGCTGTCATCGCAGGCCTTCTACCCTGTGACAAGCCGCAAGGTGGTCTTCGACACCTTGTACCCACGTGACAGGGAGGTGCAGGCCGCAGCCATGCGGCAGGCGGCCTTGCTCCTGCGCCTGGCGCACAAGCTTGGCCCTGCGGAGCACGTCCAGGGCGCTGAGCGCTTCCTGTGCGACCGCATACACTTCATGATCACCGTGCGGGCCCAACTCGCTGAATATGTTCTCGCTCACAGGAAGTGCAAGCAGAAGCGAGACAGCGCTCTGGCTCGCTGCAGGGCTGGGACTACCACTGGAGCATTGAGTACGACGTCCTGTTCGAGACGTGGGCGGTCGCAGACAGGCTGAGCCTGCACAGGCTCGCTGCACAGTGCGAGTGGGCGCTCGCACAGCTGTGGAAGGAGGAGAAGGTGTACGCGCGCGCCGTGCGGGAGCTGAGCCCGGGCGCGCTGCAGCGCATTGCACGCAGCCTGTGCGCCGGCATGGAGGCCGCACGCCAGCAGCTGCAGCGAGTGCTCACGACTGCAAAGGGCCAGCACGCGGCGGCACTGCTGGCCGATGTGGGTGAGTATGCGGTTGCGACGGTGTCTGCCGCAATCATGATGGACTGGCGCGAGGCGGATGAAGTGCATGCAGGGCTGAGGGCTGCACAGTAGTGGGCGCCACGTGTGCTTGGCTGTAATGTCAATTATGGAGTAGCACGAACAGGTGCTCTGCTGCACGCGCTAACCATCAATGCTTCTGAACGAAAGCAGCGCTGCAATGATTGCAGTGCAATGTATCACTCTTGTACTGCTCTGGTCATGGTGTTTTGAGGCATGGCCACGGCTTTGTAGAGCATGGCAGATGCTGGCACTGGGCATACGCTGAACATGAGTAGACCCACATATTGACCCAAAGTGAGGGTGGCAGCACGCCATGACCGAATTTTGTTTTGGCTGCCATGCATGTTTGCTCAGGGGTATGTCAACATGTACGCTGGTATGCTGTGCTCTGTTGGGTGCTGCTTTCCAGCATACTTTGCATATTATTGCTTAACGTGATGGCACGGAGCTACTTGCTTGCTTGTTGCGCTCTGTCGCGTGGTTATCTTGTGCTATGCTGTGCTGTGCTGAGTGCTTTGCTTCGCTGTGCCTTGGGCCCCCTGTCTCCTGATCGTCAGAATGATGTTTAGTTTCATTGACTAGCCAGTTTGTCAATGCTATCTGCTTGCCCGCCTGTACAATTTCCTGTCTTAAAGTGTACAGCCGAGGCCCGTGAATGAGTCCGGAAACACACTGGAATTAGCAGGTGTGCATTGTTTTGCTTCAACCAGCATCTGCAGTCACAAGTTAACCACTATGAATTGTGCATATGCTTGCAAAACTGGCTGATAGAAAACCTTGCATGGAAGTCTAAGACATGGAGCTCAACTGCACTCACGTCAAGATTGCATCACGCAGCGTCGCATTCGATGCATGCAATATCATGCGAGCCTGTGCACCAAGTACATCCATCTCTAGTATCCGCGGTGCCTAAACTTGCAGGGTGCTTTGTTGCACACAGGGCAGTGCATACCTTTCAGACAGCGGCAGTGTAGACATGCGCCGTGCGTAAACTGGAATGCCTGCATGCACCAGCTTGAAACACTTGCTGCCGGGAGAATTGCAGTATTATGCCAGACCAGGGTGCACGGCTGTTGGAAATGCAAATTTCAGCAACATGGGCCTGCATGAGCGCTGTTCAAGCCTTGAAGTTCAAGGCCTTAACGGTGGCAGTTGCTCTCCGGCACTTAAAGCGTCCTTTGCGTGAAGACATGTGTAGCGCCAACAGCTCCTAAGGCTTCCAAATGTGTCTTGTTCTGGCGGTCTCCCGCTTCGCAATGTCTCTTTGAAGAGCTTGCGCTGCTCCCAGCCAGCGCTGCCTGTGTGGCTATTCTAATCTCGCAATGCTGCGCAAGACACGCTGAGCCTCGGGGACCCAGCATGTCAGCAGACAGCGGCAGCTCTGAGGAGTACGTGCCGGAGGAAGGCAGCGAGAGCGAGTCAAGCGAGCTGGATGAGGCCGAGCTGCTGCGCCGCGGCGCGCCGCGCGCCCGCGCCGGCGGCGCCGCCAGCGACGAGGACCGCGGCGGCGGCGGCCTGACGGAGGAGGACGAGGAGGACGAGCCGGACTTCTTCACGGCGCAGCTGGACCCGCTGTCGCTGGTGACGGAGATGGCCGCGCAGCGCCAGGGCGGCGCCGCCGGCCAGCAGCCGTACGAGGTGCTGGCGGCGCGCAAGCGCGCCGCGC
>JAABUY010006618.1_pt1 | contig 11289 bp, 9 predicted proteins | sample 5560271 | NCBI WGS metagenome assembly JAABUY01 (sample SAMN10711886, study PRJNA513374) | rock metagenome | isolation source: Antarctica rocks | place: Antarctica: Victoria Land, University Valley
GCGGCTTTACCCCTGACGCTAGTCTAGAGAGAGCTGCTAGGAACAAGCCTGACTGGATCCAGACTGGATCCAGAGCTACCGCAATAAGCTGCTAGGAACAAGCCTGCCATCGCACTTCTCAACAATCAATAACTTTGTTGAGATTCTTTAAATGATGATTGTTGTAAGACTTATTCATACTTTGAAAAATGTATTTTGCTAGGTTTGAAAAAAACTAAAGTTCATATTATCAAGTAGTTTCAGCTTTGCGTCAGAACACATTTTACATACAATTCAATCTTATTAAATAGTGTTGCTAGCGTTATATAACAAGTCTCTACGACATAAAATTTTCTGCTTACTCAAAATTCTTGCGACATAAATTCGTACAATATAAAAGTTTCTACAAAATGTAAATTCTCAAAGCATAGAATTTCTTATCTTTATTAATTTCTCGCTTCATTAAATTTCTTACGTCATTAGATCTTCTACTTTGTTAAAACTCTCAGATTATAAAAATTCTCACGAATAAAAAGATTTTACAACATAAAATTTTTCAGAGCATAAAAGTTTCTGATCGCTTGAAAACTTTACTCGCTTGAAGACTCTACTCGCTCGAAGTCTCTATAATACAAGAATTATATCAAAGAAGCGAATAAACTTAATTTAATCACTTTGAATTCTACTGAATACAGACTTGATACAATATTGAAATGAATACAACTCATGACTCATGATGTAAAACACTTTCAATATAGATATCTATTCATGAGAAAAGCGACAGTACGCATTTTGTATCACAGAATAGTAGAGTTGCTGATATTATTAATGTAGTTGAGATCTATCTCAAGAACAACAATAACGTAAAAACTGCAAATTATAACGAAAAAAACTTTAATTGCACAAGCATAGACACAGAAAATAAATAATAGTGTAGTTTTTTTCTGTTGAATTATAAGTAATGTTTTTTAGTTCGATGGGCATGACGAAGATGTATTACTTTCTCCAGCTTCCGGCCGCTGTTTGAAGATAGATCTGGGTCACGCCTCGAATGTGCAAAGACCAAACGAAGTTGAATGCAATCTCAGTTCAGTATATTGAATCCTGAGTCTCTGCCGAGGCGGAGCATCGAATCCGAATTCCGTAAGGGAGAGGAAGGTAAACATGCATGAGGAAAAAAGGCATCTGTAGTACATAGTCTCGGGAAAGCGAATTAACCAGAGCCGCCACAGGAGCGCTTGCATCGGTGGAAAGGGACGATCTGTCAAAAACTTTCCTGTCTATGGCCTTTGTGACCTTTCCGACTACACGAAGAGCGTAGACCAAGATCTGATCTCCGATGCTAAAGAGATAACTGGACATTATCTACAGCGAAGCGCCAGGAAAATGCTTCTCACCGACGACCCTGAGGTCCTGTTACCTTTGTCTCCATAGCAAAATCCACACGAGCCGGATATTGGTCTCGTCTCCTAATTGTACCACCATTGCCCCTGTCTTATATGAGCTTCCGTTACTGCCATTGCCGTCGTGGGTAAGCTTGAACGATCAAGTAAAGATGCCCAAGCTTCTGCTCGTGAAAGGGTAGAGCAAGGATAGCCAAAGCACTAATGCCATCAAAAAATGAACTTAACCCTACCAATTGAAGGCCTTCAGCTTGGTGAGCAACGACGCAGCCTTAACAAAATTGTCCCGGTCTGCAAATGTGGCTTCGAAAGCATCTCATCACTTTACCAACTCGTGGTATGCGGAGACCAAACAGTTGCTAAGATCTCCGTTCTTTGAAGCGGTCACAGGGATTCCAATCCCAGGAACGCCGACCTGTGCACCCACTTTGCCATGGAAGTATATTTACGACGTGCGACAGCCAACTTCATTACAATTAAGACGATGCCGGACGCCGACCATCCGATCGAGAGCGGGCTTTTATCAATTCCTTTGAGAAATCGATCACGGATTTTACTGGACTCCCCTGGCATAACGAATAAGGCGGTAGCTCTAATAGGAATAGAAAGTACTTTGGCGTCCTCTTCGTTGAGAGGCTTTTTGCCGGTGAAACTCAGCCATCTGAATCAATTGGTACTTGGGTCGTTATTACTCAAAGCTGGCACATCTATGGGTAAAGCAATCAGCTCATTGGCAGTTGATGTTGAGGCGCGGGGTCATATCGGACCGCAAATTGAGCTAACCATACTCATCACATGCTGCAGATTGTAACAACGAACCGGGTTTTCTTTCGTGAATTCAATGCCCAATCATTCGTTTGAAATCCATCCACCCCTCTCAACGACTATAAATGGATGCTACCCTCTTATCTCAAGATTCGGTACTTTTGCCCTACCATTGTGTATCAGTGGCTTCGTGAGTAGATTCCCCTCGCTGGTTCGAGTTCTTTGCATATATGCAGGAGTTGGAAGATCTGTCTGACCCTTGTTGGCCTAAGATTACGTCTCTCGAAACGTTCATCTCTGCAGATCTGTAATTACTAAGCCGATAGAATTGAAATCCATGGCCCTTGTCGGCTTATCGATTCGCGTTTTCATTTGCCACTGTAACGTCAGTCCACACACAAAAGTTAATTTGAGGCTTCAAATTCTTTCTGCCCGATCAAAAAATAACCTCGACAATCAAATGCTTCTACTGCATCGAGGCCCAAACATTCCTCATCGTGACGACATGCCGTTTGCCACAACAATATATGCAGCCGGTCTTTAACGCCCAACTCGCAGCATTTGGTTCAACGTCACAGTAGCGTTTTTGCTAGTTGCTGGAATGGTGGTCAGCCCAATTGTCCCCGATTCCATCTCGGGAGGCCTCTGACATTTTTTTTACCAGAATTCTGACTAGGACAGCAAAGGATGGGAAAGGCGGGTGTTGGATCGAAGAATATTGAGCAATCAGAGCGTTGAATAATCCACCATTACCGTTCCGTAGTCTCTGTATACTTTTCGGTCGGCTGATTACCAAAATGCGACTAGATATGGCTTCACAGGATTTCATCTCTCAACTTCGGGACTTCCAGCACCATCCTACCGCCAGAAGCTCAGCCTCCACCGAAACTGAAAGGCAGGTAGAAAAGCGTATCGTCATAACCACCGGACATGCCTAACCCAGGAATTTGAGCACCATTATGGGCGAGCCAGTGAGAAGCTTGCTGACTAGCAGGCACTTTGTGTTGATGTACATATTTCTCCCCCGCCCCCAACTATCATTCAATGTAAAAAGCTGAGTCGTCCATACTACGAATACCCATTTCATTGCTGATTGACCCGTTATAATATCCAGGCGCTATCGAAAGACGGCTGATAGGACTCAGGGGATTCTTCGTCGCTGTCAACAACTGAAATCCGTAGGGAAATTCTGGAATCAGGTTCTTGTTGCCTAGTAGACGGTAACTGCGCCAGGTTGGCCTTTGAGTTCACCGCTCACACGTCGCTAGGGATTATAAGCATAATGCACCACGCGCAAGTCTATCAATTTCATCCTGACGTTCCGCCCTTTCAGCCCCGATGGAATCTTCCCTCTGCTTATACTATGGACAATATTTTCTAGATATCTTTGGTTGGGGGATAGAACTGGCTAGCTGGCTATATGGAGTGGTGGGTGCAGTTGCGCTCTTAATTACCCGACATGCATAAAACCAAGATGCTGGGGAAAATATCCAAGTAAAGCGCGCTGGTTGGCCTTGAGTGGTGAGCGAAGCTTGGATAAAAGCTACGTGCTGAGGGTGCGCAATGTTGATTGGTTATTTCAATTAGGCTAGCCTTTGGGTCTATTGGTGCCCGCTGGTAGATCCCATCCATCCGCCTCGAAAAATCATCACTTAATATAACGCTGTTGCACCGTTTCCAACTCACTGCTACTCCCTTAGAATTTCTGCTCCCTTGCACGCCGGGTTTTCCTTGTGGTCAGATCGAAGTGTGGTCGTTGCTGGAGACCTGGAATCCAAGGAGCAAGTCGATCGCGTTAACTCCAGAAACGGAAAGATGACCAACGCGGGATTTGAGGGAACATGGGATTTTGGCGAACAAGGGATTTAAGAGAACAAGGGATTTTAGGGTACATGGGATTTTTGGGAACACGGGATTTTTGGGAACAAGGGATTTTAGGGTACATGGGATTTTTGGGAACAAGGGATTTTGGCGAACACGGGATTTACAGCCTCCCGCCACCTATCGTTTTCCGCGAGGATCTCTCGCCCAGTGAAAATTCGATGTCGTCCTCGAAGCCCACAAAGTGTGTAGTCGACGGGAAACGTTAGCATGGGATGCTCTGTTAATATTTGCCTTGTGCAACGCTTCGTTGAGTCGGTGATCGTCAACTAGGGCAATAATATGATTCATCTCCTTGTGACGGAGACATCCTTCGGCGAGAAAAGTGTTCGTGAGCCGAAGAACTTTGTTTTCATCGATCCCTCCGAGGGAAAACGAGATAGATTGTAGAGATACTCGCGCGACTCCTTGAAACACAATTTGTTTGCAATCAATAAATTCCATGTTGAATTTTTGCCTTGATGTCAAGCGTCCACGTCAACCGGCAAACGATTTAGCACTTCGTCAATGTATATATATAAGATGTAAGCGCTGAGAGATACAGAGACTTAATACTAAATATAGTAGACCACTCAACACCGTCACATAAGCGCCAAGAAAGACCTAAAATCGGGACCCGTCTCGTCTTCACCCTCATTGCCGTTTTTGCCGCTCTCACCCGGCTACGTTACCTGCTTCCACCTGCAAACGCGGACTACCTTGAGACTGACATGGGAATTGTTGGCTGGGCATACAAATTATGTTATTGGACGATCATCTGGACGTTGATTGAAATTAAGAGTAGTCCTATTGCGGGTAGGGATTTACACTAGTAGCGCACTAATACCAATCTATCAATATATTTACCGCTTAAGACTACTACCATCCCAACAGATGCTGTTTGGGCGAATTTCAACATTCATCTGTCACAATCTGTCCTATCTAGACCTTGCGCCAAGGCTGTCTTCAACTTCTTGCTACTCCAAAACCTCGCTGACATCAAAAGAACCCTTTCTTCCAGCTGCATTAGTGCACAAGGTTCTATTTGCTTCTGTCCGAAACGATTATACTCGGCCAACTACTAAAGGCAGCCTGCATGCGATTTCATACGACAGGTGATGTCGTTCGTTCCCCACTTTGAACATAGAGGGCATAGCTGATCTGTTTCGTTATTGTAGTGCTCTCATCTCTACTCCCTTCAGGTTCCTCGTTGGGCCCGATAGAAAAACTATTCTGCACTCATACCTCACCCTGCGAAATCCCTTGGTGTCCTTGTCAATAGAAACATGACAGATGCGAAGAAGAGATGTGCTCTGCCGAAAGACGTCGACAGACGCACGTTTGTTCAATTCAGTCAATACGCATATATCGAAGATTACGTTATCGTGAATTCAGACGTTCTGCTTGATTTCTTCACGATTATCTCTACGCATTATTTTTCAAACGAGACTTCTATAGAGATTGATGATGATGAAGCACTCTCTTCTTCATCTTCAAGCCTCGACTATGCGCAGCCGAAGTCAGAGCTAGAATCAACGCGAGACTTGACTGTTTTTAGTAATAGTAATGATGACTGAAAAAACTGATCAATGTCAGAGAAGAATAAAAAGAAATGACGAAATCGAGAGAAAAGAAGAGATGAATTAGAAGACATTATCTCTAAAGCTGAAGAGTCAGCTGCAGTCACTTCACGATCAACGAAGTTCGAATTATGAGACAATTTCAAGAGCAAAGCATATGTCACCTCGAACCCTGCTTTTCCGCCACGGGGAAACCGCGAATCATGTGAGAACTACATTGAGGTCTTTCTCTGTCATATCAAGCTTTACGTCTTCGCTGACAGGTATGATGTTGGCTCTCTAAGAGAGATATGTCTCCATAAGCTTCAGCGGACTTTGGCCGAGTTTACTTTAGACGATAAACGAGCCGAGGATATTGTCGATTTACTGCGGTACAATTATTCAAACACTACTGGCTGTCCAGAGTCTATTGATGATTTAGGACTACTAGTCGATGGCGCGTTATGTCAAATAGCCAAAACACTCTTTCCTCCGTCAGAAGTCAATCGCTGTCGAACACGAACTTTAAGATATGAAATGCCTAATTTTCCGAGTCTCCATCTGGTCATCTCATTTTGATCAGCAACATTCTCAACATCAAGAACGGCCAAAGGGGCAAAAAGCAAGGCCTCTCCTGCATTCAGATTGACGATCTGAACGAGCATTTGCTTGACCACATCGCTTTCAGTCTTTGTCGATGTATCCATTGAGGCTGCTGCAAGGTGGCTTTTTAAGGCTTTCATCCAATCCGGAGAGGTGAACCGGTGGACTAAGGTGAATGAACGAAGATCAAGGAGCTTCGGAGATATGGTGGGTTCCTGGGTGGCAATGATCACACGACAAGCAAGGTGCCTCTGAAGGCGAACGGTTGTAATCAACGATTCCGTCAGCTTTTGCGCTGCCGCGGACTCCCTCAAAAACTTAATCCCGTAATGAATATTAACAGCTAATTTCAGACACGGATTGACAACGTCACCTACCTTGTGTGCCTCATCGAGTGCAACAACTCGTCCGGTGTCCATCTTCTGCTCCAGAAAAACACCCAGACAAATTTCAAATAACGCACATGCTGAGTCGGCATCCACAAAAGGACAGCTAAGGTCAACAATAATGAGCTTTCCGGGGGAGGAAGTCCAGTCATTTCCTTTGGTGCTCTGTTTGGACCCCAAGTTTGGGGCTGCGATAAAGCTTTCAAGCAGATCAAGTCGGAGATTAAGTGGCCCAAGTTGCGCGGGAGTGAGATCTTTTGTCAAGATTCGCCTTTTGAAGTCGTGATAATCTATCCCGGGTTTTGGGTTGGGCTCTCGAGCAATTTCTCGCAGTATTTGATATACTACTTGTATGTATAGAGGAACCTGTCCCTCTGTGCTATTAACAGCCATCAGAGTCATCAGCCTTTCGACATTCAGATACCTCTGCTGGAGTAAGAGAGGCTCCACTTTAGGTCCATCCCCCGCAAGCCCCGGAAGATTTTGATAGAGGGACTTCATTCTAGTGGAATTACTGGGCGATACCAGCACAGTCACTTTTATTCCGGACGAGCAAAGGTAGGCTGCTTCACAAGCATGACCGCCGACAGCCGACGTGAACGAGTCATAGTGAAACACAAGTCCGGTGAGTGGATTTGGAAGCTGCGTCGCACACACCTTTGGAATTAAACAATTCTCCAACATGCACGACAGAGAATGACTTTTGCCACTTCCTTGGGACCCACAGATGAATACTGACCATGGCGCCACAACATTCAGGAATATACGAGGATCTTGTACGGCTCGACAGACTGACTCTCCATTGCGTGTTGCCGAGCCAGAGGTCTGTTCAGAAGAAGACTCTATTCGCCCGGCGAGCAAACCGTACTGTGGGAAAGGATTGACCCGGCCGGGTACTCGTTTTGTGATCTGGTGTTTTACAGACATTGAGAAAAGCGGCGTTGTGCGGATCTCTTCAAGGTCGAAAGTGTTGTGGCTGCTATTCTCTGACGGTTTCAAAGGAGCCAAATGATGCCCAAGGAATGGATCAGATTCAGGATCATATTCGTCCTGACCTGAAGTAATGTCTTGCAATGCATTTGGGTCGAATTTAGGTGGGGATCTGACACTCCCTACTGATGAAGACATGTTGTCATCTGGTGGCCAACATTGGATTAAAGTAAACACTCGCAGGGAGGTAGGAAGGCAGATGATTCAAGAGCAATCCAAGTGCAAAGGACCTCATAGGAGATTGATGCTGACGTAATAAGGATTGCCCTTGCAGAAGGGATAAGGGCTGTAACGGAATCTACGTCTCTGACAACAAACCAGAAGTAGGAAAAAACAAGGTAGGATCTCTTGATAATAAATCTAATCTTGGCTGTATCTTTGACCTTGCGGGCTTGAAGCGATGAGGCGGGGCTCTCAATGCTATTGAAGATCGAACATGGTTGAGCAAGTGGTTCGAAATACAAGCATCTGTGCCGATGCCGTGTAACCCAGGACCGCACTATCATATCACACAGAGCGGACTTATCACGAAGAAAGCGACGTTGTGGATCAGCGCTAATCTCTATCCATGATGGCCTACATGAGCACTTAGGCACCCTTGTTGCGTGGCAGGGCTCCTTCAACGTGGTTTGTTGAACAATACAGCTCTCAAATTTGTTACTACGTTGACAGAATGAGGGTGCGATGACAGAATCTCTCTTCTCAAAATTAACGATCAGGCGAGAAACGGGGATCGATCGATTCGATTCGATTCGAGGCGTTGGATTCTTGCGTTATCTCTTTTCATCTCGAAGCATCATAACGCAGTCATGGATAAACAGCCGAACGAGTTCAGTAAAGCGTTGCGTTTGATTATACATATCGTCGAAAAGATGTTGTCCTCACCGAGCCTAACAAAAGCGTTTATGATCGACAAATGAACGGGCACAAAGTGCCTATCCAATAACAAGGCAAGGTGCCCGCAATGCGTCTCGTATACAGAAACCCACAATTCAGAACACCTAAACATTCGTTCAAAAAAAACCTTCAGTCATGTACGCTTGACTCATTATCATCTGTTCCCACATCTGAGCTGTGAACAAGCATATACTACGTCGACCCCCGAATCATCCCCACACTACATAAAGATCTATCGAGCGATCCACCTAGTACCAGTCCCCAGTCCCGTAATCATGGAAGGCGATGGCTCGCATTTTGGGCTCGCGAGTCCGGATCTTCTCGAAAAGATTGACAGGCTTTTTGCATGCAACGTTGGAGAGCATGTCGACCTTCCGCAGCTAGTTGTCGTTGGCGACCAGTCAAGTGGCAAAAGCTCGGTTCTGGAGGCTTTAACAAAACTTCCATTCCCTCGAGAGAGCGGTCTTTGCACGAGGTTCGCGACACAGATCACATTCCGCCGGGCCCAGGAGACACACGTGACGGTGTCCGTGATCCCGGCGCAAGATGCGAGTGAGGAACACAAAATAGTCTGTCGCGCTTGGGCCGTGAGCGGTCTTCGTCCGAATCCAGGGGCTCGTGTGTCGACTCCTCCATGTCTCCGTCAGACGTCAATTTGATTTCTTCTAAATTATACACGCCTTCATCACGTTGAGGCAGAGTCGATCTCGCGTGATGCAAATCTGCTGGAGTATGTGTTAAGCTATGAAGACGGCAAGATGATACCTCAACTTACCACGGCATGCGTCTCTCAAGAATGGTTCTTCCATGCCATCCGCGAATACTGAAGTCCCCAGTCCCGTCGTCGAGTCAGGGTGAGCTTTAATCCCCTGATATTCTGGCACAATCTTGTCCAACACAAAAAGCCGGATTCCCCTGATCATCGTGTTTAAGATATCCTCTTGTTCTTTGACCAATGTTGGCAAGTCCTCCTGAACGTAGGGAGGCTGCCATTGAATATATAAGTTGTTACTATAGCCCGATGTTTGAACCTGCAAAGGGTGGGCTCGAAAATATCGATAACACAAGAAACACGCCGGTTTACTAACGCCGATATACCGAATCCCATCCCAAAACCGGAGTTTTTGGCGGTGAAACAGGTCTAGAAGAATGACCTCGGCGTGAATCCTCAGCTTAAACTTGGGGTTTTGGTACTCATCTCGAATGCGTTTTTCTAGTAGAAGGTGGAACTTTTCATCCTGGGATTGGAGCTCTTTTCGGTAGTATTGGCAGGCCTGGGGATCTGTCACCATTCGATTGATGATACCATTAATCGAAGACTTCCCCCTATAAGAAGGCGGTGTGAAGTCCAGATGTTGTGTTGCGATTTCAATCGAATAGCCCACAAATAGCTGAGGGTAGTGCCTTCCAGCTTTCACCAAAACCCGTGCGGCTTTCAGTTGCGACCCTATACGACCGATGAAATGTCGAATACGCGCAAATCGGGCTCCATACGAGGTGTTATCTTCGTGTATGCTACTGTTTTTGGCCCTCTGTTCGACTGCTTTCAAAAATTCCGAGTCTCTAGCTTCATAGCATAGTCGGCAAAAGCTAAGGGGATCCAATTTTGAATCTGAGAGTGAAACGAGCCACTCCTTCAAAGTATTTGCTTCTGTGATTGATATTAGTGTTTGACCAATGAATCAGTGAGGCATAGAGAAGCCCTCGAGTATGTGAAGTTAATACGACCTTCTCCGTTTTGCCCCTCCAATATTGAAAGGCAGGTATTGATCGTACGTTTCAGCATAAACCTATAACGTTGCAATTTCTGGGCAGAGAAGACCATTGCGCGGTCAGAAATTTGATATTCTAGCGTAGAAATCCGCTCTTCACTTGCATTATACACCTGGCCGAGTAATTGTAAGATGTCGGAGAGAAATGGCTTGACTTTTGACCCTTTGCTAGTATTTGCGGCCACCCAGTAGATCAAATGAGGTCCGTCCTATATCGCAATTGCCGCCACAGTGTCTCCACCGGGCGAGTAATCGCATATATATGCAAGCTCGTCCAGGAACTTTTTGCTCAGTGTCTTCTTATTACCGCCATCCAAATACTCTTCGGATGATGTCTCGTCCGTCTTGACACGCTTCCCCTGTGATTTGCCACAAGCCAATAAGAGTATCAAAGGCTCATAGAATCGGTTCCAAAGCTTTTTGTTGACCTGCGAAGGACAAATATCCATTGGGGAGGTAGCTTGAGGCTGAATAGCTGGGGTGCTTATCTGAGGTGGAAAAGTGGCGCGGCGTTTCTTTGGCTGTGGTCTACCTTGCACCGTAGTAGATTTAGGCGAGGACGGCGACGGGAATACGGAAGACTGTTGTTGTTTTGATTTCCTCTTTCTCTTTCCCATATTGGTCAAACAACGCGAATCACCTGGTATTATAGAAAAGTGCCACCTGAACTTAAGAGGACCGCCGCCACCGCGCCTAATACCTCTCTTCTTTGCCTCTCAGGCCCCGAAACCTCGTCTCATGCGACTTCTGATTCTAATATAGTGACTTGATTGAAGAGCTACTCTACTCCATATCTTAGTGCTCTGGCAGCGGACTGTGAAGGATACGTTGTGTAGATTTGAGGTTGCTTGCACTGGTACCCGAGCACTAGCGCCAGTACCCGTCAACCCTGGATTGGCAGGGATTAGGGAAATCCCCTTCGACGCAATGCCCCAGATTAGGTAAGGCGTACGAGGCGGGGGACAAAATTCTCCCGCACCCCCCACCAAATTTAGCGAGAAACCCCACACACCATATTTTCTTCAATATTCAACCAACTACACTATCAAAACCACCAAATTGAAGCTATTCAAAA
>JAABUY010006622.1_pt1 | contig 11283 bp, 10 predicted proteins | sample 5560271 | NCBI WGS metagenome assembly JAABUY01 (sample SAMN10711886, study PRJNA513374) | rock metagenome | isolation source: Antarctica rocks | place: Antarctica: Victoria Land, University Valley
CCACAGGATTTTGCGAAAGCCCTGTCGTGGTATCGGCGCGCGGCAGAGGCTGGAAACGCGGCTGCGATGTTCAACGTCGGGGCCATGTACGATAATGGCCGCGGAACGAACGTCGATCGGGCGGAAGCGATAAAGTGGTATGCCATGGCCGCGAACAAGGGGAATGGTCGCGCCGCCTACGCTGCTGCCACTATCTATCGCGACGGCGATGGCGTCCCTCAGGACAATGTCGCTGCCGTCAAGTATTTCCGGATTGCGGCCGCCGCTGGCATCGAGGCGGCATTGCCCAATTTGGCCACCCTCGACAAGAGCGCGCCTTCCAGGAGCGCTGCGAACGTTTCCCGTCCAGCAGAGGCGCCGTCAAAGGTGTCCAGTGCCCCAGCTATGGCGGCGAAGCGGCCCGCTCCGGTGCAGGCGCCCGCTCCGGTGCAGTCGGCGGCGATCGAGGCTGCTCCTGCAAGGTCGGAGCCACTCCGCCAGCCTCCCGCCCCGCCTCCGGCAGCCAAGGCCAGTGCCGCTGTGCCACAGGTTTTGGCCTCCCTGACACCCCCTGCCCCACCGGCGCTGCAGCCCAAACCGACTGCCAGCTCAATTCCCGAGCAACCTCCAGCCGCGCAACCTCCAGCCGCCATGACCGACGCGCCTGCCGCCGATGCCAAGCCGTCCCCCCCGCAGCCGGAGCAAGCGATATCCCCTGTCGCGCTGGCAACCGAGATCGAGCGCTTCCACAAGGCTGCCCTGCAGCGCACAAGCATCAGCCCGGTGACGTCGAAGCAGTACGACGAGGTGGTTCGCGAGATCACCCATACAGCCGTGAATGGAAGTGCGGTCGCGCGCTACGACGCCGGGTTCGCCTACGAGCGTGGCATCGGAACTCCGTCGGATCCGGTTAAGTCGTACGTTTATTACATCCTCGCCACGCTCTCGCCCGAGGCCGACGTCAAATCCGCCGCGCTCAAGGGAGCTTTCGAGGTCGGCGGCCGGCTCTCCGACGCCCAGCACGCGTCGGCGGCTGACATGCTCACGCACGGCATCCCGTAAGGCCAAGACGGGGCGGCTCCGCCTGCCCTATCCATCGAGGCCGGGTAGCAGGTAGCTTCTGCCCGGCACGCCCATGTTCTACATCACTAGGCTAATTTCCCTGCCATTGGCACCGACGGCGCTCCTGATCGAACTCGCGTTGGCCGGGTTGCTGCTGCGCCGCCGTGCGCTTCTCGCCGTGGCCGTCGGCGTGCTCGCAGCGTGCCTCGTGCTGCCGTTCGGCGCCTGGGCAATCCGCCCGCTCGAGAACCGGTTTCCCGCCGTCGCCGACTTTCCCGCGCATGTCGACGGCATCGTTCTGCTGGGCAGCGCAATCGACGACCTCACCAGCGAGGATCGTCAAACTCCGACGCTGAACGCCGCCGCCAATGCGGTGACCAGCTTCGTCATTCTGTCCCGCCACTATCCCGACGCCCGCCTCATCTTCACCGGCGGCTCCGGCGACCTTCAGCAAGGACACGCGGCGGAGGCGCCCTGGACCCGGCAGATCACCACGGAGCTCGGCCTGCCGCCGGAGCGGGTCACCTTCGAGGACAAGTCCCGCACCACCTGGGAGAACGCCGTCGAAGTCAGCCGGCTGGTGCAGCCGAGCCGGGGGAGGTTTGGGTTTTGCTGACCACGGCCGCGCACATGCCGCGATCTATGGGCGCCTTCCGTGCCGCGGGCTGGCGCATGCTGCCCTGGCCGGTGGGATACCGCTCGCGCAATCACCTCGACACCTGGGCCGCATCGCCGAGCGAGACGCTCTTTCTGCTGGATGCGGCCGCGCACGAGTGGCTGGGATTGCTGGCCTACTGGCTGCAGGGCCATTCGAGCGCGCTGTTTCCAGGCCCCTGACTGCCCTGCCCGCGAGTGGGTTTACGACTTCGGCAGCGTTCCAGTGAGCTCCACGCCAGCCAGCCGCTCCGACAGCTTGGCCAGTTCGGTGTGATCGGCGCCGGGTCCGAGCATGGCGGCGCACGCGGCCGACAGCTCCCGACATAGGGCGCTGAACGGGGCGGGCGTGCCGGTTTCCCGCGCGACCTCCAGGGCGATGCCCACATCCTTGAGCATGAGGTCGAGGCCGAAGCCGCTGTCGAAGGAGCGCGACAGCACGAATTGCCGGAATTTCTTCTGGGTCGAGTTGTTCATGCCGGTGGAGGCGTTCAGCACGTCCACCATCAGCGCCGGGTCGAGGCCGAGGCGCTGGCCGATCAGCAACGCCTCGATCCCGATCAAGAAGCCGCCGGCGCTGACCAGGTTGTTCAACGCCTTCATCGCGTGGGCCGAGCCAACCGCGCCGGTGCGCAGGATCGACGTTCCCATGGCCTGCAACAGCGGCCGCGCGCGTTCCACCGTCGCATCGTCGCCGCCGACCATGATGGCGAGCTCGCCGGTCCTGGCGCGGGTCACGCCGCCGGACACGGGCGCGTCGATCAGCATGCCGCCGGCTTGCGCGACCTGTTCGGCAAGCGCCCGCGTCGCCCCTGGCGCGCCGGACGTCATGTCGACGACGACCGTGCCCGGCCGGAGTGCAGCCAGCAATTCGTCGAGTGCGCTGCCCACGGCCGCACTGGTGGGCAGCATCGTCACGATTACGTCCGACCCGGCGGCGAGCTGGCCCGGCGTGTCCGGAGCGGCGCCGCCGACCTGCTGCACGAAGCTTTCCGCAACGGCGCGGCGGTGGTCGCTCACCAGCAAGGTATAGCCGGCGTCGTGCAACCGGCTTGCCATGGGCCAGCCCATGTTGCCGATCCCGACGAAGCCGACCGTCTCGGCCATGCTACTCGGCCGCGGCGTCGAGGTCGGCGAACACGGCGGACGCGGCCTTGAAGGCGTCCAGCCCCGCCGGGATGCCGCAATAGACGGTGGCGTGCAGCAGCACTTCCTTGATCTCGTCCCGCGTCACGCCGTTGTTCAGCGCGCCGCGCACGTGCAGCTTCAGCTCCGGGGCGCGATTCAGGGCCGTCAGCATGGCGAGGTTCAACAGCGAGCGGGTTTTCCGGTCCAACCCCGGGCGGCCCCAGATGTCGCCCCAGCACCACTCGGTCGTGACCTTCTGGAACGCGCGCATGAACTCGTCGGCGCCCGCCAAGGATTTGTCCACGTACTCGGCGCCCAACACGGCGCGGCGATTTTCCAGCCCGGCGGCGAACCGCTCCCCTTCGTATTCCGGATGGCTTGTCATTGGGCATCTCCTCGCTGGCCGCTGGCGCGACGGGTACGCTAGGGGGTTGCCGGACAATCTGGCAAGCAGGGTGACGGCATGACATACGACATCGTGGCCATCCGCTACGCGACCAAGCCGGAGCGGATGGCGGGCAGCAACTTCATGTTCCCGGACGACCACGCGGCGCCCATGCCGATCGACTACTTCGTGTGGGCGATCACCGGCGGCGGCCGCACCATCGTGGTGGACACCGGATTCGGCGCGACGGCTGCGGCACGGCGCGGCAATACCCTGCTCCGCAGCACGGTCGAAGCGCTGGCCCTGGCCGGCATCGACGCGGCAATGGTGCCGGACGTGGTGCTGACGCACCTGCACTACGACCATGCCGGCTGCATGGACGCGTTCCCCGCCGCGACCTTCCACTTGCAGGATGCCGAGATGGCGTTCGCCACCGGCCGCTGCATGTGCCACCGCGTGCTGCGCATCCCGATGGAGGTGGAGGACGTGCTGATTGCGGTGCGCCACGTCTTCGCCGACTGCGTGCGCTTCCATGATGGGACCGCGACGATCGCGCCGGGGATCACGCTGCATCTGGTCGGAGGCCACTCCGGCGGGTTGCAGGTGGTGCGCGTGTCGACCGCCCGGGGCCATGTGGTGCTGGCCAGCGACGCCGCGCATTTTTGGGCCAACATCCGCACCCGCAACCCGTTCCCGCTGGTGGCCGACGTAGCCGGCATGGCGGAGGGCTGGCGCATCTGCGAGGAACTGTCGGACGGCCCCGACCACATCATCCCCGGCCACGACCCGTTGGTGCTGAGCCGCTTTCCGACCTGGCCCGGCCAGCCCGACGTTGCGTTGCTGCACGAACCACCACTCGCATAAGCGGCAATCCACATTCGGCACAGTTTTTGCTTATGTCACCGGACCAATCAATTTTTTGCCAGCCCTGCGGAGCACAACCATGACTGACGCAGCCGCTCTCTCCGACACCGCCGGCGCTGCCTACCGAACGGGTGCCCACGCATTCAGCGCCGATGATGGCTTGTTCAATGACGACCTCGCCCCCGTGCCTCCAGCGAAGCGCGATTGGAGCTGGGTCAACATGTCCACCGTCTGGATGGGGATGGTGCATAACGTCGTCGCCTACGAGGCGGCGGCGGGGCTGATGGCGCTGGGATTGAACGCGGTGCAGGCGTTGCTCGCCGTGGCGGTCGCCTACGGGCTGCTGTTCCTGGCCATGTGGTTCAATGCCCGGCCCGGCACGCGCTACGGCATCCCGTTCTGCGTGCTGATCCGCTCCTCGTTCGGCCCCAAGGGCGCGCAAATCCCGGTGGTGATCCGCGGTTTCTGCGCGATCTTTTGGTTCGCGGTGCAGGGCTACGCCGGCAGCCAGGCGATCGATGCGATCCTGGGGACGCTCATTCCCGCCTGGACCCAGCTCACGACGCCGCTGCTCGGGATGGAGCTGAAGGGCTGGATCGCCGTTGCCATGTTCTGGGGCTTGCACGCCTGGATCGTCTCGCACGGCGTGCATCGCATCCGCAACTTCGAGCTGATCGCCGGCCCGCTCGTCATCCTCGTCGGCATCCTCGCCACGGCCTGGGGGCTGAACGTGGCGCACGGCCTCGGCCCGCTGTTCAACCAGCCGTCCCAGCTGCACGGCGCGAACGCCTGGATGACCTTCGCCGTCGGCGTCACTGGCATGATCGGCATCTGGTCGACCTTCGCGGTGAACATCCCCGACCTGTCGCGCTTCGTGCGCTCCGAGCGCGACCAGGTGATCGGACAATTGGTGGGCTTGCCGATCACTGCGGTGGTGTTCACGGCGATGAGCGTGATCACCACCTCCGCGACCATCATCGTGTTCGGCCATCCAATCTGGGATCCGGTGCAGCTGTTGCTGGCCTTGCACCAGCCAATCATCCTGCTGCTCGGCGGCGCAACCATCATCATCGCCACCCTGTCGGTGAACGTGGCGGCCAACATCATGCCGGCCGCATATGACCTCGTGAACCTCATGCCGCGGCGGCTGAACTTCAACAGCGCCTCGCTGCTGGTGCTGGCGATCGGGCTGCTGTTCGCGCCGTGGCTGTGGTTCAAGGACGCGGACAGCATCTTCAAGGTCCTCGGGACGATCGGCGGCCTGCTCGGCCCGGTGACCGGCATCATGCTGACCGATTTCTACTACGTCCGACGCCAGCAACTCGCGGTCGACGAGCTTTACACCTACGCCGGGCGCTACCGGGGCTATGGCGGTTGGAACCTTGCCGGGATCGTCGCTTTCTTTCTCAGTGGTGCGGCTGCCCTGATCGGGGCCGTCGTGCCAGCCTTGGCCGCCCTGAGCGCGTTCTCCTGGTTCATCGGAATCATCGTGGGCGCGGTGGCTTACGGGCTGCTCTCACCGCGCCTTGGCGTCGCCGAGGCGACACGATAGGGAGACGTCTTATGGCAAAGGAAATCCTCTGCTCGTTCGGGGTCGACGTGGACGCTGTGGCCGGCTGGCTCGGCTCCTACGGCGGCGAGGACTCGCCCGACGACATCTCGCGTGGGCTGTTCGCCGGCGAGGTCGGCAGCTTGCGCCTGCTCAAGCTGTTCGAGCGGTTCGGCATCAAGACCACCTGGTTCATCCCCGGCCACTCGATCGAGACGTTTCCCGAGCAGATGCAGGCGGTCGCCGAGGCCGGCCACGAGATCGGCATCCACGGCTACAGCCACGAGAACCCGATCGAGATGACCCCGCAGCAGGAGGAGGCCGTGCTCGACAAGTGCATCGACCTCGTCACCAAGCTGGGCGGGCGTCGCCCGACCGGCTACGTCGCGCCGTGGTGGGAGTTCAGCCCGGTCAGCAACGAGCTGCTGTTGAAGAAGGGCATCAAGTACGACCACAGCCTGATGCACCGGGATTACGAGCCGTACTACGTTCGCGTCGGCGATACCTGGACCAAGATCGACTACTCCAAGCAACCGCAGGAGTGGATGCATCCCTTGGTGCGCGGCGAAGAAACCGACCTTATCGAAATTCCCGCCAGCTGGTATCTCGACGACCTGCCGCCCATGATGTTCATCAAGAAATCGCCGAACAGCCACGGCTTCGTCAATCCATACGATATCGAGGCGATTTGGCGTGAGCAGTTCGACTGGGTGTATCGCGAGTACGACTATGCCGTGTTCCCGATCACCATCCACCCCGACGTGTCGGGCCGGCCGCAGGTCTTGATGATGCTTGAGCGGCTGTACAGCCACATGGTCCGCCACCCCGGCGTCAAATTCGTCACCATGGATGAAATCGCCGACGATTTCGCGCGCCGTCGACCCCGCCGCCGGTAGGATCGCTCGTGTGCGGCCTTTGCGGAGAACTGGGAGGCGCCGACAGTTGGGCAGACGGTATGGCGGGCGGTGGGGCATCCGCGGTGCCGTGGCTCCGGCGCCGGGCTCGCCGCCAGCGCGTGATCCTCGGCAACCACGTGCTGCAACACTACGGACTTCGCCTCGAGGATTGGCAGGGGCGCGACTACTTGCTGCGGAAACGAACTGGGGCGACCTTGCGGGTCGATACGCTGGCCGACCTCTGGGCGAAGGCAGACACATTGGCCGGCGTCCCGCTCGATCCGCTTGATCCCACCCTCCTCGACGCACTCATTGACCGACCCGGCGGACGGGGCTGACCGGCGCACGCCGGTGAACGTCCTCACCGGCTTCCTCGGCAGTGGCAAGACGACGGTTCTGCGCTATCTGCTCACCGAGCCGGCTTTTGCCGACACTGCTGTGCTGATCAACGAAATCGGCGCGGTTGGTCTTGACCATCTTCTGGCGGGCCAGCTGACCGAAGCGCCGGTGCTGCTGCAGAATGGCTGCATTTGCTGCACGATTCGTGGTGATTTGCGCGATGCCGTGCGGGATTTGCATGCACGACGCGCGCGTGGCGATATCCCTTGGTTTCGTCGTTTAATCATCGAGACGACGGGCCTCGCCGACCCGCTGCCGGTATTGGTCACGATCGCAAGCGACCTTGTGTTGCGCCATCATTTCCGCCTGGGCACGGTGCTCGCCACAGTCGATGGCGTGCATGCGGCTGCCGGGTTCGAGCGGAATACCGAACTGCAAGCCCAGATTGCGACTGCGGACAGGATTATCGTTACTAAGCTCGACTTGGCTGCTCCGCCTATGGTCGCTTGGCTTCGCGGCCGCATTGGATGTTTGAACCCAACAGCGCTCATCGCGGAGGCTTCCCACGGCGTCATCGATGCCGACATGCTGCTCGGTCAGGACATCGGCGACCCGGTCACCCGGATGGCAGAGATCGCCGCCTGGACCGGGGTCGCTCCGCCGGGCTTTTCTCGATCGGCCGCGCACGGAAGCGTCAGCAGCGACACCATCATTCTCGACAATCCCGTGGACTGGAGCGCGTTCGGTTTATGGCTCAGCCTGCTTGTGCACCGGCACGGGGACCGGCTGCTGCGGTTCAAGGCAATCCTCGACGCCGCTGGAAGCGAGACGCCGGTTGCAGTGCATGCGGTCCGGCAGATGGTCTACCCGCCAGAACATCTGCCGGCCTGGCCGGATAACCGGCGTCGCTCGGTGCTCGTATTCATCGCGAGTGGCCTTAGCATGGATTTGGTCAGGCGGTCGCTGCAGACCTTCCTCAACCTTGCCTCGAATGACGACGGCGCGAAGAAAGGTTCACGATGAGGAGAACCGGCGTCCGGTGGCGGCTTCTCACACCACGGTGGACGGCGACCACGGCCGCGTTGAACGGTGGAAAGCTTTAACGGCAAGCTTGCGGGACGAACTGCTGAACGCTGGGGTGTTCAACACGTTCGCCGAAGCCAAGCTGCTGATTGAGCAATGGCGTGTGCATCGCAACAGGGTACGCCCACACTCATCATTGGGTTACCGGCCGCCCGCGCCGGAGGTCGCCGTGTCAGGGATGGCTATGCTGCCCGGTAATCCAGGTCCAACCAGGTCACATCAGCCGCCATGCTGCACTTAGGTGCTGTTGGCCTTCAAGAACATGGCCAGCGAGAGCGAGGCAGCGTGGCACGAGCAGGTTTCGGCCGACGACACCGACATGATCCACGCCGAAACCGCAAAAAAGCGGCAGGCCAAACAACGCGCTCTGTTCCGACTCCGACGGTCGTGTTGTCGCTACATCAGCACTAATTCCAACGGCATCAGCGCGTCGGGCAGCTTTGCGTCACCCAGCGCCTCGCCCGCTGCGATGCGGACACGAGCAGCACTGTCAGCAACCGCGGTGCGATCATCGGCAGGATAGAGCCGCGCAAGATGAACAATAAGCCGAACGCGCTGAGGCGGGGACGAACGATCATCGCCGGGGAGTAGCAAGTCTGCGATCGATCGGGCAACGCAGCCGCGCGATGTCGCTTGAACAACCCAGCTCATGTCCACCCTTCTGCGACATAGCCCAGGGTCAAGGCACAAGAAAAACGGTAGGCAGCCTGGCGCTCGCCGGACAGGTCCCCGCGAGGGATGTCGGTTCCAGAAGACAGCTGCAGTGCTGATCAGAAGACCTCTGCAATAGCCGACCGCCACGTCGTCTGTTATCGCTGGTAGAAAGACGATGCGCTAAGTGCCTTCTGCAAGCGATGGAAGTCTGGATCACGTCGGAACAGTGTGCCTGCGTGCGCCGCCGTGACATGTTCCAACATGGCTAGGTGATCCGGACTGACCCGGTCAGCGATTACCCACCACCTTCGTCCGCCACAGTTCCCAGGGCCGGTCTACCAAGGCCGCGTTGGTCGCCATCGCCTTTGCCGCTTCATCCTCGTTCAGAAAGGTAACGTCCCCCAGCCGCAACGCCTTGCTCTCCAACCGGGCATTCACCTCGGTGTAGACGGCCCGGAACACGGCATGGCGGATGGAGGGGCCAACCACGGCGGAGCCATGGCCCCGCATCAGGATCACCGGGTGATCGCCCAGCGCGACCGCCAGGGCATGGCCCAGCTCCCGACTTCGGATCAGCATGTCGGTCGCAGGCCCGCCAGCGTCACGGATCTCGAACACCGGCACCCCGGCACCCAGGAAGCCGCTCATGTGGTAGACCGGCTTCAAAGGAACATGGCTGACCCCGAAAGGGATCACGGCCGGCGAATGGCTGTGAACGACCGATCCCACGTCGGGTCGCAGCCGATAGATTTCACCATGGATGAAGCGCTCCAGATAGACGGCCCTCCCTTGCGCATCGACAGGGGTGCCGTCCAGGTCGAACTCCATGATATCCATCGCCGTGACCAACCCGGGCGCCATACTGCGGGAGAGCAGGAAACGGTTCGGGTCCTTGTCGTGCCGTGCGCTGATATGCCCAAACCCGTCGACCACACCCTGATCGAACAGAATGCGGTTCGCATTGACGAGGTCCTCAATCAAAGCTGGATCGGCCGGCCCGGCGGAAGCAAGCTTAGCCTGCGCACGGACAGGGCGCGGCAGCATCGCGACACAGGCGCAGCCGCAGAAAATCCGCCGTCTAATCATTGTCATGAATATCTCCTCCCGTTTGGAGCGCCGCGCAGCCCAGCGCCGAAAACTGTTGTCGCACTAGAGGTGTTGTTGCACGGATCGGGTATTGGTGACGGTCTGGTTGACCAAAGTTGCTGCCGTGGAACTGGCGTAAACCCGTCCAGAACACCGCCGCCGCAGCCTCCAGGTCCTCATAGCGCCGGTAGCCGACCGTGTGCCGGACCACATACGGCGCCGTTCTTCTGCAACTCCACCCCAGCTTGCGTGCAGTACTCCCGCACCGTTCCGTTCATGAACACGCCGTCGTGACACCGTGTCGAAGCCGAGCAAGGCAAACGCCAGCAGCTTGCGCATCTCGCTCAGCACCTTCGTCAGCAGCGCCTGCTCGCGCACCAGCACCGGCGCGCATTCCGTCCACCCAACGGCGATGTCGGTCAGCGTCAGCGTTTGCATGAAGCTTCCCTTGGCCGTCGGCCCGCTATGCGCGACCAGGTCCGCCTCCATGAACCCCGGCGGTAGGTCGTGCCAATCGTCGAAGGTGCGCACCGCGATGCTGCGCCGGATCACGGCCGAAGGGAGCGCGCGGCGGCGTGGCCGCCCTCCCGTTCGTCCCCGCGCCTCGCTCAGCACCCCACGGTTTTGAATGCTCTCGTGGGAACCGACCGACCCAACCTCGTCCGTCGAGCGATGACCTCTTCGGCCCAGCCACGCGAAGCACCGCTCTACAACCCATCGGCGCGGGTGAACCTCGAACCTGACCTGGCCCGGGATCTTCCGGACGATCTCGATGGCAATACACGTCGCGTCCCTCACGCGCTCGGTGGCGTAGGCAGTGTCTGCGAACGCGAGCCCCACGAGGGGAAAGCTACGACGCGACGCCTGGAGCAGCGGCACGGCACCGTCTCGGTCTTGAACCGAGGCTGGACCAACCTGCAACTCCAAAGCCCGGCCGTCGGTATCCACCATGGCGTGCCGCTTGCGTCCCTTGATCTTCTTGCCCGCATCGTAGCCGCAGGGCCACCAGCCTCGGTCGTCTTCACGCTCTGGCTGTCGAGACGGCGGCGCTCGGGCTGGCCTCACGCCCAACACGCTCGCGGTCGAGCATGACCAGCTAATGGTTGATCGACTGCCACACGCCTGCGTCCCGCCAAGCTGCAAACCAGCCGTAGACGGTCTGCCGAGGCGGGAAGCACGGCGGCAGCATTCGCCACGGGAAACCACCTCGAAGAACGTAGAAGATGGCATTCACGATCTCACGCATGGGCCACTCGGGCGGTCGCCCAACCGGCGAACGCGCGGGCAGCATCGGCTCCAATACCGCCCATTCGGCGTCTGTCGGATCACTGGCGAAGCGGAACTCGTCGCGCATATGCTGCGCGCGTGGTTGCGGTCCACATAAGTCTGTTCATCCAACTCGGTCTCGACAACCTGTTAGGATCACATCCTACCGTGACCACCCAACCCCCATTCCGCTAGCGTTCAGAGACAGCCTCTTAGCTTGACTTTGGCCATTTTCGGACTGCCGTCGGCGTTGCATCGCTTGTGATCGAGCCCGGGACTTTCGGCTGAGGCAATGTTGGCAAATCCCTCTCCGACGTCGAGTTGGGAGTGAGCGGATG
>JAABUY010006623.1_pt1 | contig 11281 bp, 12 predicted proteins | sample 5560271 | NCBI WGS metagenome assembly JAABUY01 (sample SAMN10711886, study PRJNA513374) | rock metagenome | isolation source: Antarctica rocks | place: Antarctica: Victoria Land, University Valley
CTGGCTTGACGGACACTGAGGACTCCTGCATGTCTGTCATGTCCATTGTTGCCCTGACATACGTCTCAATCTGCTTGCACTGGATCTCTGCCAGCTGTTTCAGGTATGGGATGATTGAGAGCTGCATGTCTGACAGACTTCTTATAATCTCATCAGTAGTTGGCTCATTATGACTGGCGGACGGGAGATCTTGATCAGCTGGAAGTAAGGATGACGGGTCATCCTTGCCACTGGCGGTTGCACTGATGCCCGCAGCGTGCTTGCCTTTGGAGAGGACATTGATGCCTCCTGCTGCTGCTTTGCTCTCCGCAGATAATGTGTCAGAGGACATGATGGTTCTTTGCAAGACTTCTTGATTGTTATATAGTCTGTGGCGGATATGATCACTCAAAGAAATGTAGGGGGGTTTTTTTTGGCCTTGAGGAAAGAGTTTACATACCTTGTCAGCTTCACTTTGTTCTGCTAAAGGAAGCAAGTGCAACATGATAAGAAAGGATGTTCAGACACTTCATAATGTTCCCACCTTTGTGCCCTGATGAGCAGAGTGTATCAAGGATGCACAGCTTTGCACTTCTGACGCTGCTAAGTGACAAGTAGCAAGCATGTGGTAGTATGAGTGACTCAAGAAGCATTCACGTGCTTTCTTTGTGATTTGCCTTAGGCCATGACACCTCTTTGGGCTGATACAAACTGCTATTGGAGAAATAGCCTGGTTGGATTGTATCAGACAGGTTGCAATCCTCCTGAACAATGTAAGTATTGTGGCTCATCAATTGCTTGATAACGGATAGTCCCCATCGCTTTAAGGTCCCTTCTTGCTAGATTTAGGTAAGGGTCAATGGAATGATGTCATGTCTGTACAGAGCGCCGGCATCAATTTTAGCTCGATTGCAGCATCTCACAAGTGATTTACCCTTACATCCCTGGGCAAAGCTTCCAATGCTTCATTGGAAGCTGGGGTGCAGGGAGCGCAAAGCGATCGTTACATGTCTGTCATCTTTCTTATTGGTAGAACAACAGACTGTAGAGCTAGGGCAAGGTGCTGTTTAGAGATAGGATACTCAGTTGAAGCTTTGGCTGTCGAGGAGTCCTTTCGCCAGTCAAATCCGGGTCAATGTTCTTGGCCAAGACCTGGATGATTCTCACTCTTCTTCCACTCAGACCGTGCAGCTTTGGGGTGAAGTCTAGGGTGTTTGGATTCAGATGAACTTTGTGGACTTGTGCAAGACATACCATCTACAGACTCTCATTCAGGGAACACATCACTCTCACCCAATAAATGCGGGCATTACAAACAGAAAAGTAACGAGGCACTCCGATCTCACCGCACGAGCAATCAGTCAATCAGTCAATCACCCTACACCCCAAACAGTATGATTCCCTCCTCAAGACCTTCCGTCCCCGCCTGCCAGACCAAATTCAGATCCCCCGGCCAACGGCCCAAGGTCCGGAAGTGTCAGCTCAGGCATCTCCATGCCCATTGCCCTCCTCTCCACCAATCTAGGTGGATAACTCTGTGTACCCATACCCAGTACCTCCCTGGGTGGGATCAGCGCAGGGAATGGTAGAGGCTCAACATGCTGCATTGGAGCACTTTGATGGAACAGAGGGAGCTGATTTTGACCTTGACCGAGAATGGGGCTTTGAGTCCTTGGGGTAGCAGCTGGAGTTGGCCAGAGGGAACTCAGGGGGCTTACCCACCTCGGATCAATGGTGCGGTAATCCGTCTCTCTCCCGGACCACCTCGGCCCATCGCTCACCTCATTCGGGTTCTGGTAAGTGTCTTGCCCCGTCCCCTGTTCCTGACTCCCGCCGAAAGGGTTGGGTGCGGCGGGCGTGGCGATCCTCACCCCTAGAGCTGGAGCGGGCTTGTTGGAAGTCAGCATGTCTTGGCCAAAATAAGCGTTCCATCCATCGAGGTCGAGGTTCAGCTCGGATAACCCGCGCTGGGCTGGGACGGGCGAGGCGTGGAGGGAGGCGGGACAGGATTGGTACAGCCTCGCATCGAAGGGTGCAAGCAGACGGGGATTTGCATCTGCGTTCATCTGGTTCCCCTCCAGATTGTTCGAGGTGGGATCGCGGCTGACCTGGAGGTCTGGAAGGTCCGTCGAGATTGACATGTACGATTCCCTCCTCTCCCCCTGCCCCGCCATCCGAACTCCAGTCCCACTCCCATTGGAGTACCACTCATCCCTTCGATTCGGTACCCCGCTTCCGACGAGGGAGGAATTAGAGCAAACCCACTCCCTGCTCGCCCCCGGGCCCATGCACGGCTCATTAACGTCATTCGCCTCCAACCCCTCGGTAATATCCGCTAATCCTTCACCGCAGCCCCAGACTTCGACGCCGCTACCACGAAGACGACGGGATTCGACGATGTTCTCGCGTACTTCCCGAAGTTTGGCTTCGACCGCTGGACCGGCGCGAGAGCGGATGATCTGGCCGTTTGCGAGACGACGCGTGCGGAAGAGCTTGGGTGCGGCGCGCCGCTTGACGGAGGCGATCTCGGAGGGGCCGGAGAGGCGGTGAAGAGTTAGGTCTGGGGACGTCAGTTAGGCGTGGTTCTCTCGGGGAAGAGGCAGGGAGGGGCGGGGAAGAGGGGAAGACGCGAAAGTGGCAAGGAGGAAAGTAGACGGCGGAGCTGGGAAGGACGGAAGGAGAACGAAGGGAAGAGGGAAGGAGGCGAGAACGGCGACGCACGGGCCCAGACGGAGGCATCTGAGATGTTGCCTTTGGAATCTTTGAATTGACGGCCAGGGAAGAGGCGGGAGAAGCCGTAGATCTGGTAGATCCGCGCTCCTCAGTATCTTCTGAGTCAAAGAAGGGTTGTGAGGTGACTCACGTTGAGCTGTCGACCGAAGGAGGAGAGTTTGTCGTGCTTGAACAATTTCGGCAAGACTTCGCGCACCAACTCCAATTCAATCTCAGCTCAACAGCTATCCCCTTTCGTGATGGGTCTGACTCACTCGGTCTGGTTCCGCAATGACAAGCTGCCTCGAATCCGTCGCCCAATAAATAACATCTGGACAAGGATGCGGATCGAGCGCCAAGAAGCTGTTCCCACCCAGTTCGTCAGCCTCACCACCTCACCAGGTCAGGCAAAACCCGACTCACTTGTACAGCTTCTGCAGGAAATTCGGCTGTCTCCCATTGGCTCCCTCACCAGCCCTCTCCCAGACTTGTTGCTCGTTGTTGTGCATAGTTGTGATGGCGGGTAGAAAGTTGAAGTGTATCGCCTTCGTCGAAGGTCTGGTCTGAAACCCCTTATATGTTGTGGGCGATGGGCGAAGGCGTGATCGATGTCTTCGCGAAGGAATATCCGTTGTGAGGTGTGACGCGTGTGAGTGACTAGAGATGAAAGGTGAGGGGCTGTTGGAGCTCGAGAAGCTCTTTGGGGGAGGGAGGGGTGGAGGGGGGTGACGATATGGAAAGGCGGGGGAAGGCGAGGGTGAGTTGGGCATGTAAGGAGTCGTGAGTACTCGGCCGTCTCAAGACCCAATACCCGGGAAATCATCGATTGGAGCATGATTAGGTGAGCGCGAGACCGTCAAGGGTAAGCGTCAGAATCCACGCATGGCAAATCATAAATATGAGAAGGCATCAGTACAAGATGAGATTTTGTGCCTCGTAAGATGGGATGTACATCAGTCACCGTCACACACACACACACACACACACACACACACATATATCCGTCCGTCCAACCGGCATTACTTCTTCCGGGGGTCCTTTGCCGCACACACTCTCGCACACGTCCTTTCTCCCTACCTCTTTCTCTCTCCTCTTCTCGCCATGCCATTCTCCACTCTATTCCGAGTCCATCATCCAACGTTCCACCTAAAACCCCTCATCATACCAACGAAGCGTAGGACCTCCAGAAATGTATCCTCCCTCGAGTCGCTCATCTCACCGTAGCAAGTCTGTCGCCGAGCCACCGAGCTACGAGACTGTTGACAGCCCTCGTCCCCGATCGAAGAATCTGCCTCCACCACCGACTCATCAAGAGCGGACCCACGCTCCCTCGTCGAGGCAAAGCGAGAGAAGTCACGCTCCCTCGTCGAGGAGCAGTCAAACGCCCCCCCTTGGCCATCATGCTCGCCACCGCTCAGAAGTCCCGCCGTCAAAGGACGTTCGCCGCGATAGGGATAGAGATGGCAAGAGGGACAGCGAGAGGGAGAGCCGGAAGTTCGTGGATGGCTTGGAGGAGGAGCTGACTTGTCCGATCTGTATGGGCGTCATGTGAGCTGTCCACCCCAGACCCGACTACACGCCCTTTGGCATGGAAGGGTGGGAGCTGTCAGTATCTGATAGCGAGCAGGGTTGGCCCGCATCAGCTATCTCCGTGCGGTCATGCTCTGTGTGGACCGTGCGGGGTCTCATGGCTCGAGTCACGGGTGGGCCTTCTCCATTCGTCCTTGGGCTGGTGCTAAAGGGTTTAGGCATCGTCTGGTAACGCAGTCAACTGCCCGACCTGCCGTGAAGGGGTGAGCCCGAACCAGCCTCTCATCCCGGCCAGGAACCTCGAGACGATGATTCAGAAGTGGATCGAAGCCCGCGGGGGGAGGTGGCAGGATCTGGACGAGTGGAAAGACAGAGAGGAGTGTCTTACCACCTCGCTTGACAGCCGTGATAGCTGATGGTTGGCCAACTGGGTAGGACATGGAATATCCATAAGCAGTTCAACCCGACGCTCGTCTCGCCCGAACTTTTTCCCCACCGCTCCAGAAGCGGGACCCGTCATCGCCGCAGTGGCTCGAACGATCATGTCCGCGGCGATCTTTTCGGTGGGTTCTTCGGGATGGATATGCCGAGTGCGAGGAATTACTTCGATGATGGGCCGAGGGTGGCGAGCGGTGGGGGTGGTGCTGCTCGAGGAAATGGACAGGGCTGGGTGGAGCAGGGGTATGAGGATCTGCCGTTCCCGGATATGTGAGTGTTGTCATACTGTTGGGTTTGTCTTTCCTCCACCCAGCCTGGCCGTTGCAATCGCTGTCGATTCAAAGGTGCCGCTGATATACAACAGGTTTCACCGCTCCCGCCCGTCAGGTCACCTGCTCGTCCGGGAATTCGTCTTCCCCCGACCCCTCGGCGGCTTCCATAGTCGCATGACGAATATTCTCGGCGAAACTCCTCTCGGCGTGGAGGCGCCCTTCCGGTCCTATGATGGGGTCATGGACGTCATGCAGGACATGTTCAGGAGGTTTGGTATACCGGTCCCTGATAGGAGGAGGTGAGGCGGTCAGGCTTGCGTACTTGATGAAGCTGGTCTTATATTCTCAGGTGGTGAGCTGAGCACCCATCGTCTGCTGTCCTGTCTCGATTACTATGTGTCTCTAAATCGTGTCATGCTCCGAGGTAATTGAATTGTGTCATAAGTACTGTTGAGATCGAGTCGATATGAATCGGTCCAGTGGTGGCCCCAATCACGTTCTGCCACAGGTCAACAGCACGTCCCGGAATCTTACCTGATCCTCCTGCATAACAGTCTTTCCACCTCCGAGCTCGGGTCCGCTGTTTCGCTCGCACTGACTCACCATCCCAACCGTGGTCCTCAATCCAGTTATTACGTCTCATCATGGACCTTTCTTCGCTCAATCAGACGCTGCCATCCGGTCTGGCCGACGCAGAGCGCGACATGGGCGACAAGTTCAGAGGTCAGTGCTGATCGCCATACCCCCTTAACGAGTATCACCACCATTGCCACCCCTTTGTTCTCCCTTTGATGTCACCCGCTCACCTCACTCAGCTGCTGCGCTGAGTATCACGAACCTGTACAAGTCGAGTCTTTTCAATGCCAAAGTATGTACACCTCTCCTCGGGATGGAGAGGCGCTGACAAAGATGGTAGCAAGCGTACCATGTCGGATATTCCTCATGCTTGTGAGTCTGGCTTGGGATTTTGAAGTATGATGGGATATGGGGACTGATGAAGGTGCAGGTCGGACGTGCTTTCTACGGTTCAGTCTTCGATTGGGGCGGGGCAGGACGCGTCGCAGACACTGTCGAGGCTTATGGATTGGGCCGAAGCGCGAGAGGTGGGTCTCGCTTTCCCTATCCGCCTACTTCCTTCTCGCTACTTGCTTGCCTTTTCAGCCCAGCTTAACAACCCCAGCTGATACCCGTCACAGGCCGCAATGGCCGCATTCGCCGCGGACGAAGCCGACGACCCCCTCCCCCCACCGCCCGTCGCCCACCTGAACCTGACCAAACCCCGAACCGCCGCCCAAGCCCGACAAGCTCTAAACGCCATCAACCTCAATCGCGCCGCTTCAGCCCCTATCCCCGAGCTCGAAGATACACCAGCTGGACCATCCAATATCCGTCGACCCATGATTCACCCATTCACGATCACGCCCGTCTCCGATACCTCGATGGAGCAGACCCCACCGCACAACCCCTCGTCGAGTCCGACTCGGTCGTTCGCTGTCGTGGCTCGCGGGAAACATTGGTCGCCAATGCGGTATATTCACCACCACAAAGACCCCACGCCTTCCTCGTCCTCCACCACCTTTGTCCCCCCGACAACGACTTTGCACTCAGCCCTGCCTGCCGAAGCGAGAAAAGCGCTACCCATACCCGATACAGGGGTAGTCCCTAGTCAGAGTGGGGCGGTAGGGGGGAAACGAGCGATGGTTGAAGTGGAAATGACGGTGGATGAGCCCACAGCTAGGTCGGCAAGTGGGAGAGCGGCGAAGCGACGGACTTTGGGGAAGAGTGAGGAGGTTGGGGAGGAGAGAGAGAGGGAGAGGGAGAGGGAGAGGGAGCGGCCGGGGAGGAGAGGGGGACGGAAGCATGGTGGTGGGGCTGGGATGGGGTCGGCGGCGGGATAGCCGATCAGACTCAAGGACGGATCAGGAAGGACAGTGAGAAGGAGGTATGGTAGAGTCGGGGTAGTCATGCAATGTCACGAGTAGTCTGAAATGTCATTGCTGTCCTCCTGCGACGGAGCTCGCGCTCGTACTCGATTTTCCTCTGCCGCACACGGGGCAAGCTGGCTGCGAAATGCAATCGCTAGAAACCGAACTTCGGCGGGTCGGTGATAGCGAACTCAAAGGGAGCTGAGGGCTTACTGAGGAGCGATTTCATCGTTCTCTTCCAGTTGCCATCCACATGCAACTCGCCCCTTCCCCATCAAATTTAGTTGTGGCAGGTTGGATCTTGACACGAGCTAGAGTTTTGCGAATGTGAGATGAAGGACACTGACAAGGAGAGCAATAGACCAAGACCCAAATGAATAGCTAGTCTAGCCATCCATCACGTCGGGCTGAATACATACAGGTAATTCTCCGTTCAGACCATGCCTTTGATTTCTCCAATAGATGACAAATTTATCCGGCTTCTATCCTCTCATCAAGTCCTGTCCTTCTGGTCACCATCCAGCTAACAGCTCTTACGTTTTTCTTACAATACGAGTCGGACCTCAACCTTTTCCGTTCCCTTCAAGGCGCAAGTGGCCCACAGGACCAGGCTCCATGGTCTCTGTCCGCACTCTCACATGGTGGGACTAACAACGCAGAATTTCAAAGTGATGGCATTTCTGCTTCACCGGCCAAAATTAAACTCTTGGGGGAGATTTATTATCAGGAGGAAGATTTTGGTGCAGGGAGTATAATTATGTTTTCAGGTATGTCAGGTTGCAGATATAAAGACAGAAGCTGTAATATCTACTTCTGGAAGAGGCTGATCCTTGAATGACACCACCAGTGTCATGGACCAACGACGGTAGATGATGTGGGGTGAGAGGCGAGGAAATGTCTGGTAGCGAGGAAGTCGATACATCAGCCTGCTGTGTAGGCGATGCAGGTAGCGGGATGCCTCACCTTCGTTAGAGCGCATCGCGCTGTGAGAACGGGTATCCGGCCGGGACATCGTTGCCGTACGGAGTTCGATAGGGAAGATCTACTATACTATTATGGCCGTACCCAGCCAACTATGATTGATCGAACTCACGCCCAAGCAGCCTTCGTGCGCCGTGGATTTTCAATGAATGACGCGATTGTCGAGCAAAATTACGGGATATGGTATGGCCTTGACAAAAGAAAACTTGTAGAAAACTAAAAGCAGGTTGACACAGTCAACAGTTGTCGAACACAAACGACGACGAGTGCGGGTAAGACGTCGGCCTACCAGTCTAGACTTGCACAGTCAGGCCGGTTGTCGGAAGGGTAGGTCCGCCAAGACGTTGCATAAACTAGCTACAAGAACCTCGATACTAGATCTCTAGCGTATATCAGCCAATTTGGTCGCTTTATTATACCTCTGCATACCTCGTCCTTTTCCGCTCCTGCCACTCTCAAGCCCAAGGCCTCATGCTCGGTCTCTCCGTTTCTACGGCATTCTAGAGATTTACCAACCCAACGTCCTCTGCTTGTCCGCCAGACTCATGAGCGTCCGCGATAACCGGCGACTATCGCGGGTCCGGGCTAGTTGAAGGTATTCACCCGCTGCCCGGTGTGGATTGAGGTACCATCAATAACTTTCGAAACCTTCGGCTATCAACGGTCGCACCCGTTCAGTCGTGGAATGTCGGCGGCGTCAATCCCATGAACGATTTGGACTTTCTCTTAACTTGACTGTCTTTTGTACATCTGAGCCTATCTGATCTACAAAACGAGCCCACATTGGTCTATAGATACGATGAACCATGCCGGTGTTGTGAAAATGGTCCGTTAGTATTCAAGCTCGGCTTCGGCCGAGATCGGAAGGCGCGTCGACACACGACAAAATCGCGACTTGAATTCTTTCTTTGACGATAACATTCCCCCTCCCCCGACCCTCAAGAGGATTGAGCCAGGTGACCAATACAACACGCCATGTCGAAGCGCGATACATCCTCTCCAGAGTACAGAGCAGCCCTTTCGAGCTCCCTGCGATGGGATGCCGAGCGGAAAGAACCGTATCTCCAACTCCCTTCATTCCCGGATCTGCGGTTGACCCTCTTCCGAGAAGGTATCGTGGATGACCTCGTAAGTCCCTTTAACTCCCCTAGACTCCACTTGATCTCATTTAAAAGGCCACACTGTTCAACCACCACGTGGTCGGAGTACGCCTTTACCGCTTACCCCACCCGTACTTCCCCTCCATTCTTCCCAACAGACGCTGAAGAGAGGTGTCGTCTCAGCATGCCCCGATCATTCGTCGAAGAATGGTTCGAACGCGACTACCCGATCCATCAAAATATCCTCATCTCCTTCCTCGCGCACAATCCCGACCTCCCCTCCCTCGCTGACACCTCACCGATCCCTCCGACCAGCGATTGTCTCCTCGAGATGCCATTCAAATCCCTTCGCTCCCAATCGACTGGCAAAGTCGTGGGCGACATCAACCTCGTGCCCCACTCCTACCACTTCTACCCCGTCCAGCTCACACCGGAGCAAGTCCGCGCGCGTCCGCCGGCGGAACAGATGTGGGATTTCGGCTACTCGCTCGACCCGGCTTATCATGGGAAGGGGGTCATGAGTGAGATCGTGGGATGCGTTATTGAGGGGTGGATCAGGCCTTGGATGGGGATAGGTATCGTCGGTGCTGTAAATTTTCGGTTCGGTTTTGGGGGGGGCGGGGGGTGAGTTTGGGTCTGGGCTGATGTGGGAATAGTTTTGCGACTCTGACAATCCGGGGAGTATGGCCGTGCTGAAGAGGAATGGGCTGGAGTACGTAAGTGAGCATACGACGGTTTGGCCGGCTGAGAAGGGTGGGGGGACGAAGCAGACGGGCAGGTATGAGAGGCGATTGATGTGATCACGCTCGGATGGGCGCGATACCGGTGATGATCATGGACGATACATTTCTCGGACAGGACATGCTGATGCACTGGACATGCCGATGCACTCACTCGGGGACGGACTGACAAGGTTGCCAAGGCTAGAGACTGATTACTGACTCTCGCTGGGAGTGTGCTTTCAACCATCATCCCCCCACCCGGCCACATTTCACTTTTTACATCTGCGGCTTATCTTATGGATCACTTACACGACTGAATCATGGCATCGGATCCGACTGTGGCAGCGGGCACTACCCTCTTTGAATACTAATGAAGCAAGTCGACACCCAAAGCCTCCCCTTTGACCCTGTGGGATCAACATAATAGACAAAGCAGTTCCCGATGTTGGCCCTGCTCTGCAGGTTGAAATCAACTTGACATTCTTGTTACGCACTTGATGGATTGCATGAATTGACAAAACAACGTTCATTGACGAGGCCAACAAGGTCAGCCGCCTGACAACTGAGGGGAAGGCGCCCAGGTGGACAGTTGACTACCAGGCAACAAGGGAGGTTGCGAGTGGCAATTCCTAGCGCAAGATGCCTGAAGGGACGACTTGTGCGCTGGACTTGAAGGTGACGTTCCAGGAGACAGATGCTACTCTTCTCGTCATGCCATCAAGGACAGTACCCATCTCTTTGGCCCACTGACATTAGAGCGTTGATTGCAGAGTATCCGGGGACTTTCTTGGTTTGTACCTGGCGTTGAGATTGATCATTCATGTGTTTGCTTTTGTTGGTTCCTTCAATGTGCATCTCCCACTGTATGTACATCCTGGATGGCATGCATCGTCATGATCTTTGATCTACAATACTGACTAGCTGACACCTCGCTTGCCGTACTTTGACCATGACCCTCACCTAGCTGGCCTCTTCCCAAGTAGCATCCTCTGGGGGAATCGAACCAGTGCATTGAGGGACTTCCTATATTGTCATGTACGGAAAGGCGTAGTTGGTCACACTAACCGCAAAGCTAAAAAGCATCAATAGGATGTCCCTATCCCAGGGTGTTCCCCCAACTATATAGGAGTCAAGTCCCCGACATGACAGGTAGTCTCAGCTGATCACAGCATCCCATCAGCCACTGATCACATACCTACATTTGATGTCATTGAATGAGATGCAGCCCAAGGTTTGCTCGTACATCGAAGAGTTGGCTGCACTCGAGTGCAGGCAGTATGAGGCCAAATCGAGAGATGCTTGGCATGTTGAAGACGCAAAGGGCTTCAATGTCGTTCAAGCCGAGTCATCTCAAGACAGAGTGAGCAACAGCTACCATTGACCAGGCAGTCCATTGCTGTCTCCCAGGAATACGAGGCTCATCTAGGGAGTGAGGGTCAAAGAAGATGGAAGCTTACGGCAATGCCTTGGATGAGCCTGTGACCAATGCAGACCCTTGACACCGTCATGGACAACGCCACATCACAAATCGCCACTCGACGAAATCAACGAGATTCGTCGAAATGCCGCCGACTCGCTCTGGGTACTTAAGGTAACTCGTAGACGTATCTTGCCCTTAACCG
>JAABUY010006624.1_pt1 | contig 11280 bp, 17 predicted proteins | sample 5560271 | NCBI WGS metagenome assembly JAABUY01 (sample SAMN10711886, study PRJNA513374) | rock metagenome | isolation source: Antarctica rocks | place: Antarctica: Victoria Land, University Valley
CGCCGCCGACCGGCGCGCTGCCGCGCGCGCTGTCGGCCGCGCTGCGCGGCGCCTGCGACCCCGCGCGCGAGGTGACGCGTGGCCCTGTCTGCTCCCAGGCCTCTGCACGCCTGGTGGGCAGGGCGCTCCGCCCTTGCCATGGCCGCCGGACCAGGAGGCGCACGGTGGGGCGCAGCGTTCCTCGGGAATGCGCGGGCTCGTGCAGCCTGCCCTGCTTGTCTGGCGCCCCACCTGGTGTGACCCCGAACACCACTGCCGCCCAACGGGCTGAAGGCTCAGCGGTGGGGCCCACCGGCAAAGGCAGGGCTGCCAGCGCGGGCCAGGACCTCGTGCGCCAGCTCCGTCACCCGCGCCACACCCGGTGGGCCGGATGCCGCGGGCAGGGGACACCCGGCGGGGCGCGCGCGCGGGCGCATGCGCCCAGGAGGCGCACGCCCGGCAGCGGGGCCCGACCCCGCGCGGCGCCGCGCAGGTGGCGCTCGCGGCGGGCGCGGCGCTGGAGGCGGCGGCCGCGCACGCGCCCACGGCGGCCTGCCTGCCGAGCCTGCTGGCGAGCCTGCCCGCGCACAGCGACCCCGCTGACCCCAGCCCCGAGCCCACCCAGGCGCGCGGCGGGGCGCCTGCGCCGCCCATGAGGCTCTGCCTGGGCCGCTGCGGACCCTGCAGGCTGTCCTGCATGTGCCGCGGCAGCTGCCGCGACCTGGGCGGCGGCTGACTCGGGCCGCTTGGCGCTGCTCCCTGCGCCGCCAGAGCTTGCAGGACGTGAGCAGGTTACTGCATGCATGTGCATGGGCGGGTGCTCCTGACGAAGGCCGGCGGCATGGGCGCACGCCGAACCTCGACGTTGTGCGCTGACGGGCGCCGCGCAGGCGGCTGTGAGGGCGCTGACGCGCGCGCTGCGGCGCATGCCGCTCGACGCGGCAGCCGCAGCGCTGCAGCCGGAGCTGCTGCCGCGGCTGTTTGCCGCGTTTGCGCACCCCGCGGCCGACGTGCGCAAGGCGGTGCGGGCACCCCGCCCGGCCCGCGGCACCTTTACCGCCGCCCGTGCTGCGCCGGCCGTCCCCGCGCCCCATGCCCAAGCAGCGGGCTGCGTCGAAGACGAGCGCATGCCGGGCGCGGCGCTGCTGCGAGTCGTGGCCGCCGGCCGCCCCTGCACGCGGAGGGGGCGCACCGCCAGGTTGAGTGCGCAGGGTAGTGTGCCGCGTCTGGTCTGCCGGCCACGCCGGTCGCCAGGCCTCCACTGCCGGCGCCTGTGCTGGCCTGAGGCTGCCGGGCTTTGGCAGAGGGCGGCGAGGCGGTGCTCGGGCACGCCTCGCCGGGTTGCAGCAGGGTGCAAGGGAAGAGCCCTGCGGGGGCGGCCTGATGCCGCGCCTACCCTACCCTCTCCCTGCGCGCGCCAGGTGGTCTTCTGCCTGGTGGACCTGTGGGGCGTGCTCGGCGAGGCGCTGGCGCCGCACCTGGCGCCGCTCGCGCCCTCGCAGCGCCGCCTGGTCGCCATCTACGTCGAGCGTGCGCGCGAGCGCGCTGGCGCGGCCGCCCGAGCCCCGGGCTGAGCCGGCGGCGCTCTGGCGCGCGACGCCTGTGCGCTGTGGCGCGTGCGCCCGCCCCTGGCAGTGCGGCGCATGGGGCCAGGCGTACGATGTGTGTTAAGTAAGTCTGTTTCGCTCAGCATACAGTCCCTGAGGTCCGGCCCTGCCAGCGGCTCGGCAGCCTCTGGTCCGCAGCAGGGTCGGGGCGGCTGCCGTAAGCAGCGTGCACTTTTGGCCGCGCGCCTGGCCGGCCATGGTGTGCGGCAGCGGCCTCGTCAGGGTGGCACAGCATGGGGACGCTGCTCAGCTGACCCGTGTGTGATTCAGGCAGCGGGAGTCCTGACCGGGCTGAGCGGAATGGGGGCGCTGCTCTTTGATTGCAATAGCTCACATGCTCGCTCGCCTTGCTTTGCTGGCAAGAGCGCGGAGCCATCAAGGCTTTGCAGCATGGAGGGCTCCAATTCAGTGCAGCTGAGGACCTGACAGGCGTAATTTGGCAAGGGAAGCACTTGCTGTGCGTGTTGAGAGAGTGGCGCAGGACAGGCGGCCACTTCCACTTATAAGAAATGCTGCCTCTTGGGTGCAAAGCAGCCATCAACGTCGAACTTGCCGCCATCCGAGGCTGGCACCCTGCTGCAATAAGCGAGGCGGGCCCTCTTCCCTTGGCTTACAGCGCACTGGCGCGCATCACTGTACACGGAACACATGTGACTACGCAGTGCCAACACCGACAAGTGCTTGTTGAGCTTGAGCCTTGCAAAGGAGAGCACGAACAGTGCAAAGAAGTGGCGTGCTTGGCGTTGCGATAACAGCAGGCACGCACCCCGCCATGAAACCGCCATGCGTCTTGCCAGTGAGTGCTGTAAAAGAGCCCCAGCGGAAGCACTTAGCATGTAGGAGCGCCGGAGACGTGAAAGCAGTCGTTGGGACAGCATGCAGGGGGCGCCAGCGCTTCCCGGCGGTGTGTCGCACCCGCCGCCTGCAGCAGCGCAAGCTGGGCTCGGGTTCCGAAATGGCGCATCCTGAAGTAGTCAAGTCTGTAGTCCGCGCTGCCAGTACAGCATCCGCATGAACGGCACTGCCTTATTATGTGAGCTGCATTGCGGAGCCCCACTGCAGCCCTGTCCAGCCCACTCCCCACTGAAATGGCCATCGATCAGCAACCCCACGCCGTGGCCCCGGCGCGCTCGCCACGAGCTGGCACCCTACAAGCGCCCTAGGCTGCGGGCGCAGGCGCGGCCGCCACCGGCTGGCTCCGCGGCACGCCCAGCTCCAGCAGCTTGCTGAACGCTGCCGCAAAGTCCTGCACCGCCCGCATGGCCGGCGCGTCGTCAGAATCTCTGTACCACCACACTTGTCACACATATGTGCTGCAGCAGGCTTAGGTTAACCCGCTCATGCGACACGAAGCAACCGAGGGTGCGCGAGAGCACGGGTCTGCGGCAGCAAAGGCTCTCACTTCAGCAGACACAGGTACTGTGATTCGCTCGTGCTGCCATCTGTGAGAGGATTAAGAAAAACACCCCCTGCCGCGGCCGGGGCCGCGCGCCTTGAAGAACTTCTCCTCATCCGCAGCGTATTCCATCACGAAGGGCTTGAGCTTCTTGTCCCAGATCAGCGCCTGCGCGAACCCGCCCGCCTCGCCTCAGGCGGCTCTGCACCACACCTCTGCAGCACAGCCTGGCGATCAGCGCACAGCCCGAGGCATGGGCAGGCTGAGGTTGCGTGCTCGTGCAGCCGAGGCGCACCATGTCGGTGGGCAGCATCATCAGCTCCTTGGTCGAGTCCTCGTACTGCAGGGGGCCCTTCCACTTCTTCTTTGTCCTGCACGGCCAGCCACGGTTGGGCACTCCCGTGCATGACAGGCGGGGCTCCTCGTGCAGGCTCTGGCTTTCGGCCATGCAAGGAGATGAAGGAGTGCCGCAGGAACAGCGGGGGCAGGCATCCACACAGTTGAGCACCATAGCATGTGACAGTCCCGAGGCAGAGCAGCGGAGCCCCACCCTCAACCCCACTCTGCCTTCCTGCATTCACACGCACTCACGCTTGCAGCTTGTCAGGCGCCGTGCACATGCGGAGCCCAGGGAGCGGCCGCCGCCCCACGCGCAGGCCCCCTCCCCTACGCGGGCGGCGCAGAGCGCCGCTGCATTCTGCAGCAGTGCAATGAGGGCGCACCACTTCTCGTCGCGCAGCAGCACAAAGTACTGGTTGGAGAAGCTGGTCGGCGCAAAGGTCCACGGGTCTGCGCGCACGCGCCCGGCCCCGCTCAGCAAGCCCACGCGGCGGCCCCAGGAGGCCGCGCTGGGGCCCCTCCTGACGAACACGAGGCGCACGCGCGCGTCGTGGAGCGCAGGCGCTCCGGCGCCCGACACGCAGCGCAGCACGCGGCACGCCAGCCGGCACGCCACGGCCGGACAGCGCGGGCGCCTGCTGTCACACAGCAACGGATGCAGGGCGCCAGGGCGCACTGACGTAGCCGGAGCGGTCGGTGTGGCAGCGGCCCAGCGCGTGCGCGCCGCTCAGCGCCACGATCTCCTGGTCGTTGAAGCCCTGGCGCCCAGGCCGCGCTCTGCGTGTCAGCGCATGGAGCGGAAATGCGCAGTCCGCGCGCCGCGCACTTGTCCCGCCCCGGCTCTGCTAAACGCTGCCGGCGACCACGGCGCCCTGATGTAAAGCACGCGCCTGGGCGCACAGGCCTGAGGCAGGCGCCCACCGGCCACGCTCGATGAGCACTGCCCGTCCCACGCTGCTCAGCTGGCAGTCGCGACCTGCGGCAGGCAGGCAGGTCTGTGCGACAGCAGCTCGGTCGCGGCACGTGCCCGCGCCCACCAGCTGAGACGCCCAGGCTTCGCTGCGGCGGCTGGGGAGGGGGGCGGCGCGCCATGCGGTAGAAGACGTCGCGGATGTGCTTCTGGTCCAGGCTGGCGTCGGGCAGGCGGCCGTCCGGGCCGCACGCGTTGCCGGAGTCCACGTCCGAGCGGCCCTCCTTCCAGGGGATCTCGGGGCCTGCGCGCCCCGCCCGCGCTGAGCGCCCGTGCCGCCGGCGCGGCCGCTGCCCATGTTGTCAGGCGGGCGCGCCGTCAACGCGGCGCTGATCGCGTGGCGTGCGCGGCTGGCTTGACGGACGGTGGGCGCAAGACGTGTGCGGCTTAAGGCAACGCAGTGGCCGCCTGCAGTGCCCGGTTTGCACACATCGCTGGACACACCTCTAATAAACATGGGCCAACCCTGGCCGAACGCAGGGCGGCCCGCACCGCCCATCTCCTCGACGGCGACGACGCCGCCCAGCGTGTACAGGTCGGCATACGAGAGCCAGGGGAATTTGGCCTTCACGGGCTCCAGCAGGTCGCGCGCCACCTTGAGGCCCGCGTTCGCGCCGTAGTCGCTCTCCGGAGCAAAGCGCATCGTCGCGCCGTTGGAGCCGCCGGTGTTGGACGCTGCCGGAGCACACGCGTTTACAACGCATGCAAACTCGCTATTTGCAGGTGTGGCAGGCGCAAGGTGCGTCGTGCTTTAGAATCTAGCTGAACACTCAGCAGAAGCTGTGCCGGGCGATAACGTGGCACAGATAGTCCGCAGCTAAAACAGGCACGCCTGGAAAACTCCGGCCCCAACCAAAGTACCTGGAAAACTTTTCAGGCAATGAGCGCTGCAACAACAGTGGCACGGCTGCGTGCGGTCCGCACCCTTGTCGTACGAGCCGGAGCAGTGCCATGCCAAGCGCACGAGGACGGGTCCGTACGAGCCTGAGAAGCAAGCACAGGCGTGAGCGTCGCCGATGCTTGCTTGGAGCGGCGAGGTGCTGAGCGCGTATCAGGCGCTAGCGGGGAGGCTGCTCACCGTCGTCATACTCGTCTGCCTCGAGGAGGTCCGAGATTGCCTTGCGCACGGCGCCGTAGTCCCGCTTCACGGCCTCCTTAGCAATCTGAAAGCCAGAGCAGCGTCACTTCACGCAGTTGTGCGGCCCTCAAGTTCTGGCTTGCAAAGCGCTCGAACGCGCAAGGGCGCGCGGCGTATCACAGCGCAGGGCTCGGGGACCCGCACCGCCACAGGCGCTGCTCCGAGGACGCCATCAAGCATGCCCTGCGAGTACGCATAGTACGCGCCGCCGCCCAGGCCCAGCGCGCCCAGCAGATACGCCTGCATATGGCCGCGACCAGGGTTTGGCGCGCAAGATGATGTGGAAACAGCACATTACCGCTCCATTGGTTTTTGCCAGGCACAAGTTTGAAACCTCTTTAACAACTTCGTGGTTGCAGCGCACACAAGTGGGCAGGACGTCACAGGGAAGATCACGCCCGAAGCTTGAACAGCGCCAAATCTAACAACTGGGTGCGCTGCTTTCCTATAAAATCGGTACGGGGCATCTGTGCGCACCACGCCGCCGCCGCCGCCTGATGGCTTTTGCGCGGCCGCGGCTGCGTCCGTTGCAAAACTCTTAGAAGCCGGGGCCACGAGCCGGCATGCCAGCGAGGCCTGGCTGGCCCGCCGGGCGGTGGTGCGTAACAGCTGTGCAAGCATCATGGCACCGGCTGCATCTGTTGTGTGGAAACGATGATGATGAGCTGGATGATGATGGCTCTTGCACATAATGAAAAGAAGATGACCATGCGTGTGCCCAGACTTTCCCAGCCAAACGAGAGGGCGCAAGCGATAGCCTGGCTCAAAGCGTGCAGGTGGTAGAAGATTTGTGAACATCCACACCTGGCACTCGCATCGGCTCTGCTGGCTTGCAGCGCGGCTGTTAATGCTAGCGCGAGCTGGCTGCAGGCTCCTGACTGGCACATTTACACGTTCGGCAGCCTGTGCTACAGCCAGCGTCTCTCCAAGCACGAGCTGCGGTACCGCAGTGCGACTCGTTCCGGGGTGCGCACGCTTGATGCAGGCTTGGCACACTGGGCGTTGCTGCAAGGCGTTCACGAACAATGCCAATATCAGCACAGCCAGCACGGCGTTGCCTGCTCGTGCAGGGCTGTGTTCGAGGAGCGGCGCACCTACCTGCCGCAAGAAGTGCAACTGTTTTTGCGCCTGACAGGCGACAGCAACCTCCTGCACACCGACGACGCTGCCGCAGTTCGTCAGGGCACGCCACCACGTGCAAGCAGAGAAGTTTGCCTGATGCTACAAGGTCTGGTTGGACTTCTCCATTTTTACAAACCTTACACGCTACGCTGTCCCAGGCACCCAGGCTCTTGCATGTAGCACTTTGCACTGAGGCAGGCAACCGTGATGCCCGAATCAGCAGCACTCTTGTGTGCACAGGACTGCCGGGCGCTGTGCTGCCTGGGAGCCTGTGCGCTGCCCTGTTCCCGGCGGTCATTGGCAGCCGCTTCCCTGGCGCTGTGTACATATCGCAGACGCTCAAGTTCCGGCGCCCTGCACTGGTGAGCGGAGCTGTTTGTTATGGAGCTGGACTGCGTGCTGCATCCGCCGTCTTTAACGGCTCGCGGCAAACTTGACCAGAAAAGTGCACGGTTGCTTGTAGCACTAGCACATCAGCCCACATGCATGCGTATCAACTGTGCGTGCGCACGTTGAGGTCCTGCTTGCTGCGCAGGCCGGCGAGGCCGTGCGAGCGCGGGTTACTGTCGAGCGTGTGAGCGGCAGCCGCGTGGTGTTTGCAACGGCCTGCCTGTCGCCCGCCGGCGAGGTGCTGGTGGATGGACAGGCTGTTGCAATGATTCCATCGGGCTTCCGGGTCTGACGCTTTGCGCTACGAGTAGCCGCCCTGGTGAGGCCTTTGCATGTGCTCTGTTGTGTGGGTCCATACTTGCAGTTGCGGTCCACATAAACAGACATGCAAAGTGACTTCTTCAGTTGACACTCGTGCACCAGCCTCTGCTCCAAACGAGCATTTTCACTTGTGCCTGAGATTGTGCTTGTGCCACCTCTGCTCGCCGCAGCGCGCGCAGGTGCCGCACGTGTGCGTCAAGTGGCGGCCCGGGCCTCCTGACAGCCTGCAACCTGCGTGGTCCCCCTCCCATTGAAGAGCGGGGCTGCCTCAGGCCAGCGGATGCAGGAAGCTGGCGGCAGCACATGACTGAGCTCACCAGCAACGGCGCTCATGAGGCAGCGGCCGGCTCTTCAGGCAGTGGTGCGGCGGGAACCCCCCCCACTGCTTCGCTCACTTTCGCACAGCAGGCAGGCGGGCAGCAGCACTTCCGCGTACTGTAACGAGTGTCCCCGCGCCCCAGCGCCGGCCAGGGGCGATGCGGAGGCCGGCAAGGCGGGCGTGGCGGAGCTAGACCTGACATGCGCGCACCTGCACAGCCTGCAGGGCGTCGACATCCCGCCGAGCCTGACGGTGCGCACTCCGCGCACCCTCCCGCATGCCCTGCCGACCACTATTCTGTTCAGGCACGCACTTGAGAGCGTCTGAAAGAAGTTGCTTCAAGGTGGCATGCACATGAAGTAAGTCATACGAGCCACTTTTGGGTTTTCTCTGGCTCTGCTCTGAGCGCGCTGCGTCAACTCGCGGACATCCTCCAGCACCTTTGGGCACCATTGGTGGGCGGCCCAACAGCCGAGCGCTCCTGCATGGCCGCTAAAGCAGGCGTGTGGCTGGCGACCATGTTCAGGCTGAGCTGATAAGCATCAGGATGCGTGAAGCGGGCTGTGCGCGCGCAGAGCTTGGACCTGACAACCAACCGCCTGCGTCAGCTGGAGCCCTGCTTGCTTGCGCTCACAGGTAATTGCCAGAGCTACTCGCCTCCTGCCCACTTTGCCAGCCCAACATGCAGCTCAGTACATTGTTGCATAAGGTTGGCTGCTGGTAAAGGTGCCGCTGGTACAGCCGTGTTAATGTGTCAGACAGAGAGCCCGTTCACGGAGGCTCCTGTGCTGGATGGGCGCAGGTCTGCGGAAGCTGTCACTGCGTCAGAACTTGCTAAGCGACGCGAGCGCGATTTTGCAGCTGGCCAGCGCCCCGCGTGCGCTCCTCATCCCGAACTGTCAGCTAGGAACGAATTGCAGGAGAACATGGTTATGATGTGCAATTATTTCTATACTCAATAGTGATAGCGCTGGCATGCCATGGCATTCTGGCTGGATATGCGATTCTTAGCGTTGCGTAGCCATTTACCGTGCAACGTCAAAGTTTTCAGGAAGTCTTGACAAGTGCGCGCATGCAGGGCTGCAAGAGCTTGTGCTGCATGACAACCAGCTGAAGCAGGTGCGCTGGATATTTTGGCACGTGCAAATGCCTTGAAGACAGCATGCATTGTTTCTGCTCTCTTACCACTTGTCATCCCGCTTGTTGAAAAGCTTGGTTGTAGGTGTTGTGGCACCCACATGCGCATTTGACATGGTGTTGATTGCAGTGTATGTCACAGCAAGAGCGGCTCAAGCGTGCGGGGGGCTTGCAGAGTTGCACGGTCAGATGGAATTTTCCTGCCTGTGACATTCCGAGTGATTTCCGCCAGGGAGAGGGACTGTCTGCCGCTTGGCTGCGCTCTTGCTGTCCGCCTCGTCTTGGGAGTGCTCGTCAGCAGGAGCTCGTGCGCCGCAATGCGCACTGAAAGCTGACGAGCGCGTGTCCCCGCTCAGGTTCCAGAGCTGCGCGACTTTGTGCAGCTGCAGCGCCTGGAGCTGTCGTACAATGAGCTGCGCTCGCTCGCGCCGCTGTCGGCCCTGGCCTCGCCCGCCCTGGAGGAGCTCTTTGCTGCCAGCAACAAGCTCCCCTGCATCGAGGCGCGCCTGCGCATGGAGTGGCGCAGTGTGGCGCACTGCGCCAGCTGTATCTACAGTGAACGTCATCAGATTTGTACTGACAAAGTCACCCACAGCAGTGCGTGTCATGAGCATGGAGCGTACACTGTGCACCTTGTTTTCACAAGTGCACAACATGCACGGCTGCCCAGCTGTTGCCTTTCCTTGCTTTGCTGTTCTGGAGGTGGTCATCAGGGCTGCTAGATAGCGTGCTGGCCAGACAGCAGGGCTCTTCGCAAAGCCACGTAGAACATGTTTTAACACAGAGAATCAGGTGGACCGCGCTGCAGCTGCTGGAGAGAGCTCGTGCTCCTGCGACAAGGTGACCAAGACCGGCTCGGGGCGTTGCTGCGCCAGCCTGGCTGAAGAGAAACTGAGAATGCATGCCCCGACGACAGGCGGTCGAGGGCCGCACGGCGCTGCGGCTGCTGGAGCTGGGCTGCAATAGGATACGCGATTTGAGCGGCCTGGGCGAGCTGCAATCCCTGGAGCAGCTGTGGCTTGGCCGCAACCGCATTGACCGCATCACTGGCCTGGACGGGTGCGACGCCTGCACGCGAACTGTCCGCATGCTGTATGGCTGTGAACGGAACCCAGCGCGCGATGCTCACGCTCGTCGGCGTGCGAGGGAAAGATTTCAGAGACCATGATCACAAACCATGCCATGTGGAGTGTGGCGCTGCATGCGGCCCGTGAGGTGCAGGGCTGCATGATGCGGTCTCGGTCTGGGTCTGTGCTAGGAGCGTGCTCATGAGCGTGCGTAACCAGGGTGCTACCAGCTTGCCGGCTCCCAGTGCCGAGGGCTGCAGCGGGGGCGCAGGCTGGTGCGGCTGCGGCAGCTCTCGCTGCAGAGCAACCGGCTGACGAGCATGCTGGGCCTCGGCGCGTGTACCGCGCTGGAGGAGCTCTACCTCAGCCACAACGGCATCACATGCATAGAGGTGGGGCTGCCCCCTTGGCACATGTTCTGGTGCGCTGCAGCAAGCTTGAGCCTTTGCGAGAGTGCACATGGTACCCCTGCGTACCTGCTCTGCACATGTATGTCATGACGTCAAGCGCTCGGCAGTAGAGTACAGCCCAGTCTGCGGCCAGTCTGTGGAGTAGTCTGAGTCCGTACCAACAACCAAACTCGGCTGCTGGCGCTGACTGGCATGACGGAGGACAGGGAGGGATCTAAAGAGAGGGAGGTGCAGGGTGTGGAGGGCCTGACCAGGCTGCGTGTGCTGGACGTGGCCTCCAACGCGCTGACCGAGGTGGGCGGCGGTCTGGCTGCGCTCGCTCATCTGTCGGACTTGTGGCTCAACGACAACCGCATCCAGGCGAGTGACCTGCTCCCGACCGAGCCTGGCAGTCCTGGAGAGGGCAGCCTGCCGCTGTGTAAGCAGACTTCAGGCAAGTGCCCGTGCATGTTGGAGACCTGGTACGGGCTGGGCGGCGACTGCCCCGGCGTTCATGCAGGGCTTGGGCGCCCTGGCTGCCGCGCTCGCCGGCCCCGCGGCCGCGCTGAGCTGCGTGTACCTGGCGGGCAACCCGGTGGCCGCGGATGCCGCCGCGTACCGCGGCGCGCTCTCGCGCCTGCTGCCCAACCTGGAGCAGCTGGATGCGGACGTCGTCGACTGCGCAGAGGCCGCGCGCGCGCGCGCCGCGGCGGCCCCAGCTGTGACTGCCCCCGCGCCCGCGCTGCCAGGGCCCGCGGCCTGAGCGTGACGCTCGAGAAGCGTTACCGTTCACTTGTGCGCCTGCTGCCGGACCTGGAGCAGCTGGACAGCCTCATGGCCGGAGACGGCGCTTGTAACACAAGCCAGTATAACATAGGCGCGCTGGCGTGTGCACCCTGCGTGTGCGCTTGCGCTGCCAGGGCGAAAGCCATGCCTCGGGGCTGCTGTGCCATGACTTGCGCCTTGTGCCTTGTGGCTGGTGCTATGCCTGCAGCACAGAACAAATGAAAGCATCTTCATATGCAGGCATCGACTTTGCTAGGGCTGCACATGCGGGGCGTCCTCGGCGGTGGTATACTGCCATGAGCCTGCTTTCATGCCCAAGC